>JGI24694J35173_10003432_pt1 | contig 12031 bp, 11 predicted proteins | sample TergutCo191P1_FD_35173 | JGI IMG/M metagenome (IMG submission 35173) | reverse complement strand
TATAAAGCTGTTCGTTCCATTTTTTTGACCAGATTTTCAGCCGCGCCAAGACCTGCAGGCCCTGACGGAAGCGCGTCAGTTCCTTCGTTCGGCGGCAATGGTTCCATGACCGATTGCGCCCTTAACGGTCTGCGCTTTTCTATGTCCACAACAAGCCAGCCCCCGCGCCCCCGCACAACGACAGCATTTTGGGCATCCCGAATTTCGTAATCCCTTAAAGCCAAAAGCTTTTCCCACTTTCTTGGCCATGTGCTAACTTGAATAGTTTCTTCGTAAAGAGGGCGGCGATGAACAAAAAGTGAAAGGCGCGATAGAATCCAACCCTGCCCCTTGTTTGACATGGCATCCCGGCCTACGCCAAGGTCGGCGGCATGGCTGATTGCCGCTTCCTGAAAAAGACTGAATATGCAGTCAAGGGTCAGCCGGTCACTGCGATCAACGTTTCCGTACCGCACAGGGATTGTTTCGCGCAAGATGTCTACCATAAAAGCACCTCAAAAACTTTAATCTATATTATCTGTTCAGCCTACAGGGAATTGCCGCTGCTATCAAGTGCCGGTAATAGGAACGCTTTTTCCGGTGGACACCTAATAAATCACGGAAATCAATTTTCGAATTTTATTTCGCCAGGGCGCCAAGATTCCCGGAGGGCGCGAAGCCGCAATTCGAAAGTTGCGCGTTTAATCATTTAGGCAGAAAATCTAATAAGCTCGAAATCCCTTTGCGTTCTTTGCGAGAGGTCTTCTAAAAAAATTACTTCAAAATTGATTCCCGTGCTAATAAATTCTGTCTGTTGACAATATTTATTAAATTCCTTATACTCCANTGCCTTAAAGAATTTATGTGCACCTTCGCTGAGTAATTTTACATCGATGTAGCGCACAACAAGTGGAGGAAATATGCGNAAACTCAATTTTCCCGGAAACAAAAAAACCAATATCATGTTGTATGTCGCTCTGGTATTGTCCTTTGCCATTGTAGGTATTGTTGTTCCTGATGTAAGCGGGCTGCGTGAAGAAGTTGCCGCAAGCGTGCGCGAAGAAGTTCGCGACGAAGTGACAGCCGCTGTCACGGCGCAAATGCTTGAAGAAAATGCGGATGCGGCGAGTGAGCAAATTGCCGCCGCTGTGTATTATGCGATCGAGGATCGCGCGCGCAGCGCTGTTTTTGCCGCGGTAGCGGAGCATTTCGGGCTTTGGGTAATGCTTCCGGCGTTGTTTTTGATTGTCTATATTTTCATGACAAAACGCATTATCGAAGCGTTGACGCTGGGAACACTTCTTGGGCTAATAGTTGGACACCGCGGCGGCTTTTTCGCTTCGTTTAACGACATGGTCTTAAAAACCTTGATGAGCGAACACATGGCGTGGCTTATCATAGTCTGCGGGCTTATGGGCGGCGTTGTCGCGCTTATCGAAAAAAGCGGCGGCGGGTTTGCTTTCGGTAACCTTGCCGTGCGAATCGCAAAAACCGCAAAACCAACGCTTTTTTCAACAATGCTCTGTTCGCTTTTGCTTTCCATAGACGATTACCTAAGCGTTTTGGCGTCAGGCTCGGCAATGACTCCTGTCAACGACAAGCACCGCACGCCGCGTGAAATGACCGCGTACGTTGTGGACTCCACTTCCGCGCCGGCTTGCGTCTTGAACCCCATTTCCACTTGGTCGCTTTTTATCGGCGGGCTTCTGGTCGCCAACGGTCTGGGAGAGCCGGGGCAGCAGGTTCTCACGTACGCAAGACTCATTCCTTTTAACTTCTACGCAATAGCAACGCTACTTGTATTGACGCTTGTGGTTGCCGGTGTGATTCCCACTTTCGGGCCAATGCGCGGCGCGTTTAAGCGTGTGGCGGAGGGCGGGCCGCTGGCTCCGGCAGGCTCCAGCCGCATCGACATACGTTCAGGTCAGGAGGAAATGAAAGCCCCTGAAAACCCCAAACTTCGCAACTTTTTTCTTCCTGTCATAGTTTTAGTGGCGGCAACCATTTTCTTTGACTTTGATATGCAAAAAGGCGTTATAGCCACAGTTGGCTTTTGTTTTGTGTTTTTCGTTTTTCAGGGAATGAAACCTATAGATTTTGTGGATGAGCTTTTACGCGGCTTAAAAAATATGCTTATGCCGATTTTGCTCGTTGTTCTTGCGTTTTCGTTTGCCGACATGAGCGAGCAAATCGGTTTTGTGCATTATGTCGTTGATGTTGCTACACGAAACGTTACACCGGCTATGCTGTTTGTGGTGATTTTCCTGGTTTTTGTGTTCACCGAGTTTATAATGGGCATCAGCTGGGGGATGTACGTTATCGCCATGCCGATTGCGATTCCCGTGGCGATTGGTCTTGGCGTTGACCCGTACATTGCCGCCGCTGCGGTTGTTTCAGCGGGTGTGTTCGGCAGCCATTCCTGCTTCTACTCTGACTCAACCATACTCACATCAGCGGCGACCGGATGCGACAACTTCCGCCATGCTATTACACAGATTCCTTTTGGCTTAATCGGCGCGTTTATTGCCGCGATTGGCTATATTATTCTTGGGTTTGTTATGTACGGTTGATAACCGTTTAATTTTTGCAATGTGGCGCATTTTCGCAACTTTTTTCACTGTGAAGCTCTCCATATAGGGTGAAGCTGAAAAAGCACGATGTGCCATATTGACAAAAGTTAAAAAGTTGTTAATATGACAAATATTCTTATTATGTCAACTTTAACAACCGAGGAATTTTATGGCATTTGAAATAACCGGGACAGGGCGCGCAGTGCCTTCCCGACGGGTTACCAACGACGAACTTGCAGCAGAAATGAATCTTGACACCAGCGATGAATGGATTCGTTCCCACACAGGCATCGGTGCGCGGCACATCGCCGCAAGCGACATTGCCGCAAGCGATCTCGGCCTTGAAGCGGCGCGCAAGGCGCTTGCGATGGCTTCAGGCATTGATGCGGATGACGATGCGGCAATGGCGGAGGCCGCGCTGTCTGTAGATGTGATAATACTGGCAACCGCCTCCCCTGACTTTTTTTCCATCCCATCCACCGCGTGTATTGTACAGGACAAACTTGGCGCAAAAAATGCCAGTGCGATGGACATTGTCGCCGGCTGCACGGGCTTTGTTTACGGGCTTGAAACAGCCGCCGGTCTTCTTGCAATGGACAGCGATCGCAAGCGCGCCTTAATTATCGGGGCGGAAGTGCTTTCCCGCGTTACCGACTGGAGCGACAGGGGAACCTGCGTGCTTTTCGGAGATGGGGCGGGGGCAGTGGTGCTTGATAAAACAGCCGCAACGCAGGAAGGCGAAGGCAGGCGGGGAATACTTAAAACCATACTCAAAGCCGACGGATCGGGGGCTGAACATCTTGTTTGTCGCCGCGGCGGAAGCCGAAGCCCGTACAAAACAGGTGAAGTGATTGATGCCCCGCCGCATATCGCTATGAATGGTCAGGCTGTGTACAACTTCGCGGTGAAAGCGATAACTGACACTGTCGCGGAAATCCTTGCTAAATCAGGCATTGCCGCAAGCGATGTAGCGTGGATTGTGCCGCATCAGGCGAATTCCCGCATAATTCAGGCGGCGGCGCGCCGGCTGAAAATCCCTGAAGAAAAATTTTGTCTTAACATCGAAAGGTACGCAAACACTTCGGCAGCCTCAATTCCCATCGCTCTTGATGAGCTTAACCACGAAGGAAAGCTAAAACGCGGCGACTTGATCATTTTTATGGGCTTTGGCGGCGGCTTGACTTACGGTGCAAATCTTGTAGTTTGGTAGCAAAAAGGACGAATTCTCCATTGACAAACGCGGGGAATTCAGTATTATTGACATGACAAAATAAGAAATTATGTCATTCAAAACCAGTGAGGATTATATGGCAACAGGTAAAGCATTTTTTTTGTTTCCGGGGCAAGGCGCTCAATACCAGGGCATGGCGCTGGACTTTTTGGCTTCAGGCAACGTGGTGGTAAAACAGCTTTTTGAAAACGCCTCTGATATTTACGGCAAAGACGCAAAAGCGCTTTTGGAACTGGAAGCGGATGCCTTAAAACGCACCGAAGTTGCCCAGCCTGCAATCGCGCTTACCAGCCTTGCCGCTGCCGTTTATTTGGCGGATAAAGGCATAAAGCCGGTTGGCTGCGCCGGTTTCAGCGCCGGAGAATACGCCGCGCTTGCAATTTCAGGTGTTATCAATACAGAAGATTGCCTTAGTTTGATAAGCCGGCGCGGAAAGGCAATGCAGGCTGTGGCTGACGAAATGGAAGCCCAGGGCGGTGCCGCACCAGGCATGGCGGCTGTTATGGGGCTTGAACCGGCAAAAGTGGAAGCGCTCATTGCCGAATGGAAATCAGGCGGCGCAGGCGTTTTGCAGGACTTATACGCGGCGAACATTAACTCGCTTAAGCAAACTGTCGTTGGCGGAAGTTCCGCCGCACTTGCCGAAGCCGAAGCGCTTTTCACCGCCGCAGGCGCACGGCGTTTTATGCGCCTTCAAGTTAATTGCCCGTTTCACACGCCGCTCATGGCAAAAGCCGCCGAGCAGTTTAAGGCGGTTTTGGACAGCGTGAAGTTTAACGACCCAAATATTCCGCTTTTTTCCAATGTTTCAGGAAAGCAGGTTGCCTCAGGCGAAGAAGCAAAAAAACTGGCGCTTGAGCACATCACAAGCCCCGTGCGCTGGGTTGATGAGCAGGCGGCAATTGCGGCATCAGGCGGGATGGATTGTCTTTTGGAAGTTGGCCCGGGCAAAGTTCTGCAAGGGCTTTGGAAGGAAACNGGCAGTGAATTGCCCTGCCATCTTGCCGGAACCGTNGCGGACATCGACAAGTTTTTGGAGTAAATACAAATGAGATTAAGCGGAAAAAAAGCGCTTGTAACAGGCGCNTCACGNGGAATAGGCAAGGCGGTTGCGGAAGCCTTTCTTGCCGAAGGCGCTGAAGTTTGGGGCATGGGAACAAAAGAACCCGCCGATCTCAAAGAGCGCCAGGAAAAAGCAGGCGGGCGTTTGCATTGGAGCAGCGCCGATTTGGGAAATTTAAGCGAGCTTGAAGGACATATCGAAGGTCTCATCAAAGAATCAGGCGGCTTTGACATCCTCATAAACAATGCGGGAATCACCAAAGACAATTTGGCGTTCAGGATGAGCCTTGAAGACTTCCAGAAAGTGCTGGATGTGAACCTCACCGCGTCGTTTTTGGTTGCCCGCACGGTTGGGCGCGACATGATTCGCCGCCGCGCCGGTTCCATCGTCAATATGTCAAGCGTTATCGGGCTTCACGGCAACGGCGGTCAGATAAATTACGCGGCAAGCAAGGCCGGGCTTGTCGGCCTTACCAAAAGCCTTGCGAAGGAAACCGCCGCTCGCGGGGTCAGAGTAAACGCCATCGCGCCGGGTTTTATCGTTTCGGACATGACAGACGTTATTCCTGAACAAATGCGGGAAAAAATGCTTGAGCACATTCCNCTTAAAAAAATGGGGCAGCCTGAAGATGTCGCTGAGCTGGCGTTNTTTTTGGCATCTGATGGGGCTTCGTACATTACAGGACAAGTGATCGCCGTTGACGGCGGTATGTTTATATGAGGAGATTTATAGATGAAACAGAAAGTTGTTATCACAGGAATGGGAATTATTTCATCGATTGGAACTTCGGTTGAAGAATTTTGCGCTTCCCTGAAAGCCGGAAAAAGCGGAGTCGCACCGATTACCGCGTTTGACACCACAGGTTTTGACGTTACCATAGCCGGAGAAGTCAAAGATTTTGATCCCAGCAAGTGGATGGACAAAAAAGAAGCCCGCAAAATGTGCCGCTTTACCCAGTTTGCGGTGGCGGCAACCGCGCAAGCCCTTGAAGACGCCAATCTTATGGGCGAAGCTGACGCGGAAGGCAAGCGGCAGGTAAAAAGCAACCCTGAAAGAACGGGTATTGTCATGGGCAACGGCATCGGCGGTTTTGAAGTTGTCGCCGAATCGTTTAAAAAGCTCTTTGACTCAGGCCCCAAGAGGATGCTCCCGCTTACCGTTCCCATGATGATNCCCAACGAAGCGGCCGGAAACATTTCCATGNTGTTCGGCACAAAAGGCCCCGCTCTCACTCAAGTTACAGCCTGCGCTTCNGGCACTGACGCACTCGGTCAGGCGCTCGACCTCATCCGCGCCGGACGCTGNGATGCGATTATCGCCGGAGGTACGGAATCCTGCATAATTCCGTTTTCTGTCGGCGGCTTTCAGATGCTCAAGGCGCTTTCCACAAAACGCTGCAATGAGCCTGAAAAAGCTTCCCGCCCATTCGATGCCGACCGCGATGGCTTTGTCATTTCCGAAGGCGCAGGCGTTCTCATCCTTGAAAGCGAGGAACACGCAAAAAACGCGGCGCGAAAATAATTGCTGAACTTGCAGGTTACGGCGCAAGTGCGGATGCCTACCATATCACCGCGCCTGATCCTTCGGGGGTTGGCGGGGGAACAGCGATAAAACTTGCGATGGAAGATGCCGGAATGAAACCTGAGGATTTTCAGTATTACAACGCGCACGGCACTTCAACGGAAATCAATGATCCCACAGAAACGCGGATGATCAAACATGCCTTTGGGGATCACGCCCGCAAGTTAAAGGTTTCAAGCACCAAAAGCATGACCGGACACTGTGTCGGCGCCGCAGGAGCTGTTGAGGCAATCGCCTGTATTCTCGCCATCCGCGACGGCTTTTTCCCGCCGACCATCAACCTTGACAATCCCGATCCTGAGTGCGATTTGGATTACGTGCCCAACAAAGCCCAGTTTGGCGAAGTAAAAGCCGCAATTTCCACATCTCTTGGTTTCGGCGGACACAACGGCGTTGTGGCGCTAAGGAAATATGAAGGGTAGGGCAATATGAGCGAGATTGAAAAGCTTATTCCGCACAGAGATCCGTTTCTGTTTGTTGATGAGATACTTTTATCGGACGAAGAAAAAATCGTTGCCCGCCGCGTTTTCACCGAAAAAGAGTTTTTTTTCAAAGGGCATTTTCCTGAGTATCCGGTTGTGCCCGGCGTAATTCTCGTTGAGACGATGGCACAGGCAGGCGGCGCAGGCTTGCGTAAACGTGGCGTAATGGGCGATAATGCCCTGTTTTTCCTTGCAACTATTGACAGTGTGAAGTTTCGCCGTCAGGTTCGCCCCGGCGATGAAGTGCGACTGGAAATCCAAAACCTTCGTGTTTCACCAAAAATGATAAAGCAATCCGGCAAGGCATTTGTCGGCGAAGAGCTCGCCGCGGAAGCCGAATGGATGTGCTTGGTAGGGAGTGTGTAAAATGATCATAAAACCAATGATTCGCAACAATATTTGTATGAACAGCCATCCGGCAGGCTGCGCAAAATCGGTGCAAAGGCAAATTGATTACGTGCGCGCGAATATGAAAGCCACTGAAGGCGTGCCAAAGCTTGTACTTGTGATTGGCTGTTCTTCCGGTTACGGACTTGCAAGCCGAATTGCCGCGGCTTTCGGCTACGGCGCGGCTACTGTCGGGCTTTCGTTTGAGCGGGCGGCGTCTGAATCAAAACCCGGAACGCCCGGTTTTTATAACAACGCGGCTTTTGACAAGCAAGCTGAGAAAGCGGGATTGGTGGCAGAAACGTTTGATGCGGATGCGTTTTCCGATGAGGCGCGCGCCAAAGCCGTGCAGGCTATACGTAAGGCCGCCGAACGCGCAGGAATTCCTGCAAAAGTTGACCTTGTCATTTATTCCCTTGCCTCGCCCATGCGCCTTGATCCAAAAACCGGCGTTACGCACCGTTCGGCGATTAAGCCCATCGGGAGGAGCTTTTCAGGCAAAACCGTTGACATGATGAACGCCACTATTTTTGAGTCAAGTGCGGAAGCCGCCACAGAAGAAGAAATCGCCGGAACCATCAAAGTTATGGGCGGCGAAGACTGGGAACTGTGGATGGACGCACTTGCAAAAGAAGGTGTGCTTTCCACTTCAAGCCGTTCACTTGCGTACACCTATCTTGGCCCTGAATTGTCGTGGGCAATTTACAAAAACGGCACCATAGGCAGGGCAAAAGAAGATCTGGAGCGCGCCTGCCGCGAAATAAACAAAAAACACGCAGGCACAATTGCAGGCGCCTGGGTGTCGGTGAACAAGGCATTGGTGACTCGCGCAAGTGCGGTAATTCCCATCATCCCGTTTTACGTTTCAACGCTTTTTAAGGTAATGAAAGAAATGGGATTGCACGAAGGTTGTATCGAACAAATTGTGCGTCTTTACAAAGATCGCCTTTACACAGCGGAAGCTGTCGCCGATGCGGGCAAAACGCTTACCGACAGCGAAAACCGCATACGCATTGACGACTGGGAAATGCGCGAGGACGTGCAAAAGGAAACTGCTGCACGAATGGAAAAAGCCACTGACCAAACGCTTACNGAACTGGCGGATGTAGCCGGTTTCAGGAGCGACTTCATGGAAGTACATGGCTTTGAAGTTCCGGGTGTTGACTACGAAGCGGATGTAAATCCGTTAGAAGTGATCATATAGATAATAAAGTGTACGTAATACAATTTTGAAGGAGCTTATTAAGATGAACGAAAAACTAATTCTCTCGATTGTTGAAAGGTTTGCCGCCGGTTCTATTGGAGAACTTGATCTTACTGACGGGACATATCGCTTGTCGATAAGAAGAGATCAAGTTACGGTAGCGCCCGTCCAAGCCGCACCCGCAGCCCCGGCGGCTCAGGCAGATTCCGCTGTGCATTTAGGTATTTCTGCCGCCGCGTCAAACGATGCTTCAGGCGGAGAAAAAATCACCTCTCCCATCGTGGCGACTTACTATCCTGCCGCAAGCCCTGATGCGCCGCCGTTTGTTAAGGTCGGATCGAAAGTCAAGGCAGGCGATAAGCTGTGCATCCTTGAAGCGATGAAAATGATGAACCATTTGGAAGCGGAATTTGATTGTGAGATTCTTGCTGTTCATGCATCCGGCGGAGATTTAGTCGAGTACGGCCAAGCGCTGTTCACTGTAAAACGGCANTAGGAGTGTACGGTGNCACAAAAAACTAAATCAAATTCTTCACCCTCAAAGGGAATCAAACGCCTGCTTATTGCCAACCGCGGCGATATCGCGGTGCGCGTAATACGCACAGCAAGGGAAATGGGCATAGAAACTGTGGCGGTTTATTCCACCGCCGACAAGGACAGCCTTCATACACGGCTTGCCGATCAAGCCGTTTGCATCGGCCCGCCGCCGTCAGCGCAAAGTTACCTTGCCAGGAGCAATCTTGTCATGGCGGCGCGTAATACCGGTTGTGAGGCAATTCACCCTGGTGTCGGCTTTCTTTCAGAAAACGCAGGTTTTGCCGCATTTGTCCGCGAAAGCGGGCTTATCTTCATCGGGCCAGGCGCTGAGGCAATTGAGCTTTTGGGCGACAAAGTCCTTGCGCGCACAACGGCTGAAAAGTTCGGCTTGCCCATAACACCCGGGACACCTGACGCGGTGAACAACGATCAGTCTGCCATCGACTGGGCTGAAAAAATCGGCTTTCCGGTGATTATCAAAGCGGCTGCAGGCGGCGGCGGAAAGGGTATGCGCATTGTACGCAAGCGCGAAGATTTGGCGGAAAACCTTTCAATCGCAAGCCGTGAGGCAGAAGCGAACTTTGCCGATGGCAGGGTTTTTATTGAAAGATATTTGCCGAACCCACGCCACGTTGAGCTTCAGATTTTGGCGGACGGACAGGGGAACGTTTCGATTTTGGGCGAGCGCGATTGCTCAACACAGAAAAACCACCAGAAGCTTATCGAAGAAGCGCCTTCGCCAGGTGTAAACGATGAGATGCGCAAACGCATGGGAGAAGGGGCGACCAAAATGTTCCGCGACCTTAAATATCAGGGGGCGGGAACGATAGAGTTTTTGGTAGACGGTGATGATTTTTACTTCATGGAAGTAAACGCCCGCGTTCAGATTGAGCATCCGGTAACTGAACTGGTAACAGGTATTGACATCATCCGCCAGCAGATACTCGGCTGCACCGGGCAGGGCATGGAAATCCCCAGCGGCCCCATCCCTCTTAAAGGTTGGGCAATCGAATGCCGCATCAACGCCTTTACGCCCGGCCGCATTACACGGCTGGAAATCCCAGGCGGTCCCGGAGTTCGTTTTGACACCTTCCTGACAACAGGCTGCATGGTTCCGCCGAATTATGACTCAATGGTCGCCAAACTGCTTGTGCATGGGGAATCCCGTGATTTTGCGATAGAGAAAATGAAAAGGGCGCTCGGCGAGCTGGTTATTGAAGGCATCAAAACAAATGTCAGGCATCAGCAGCAAATTGTTGCCAACAAAGTTTTCGGCTCAGGCGATTTCGGGACTGCGTTCTACGGAAGCATTGAGAAGGAGCTGGATAATGTCTAACAAAGAAAAAGGCAATTGCCCGGACTGCGGAATTCCGCAGGACGAAAAGGCAATCGCCAAGGCACTGCACACTTGCCCTTCGTGCGGACATCATTACCGCATGGAGCCCGGTGATCGGGTTGCCTATCTTGCAGATCCGGGGAGTTTTAAGGAGTTTTGCGCGGGAATTAGATCGCTTAACCCGATTGAGCTTTCAGGATATGAGGAAAAACTTTCCGAAGCGGAAGCCAGCGCCAAAATGAAAGAAGCGGTTATCACAGGAACATGCAAAATCGAAGGCAAAGGCGTTATTTTGGGGCTTATGTCGTTTAAGTTCATGGGCGGATCAATGGGATCGGTTGTCGGCGAAAAAGTCAGCCGCGCACTCTTGAAGGGCGTTGAGGAAAAACTTCCGGTGATAATTTACGCGACATCCGGCGGTGCTCGTATGCAGGAGGGAGTTTTCTCGCTTATGCAGATGGCAAAAACCTCCAGCGCCGCCGCCGAATTGGACAAAGCAGGCTTACCGTTTTTTATCGTATTGTGTGACCCGACAACAGGCGGCGTTACCGCTTCGTTTGCTATGCTTGCCGACGTAACGCTTGCCGAACCCGGCGCGCTCATCGGTTTTGCCGGCCCCCGCGTAATTGAGGGGACGATACGGCAAAGTCTGCCCAAAGGGTTTCAGCGTTCGGAGTTTCAGCTTCAAAAGGGTTTTGTGGACATCATAAGCCCGCGCAAGGAGCAACGTGCCTTGATTTCGCGGCTTTTGGATTTTCACCAATCTGCGAGCGCAAGCGGCGCGAAGGAAAAGCAAAAATGAATACCGAACTGATTCAGGAAAAACTAAGCGAATTAAAGAAGCTTCTTGACGAATCCGGGCTGGATGTGCCTGAGGAGTTTGAAGCGATTGAAACAAAAGTGCAGGCTTCTTCAAAAACCGAACTNACNTGGAAGCAGGTGGAGCTTGCGCGCCATCCGGATCGCCCGTACTCGCTGGATTACATCAACCGCATTTTCGACAATTTNACGGAGCTTCACGGCGANCGCTGTTTCGGCGATGATTCCGCTGTTGTCGGCGGGCTTGCGTTCCTCAACGGTCAGCCTGTGACAGTTATCGCCCACCAGAAGGGGCGCACNCTGAAAGAAAACGTTATGCGCAATCACGGAATGGCGCATCCGGAAGGNTACCGCAAAGCGCTGCGTCTGGCAAAACAGGCTGAGAAGTTTCAGCGGCCGGTGATCACTTTTGTNGACACGTCCGGGGCGTATCCCGGGCTTGGCGCTGAGGAGCGCGGCATTGCCGAGGCAATNGCCCGCAACTTAAAAGAGTTCAGCCAGCTTAAAACGCCNATTGTNTGCATCATCATCGGCGAAGGCGGCTCAGGCGGTGCGCTTGGCATTTGCGTGGGTGACAAAATCTATATGCTTGAAAACGCCATTTATTCAGTCATCAGCCCGGAAGGGTGCGCGTCAATTCTCTTGCGTGATGCAACCAAAGCAAAAGACGCGGCGGCGATGCTGCGTATCACCAGTGGGGATCTTCTTGCCTTCAACTTGATTAACGGTGTAATAAAAGAAGCCCCGGGCGGCGCACACGCTGATGTGGACGCTACGGCAAAGACAATTAAAGAGACGATTGTCAACGCATTGGCAGATTTGCAAAAACACAGTTCATCAGT
>JGI24694J35173_10003431_pt1 | contig 12039 bp, 14 predicted proteins | sample TergutCo191P1_FD_35173 | JGI IMG/M metagenome (IMG submission 35173) | reverse complement strand
CCCCGCCATATCGGTGAACTTGAACGCGAGTGCCAACATTATGACAAAGACGATAATTCTGAATATTTGTTCAGCAAGTTCGGTTGCCCCCAAAAGGAAATATCTACGTTCCCCCCACCAAACGGCGCGGATTACGGCGTAGACACTCGCTGCAATAACAGAGGGTAATAACACAATCAGAATCAATATGACCCTCTCGTCCGTGAACAAGAATCCAAAGAAGTGGCTGAAGATTAAAACTATGGCACAGGCGATGACGCTTGTTATTATTCCTATAACCAAACCTGCGGGCACGACACCTCCGTGCTGTTTAGTAGCAACACGTTTTGATATAGCAAGGGGAAGCCCCGATGACACAAGGGTCAACAGCACCATAAAAAACGCCATAGCGATTTGGTAAACGCCAAGCATCTCGGCACCAAGTACGCGCGACAAGAATATACGAAAGAAAAAGCCAATTGCACGGGTGGCTGCGGCAAATATTGTTATCAGCAAAACCGAAGATGCAAAAGTGTTGGCGTTTAAATTTAGTTTTCGCATATCAATTGGTATGCTTGTAAAAATTAAACTTGCGGGAAACACACTTTTGGATATTGCAAAGACAACCCACGTGGCACCTTGCCAGATTTTGGTGCAAAACAACGTGTGTTCAGAGGACGAACTTTTGCGCCTCCCAGAGATTGTCGTTGACGTTCAAATTAAAAATATGATATCATCATCAGTATGAATCAAGATGTTGTATTGGAGTTTATCAGACAGGTATTTAAAAAAGAAGAAGAGGCTCGGCGCAACGCCAAAGATGTTTATCTTGGAGGCAATTGTGGCAATCTTTTTCGATTGCTTAAAAGTGAATTCCCAGAGGCTATTGCGTATCATGTCAAATTCAAACGAGGTCATATTGTTACTTTAATCCAAGATAAATTTTATGATATAAATGGGGTCTTTGACCCAAACGAAATATTAGGTTACGAGTGGCAGGAATATATGTCAGAGGCAACAGAGTATGACATAGTGCGGTGCTCTGACAACTACGGGAAACCAGGTTTCCGCGGATACGTTGAGCCGACACCAACTCGTGCTGAAAAATTAAAAAGATTTTTTGCCTCAGTCAAACAAAATGTTCAGAATATTTTTAATGTTGAGTAAACTCGGATTGCTCGGGCGTCCAACGCGGGGTGCAGGCTATTACGAGTTCACACTTCGCGTCCCAAAAATATTTGTCGCCCACCTCAATGTAAACGATATCACCTTTTTGAAACGAAAAAGTTTGCCCATCGCTCTTTGTAATTTTGCCACCGCCTTTGGTTACAAGGCACGCCTCCTTGACTTTGGTGTTTGTTCTAAAACCACTGGCGGGGTGTCTGACGCAAAGTTTCACCGCCGCCATGTTCATTTCTTCCCAGTGGGTTGGGTATTCTGTCACGGTGCAAATCACATCGCCTTTGTTCGTGGTTTCGCTTAGATTGGAAATTTTCATAGGTCTAATTCTTTGCTTATTTCGTAATCTTTAAAGATTTCCATTTGTGCTTCCAAAGAAGCGATTTGTTTCGCCAAGATACTTTGTGCGTGCGTGATATCCAACCCATCAAATTTGTCAAGCGCCTTAAACTGGGCATCTTTTGGTTGACCCTCGAGGGTTCCAACCAGTTCCAAAATTTCGTTTGCCGTGCTCATAATCTTAATTAAACAAAAAATTGAAACTATGTCAAATCATTTGAATTAAAAACAATTTTCAATATGGTCGATTTCACCGTTTGTGACTTCGATAATATCGAGGCTTGTATAAACCTCGTCGTACAACTTGTTTGATGTCAAAAAGTGTGTTGCTATTTTCCGTATGTTTTTTTGTTTTGTAAAACCAACAGACTCTGCCCCCGAACCGTATGTATCGGTGTTGCGGGATTTGACCTCTATGAAATGGATGACGTCGTTTTTAAGGGCAACAATATCGATTTCACCGCCCTGAAAGTTTTTACTTATACAATAATTGCGCGCCAAAATTGTAAAGCCGTTTTTTATCAAAAAATCGGTGGCAAGGTCCTCGCCAGTGTTGCCTTTTGTGCGCGTGTTCATGTCAACCGCGGTCTGTGATACCTGCGTCGGTCATGGTCATATGCTTTCCATCTTTTCTGCCGAAAAGTCCTTTGCCTTCATCCAATCGCTTTTGCCATTTTTCGTGGGCTGCTTTTATTCGCCCCTCACCAAAATCGTCCGCTGTCAAAGTAACCCGCTTTTGCTCGCGAGTTTCTTCGTCATTTTTAATACCATTAAACATGGTGTTAGTATAAATGGTGGTTGCAGGGATTTGCAATACTAAAATGATAAAAACTACACTTGTGGTGTAAGTTTGTTGACACCACTATATATGGTGGTGTACTATGGAGGCACTTTGGAGGGAAAAATGAAGATTGATTTGAAAAAAGTTGTTACTTTTATGCAAGAGAACGCATTTTGTTTTGCAACAACAGACGAAAACGGAAACCCAAGGGTTCGTCCATTTTGTACTTGTATGGAGCATGAAAACAAGTTGTACATTATCATGTCCGAAACAATGCACCCTGACCAAAAAGATATTCGCCCAGTTTGGAAGCAGGTTATGGCAAATCCAAACATTGCAATTTGTGCGTGGGATAAAACAAAAAAGTGGCTGAGAATTACAGGTGTTGTTAAAGAGGACACAAGTGTTGAACTTAAAAGAAAGATGATTGGTGACAACCGAATTATGGATGATTTCACTACAAATGATGATGACGAGTTTCAAAGGATATTTCTTGTTGCCAACATGAAAATCGAGTTGCGCGGAAATTGCGCCGAATGTTGTGCGGGAGGCAATGGTTTTTGCACTCATGACAATTGTAAGAGGCAAAGAATGTTTTTTAATTAATAAAACTATTTTTTGCGCATAATAAAACCATGTTTGATTTTTCGGATTTGCCCGTACCATTGTGGCAGTGGATTGTGAGCCAAGTCATCGGCGTCATCGCCCTTGTTTTTGTCGTTTTGGGTTTCCAGATGAAAAAGAAGCCCCTTATGCTGGTGTGCCTTGCAATTTCTAACGTCCTGAGCGCGGTAATGCAAGGTTTCCTCGGCAACTTTATCATGGCAGGGATTGCAGGCGTTGTTGTGTTCCGATTGTTGGCATATGCGTGGCTTCATAACAGGCGAGAGCAAAGCAAACAAGGCGCAAAAAACTACAGTGCTCGTGAAAAAACCGTTAAGCCAATCCCCCTTTGGTTTGATATTTCGATACTTGTTGTTGCATTGGCACTTAACATACCCGTGGCGATTTTTACGGCGACATGGTGGTTTGATTGGGTGTTCTTTGGGGTGACTATGGCGGCGACGTTTGCGCAATGGACGCCATACCCGCACGTGGTGAGGCTCGCTGCCGTCATCCCAACAATCATGGTTTTGATTGCGGCGATTTTTTTCACAAACTTTATATCGCTTATAACCGAAATTTTTGCTCTTGTTTCAATCGGGGTTTTCTATGTTCGGTACTTTGTGAAAAAGTCCAAAAACAAGTACGCCCACAAACCTTTGGCCACAGACCGCGATTGCGTCAACGCGATTCGGACCCAACACTGAGGGCGAACTGGGTTTTTAACGTTGCTTTTTAATCTCCCAAGCCTTGAACCCGTGGATTTTGCGCTCGCTTTCAGGCTGTGGTATGCGCCATTTTGGGGTATAGTTTCGGTCAAGGCGTTCTTCGTATTTCGCGGCAGGGTATCTTTTGCCCTCGAATTGGAGCGTTGTGTTAGAATCAAAAAAGTCGCGGTCGATAATCTCGCGGTCGTTTAACTTGACGCCTGTCATGCCAACGAATCTACAGTTGTCAAAACTTTTTCGCTTGCTGATTCGGACTGCGCGGTTGTAAAAAAATCTCCACATGAAAAACAGCGGGGTCAAAGGAGGAATTATTAGCCAGAATTTAATCTTCATCGGTGTGACACACGCCCAATACATATAAGAGTACGGCTTTATTTTTTTGTGGACCGAACGGGCTTCTTGCATCGTGTCGCCCAACCCGTCAACTGGGAAGATATCGACGAAAACACCAATCTTGCCCGCGTTCGTCCAATTTTCCTTCACAAGGGTTTTGTCATCGCAATATTTGGCGAACATATATTTAAACTTCTTATTAAGTTCATTACACCAAAGCGTGTTTTTAAGTTCACCCCTGCGTGCGATTTCAATTAACTTGTTGTAATCTTCGCGTGGCATTCCAATATCAATGTCATCATCCCACGGGATAAAGCCCTTATACATCGCCGCCCCCAAAAGGGTCCCGCCCCAAAGCCAGTAACGAAGATTGTGCTTTTCCAACACCTCTTTAAGTTCGACAAGGAGGTTATTCATAATAGGTTGTAACTCTTTGCGGTCAAGACGCCTAACTTTCACGATTTTTTCTTTCGATTTCATGAACTATAATAGCCCACAAAAACGACTGTTGTCAATCCACAATCCGTGTGATATACTTGTTGTTGATGAGCGAGAAGGAAACGCAAGAAAAAGAAACCGAGTGTCAAGTCGAGTCAACGACGCAGAGTATTGTGTCTAAGGCTCAGGAGTTGGAGAAGTTTAAATCCGAGCCAAAGCCAAAACGTCGGTGGAAAAAGATTGTGTTTTGGACAATCTTTATTGTTGTCAACGCAGGTGCCATTACGTTTACGATGCTCTCGGACTTTTTAGGCGGGGGCGACAACATTTATACGTCGGCTATGGGAGAGTTGCTTTCGCAAAACTGGTGGTGGTTTTTGATTGCCATTGCTTCGATGTTTCTTTGGTTTCTTTGCATGACGCTTTCGTTTTGTGTGACAACAAAATTCTTCACGGGGAAACCAAGGTTGGCTTTAAGTGCCTCCACAATAATGATTGGGCAATTTTATTCAAAGGTTACACCCTTGGGTGCGGGAGCCCAGCCTTTTCAGGTGCACCATATGCAAAGGAAAAAAATCGAGGATGGACCCGCGATAACTTTGCCGATTATGGAGTACGCAGTCAGCCAATTTGCGTTTGCGCTGATATCCGTTATTGCGATTATTTTGAATGCCACGAATGTATTTGGTTCTACGATAACCATGAACATTGGAATCTATATTGCGGCGGCCATTGGAGTTGCGCTTAATGCAGGGTTGCCACTCCTGATTATCATATCTATGTTTTCCAAAAAAGCCTGTAGCGGAATCACACGTTTTGTTGCAAGGACCGCAAAGTTTTTGCGCCTTACAAAAGACCCAGACCGTATGTACGACCGTGTGATGATAAAACTGGAAAAAAACAGCGAGTGTCTTAAGTTGCTTATCAAGAGAAAGCGTTTGATACTTTGCTTTTTGTTGTCGATTGGGTCGAAACTCGCACTCGCGTCCGTTGGGTTTTTTGTCCTAAAAGCATTTGGCTTTCAAGCCGAGCACAGTTGGGGTTGGGCAGAGATTGTTGTACTTAACCTCCTTATAACAAACGCGGTTTCGTTCATCCCGACACCTGGGAACTCTGGGGCTATTGATTTGTCGTTTTATTGGGTCTATAGTGTAGCCCTCTTGGCAACGACGGGTGTGGCTTCGGGGGCGTTGGCGACACTTATCTGGCGTATCATTGTGTTCTATATACCTATTGTGATTGGCTTTACACATATCATGATAATTAACCACAGGTTTAAAAGAAAAGAACTTATCTCAAACCGTTCACCCGAAGGAACTCTTGTTTGAATTTTTCTTTGTCGTTTGCCAAAGCAACAAACTCTTTTCTGAATTCGTCAAGTTCATCGGTCTTGAAATAAAACTTGCCGTCGATATAACCGCTTGGGCTGAACTTTTCGATGACGTGCAGGCGGGCATCTTCAATCTTTTCATCCAAAGAATATTCGGGAAACATCTTGAGCCGCAAAGAGTATTGAACCCTAAGGGCCTCGTCCAAATCCATCCACCCGAGCCTGTCCGCCGTGGAAACAATTTTGCCGTAAATAGTTCGAGGGTCACCGTCTTTTGATGCGCGGTGGTCCTCGATTGCTTCGGCGATTGTTTTAATTTGGGTTTTGTCAAAAAACTTTGTAATCTCTTTGTCTTCAAGAAACATTTGGGCGCTTCGTTTCTCGTGGTCTTTTTTACCGCCGATTAAACCGATGTCGTGAAAAGCACCGATAACAAAAACCATATCCATGTTGATTGGTTCGGACTCGACGGTTTTTGCGAAATCAAAACTTTTTTGGATGACACGCTTTACATGGTCGCCGTACAGTTTGCCGATTTTGTCGCAATAAAAAGGGTAGATTGTTTTGTTGAAATACTCGGTAATTTCCTTGGTCATGTTTTTAGTATAAAACTTAAAATCTTTTCTTGCAAGTCCGTAAATCATGTGATATATTGTGTGCTATGGAGAGTTGGGTGAGTTGGTCGCTAGGGAACGCAAGTGACGCCGACCAACAACGAAGATTCTCTGTATCCGTGGAGAGTTGGGTGAGTTGGTCGAAACCAGGTCACTGCTAATGACCCGAACCCCACAAGGGTTCCGCGAGTTCGAATCTCGCACTCTCCGCCATCATCGTTCTAATCTGAACTCGTGGCTCATTTTGGGACATTGACAATCAAACGATTCGGATTTGTTGAATTTCCCCCTGACCGAAAGGGCAGGCACGCGCGAAAATACTTGACTTGTTCAGTGGATTCTAATATGCAGATAAATTTTGTCGGCAACAATTGAACAATTAGATGTGCATTTCACCATCTTTGTTCAAGCCATCTATTAAGTCTTCTGTAAAAATCTCGCTATTTTCATCTAAATAATCCCCGCATTGGCTCATAAAGCCCTTTGTCGCGTTAAATGATGATGCCCTTTCACTGCGCATGCTTACACAAGCAAGTTTGTAACCCCTTGGAGCATTGTTTATCGGGCACTTACATTTAATTTTTTCACACGCTCCAAGGTCTTGCTCCTGTATGAAACGCGCATGTCCTGTTTTGTCAATACCTTCAAGTGGGCATTTGAAAGGGTGATAAGAGTTTAAATAATTTGTCATATCGTGATGATACCACAAAACTCAGCTTTTGTCAACCCCCAATGTTGGTCGAAACCAGGTCACTGCTAATGACCCGAACCCCACAAGGGTTCCGCGAGTTCGAATCTCGCACTCTCCGCCAAAAACTCTTATTCAATTATTTCAAACTGTGCTATCTCAAAAAGCGGTGATGGTGATGCGAGGGTATTTGGTGCGTGGCGTGAAAACTCTGTGATGATTGTTGGGCGGGGGTTGTTTAATCGGTTGTCGTCGGGGAAAACTTCTTGGCGGTTTACAATGCCGCTTCTAAGTCCGCCGATGCCAAGGTTCGCTGCGCTGCGTCGTGCGACGTGTTGGTGTCTTGGGAAACTTCTTACTACTTCGGCGTGGACAAAGAGGTCTTTCCAAAAATCAATAAATAGATTCACGTTTTCTGCCACAAGTTCGCGGGCGAAGTTCATTTGAACCCTTAGATATTCATTTACGTCTACATTCGGCGGGGCGTTTTGACGGAGGAACCATGGCAAGTCGTGGTTGAGGATTCGGTCAATGTCGAACGTATCGCGGTTCACCGTGCCGTCAGGGTTTCTTGGAAATCCCGAGAGCCCATCTCTAAAGGCGTTTGCCATACCTGTTTCGCCGATAATGACCGACAAGTCAAATGCGTGTAGGTGCGAGCGCAAAAACATAAACCCATGTCTGTCCAACTCATTATTTACGTTGCCTTTGCGCCGGTTGATGTCGACCTCTTGCTGGTCGCGGCCGACAGAACTGTCTTGAATTACTGAAATTATCGGGGCGAATTCATCAAAGTTTTCTTGACCTTGTTCATCAAATGCGAATTTATTATGAATAAATTGTGCGTCATGATTCATGTACAAATCCCTGACCATGAAGTAACCAGAATCATCCCCAAACTCCTCGAGCACCGCTTGGCGTGCAATTTCTGAACTCTCGGGGTTTGAAAATATCGCAATCAGTTGTTCGTTAAGCGTTTCAATACCATAGATTGAGTTCGGCATCATAAGACCAACACCCATTCTGTCGATACGCGCAACCTTTCCCCAGTTACCGCGGGAGCCTTCGTGGCTGGAAACGCGGTCAACAACATATGTCAGGTCTTGGTGCTCGCGTTGTTCTTGAGCCCGTCTTTCGAGAATTTTGTTTTGAATCTCGAAAGCCTGCGCCATACCCCCCCCCGAATTTTCTGTCCACTCTGCGTTGAACCAATCGATTGGATTGCTCCCAAACAAGTTTGGGTCAATGTCGATATCGGATTTAATATGCTCGCGAGAAACCGAAGTCAGAAACAAAGACAAGAGTCCAAGACCAACCACTTGCAACCCAGGTTTAATAGTTGTTTTTGTGGTATCTTTTAAATCCTTGAGTTGGCTGGCAAAACTTTTTCGTGTTTCCTCGAAACTATCTCTAAGTTTTTCTTTTATATGTCTAAGGCTTCCTATAACTTGGTTTTTTATTTCTTTGACCTTTTCGATTGCGCGTATCTCGAACGGTGGGATTTCGGTTTCCCAATCATAAATTCTTTGTGCTTCTTCTTTAATCTCTTGAGGCAACCTCTTGCTGTCTATAATCATTTTAAGGGCTTCCAGTTCTTTTCCGTCTTTGAAGATTTTATAAGCACCACAAAAGCTGCGTCGCGCAGTGGATTCTTTTTTCCCAGCAAAAAATTCTCGCGTAAGTTTTTCATCGGAGTGTTTCATTGCCTTGATGTGGTAATAAAAATTTACAAAGTTTTCTTTACCAACTGATTTCAGGATATTGTTCATAAGTATGGACTATAACACAAAATTTCCGCAAAGTCAATATATAGAAATTATGGACATTAACTTCATCGCGGCGGAAATCGCCAAGAATAACAAAGGAGAACAAGAGGCGATTGAGTTCTATTACCGCCTTTTATCAGACACACAAGGTTTGCCGCCAGAGTTTTGCGCAGACATCCGTGAAATCCTCTCTGACGAGATGAACCACAGCAAGGTGCTGTCAGAGTGGGTTACCAAGTTGACGGGTGTAGTTCCTGCAACGACCTGAAAAATTGATAATTTGGGACTTGCATTTTGTACGGGCTTTGTGGGATAATAAAGAATGTTGAAAACGAATCTGAGGAAGGGGCTTGCGGTATTTGCGTGTGTAACTTTGGTTTTGGCGTACCCGCTTGCGCTTGGGTTTTCGGCACTTGCAAACAGAAGCAACCCTCTTATCCCATGGTCTTTTAACCCGCCGTCACAAGCACGCATGGCATTTACTTCAAGGCGCGTAGAAATTCAAAACTATGACCTAAGCCGAGAATCAGAAACTTATGATTTTTTCTTTTCAAGAGAAATCAGTGGCTGGAGTCCAAACATTAACAACCAAACCACAATCGGCGGAGCGGTAAACATCAGCCCAGATAGGTTTAGGTCTTTTATACAAAACACCGATTACATTAATAATAGTACATTGGACTATTGGCGTCCGCCTGTTATCACACAAAACAATACGGTCTTTATGCTCGCGAACAATGCAAACGCATTTGATTCATCGCGTGCACACTTTCAAACAGAGCAGTCATTTGAACTTGAAGCAAACGGCTATTATTTGGTGTCTGTTGAATACATGGCGGTTGGTCCACATGTAGGCGGGGCAGGTGCGTTTGGAACTTTTTCATTGCTTCCGCAAACTATGGGTGGCGAGGACCAAGAACAATCAGGCATGAGAATGACCGAACGCGTATCACACGGTGTCTATCGTGATTTTGTTCCAAGGATACATTTGCCAGCATACGGCGGGTGGCGCGAGGCAAGATTTTTTATAACCACCGATATGTTTAGAAGCCAATCTTTTAAAATGGAACTTGCGCTTGGAAGTACGGTTGCAAGCCAAGGTGTTATCTATTTCCAAAACCCTATGGTAACAAGATTAAGCCGTGAGGTCTTTAACGACCGTTTGGACAGAAACCCATTACCGTCGCTTACGCATGTTCTTGATTTGTCAGAGCACATAAGTGCCGACAGAAAATATGAAGTAAACCATGTACTGGCTAATGCAGGGTTATCCAATGAAGTTAGGGGTTTTGCTTTTGAAAGAAACCGCGTGAACCCAGATTCGCCGACCAATCACGAGCGTGAAAACACATTCTCTAGAACCGCGGTCAGTACATCGGTTTTGCCGACATATCTTAATTTGAACACCCCTGATGACGAGCATTTCAGAATCCACCGCGCATTCGGTACGTCGCCTGGGGATGTTAAGGTGCTTATGGCTTATGATTCGGCTGCGAGTTTGCGTGTGATGCCTGAATCTGGTCAAACTGCTGCACTTACTATTGAAAGACAACTTATATACATGATTACGTTTTATAGTTTGGCACCAAACGACGGTGGGGCGGGGGCGTCTATGCGTGTTAGGGAACACGGTTGGCATGGACGTAACCCGAGCGAGATTTTTGATACTGGTCATGCTCCGTTTGCGTTGTCAAGCGATGATGATACATATAACGGTTGGGTTTTAAACCGATATTTTTTAATCGGCGGTACGCATTATGACGTCGATGTGGATATTGAACTTTGGGTTGGTACTGCCGATAGCAACAGTCACGACTTTGCACTTATTGACGAGTTCCGTATCCAACGTATCTCGCATGCTTACTTTGCCGAGTTTGGTGAAGGTGCAGAAGGTGCCGTTTTCCGTGTTGGTGATGTCGGTCAGCAAACAGAGGAAGAAGGGGATGAAATACCAACACCTGTTATAAACAATCCGTTTTTCAACAACGGTACAATCCGCAGTGTTGACAGACCGTTCCCGCTTGTGGCCCAAGGGTGGGTGCATAATTTTTCTGAAGGCGCAACTGATGAAATCGTACGCAGTGGTATCGTGAGTGCCGACCCAAACCACTGGTCACGTCATTCAGAGCATTATGGTACGGCAATCTCACCTGGGCGCATAGTTGGTTTGGGTCCGAACAACAACGTATTTATGATGCAAAACCGCGGTAACGCGTGGCAGACACTTACAAGTAATTCTATACCGCTTAATGCAAGTTCGGTGAACGTTATTACGTTTAATGTTCAAAGACAATATCTTGCATCAAACGGCTTGGATTTTTCTGTCACAGCGCATGTGCAGAACCAGGTTGTTGCAACCCTTGACCTAAGCCGCCCAGTGCGCGCAAACGGCGGTCACACAACAACAGGTTGGGAAACATTCTCTATTTCAATCCAGGAAGCCGCAATTGCCGCAAATCGCGAGGTTCAACTTAGTTTCAATATGGGTGCGCAAAATCGTCCTGCAAGACCTGGAACCGTGTTTATTGACAACGTTCGTTTTGAACAACGCGGTATCGGCGGAAATGTTGATGCCGACCTTAATGACCCGAGCGGATTCTTTACCCGTGACGAGGTTGACGTTCACAGAAACGGAACAATCTTGCAAATCCAAAATGACTATAATAGAAGTGCGCGTTCGACGGTGAATACTCTTACACAATCTATCGAGCGCGATATGTTTTATAGATACACAATCCGTGTCAGAATCGGTGACCTAAGACCACATCGTATTCACAGAGAGTCTGATATCCAAACCCAAAATCCTAACGATTTTGTTGTTGAAGAAATCGAAGAACGTGATTGGGGTGTGAACTTTACGCTTGAGGGGCTTGAAGGCGGATTTGTTGATTTACAACAAAGCGATATCCTAAATATGCGTGGTATTGATGCAAACCAATCTGTGGCACTTATCTTTTATATAACCCCAGACGATTTGCACGACCTTTCATTGCGTGTAACATTTGGGAATGACTACTATGCGGTTACGGGGAGCGTTTATATATATTCGTTCTTGCTTGAAATAATTGACAGGGAAACATTCGAAAATGCCCGCGAAGAATATTACGACATGGCTCACGTTGTGTTTATCACAGAGTCCCATGTCCCCGAGGAGGACATTACCCCTCCAGGCGAGCGCACACCAATCCAATGGTACGTTATTGTTCCTGCGGTAATTACGGCGGTTGCGATACTTGTTGCCCTTATCGGTTTCCTTGTACG
>JGI24694J35173_10003423_pt1 | contig 12054 bp, 10 predicted proteins | sample TergutCo191P1_FD_35173 | JGI IMG/M metagenome (IMG submission 35173) | reverse complement strand
ACATCGCCAAGTTCATCAATAATTTCTTTTCCGCGTATGGTGTGGGTTTTCATTATTTCATATTCATCAGGATCAAGTTTGCCCGGCTTAAGAAGAATTCTATCGGGGATTGCGATTTTTCCTACATCGTGAAGAGCCATCGACTTCATTATAATCTCGGGTTTAAGCTCTTTTAATTCTTCCGCGTAAATCGAATTTGTATTTATCAGATGATCGACCAGCGCTTTAACAAACAATTGCGTTCTTTTAACATGCTCGCCTGATTCCAAATCGCGGTGTTCAATTACGTTCGCAAGCCCCTGAAGTGCGTTGTCCAGCGTATTTGTCGCTTCGGCGGTTTTTTCCGCAACCATCTGCTCAAGATTATCGCTGTAGTTTTTAAGCGCGATCTGATTCCTTACCCTCAGCTTTACAATTTCGGGAAGGAACGGTTTATTGATAAAATCAACAGCGCCTGCATCGAGCAGCTCGCTTTCAGATTCGTTTTCTACAGTTATAAAAATTACCGGGATGCGTTTAAAACTGTCATCGGCTTTTAAAAATTCAAATAATTCGCGTCCGTTCATCTGAGGCATGTTGACATCGCAAAGAATAATCTTCGGCAGCGAAGAAGCCGCCCGAAGCTTTTCCAGCGCTTCCTTGCCGTTAAACGCGGTCTCAACTTTATAATCTATTTTTAAAATTTCTTCGAGAATCATGACGTTGGTATCAACATCATCTACAACCAATACGGTAGGTTTAATTTTATGCATACTGAGCTATCACCTTATCCACTTCTATTAGGGTTTGCGCATAAACAGTTTTTACTTTTTCGATCTGCTGAGGATCAACAGACCTTGCTTTTATCTGTGTTTCAAGCTCAACAGATTGTTTATACATCTCTGTAAGCGACAGATTCGCAGTCAGACCTTTGAGAGTATGCGCGAAAACCTGCGCTTTTTCCATATCTCCCTCAGCTAAAGAAGAACTGACGCCTTCAAAATTTTTATCGTCCTTGAATTTGGTAAGCAATTTAACGAATAATTTTAAATTATTCATTACTCTCCTGGAGCCTTCTTCTACGTTGATATAAACAATACCATCTGCCATTTGTAACCTCTTTAACGTTCACGATAAATAATCCGGCCCCTGCTTAAATCGTAAGGGGAAAGGGCAATCCTAACCCTATCGCCGGGAACAATACGGATATAATGTTTACGCATTTTTCCGGAGAGATGCGCTAATATGAGATGCCCGTTTTGGTTATCCAATTCCACCCGGAACATGGTATTTGGCAGGGCTTCCTTAACTATACCTTCTACTTCTATCGCTTCTTCTTTTGCCACTTTTACTCCTTATTACCGAATAATATAACCAAAACCCCTTTATGTCAATTATCTCTATATGGTAGTATATTATATGCATTACTACAGCACCAGGAATAAAAATGATATCGTAAATTTTGCGGAAGCGGCTCTCGGCGGGCTTGCTCCGGACGGAGGGCTTTTTGTACCCGAACATATACCGCAATATCCTGCCGGCGTAAAATCCTCGCTTGGCACGATGAATTTTATCGATATTGCTTTAGAAACAATAAAGCCCTATGTAAAAGGTGAAATCCCGGATAATTCGTTATCCGACATTGTACAATCCGCTTTTACTTTTACAGCTCCCCTTGTCGCGGTTAATGACCGTTTTACATGCGAACTTTTTCACGGACCGACAGCGGCGTTTAAGGACTTTGGCGCGCGTTTTATGGCGCGTTCTTTTTCGTATCTTCGCAGAGGTGAGGATCGTCCTTTAAGAATACTTGTCGCCACTTCAGGTGATACAGGCGGCGCTGTAGCTGACGGCTTTTATGAAGTGCCGGGAATCTTTGTTACTGTTTTGTATCCAAAAGGCAGAGTTACGCCGCTTCAGGAAAAACAGATTGCAGGTCTTGGAAAAAATATCAGCGCGCTTGCGGTAGATGGCAGTTTTGATGACTGCCAGCGTTTGGTGAAAGCCGCGCTCGCGGATGAAGGTTTAAAAAAACGAATGTCTCTGTCGTCTGCAAATTCAATTAATATAAGCAGACTGATCCCTCAGGCGGTATACTATTCGGCAGCCGCGGGAAGAGCTTTTGCAGGCTTAACAGATCCCGATGGAGAAGCAACACCCAGAGTTTCAGGCACTCCCGCGCCGGCTGCGCAGTCTCGACGAAGCGGATTACCGGTTACGCTTTGCGTTCCATCTGGTAACTTCGGAAACCTGACTGCCGGACTTTACGCAATGCAGATGGGCGCGCCTGTAAACCAATTTATTGCGGCAACTAACATTAATAAAACTGTTCCAGATTATCTTGATTCGGGTGAGTACCTCGCACGTGTTTCGCAAGCTACGATTTCAAACGCGATGGATGTAGGCGCGCCGAGCAATTTTGAAAGAATGTCCGCGCATTTTTCATGGGACACAATGAAAAATATAATTTTTGGCGTTTCTGTAGGCGACAATGAAACGCGCGAAACAATTACGCGAATACATAAACAAGCCGGTTACTTTTTGGACCCGCACAGCGCGGTTGGCTGGAAAGGAACGGATAAATTAATTGCCGCTGGAAAAATCAAAGAAAGCGCTGTAGGAATTCTCTGCACTGCCCATCCAGCTAAATTTTCAGAAACAGTAGAACCTCTTACCGGCTCCGTGCCAGTGCCGAAAACACTTTCCCGCGCGATGGAAAGAACTGTTTCTTCTAAAACAATCCCAGCGGAAGTCTCAGCGCTGATTGAATACTTAAATGAAATTAATTAAATACTTTCTATTCCTATTTTTCTCAATAAATGCTTTCGCGTGCGACATTGAAGGGCATTTTGATTTTGATGTTTCTAACAACGAAGAAGTATTGTATCAAGGCTGCTATGACGCCGTTAATTCAGGGCCTCATATAATCGAATATATTTTAACAAAAGAAAGAGCTGAAGCTACAGGAACACAGAGACCGTCCGCGTCGTTTACACAAAACAGGGATTCAGGCGTTCTTCAGAAGCAGCTTGAAGAACACGGTTATTCACTTCCCCATCACCGTGATTATACCAATTCAGGTTTTGACAGGGGGCACATGGCGCCTAACGCGGATTTTAACGATACTTACGAGAACGCATTAAAAACATTCTTTATAGCGAATGTATGGCCGCAGACACCGAATATCAACAGGGTTGAATGGCTAAGAACAGAAAATGAAACAAGAAGGCTTGCTTCGCAGCATCAATTTGTAAAAGTAATAATCATTGTAGACGAGTTTACCAGTGAGAAAGTCGGAAATATCAGTGTTCCTTCCTGTTTTAAAAGGCGCGTTTACGATTTATATTCCGGTAACCTGATTTATGAAATTGACGTTTATCAGGGACTCCTGCTGGGAGAGAATGAATAAATAATCGGATAACCTGTTCAGATATGCGCCGGTTTCATAGCAAAGCGGCTGTTTTTCATGAACCGTAAAGAACATACGTTCTGCCCTTCTTGCAACCGATCTGCATATTTGAATTTGCGCTTCTATAATATTTTTCCCAGGAATAATAATGCTGTTAAGGCGCGGTTTACTGGAGAATAATTTTTCTATCTCTTTTTCAATTTCTGCGACATCATCTTTATTAAAAAAATAATTGGAATTTTTTATGTCAGAAACATGCGACATTGCCTTCATAAGATTTTTTTGAATTTTTTCCAGAACCCTGCATGAAGAATGCCACGATAACTGCCACGCGTCTTCATTGGAAATCATTGCCTTTACAAGCCCAATATGACAGTTAAGTTCATCCACTGTACCGACAAAATGTATTGTCATACTGCATTTTGATACCCTCGTTCCGTTTAATTCTGATGTTTCGCCTGAATCACCTTGTCTGGTATATAAACTCATAATTCCCCCCGCATAATTTCTTTTAAAGATCGTCAACAATAAACGTATTTTCCGCCGGCTTCCCTCTTCTGTCAATGGCGCCGCTTTTGCCTTTTACGATGGCTTCTACCTGCCAGATAAATGTTCCGCGTGACAGCGCGTTTATATTTTCCAGAACCCAGCTTGTTCTGTAATCAACTGTCGTTCTTGTTATAAGCCGCCTGCCCGAAACAATCTGCTGATAAAGACTGAAAATATACGCATTGGCTCCGGGGACTTCCGACCAGCTAAACCTTAGATTTTTTTGATTTCGCAGACTGTTTAAATCTATTCGGTACCCCTGAAACGGAACCAGGTTTCCGGGAGCAGAAAGCGGCGGTTCGATTACCGCGGTTACATGAACAGCAGATAACAAAGCGGTCTCCGGCATTGAGGCAAGAACAGGTTGAAAGAAATGTTCAAGAACCGACGCGCTTTGATTTCGCGTAACGGCTTCTGCAGGTTCGTTTTCTGCCGCAGGTTCTGTTTGTTCATGCGGCATATCTGTTTCTTCTTCCATGCCGGCGGCTATAAAAAGCGGCTCATCAAGTTCAAAATTTAAGTCTTCGATTAATTCTTTAGGCTGTTCAAACAAACCGGCAGTTTTCGGCAGACTGAGCCTGAACAAACTAAAGAAAGCGATAACCCCGATAATGCACAGTAAAATAACAAGCAGATCCCGCGTGCGGACAGCCGCGCTGACAGGCTCGATTTTATTTGCCACATCCGCAAGAACTTCCTGCTGAAGAAAAACACTCTTTACAAAAAACCATATTAATATTACCGAAAAACACAGAACTCCGCCCGAAAGAAACAAAAAGCGTTTTGACGCGCCTGTATTTTCTTTTAAAATTTTATCATACTCAACAGCGGTAATTACGATGCAGCCTGAACCTGATAATTTTGTATAAGCTACAAATTGACTGACAGAAAGCGGCTCCTCCCTCGGCTCTTCCAAAACACCTTGAGTTTCCACAACAATAACCTGCCGCGGCGATTTTCTTTCCTTTTTTAATAATTTAAAAACCGCGTCTGCGCATATATTGTAAACAGAGCTAAAAAATTTACCCGTTTTTTTTACCGCGAAAATTGTTCCTTCTTTTACAGTGCCGAAAAACGAATTTATTAAAGGCTGCAAATTATTTTTATTACCTTCCGCGAAAACGCCGAAATCAGTTTTTATTAATGATTGCCTGTATATATCAGGATTTTCCATTATATCGCTGATAAAACCGTAACTTGCGGCATTCAAACCGGAGCGGACAAGTTCATAATCTTCATGGATAAGAAGATCACCGGAATTGTTTAATATATACGTTTGATGTATCCCTAAACCAAATGAACCTGTTAAATCATCGGGAGAAAACAAAGCCATCTGCGCGCCTGCCTTGCCGGGAAAAAAAACCGCAAGAAGGTTTATGGCAAAATGAGGCGCGGCGTTTACAACAACAGTCTCTCCAAAATCAGCGAGCATCAGCGCATTTTGCTGTTCGTTCATAAAGATACTTACAAGCGATGAATCAACAGCGCGAGAGAGAAAAAACCTTTCGTTTACAAAAAGTTCATCAGGAGAAAAATACAGCGCGGCAGTTCGCGGATTCTGTTCAAAGAAAAAATTAATAATATCTCTGGAAGAATTGGAACTTACCCCTGCGGAAGATATCATCTGCGCAAGCAGCATGGAATCTGATTGCGCTTGTGAAAATACTTCCTGCGTTTTTTCGGCAAAAAGACGATTAGTATCAAAATTTCTGTACTGCGCCGAAAAAAGCAAATCCTGCTGCATCAGCCAAAGTTCAAGAGCTGTAACAGCGCTTAATGATACAAGCACAATGAGGACAATGATTGTAACAAGCTTAAAGCCTATTGATGATATGTTCATTAATTTACAGAGTATCAGGAGAATCCAGCCAGACGGGAAGAACCATAGAAGTTTCCAAATATCCCATTCTGCGCTTTTTAACGGAAATTTCCATTACAGCGTAACCCTCTTCTTCTAATATGCGCAATCTGGAAATTGATACAGGATCATCTTCTGATATTCCGGCTTCATCGGCAATTGATCCGCGAATTACGCGGTTTACCCTGAAGTTGGAAGAAAGAAGAGTTGTTTGCAATGGAGTAAGAACCATGCCAAAAAGTGGCGTGGCAATTCTTTCGCGCCTGTCAATTTTCGCCGCATCCAGAAGAGGAAGATCAGAACGAGCAGCTGTCATCATAATCCTTTTACTTACCTCTTCTTTATTATCGGCAATTTCCAGCGTAATAAGCTCGCCGGGACCGCATCTAAAGAGTTCATTTTGAAGCGCCGGGATAAGCCCGCCCTGGGAAGATGTAATCACTTTTCCGTTAATCGACCTTATAAATGCGCCTTCTTTGACCTTGTGCATGGAAGCCGGCGTATTCGGAGCTGTGTAAATAATCTCACCCTCTCCGTCAATGGTTTCGCACAAAGTAAGACCAAGCCATGGACGCTGAGCCCTGCCGCCTTTAATCATCGCCGGGAGAGCGGCGGTTAAAGTCTGAGCCGGAACCGCGAAATTAAGCCCCTGATGGTGCTCAATACCGGCAAAAATGACCCCTACAAGCCGCCCTTCATTGTCAACAAGCGGACCGCCTGAATTACCGTGATTTACAGCCGCGTCAATCTGATAAACATCACCGATTTGCAAAAAACGCCTTCCAAGAGCCGAAACAATTCCCGAAGTGACTGTCTTCTGCAGTCCGACGGGGGAGCCAATTGCCAGCACGGTGTCTCCTACTTTTGGTATAACCTGGTCGACAAGAGAAAAAACATATTCGGTTTCCATCTCGGTTTTTATCAGCGCAAGATCAAGCGCTTTGTCCCAGCCGATAACACGGGCCGGCACACGGGGACTGGTTGAATCCCCCATGCGGATATACATACGCGAATAACCCTTATGTTTGGGATCAACTTCGCTTGCTATAACATGGTAATTGGTGATTAAAAGACCGCTTGCGTCCACAAAAAAAGCGGAGCCTAAAACCCTGTCCGGTATACCGAACCCTCTTTCGATGCGATAACCCCTGTCGACAATAACAGTTGCTACGCCTTTAATCATATCTGAAACTGTGTCCCTGCCTGCCGCGTACTCACGGAGATTTGCGGATATATTCCTTGCGCCGGCATTAACAGCCGCGGCAAGAAAATACGCGGAAGAACGGCGCTGCCTTGCTTCTACAGCTTTTTCAAGAAATAAAACTGCGCTTGCCGAATCTAATGGCTGCATTTCATGAGACATGACAGCGTCAAGAAAACCGCCAAGATTATTTCCGTCCGCTATTTTTTTCTTTGCGCCGGCAAGAACAAAAGCGGCTTCTTTTCCGGTATGTTCATTTTGTATTCCAATACTGGCGATGGATCTGTTCAGCGATACCGCGTCATCCCATCTTTCTTCTTCGATTGCCATCTTTTGCATTTCACATAATTCTGTTACTGCCTGCTCCTCATATTGAGAGAGCTGCTGCCAGTCTTCTTTTTTTTCATCACTGTCCTGTGCGGCTGAATAAACTTCCTTATATATATAAATCAGATTTAAAGCTGCCAGCGGATTTTTACCCAGTTGTTTTTCAATGTCTCCAAGTCTGATTGAACTTGTAGTGCGCGAAGGGGAGCCGTATTCATCATTATTTCTTAAGCTCTCGCATGAGAATATTAATAAAGCTGCCAAAATTATCAACAGTATTTTCTTTTTCATTGGTTTCCTGCTTCAACCCTCTTTAAATCGCCTGTGCCGTCCATATCATAATAATAAACAACTGAACCGTCCAAAGAATACACTTCTTTTGTCTTAAACAATCCGTCTCCCCGCCAATCGCTCTCCGAAGAAGAGATTAAACGCCTGTAATCAATTAAATCTTCCCACACATAATCATGCGGCGGACGGCGAAAATGCCGGATTGTTTCCATCCTGCCGTCCTGATCCAGATCGATATACTGGACAACAGGCAGCCCTCTTTGAAATTCAGTAACAGAAATCTGCTTTCCGTTAATTTCTTCTATTACCTGCTGCATTACTCCCCTGCTCATATAAATTTTTTCCTGCGCGCCGTCAATTTCCAGGCTTGATCGCGTAATACCGGAACAGAACGATAAAATAGAGCGGCGGGTAATTATACTTTGTTCCAAATATTCAGGGTAAATAAGGCCTGCAATATGATTGCTTCCGCCGATTTGCGTAAACCTTAAAGGCGCGTATTGAAAAAACACAGGACCGAACAAAAATACTTCGTTATCAATTATAATTTTTTCTACAGACGGATAACGCTCCCAAAAAACTTCCATAAAACCATTGCACGTAACAGGAACGTTATTCAGATCAAAAATAATATTATAATTGGAATAATTATACAAATTATTGTTATACTGGAATTTTTCTATCGAACCTGATTTGTAACTGACAAAAGTATCGATATACCAGTCACGATCAATATCCGCCTCGATTATGCCTGTAAAAGCGCTGAGTTTTTCTGTAAAGGAAACGCGTCCTTCTTCGCTTCGAAGCAGTCTGTAAGTCTCTTCTACTATTTCTCTGTTAATGGTTTTAACCTTGCCATCCTGCATCTCGGCAAAAAGCTCGTTTATCGCCGTATCATCGTCAATAAGCCCAAGATTAAGTGCGATTGGAATCGATGACGGATGAGGGTATCTGATTGCCCTGTACGCGCCTGTAAGGCGGCGCGCTTCGTCCAGGTCCCATATTAAAGCTGACGCCATCCACGCAAGATCAGGATCCGTTTCAAGCATGAACGGCAGCCGCTTTAGCGCCAGCTCAAGAAGATATAAATCTCCGGGTTCTGACATATTGTTAAGTTCAGGCATTCTGTTACGCGCATATTCAAAAAAGATGCGTAAAGGCCGGGCATCGTGCGGGAACCTGTCCATCGCGTTTAACACCTGGCTTCTGAACTGCGTTAAGGCAAGAATAAAATCATAACCTTCGTTGTAACCGGAAGCCATCCCGCGCAAAGCCAGAAGGCGGAGCATCGCCGCGTCCGCTCTCATTTGAACATTGCTTGCAAGTTCTCCGCGCTCGGTGATTCTGTCAAGGCTGTTAATTGCGCCCTGATAATCCTTTACTATGATTTGCTGTTCAGCTTTAAAAAGCAGCGCGTGAATTTCGCTGTAAACTTCCCAGTGTTTAACATCAATTGCGTCATTCATTTTATTAATTAAATCCAGTCTGCTTGCGCGGTTTGTTTTAAGCTGTAAAACGGCGGTTAAATAAGGGATGTCAGATAAAATATCTTTAAAATCAGAAGCGCGAATTATTGCCGCATACGCTTCATTCCACTGCTCTTTATCAGTCAATTCCTGCGCAAATTTAAAATACCTAATTGCGACTTCAACATCACTCCCGCTGTAACTTTCCTGAGCATAAACATTATTAATAAATAAAAATAAAATAGAAATAATTAATAATCTATTCATCCTTACCTTCCCCTTTCGGCGGAAGCCCGAGAATCTCGCGGACTTCGTCATCAACAAGGGTTTCGCGTTCAAGAAGGGCATCGGCAATTTTCTCAAGCCCGTCTTTGTGAGTTAATATAATCTGTTCGGCGTTATTCCTTGCGCGATCCAGAATTTCTTTAATCGCCGTGTCTATGCGCTGCGCGGTATCCTCGGAATAATCCTTGTGACGCGCAATTTCTTTGCCAAGGAAAATCGGCTCGTCTTCCTGACCGTATGCGACGGGTCCAAGAGCGTCTGCCATACCCCATTCGCAAACCATGTTACGCGCCATTTCGGTAGCGTGCTGGATGTCGTTTTTTGTGCCTGTTGTTGTTTCATCGTAAAAAATTTTTTCCGCAAGCCAGCCGCCGTAGCAGATGGAAATGCGGTCTTCCAGCCAGCCTTTTGAACGGCTGTAACTGTCTTCTTCGGGAAGCGAAACCGCCATCGCCAGCGCTCTGCCGCGCGGAATGATCGTAACCTTATGAAGCGGATCAGAGTTTTTAAGGTAATAATGCAGAATGGCATGCCCCGCTTCATGAAGAGCCGTCATGCGCCTTTCTTTGTCGGAAATTACAAGCGTGCTTCTTGCGACCCCCATCAATACCTTGTCCCTTGCTTCTTCAAAATCGGACATTAATACTTCGGCGCGGTCTTTGCGCGCGGCAAAAAGCGCCGCCTCGTTTACAAGGTTTGCGATATCCGCGCCGCTCATTCCCGGGGTGGCTCTTGCGATGCGCGCAAGATCAATTTCCTTATCCAGCGGAATTTTCGCCGAATGGATTTGTAAAATCGCTTCGCGTTCCTTTATATCCGGCATCGCGACAACAACCTGGCGGTCAAATCTGCCGGGACGTAAAAGAGCCGGATCCAAAACATCGGGACGGTTTGTAGCAGCTAGAATAATAACGCCGTCTTTTGAATCAAAACCGTCCATTTCAACTAACAACTGGTTCAGCGTTTGCTCGCGCTCATCGTGACCGCCGCCGTAGCCTGCGCCGCGTGTGCGCCCTACAGCGTCCAGCTCATCGATAAAAATAATACAGGGAGCGCTTTTACGCCCCTGATCAAAAAGGTCTCTTACGCGGCTCGCGCCGACACCGACAAACATTTCAACAAAATCAGAACCCGACATATGGAAGAAAGCGACACCGGCTTCGCCTGCGACAGAACGCGCCATCAAAGTCTTTCCGGTGCCCGGCATCCCAACAAGAAGCACACCTTTTGGGATACGCGCTCCCATCTTTGTAAACTTTTGCGGGTTCTTTAAAAATTCAACAACCTCTTCAAGTTCGTACTTGGCATCCTTCTGACCGGCAACATCGGCAAAACTGACTTTCTTTCCTTCGTCATGATACCTCTTTGCCTTGCTCTTCCCAAAATTAAAACCCTTCATTCCGGCACCCTGCATATTTCTAAAAATCAGCATGATGATTGCAAAGCCGATAACCCAGGGAAGCATGTCCATGAGTATGCGCGAAAATGTAACCTTCGCCGCCGAACTTGTAATATTGATCCCTTTGCTCTGCAGATTGGAAATAAGATTCGGATCCTGTAAATGCGGAACGCGTGTTTTAAGCTGCGGCGAACCGCTTGTAGACGAGCCTTTCAGGTAGATATCAACTACTCTATCATCATAAATTGTAACAGAATCAACCTGATTTTCATCGATAATGCGGTTAAACTCGGAATACGTAATATTCATTACGGGAGCATTGTTTCCCCGGAAGAAAAAAGCGATAAAAATAACAGCCATTATGGTAAAAAAAACAAAAGCCAAACCGCCGGGACGCTTAGACTGCGAAGGACCGCGGTCAGGCGGCAGATTATCATTAGGATTAAACATTTATACTCCGAAATATCAATTTACTATATTATAGGGTATTTTGGCGGGATATTCTAGATAGCTACCATCTTCTCCGCCTAAAGGTTGGTAAAAAGGGTGTGGGTGTAGGCGAAAAACCCCATTGTTCATTTTTTGGCCGGACAAGCTGGTTATAGAAGGAGTATTTTTAATATATAATTTATTAAACACAAACGCTCACGAACTTGCGATTCGATATCAAAGCGAGGGTTCGTAATGGTTAGTTTGGTTCGTGGCAAAATTCTTTTTCTGGAGATATTGTAATGGAATGGAAAGATTACGGCGAAATAGCGAATGCTTTAAATGAACTGTATCCAAACAGAAATCCGGTAGTAATGGAAAACGCGGAATTAATAGAAAAAATAACCGCTTTACCGGGTTTTAAAGGCGATAAGCAGCCGCCGAATAAAGATTATCTGTCTTTCATTTCATACAAATGGATAATGGTAAGATCGGGAGAAACAACGCCGTATTCTCCTCCGCCGATTTGATTTTTGACTTAAACCGATTTACAAGATGAGGAGAAAAACTTATGAACCACGACGAAGTAACGAGTATAATCAGTAATATAATCAATATAAAAGAGGATTATGAAGTATTCTTTTGGGTTGGAACAGACGGCATATTCCATAATACAGAGAATCCTAATCCAAGAGATGAGTTAATATGCTGCTGCGGTATTTCCTATTCAACAGAAACCGGCGATTGGATAGTAACACCTTGGCTTTATAATATGGATATTCCGGGTGTATATAAGTCTGCGCATAATGCCAGGGCAATGGCTTTTTTCTGGCTGAACTGGATGAGTAATCTTTATGGTGA
>JGI24694J35173_10003412_pt1 | contig 12083 bp, 1 predicted proteins | sample TergutCo191P1_FD_35173 | JGI IMG/M metagenome (IMG submission 35173) | reverse complement strand
TTCGTTCCCGGTCGTGCCGGTGCTCGCCCCCCCCCCCCTAAAGAAGGCGTGGCGTCCTTGCCGGGATCGGGTGTTGGCCAGGGACGTGTTCCTCCTAAAGCCGGTTATGTACGGCCGCACGTTCACCCGTATCCGGTTGTGCACGAGCATCCCGTCCGGGAAGCCAAAATTTCTCATGCCCGGGTCGGATCTCAGCCCCGCGCCGCCGCGTTCCGCCGCCATGGCCCTGTTGTCGGCCGCGTCGATTTGGGCGTTGGCCAGGGACGCCGCCCCGGCGTTGGAAACCTGAACCCGCACGGTAAGGTTGCCCGCGACAAAGTTCGCGGGTACGTTGGCGGTGTCCCATACAAAGGCCCATTCCACCCTGTGCCGGAACAGGTCTATGGTGTCGGTAAAGAACACGTTGCCGGCCGCCGGCGCCCCGCCGGCCGGTGCCAGAAGGCCGGTTTGCGTCGCCCCGGCGGCGACGGAGGAACTTACCAGTATGGGGAAGTCCTGGCTAAGGGCGCCGGTACCAAGCTCCTCAAAGATGAGCCTGACCTCGCTTATGCGCTGGTCGTCCTCGGCGTAGCCCCGCAGTATCACCCTGCCGGACACGGTGTCAAACCCGAAGAAGGCGTCGCGGTTCACCGTTTCCGGCTCGCCCGGAACCTGCCCCATTTCGGCCGGGGTAAGGCTGTGCCGGAAGGCGGCATAGTTGCCGTGCAAACCGGCGCCGGCCGGTTGTATCCCGCGCGGCTCGATGTTGCCCGGCCTGGAAAGGTTTCCGTCAAGGCCATGCCTCCACAGGCCGCCCATGGTGCGGTTTTGGTTCCCGTCTATTAGCGTGGGCGTTATCGCCGCCGCTATGCCCGCGTGGGCGGACGGGGCGGCGTCTGGGGTTCTGGCGGCGGCCGCCGCGACGTTGTGTACCTGCGACGCCGGGTTAAGGTCGTAAAGCTGCGCGAAAGGCGGCGTCCGGTCGTCGTTGTTCACCCTTACGGATATCAGGGTGAAGTCGCCGAACATGTCCTCGGCGGGCCCGTCAAAGACCCTTACGACGAACAGCGCGTACTTGTCGTACCATGGGGTGTTCGCCGGGGAGTTGTGGGCGTAGTCGCCAATCCCGCCGGGGCCAAAGGCCGCCGCCCTAAAGGCGAATTCCGCCCTTACGGCCGCGTCCCTTTCGGCGTCGCCGGTGACGGGCAACTGAAGCTGCGGCATAAGCGCGGGCACGGTTCCAAGCCGCCGAACCGTCGCCGAGGCGACCGGATCCGGGCCGGAGGCGGGGGCCGGGGGAAGGGACGCTCCGCTGCCGGTGGCTATGAAGACATAGCCACTGTCCACGCGCTGCGGTATGCCAAGGGCGCGCCAGTCCATGTCGGCGGGGCCGGCGTCATGGATCATGTACACGTTGCCGGCCACCACGCTTCTTGCGCCGACGGCGTCGGCGGCCACGCCGGAAACGTACTCCACCCTAAAGGTTCTGGTGGGGACGTTGCCCGGGCGAACCACGGTTTCAATGCCCACGCCCAGAAGGCCGTTTCGCACGGTAAAGTCCCCAAAGTCGTACCTGGCACCCCTGCTTCGGTAGCCTTCCGGGCGGCTAAGGAGCAGGCTTGCCTGGGTGGTAAGCCTGCTTCTGGGGGATATGCCCCTGCGGATGTCCTCCTCCTCTCCGGAGAACGTTCCGGGGGCGGCGGAAGCCTGTCCGTGGTAGCCCCGGAGAACGTTGAAAAGGGCGTCCCCGGAGGCGGCCGGCGCGGAGGCCCTGCCCGGGGCCGCGTTCCCCAGCAGGGTTTGCAGCGCGGCGCTGCCCCGGGGATCTGTGGCGAGCTGGACGTCGCGGATCATCGGGGCGTCGTTCATGACGACGATTTGCCGCCTGTGGTGGCTGGCGTTGCCGGCGCGGTCGAACACGACGAAGTTCATGTACAGGGGGCCGGAAGGCAACTGCGTGCTGTCGAAGGAAAAGCCCCACTGCTGTCCGGGGCCGCCCGCCGCCCAGTCCATGGGGATCTGGTGGCCGTGGTGCGCGCTGGTACCGCGCGGGTCGTTGCGGTCTATCACCACGGCGAAGTCGCCGCCGGCGGCGGCAGCTCCGGCCGGTATGAAGGGAAGCTGTACGCCGCGCCGGCCGTCACCGCCCGGAATGTCTTCCACGTGGTCGCCCACCGCCGGCACCCAGCGATCCCGGAAGGCGTTGCCCGGAACGGAGCCGCCGGTATTCCGCCATGGAACACGCCGCTCGCCGTCCCCGCGTATCCGCTCGAACCAGACGACGACGCTGTCAACCCTGCCCACGTCCTCGCCGTCGGCGTCGCCGGGCCACGGGGACGCGCCGCCGCCAAGGGTCGCCGAGGTGCCAGCGATGTTTGGGTTAAACTCCATCCGGGCAAACGGCGGGCTGTCGTCGATGTGCAGGTACAGGTCGGCGGCCCTGGCCGTCAGGGGCGGGCTGGAGTTGTCCGACGCGGTTACGTGCAGGGGGAAGCGCCTGGCCCGGCCGGCGAACATGTCGGCAAACTGCACCGGGTTGATACTGACGGTTACCCGCCTTGTCGTGTCGCCGGGATCCCCGGCCACGGCTATGCTGTCGACGCCCTGGCCGACGCCAACCGTAAGGCCGGAACCGTCGGCGCCAATAAGGTCGATTATCGGCCCGGTGCCGCCTAGGGAAACCGGATCGGTCGCCTGGAAGCGTATCGCCGAAACCCGCCTTCCCTGGGGCACGTTTACGTCAAACGTCAGGCGGACGGCGCTGGCCTGCCGGCCTATGTGCAGTTCCGAGGGTGGCAGGTTCGTCCTGGGCACGCCCCTGGCGTCGGTCAGGCTCATCATTATGCTGTCGAACTCGGGCGCCCCGGACACCACGTAGGCGTGGGTCGTGGAGAGGTTCCCCACGGTGCTGACCATCGCGCCGGCGGGGCTCCATTCGCCCTGGGGATCGCGGGTGGCGTCCCGCGCCACAACCTCTATGACGATCGGGTTAGCGCCCCCGGCGCCCGGGAAGTTAAGCCCTCCGCAGGCGTTCAGCGGTACCGACCAGACGACGTCCCTGCGCCGGCCGCCGCTGGCCTGGAACCAGCCCGGCGTATAGCCGTCCGCGGCCGTATCGCGGACGCCTCCGGTGCCGGCGTTGACCCACACCGGGCTCTGCGTTTGGCCGGGCACCGTTTCCCATTCCCCGTAAGCGTCAACCCTAAACCGGGGAATCGCAAGGCCGTCGAACGCGGCGCCGGCGGTNCCGTCAGCGTTGGCCCCGAGCACCCTNAAGAACACGTCGTGGATTTGCTCGTTGTCCACCGCCCTGCCGGTAAGGGTGAACCTGCCGCTTAGCAGGTTGGCGCTCCGGGCTTCCTCCACGGCCCTGTACCCCAGCGGCCCGGGGCTAAGGATCTCAACCGAGGGTCTGTCGCCCTCCGGGTATATCCACAGGTTGAAAACCCTCCGGCCGGTGTTGCCGGATTCGTCGGTGGCCTCGATTGCCAGGCGCGCAAGGTAGACCGTGCCGTAAAGCGGCAGCGGCTCGCCGCCAAAGTTAATGTCCGCCCTGGCCACCTCGTTGTCGGCGTCGGCGACATTGTCCACCGCGGTATGCCGCCTGGCGAAGGCCGAGGCGTGGGAAATTATGCCGCGAGTGCTGGGTATGTCAAGCGCCCAGACAAGGGACGGGTTTGGCTCCATCCGCATAATCTCGATCCCGCCGGCCGTCCAGCGAATGTCCCCGTCGGCCGGCCTTTCCGATCTCCAGCCAATCGCGTCGGCGTTGGCGTTCCACCAGGCGGCGTTTGCGTCCCAGTCGCCCGGAAGGGACAAATCGCCGGGAAGCAGTGCGTAGCGAACGCCGCCCGGGGGCACCGGGCTTACTCCCGCGTCCGTGGTTCCGCGTATGGTAACGTTGCCGGCAAGCCCTATGTTGATGTTCCCCGCCGACAAATCCGCGTCCTGCGCCGGCCGCGTCACGACCGACTGCACCTGCAGTACCGGCTCCGCCGTGTCGCGGGTAAAGGTTCTGGTGTGGTCCATGTAGGTCTGGTTGCCCGCCGAATCCTGCACGACCAGCTCCAGGGTGTACTGCCGCGACTGGCCGGCCACCCAATGGACGCCGGACATGTCGGGCCGCACGGTTACGGTTCTGGTGTCCCAGGGTTCGCCGTCGATGTCGACGGCGGCGGCCGGAACGTCAAAGACGAAGCCATCGCCGACGCGCCGAATAACCGCGCCGACGTAAGTCACCGTGTTCGGGTCGGCCACGGTAAATTCAAACCCGCGATCCAGGAGCGCGGCGTTGTTAAAAAAGTGCCTGTCCCCGTCCGCCCAGGCAAGCGCCGGCGGGCCGACGTCTATAAAGAAGTGGTACGACGCGCCGCCGGAAACGCTGGGGTTGCCCTCGGTGGCGGAGGCCCTGGCCAGGGACCAGTCCGTCGCGCGGACCACCACCTGGTACCGGCCTTCCGCCGTAAAGAGGTTCCCCGGGATTTCCCATTCCACAGAATCCGGCGCCTGCCCGGCGGCGGGGCTGCCGGTTGCCACGCGCCAGCCGTCGTAGGCGGGCGCGGCGGGCAGCGAGAAAACGCCGGCGTCGTCCAGCCATTCCCACGCGCCCGCGCCGGAGTAGTTCCAACGGGCCGCGGCAAAGGTCACGTCCCGTATGCCGGTCGAGTCCCTGGCGGTGCCGGTAATGGCGGTGCCGACTCCGTGCACGTTCCGCACGCCGGGGGCGGCCTGCTGCCCGGGGAGAGCCGGGGCAACCGCCGGGCGCAGGTTGTGTATGCCGATGACCGGGCCGGTGCCGTCCAGGAAGAAGGGCCACTGCACGGTTCCGGATCGCCTGTTCGCGGTGTCAGTCGCCACCAGGCTTACCGTCCGGCGCGTGCCGTCCCCCGCGAGCGGCTGTTCCCGCAGCAGGTAGACGTCCCTTTCCAGTATCCTAAGCCTCCATTCCCATTCGCCTGGCTCGCCGGTGGGCTCAAGGGAAAGCCTGCCCTCGAACGAAGCGGGCGGATCCACGGTGCCGGCGTCGGTGTCGACGGAACCCGGCTCGTCCGCCGCAGCCCTGGAGGTTACGAAGTCCGTCCCCCCCGAGCTAATCCTGGCGGTAAGATCCCTAAGGTTGGCGTCGCGCACCCTGCCCCGCAGCTCGAAGACCGAGGTATTGCCGTCCCGGTACACGGTTCCGGCGCTGAACACGCGCCGGTGCTCCGGCATCGGCGCGAAGGCCCCGGGGCCTGACCAACTGGCCTCGAAGAAGTTGGGCTCGCCGGGAACGTCGCCACCACCCAAATCGACAAAATAGGGATCGCTTGTGTCCAGCACAAAACGCAGGCCGAACAGCTCCGTCCAGTTTCCGGCGTTGTCCCTCACCTTTATGTCCAGGGTGTTCAGGCCTTCCATGACCCGGGGATTAAGGCCGGCCAGGGGATCGCCGAGAGGTATCTGCCACGCGAGGGAGCTTAGGCTCCGCCCCTCGTCGTCGAGTTCCACGCTCACGGAGTCCCAGCCGACGGTGTCGGACGGGGGCAGGCCGCCCCTGCCCGCCGCGCTGTTGACGCGGTAGTAGAAGGTCAGGTGGAAGGGGTGGGCGGGATCCTGTCTGTCAAAGATGAACCCGTGCATGTCGTCGAAGTCGCCCGTTATGGAAAGATCGGTCACAACGGTGGAATTCCGCTCCCTCTCGGCGTAAAGCCTGGCGCGAACGGCGGCCTCCCTTTCCGCTGGGGAGCCCGCCCTAAGCAGGGCAAAGTCCGACGGCCAGTCCGCTATAAGGATCCTGAACGGCTCGGGCCAGGCCCTCCACGCGTCGCCGTGGGGCCAGTCCAGCGGCCAGTCCGCGGGAAAGTCCGGGATCGGGGAATTGGGGCCAAACGACCCGGGAACGCGGTGGCCAATCGACCGGCCTATGTTGGTAACGGAAACGCGGGGGCCCTCCACGTCCTTGATAAAGGACCAGTTTACCCGGGTTCTGTTGCCGGCCGCGTCCTCGGCCGTAAGCACGACGTTCCTGGTGCCGGGGGGCAGGGCGTCCCACATTTCGGCGATCTTGTCCCCGGCGCGATCCAGATTCCAGTAGTAAAACCCCGGTTCCCCGGGCGTAACCTGGACAAGGCCCGGCCCGCCGAACTCCATGGTAACCGGATCGGCCAGGCCCAGGGCGATCTGGAAGGAGTGGGGGTTCGCTTCCCTAATCGTGCCGCGAAGGGCGGCCATCAGGCCCTCAACGTTCCCGAAGGTCGCGGTGGTGGCGAACAGCTCGGTAAACGCGATTTCCGGGGGCGTGTTGTCGAACCTGAACATGAAGGAGCCGCCGTCCGCCGGGAACACTCTCGAAACCGACTCCACGGGGGCCGGGAAATGGCGCGGGTATGACGTATACCCGGTGCCAAAGCGCAAGGGAAGGCCAAGCTGCGGGTTCTTGTTCCTGGTCGCCAGGGGATCCGCCAGCGTCGAAACCGCGCCCGCCCCCGATCCGGTGAAAGACCGCTCGTCGGTTACCCTTACCTGGTAGAACACGGTGACGTCCCCGTGCGTTCGGTGGAGCGAGGCAGGGACACGGGAATCGACGGCGCCGCCCGAGAAGAAGGGGAACCTAAAGTCCAGGGCCCCGGTGGGGTCCAGCTCGGCCTCGGCTATTTCGATCCATCCATGGTTCCAGGTGGAGCCGTCCTCGGAGAATCTTATTTCCACGTACCGGTCCGCCCTGTCGCGGTGAAAGTCGTCCGCGTCGCGGGCGACGCCGGCTATGCCAAGGTTTCCAAGGTGATCGGGGCCAAGCACGATTGGGTCCGGGTCGCCCGGGGGCGTCACCGGCTCAAGCCTGCCGTCCACCAGCGTGGGGAAGTCGAGTTCCCAAACCCCGGGCCCCGCCCGGTCGCTCCGGATTCCCTGGACAAGGACGCTGTGGTTACGGTGCCCGGCGTCGTCGTAGGCTATTACGTGCAGGCTGTAGGGCCTGCCGCTCTGCATAAGGCCGCTGTCGAAAACGGCGTCAAGAACCACGTTGTTAAGGGTATGGCCCGTGCCGGGGTGCTGCCCCAGATCCAGCGGGCCCCTTCTTATTTCGCCAAAGAAATAGAACCTGCCCCCCATTCCGGGCTCGAATGGGGGCACCTCCGTAAGGCTGTCGGCGTGCGGGAGCAGCAGCCACCACACGTCCATCAGCGGCCGGTTCACGGGGGCGGAAAGGGTATCGGCGACGCCAATCCCGTGGGTGTCGGCCACGTTTATCCTAAAGTGCACGTTGCCCCACACCCGGTGAACCCCGTTCAGGCGCGGGCGCAGTTGGTTGAAGCTTACAAGGCCAACGGTCGGCGGGCTCGCGTCCACCTGGACCCTGTGCGCCCTGTCCTCCCTGTGGGCCAGGGCGTCGAAGGCTATCACGGAAAAATTCCGCTGCTCGGCGGCGTCCCCCTCCTCGCCGTAAATGGGATCCGGGTTGAAGCCCACCAGCGAGATCCCCCACTCGAACGTATACGCACCCGCGCCGTCGTCCCACTCATGCCTTACGGATCTGTTGAACTCAATGCCGTTGACCGCGTAAACGCCGCCGGCATCCATGGGAATGTAAATCGGGTACCGATCCTGCCCATGAAGAACGAAGGGGGCAAAGCGAATCCACAGGCGGGGTATCGGGAAGCGGCTTTCCACCGTCCCGCCTATATCGACCCTTTCCGTGACAAGCGAATCGAACCTGGGGTAGATTTCGCTTATGGCCGGCGCGCGGGTGTGCACGGCGAAATGGAAGGCCACGCTCCGGGATCTCGCCTGCCCGGTCTCGCCGTTTATCTCCACCTTGTAGGCCGCGCCGTCCCGTACCGTTATCTCCAGGCGGTAGAACCCGTCGCGCAGGTGGGAGCCGTGCCCCATAACCCGGCCCATCACCGCCTGGCTTAGCGTCGCCATCCATTCCCGGGGGCTGCCGGAGCGCGCCACCTCCCAGTGGGGAACGCGCACCGGATCCCGCCCTGGGCCGTTAAGGTCGGCCAGGGTTATCCGGATGTCGCACGGGCAGTCCGCTGGCGCGGCGCCGCAGTTTGGGTCGATGCCTGTCCAGCCAATCCCGTCGTCGTCGGACAGGACAATCTCTATGCCGTCGCCCGCCTGCAGGATGTTCCGCCTGGCGGCGTCCGCCGCCCAGTTCATGCCGTCGTCGGTTACAAGCCCCCGATCGCCGTCGACGTTTACCCTAAGGTTCTCGGGGCCGGCTATCGGCGTTCCGCTGGCGTTGTCGGCAAAAAGGGACGGCATGGTTATTTCGGGGTAATCGGTTCTTTCGTCCACCCGGATTTTTTGCATGGCAAAGCCTAGGTTGTTCACCCCGTCCATCGCCATAACGTACAGCCAAAGGTACCGGCCGTCATGCCGGCTCGCGTTGAACTTGAAGTTGTGCGTTCGGTACGCCTCGTGCGCGGCGTCGCCGATCGACGGAGCGCTTACCCAACCCGAACGGTAGGTTTCCCCGATGTCCCAGAAGAACTCGAGGTTCTCGTGGCTCGGGTTGTTGCGGAACCTGGCAAGGTTGGCAAGCATCCCGCCGCCGGCCAGGGGATCGCCAATGTTGGCCGCCCCCGCGTCCTCCAGGAACCACTTGACCACCTGCCGCCCCTCGTCCTCGAGTATGCCGAAGGCCGCGCTGCGGTCGATAGAGACCTGCACGTTGCCGTTCACCGTAACCGGGGACTCGTTGATCCAGCCCCCGTGCCCGCGAACGGCGTCCCCGTCCGGCGAACCCCACGCGCCCCTTATGGACGGACGTATCTCCACGTTCGGGCCTTCCCCGTCCATGAACAGGTTGAAGGCGCGTTCCGTGGATACCCCCTGGACGCCAACGGCGGCGTGAACCTCAAGGGTAAGGACGTACTGCCCCGGATGCGTAAGAAAAATATGCCCGTGCTCCCCCTGCGTCGCCGTGAAGGTAAAATAAACCCTTCTCCTGCCGTATTCCTCCCGGTCCAGGTGGCCCCATTCGCCGTCATCCAGGGCCAGCGTGCCCTGGCCGCCTGTGGCGCGATGCTCCCAGCGAAGGGTGGCATGGCCAACCCTTTCGCTATGATCCGCCCGCACCCTTAGGCGGAAAATCGGCCCCTCGTCCCTAGCCGGCCTGGGGGGGACGACGTGGGCGTCGTCCCTGGCGATAATCCTGGAGGTGGTGTCGGTTATCCAGATATTGGGGCCCCGCCCAAGCCTCTCGTGCTCAATGTCGCTGTTGTCGATATGCAGGGACGGCGGCTCCTCGTTCTCGCTAACCCATATCGCGACGCGGTTCCCCCTGTCCGTATGCGGGAAGTACCCATGGGCATTGTCCTCCGAGGTATCCCTGGTCCTTATCCTAAAGTAATAGAACCCCGACCGCAGGCCGACGCCGGAAAAAACGGCCGGCCTAACGCCGTCGGCGCGACGCTCCCCAACGGCAAAATCGTCCAGCCTAAAGGTGAAGTTGGCAAAGTTGACGGTTATGGGAACATGGTCGCCGTCCTCGTTGGGTTGGTGCAGTCGCCACTGGTAATATTGCCTGGCGGCGTCGTCGCCGACGGTGGGCACCGAGACGGGGGACGACAGAAACATGCTTACCCAACCGTGGTCGGAGGGGGGGGGGGGCGTGCCCGGAGCCGCGCCGGACGCCCTCGGCCATATCTGAATCATGGGATAGCCGGGCGCAAGCCCCTTGACGTCGATTACGTCGCCCCGGATTAGGGAGCCGCTGGCAACGGGGATCGGGTAATCGACGGGAACCGGATCACCGGCCGAGTCGTAGAGTCTGGGGAACACCAGGTTCACGACCGAGGGGTCATTTTTTACGTTATAGACTACCTCGATTACTTCCGAAGGGCCGACGTTGTCAAGCGCCCTGAACTGCACGGTTATCCTGCCGTCGGGCAGGGGTATCCCGTTGCCACCAAAGTCCAGGGTGTCAAGTATGAACCGCCAGCCCGCCTCGATTCCGGCGTTGGGAACGTATGCCCGGGTTATCGATCCCCCAAACGCGGATATGTCCGTCCATTCGTCCGGTTCGGGAGTTCGTATACCTCTTTCGGCGAATCCCTCCCCCGTTATCCGAACCTCGATGCCGACCAGTTCGCGGTGCGCCCACGCGCGTCCCTCTATCATCCCTTGGCCGAAAATAAAACTGGCGGTACCAGGCATGATGTTGTATACCCGGGCGTCGCCGACGACGACCTGTTCCCCCATGTCCGGCCTAAACGGGTTGTTGCAGGAAACAAAAAGCCCGGCGGTTGCGACCGCCACGGCCACGACGCAAAGAGAAAAGACCGACGAGTTTTTCAGACACCCAAATCTAAACATATGTTTCGTCTCCTTTGACGACGCTATGTGTGTGCCTATACCCCCCCCCTCCTGCAAAAATGGACACACGACAGTTAAAATACAGCCAAGACAGGAACCTAGACCCAGCGGCCGCCCATAATAAAATTCCCCGCCTTAGAGCTAAAAACCACGCCGAAGAGATCAATACCTAAGGTTTGTCATCCATAATTAGAATTAATTCTATGGCGCAGATTTTTGTTGGCAAGTGCTTAGCTGGTAGAATATTATGTTGCACATGATTCCTATACCACTATTCGATGGGAAGAACAGATATGGGAAAATTTTAAGTTAGCGTTTCCCTAAGCAGCGCGAGAAACTCCCCCCGCCCCATTTCCTGCCCGCCAAGGCTGTAAAGGTGCGGCGTGGGAACCTGGCAGTCGATAAACGCAACCCCGTCGGCAAAAAGGCTTAGGGCCAGACTCAAAAACGCGGCCTTGGACGCATTGGGCTTCCGGGCAAACATCGACTCGCCAAAGAACACCCCGCCCCGCGCCCCGCCAAACCTGATGCCGTAGCATCCCCCGGCAAGCTCCCCGTCCAGATACGCCTCCGCCGAATGCGCCCAGCCAAGGCGGTGCATCTCGATATAGGCAGCGATAATGTCGTCGTCGATCCAAGTTCCGTCCTGCCCGGGGCGTTCGATTTCGGAACATCCCCGGATTACCCCGGCGAAGTCATGGTTAAAGGCAATCCCGAATTCGCCCCTTTCCAGCAACTTCCGCATGGACTTTGACACGCGAAGGTTCTCCGGGAATATGACCATCCGGGGATCCGGGGACTGCCAGATTACGGGATCCCCGGGATTGTACCATGGAAAGATCCCCTGCTCGTATGCGGAAATAAGCATCCCCGGGGAAAGGTTCCCGCCCACGGCGATAACGTCCCCGGACCATTTTTCCGGTGGCGGAAACATGAAACGGGTGCTCTCGTCAAGAAAGGGAAAATCAGGGTCGGGGCCGGAGTAAAGACGCATTTACGTGGCAACGCGCTCACATCGGCAGGGCCTGTAGGTGCTTCCCTTTCTGCCCCTTGGGTTCGTCGGCCGGCAGGGACTCCGTTACGTCCACGCGGTAGCCGCCGTCCCGCCAGTCCACGGTCGCGCCGCCGCCGGAGGAAAGCCGCCCGAAAAGAACCTCGTCGACGAAAAAGCTCTTGATTTTCTCCTCGATGATTCTGCCCACGTTGCGCGCGCCGAACTCCCGGCTGTAGCCCTCCTCGGCGAGCTTGTCCACGCAGGTTTCGGTAACGGTAAGGCGCACCTTTTTCTCGGCGAGCTGGCCGGAAAAAAGGTCTATCTCCTTGCGGACTATCGAGGCCATTATCTCCCGCGAAAGATGCCCGAAGCGGACGACCGCGTCCAGCCTGTTGCGGAACTCCGGCGTGAAAATCTTCTCGACCGCGCTGTCCACCGCGCTTTCGTCCTGCACCCGCTCGCCAAAACCGATAAGCTCCCTGCCTATCTCCCTTGCCCCGGCGTTGCTGGTCATTATCAGGATCACGTTGCGGAAGTCCGCCTTGCGGCCCTGGTTGTCGGTAAGGGTCGCGTAGTCCATTATCTGCAACAGGATGTTGTAGATGTCCGCGTGGGCCTTTTCGATTTCGTCCAGCAGCACAACCGCGTGGGGCTGCTTTCGCACCGCCTCGGTAAGCTGGCCGCCGTCCTCGTAGCCCACGTAACCGGGCGACGAGCCTATGAGCCTGGACACGGTGTACTTCTCCTGGTACTCGCTCATGTCGAAGCGGATCATGGCCACGCCCAGGATTTCCGAAAGCTGCCTGGC
>JGI24694J35173_10003405_pt1 | contig 12099 bp, 9 predicted proteins | sample TergutCo191P1_FD_35173 | JGI IMG/M metagenome (IMG submission 35173) | reverse complement strand
GGCGTAGTCCGCCCTCTTGTCGGTATGCAGGCTCAGCTTCCCGTTTTGCTTGCCGAGTTTAGATTTAGAACCCTTGAGGATATCGAAATCTATCTCGGGCTGCTAGAGGATATAGGCAGATATTTCGACGACATAATTGAATTTGAGAGGGAGAGGGCTGCCCGCGGGTTCTTTCTCAGTGCGGCAAATGTGGATTCGGTTACCGCGCACATTGAGAGCCTCTTATATGACCGTGAAAATCATTTTTTGATTGAGATATTCAACGACAAAATTGATGCCTTTGAGGGGCTGAGCAGTTCTCAGCGGGAAACCTTCAAAGAGCGCAATGAAATGCTGATTTCATATAATCTGTTTTCAGCATATGAAACCCTTCTGGAAGCGATGCGGGATCTGCGCGGTGTGGGTGCCCATTATGGCGGGCTTTACAGCCTTCCTGGCGGGCGGGAATTTGCGCAAGCGCGTCTGCGCTTGCGGACCGGTTCAGACAGGACCCCTGAGGAGATAGACGGGCTGCTGGAGCAGTGGATGCAGACCACTCGGAGCAACGCCATGAGGCTCTACCGCAGAAATCCTAGGCTTGCAGAAATGGCGCAAAACGGCACTATCGGCATAATCCCCGGCGACACACCTGAGAACATACTAAAAAGGCTCCGCCAAGCCATAGAGGCGGACTTTCCGCCGATTGGGGAGACAGGTTTTGTTGTAAATGAGGTACACGAGCGGCTACAGGAGCATCTTAGCCCGGCTTTTTTCCTAATACCGGCCATAGACAGCTTCCATGAGAATGTGATTTTTGTAAACCCTGCCTCAATCGGGGATAATCTGTCGCTGTTTACTATTTTGGCTCACGAAGGCTATCCGGGACATATGTACCAGACTGTGTATTTTCTTCAGCAATCCCCGCACCCTATCCGGAAAATGCTTGAGAATTTGGGGTATGACGAGGGCTGGGCAACCTATGTGGAGATGCACAGCTATTTTATGGCGGGGCTGCCGGAAAATGAAGCTGCGGTTTTGCGGTATGAGCAGATTTATAATCTTATGTTTATTAGCCGCATTGATTTAGGGGTCAACGCCTTAGGCTGGAGCCTAGAAGATGTGGTGGCGTTTTGCACCGCTAACGGAATTACGAGCTGGGAGGCTATTGAAAGCCTTTATGAGCTGGTGACCGGAAATCCCTTGCTGTACCTGCCATACAGTTTAGGCTTTATTGAAATGACCATGCTGCGCCAAGAGGCCGAAACCACTTTGAGAAATGATTTCGACCTTCTTGAATTTCACCGTTTTATTTTAAGTTTCGGCTCTGCGCCGTTTCCGCTGATACGCAGCCACATGCCCGTGTGGATGGCTGAGCAGCAACAGGTTGCGCGGCTCGTAGGATAAGCTGTTGTTTATGGCGTTGCCTGCTGGTGTGCCAGTTGCGCCTTCAAATCTTTGCGGCTTGCCAGCAAAATTATGAAGCCTACTATGAACAGCAGTACTGTAGAGAGGATTGAGAAGCTGGCCCTGCCTGTCGCGCGGAGGATTGTAGCGTAGAGGAAGGGGCCTAAAATCGCTGAGAAGCGGCTGAAAATTTCAAAGAACCCAAAATATTCGCCTGAGTTTTCCGCCGGTACGAGTCTGCCGAAGCAGGAGCGGGAGATGGCTTGGATGCCCCCTTGAACTGTGCCGACCAAAAACGCAAGAATCCAAAATAGCACAGTGGCACCACCAACTGTAAACCAATATGTCTCTAGGCCGAAGCCCATTATGAAGCCGATTATGCAGATGCCGATATAAATTAAGATTGCTGCAAAAATCAGGTTAAGCGGATTATATTTTTTACTGAGCTTTCCGAATATAATGCTGCAAGGGAACGCTACAATTTGCGTCAGGAAGAGTGCGCCAATCATGCCGACCTCACCCAGTCCCAGTTCCGCACCGTACGCCGTCGCCATGGTTATTACAGTGCCGACGCCGTCAATATAGAAGAAGTAAGCCACGATAAACAGGAACAGCCCCCTGTTTTTCGTGATTTTTTTAGCGGTTCTTGCGATGTTTCTAAAAGTGGTCCGTACCGCATGAGACTCCGGTGCGGCTACGCCGTGTTTGTGGTGGACATCACGGATCATCGGGATGGAGAAAAGTCCCCACCAGACTGCCGTGAGGATTATAGAGATGCGCACGGCTGTGAACATGTCGATGCCAAGCTGATCTTGGAAAAGAATAAGCCCAATGCTTATTACGAAGGGGATGGTGCTGCCGCCTATATAGCCCCATGCGAAGCCTGTTGCGCTGACCTGATCCATGCGGTCAGGAGTTGTGATGTCGGGCAAATAACTGTCGTAAATGAAGTTACAGGCAGACCAGAAAATATTAGCTATTACATAACCTAGGAGAAGAAGCTGCCAGCTAGACTGAGTCGCTAAGAAAAACAGCGCCAATATTCCTATGGACATAAATGTTATAAAAAGCCGCTTCTTAAACCCCTTGAAGTCTATAATCACCCCGATGATAGGTGCGGCAATCGCAAGAAGGATTCTTGAGCCGCTGGCGCCGTAGCCCCACCACATTGATCCCGGTGTGTCGTAGCCTCCGGCTATCCCGACGAAAAAGACCGGAAAGACAGCGGCGAGCATGATTGTTGCAAACGAGGAATTTGCCCAGTCGTACATCATCCAGCTTTTTTCTTCGCGGGTAAATTTGATTTTTGCGGATTTTTGTGCCGTTACATTACTGTCCACTTGTGCCACCTCATATTTAATATTTATTTTTGCTCAAATATTTTTGCTCAGAAACTTGTAAGCTAAGCCCAGAAATTTGTAAACTCAGGCGGCTCAAAGCCTGTCCTTGCTTGGGTGAACTATTTGCCGACTCCATCTAAACCCAAGTGCTTTGAAACAATGGGGGCGATGTCGAGCAAACTCCCCCCCTCAGTCACGCTGCCGGGCTCAAAGCCCGCGCCTTTCACCATGTAAAATACAGTGTACTCAGGCATATCTATAGGATAGCCGTGGTCGGCCTTGTGGGGAGGCTTGAGGGAGAAGTAAGCGTGACCGTCTTCGGCGCTGAAGCCGAAAGCGGCGTGGGCGTAGCCGCTGCCGTGAATTTCATCCTCTGTCAAAAAGCGCCTAAACCCTTGAATCTGCGCAACGCCGGCTCGGATTTCATCCACTTGCTGTGGTGCAAGGTTTCCGCTGTGGAAAAATGCGGTACCGCNACAACATTCGAAGAAGCAGCCGCTCCCGCCGGGTTTAAAGGCCTCAGGCTTTTTTTGTAGAAGCCCCTTGTGGGTGAGCATATCATTGGGGTCTGAAACAGTGTGTACATTGCGCTGGCTGTGGTCTGAGAAAATTATAACCTCGCGGCAGCTGCCGGCAGCCTCAAGCAAAATAGCTAAATTATCATCAAGTGATTTGTAGGCAGCGTCAAGCTCCTTGCTGTCCACTCCGTTTATGTGGCAGAGGGTGTCAAAGGCCGTGAGGTGCATCAGGGCAAGCCCCGGTTTGTGTTTTCGCAAAATATCCGCCATGCATGCAGCGGCAAATGCGTCCCTGTTTGGCTGGTTAAGGCCGTTGAGCAATTTGCGGTGCCGCAGCCCCATTTTCAAAACCAAGGCCGTACTGCCCGCCTTGAGAAGCATGGAGATAGGTTTCTCCCCGGGGCGGGGCATTATCTCGGGTATGTTGTAGGCGATAGACTTCGAGTATCCGGTGACAGGCCAAAACACAGCAGCAACTTTGAGCCCCCGTTCCCGTGCCGCCTGCCAGAGTGTCTTGACACGGATTTTGGCCTCGTCATAATTCCACCAAGGGTATTTTTTAGGAAAGGCTTCAGTATTTGATATGAGCCCGTGGACTTTAGGCAAAACTCCCGTGGCGACTGAGGTGTGTATCGGGTAGGTGTTGCTGGGGCAGAGCGTAGGTACGCCCTTAAACAGTGCGGCCTGTTTTGCAAATGCTGAAAAAGTGGGATACTCCATCAGCCGGCTAAGTTCGCGGTCCCCGACTGCATCAAAGCTGATAATAAGCATAATAACCTCTAAACTGAACAAACTGCGTTAAGTATATAGTATTTGAAGGGAATTACAATACAATTTCTGCAAAAACTTTGAAAAATAAATGTAAAGTGTTGCCCATGAAAGGGGCGCGAAAGGGCGCAAAGGGGCTGGACTAGACCATCCGCCGAAAATATGCGGCAGGCCTGTCTTTTCTCGGTCAGTTCCGGCATAAAGCCGAAATTCCCTCGAAAATCCAGACCTGCTACATATTTTCGGCTGTCTTTGCGTGTACGCAGTGACTCCCATTTTGTATGCAGGAGCGTTGCATTTGCATGTCCTGAGGTGCCGAATTTGCTAGACCATCCGCCGAAAATATGCAGCAGGCCTGTCTTTTCTCGGTCAGTTCCGGCATAAAGCCGGAATTCCCTCGGAAATCCAGGCCTGCTGCATATTTTCGGCTGTCTTTGCGTGCGGGGCGTTATAGTATGTTTCGGAGAAAATTGACAACTGTGGTAAAATGGTTACAGTGCAGCGGTGCACAGTCATTCTAAGATGCGAAAGGGATGGTCATAATTATGCAAGCCACAAAACCGTTTGAAATCGGGCCGATAAGGCCGCCTAGCGAAGCGGATAGCCTACTTCTTCGCGTGACGCGCAATTGTCCGTGGAACAAGTGTAAGTTCTGCTCACTATATAGAAAACATCCGTTCAAGGCCCGCACTGTCGATGAGGTTAAGGCCGATATCGACCAGGTAGCGCAGTACAGGGAGGATATCCTAGATGGTATTCCTGAAGATCTTTACCAGCTCCAGCCGGATGTTCAAGAGAGGTACTTGCACATAATGCGCTGGATGGCAAATGGCGAGGAGTCGGTATTTTTGCAGGATGCCAACACGGTTGTCCTGTCCTTTGACAAACTCAGGGAGATTCTGACACATTTGCGCAAGACTCTCCCTAGTATAAAGCGCGTTACAACTTATGGAAGAGCTGACTCCTTAAACAAGTTTAGTGTTGAGCAGCTTGCGGAGCTCAAGGAGGCGGGGCTCGACCGCATACATGCAGGCTATGAGTCGGGTTCGGATGCGGTGCTGGAACTTATAAACAAGGGCTGCACAAAGCAGATGGAAGTTGAGGCAGGCCGTAAGGTGAAGGCAGCAGGGATAGAGTTATCCATTTACTACATGCCGGGTGTCGGCGGGAAAGCTCTCTCTGATGTAAATGCCACTGAAACTGCCGATGTTATAAATAAAGTAAATCCTGACTTTGTCAGAATAAGAACTTTCGTGGCCCGCCGCGGCACGGAGCTTTATGACGAGATTGAAGCAAATCAGTCCGGCCAGTGTTCCGATTTGGAAAAGGCTTTTGAACTGCGGAAAATGATTGAGCATGTTGAGGGAGCGGATGGGTACTTAATAAGCGATCATATCTGCAATCTCTTTGAGGATATAAATGGCCATATGACAAAGGACAAAAAGCAGATGCTTTCAGTATTTGCTGAGTTTGAGGGCTTGCCTGAAGCTGACAGGCACCGTTACCAACTGGCCCGCAGGATGGGCATGGTGCGCTCTTTGTGGAACATTCCGTATCTTACAAAAGAACAGTCCCGCACATTAGATGACTATATATCAAAGTTAAACACTCCTGAACTTCTCGAAGAGTTTCTCCAAAAAATGCTCAGGAGATATGTGTAGCCCGCACTCCTCCCCTGTTCGGCGGCTGGTTTATCCAGGAAGTGACCCGTAACTATTCATATTATTAAAAATCATTATTTAATCCAAAAACATTGACAGCGCAATGGCGGTGTTATATAATTCATTTCCGCGTAATTTTGCGGCAAAGTGTATCCGGCGGTTCCGAATTGCTTCGGAGCCATGGAAATAGAAAGTTTTACATCCAAAAACTTTAAGAGGAGGTGCAGTCATGAAAAGAACATTTCAACCAAAGAAAAGGCATCGTTCAAAGGAGCATGGTTTCCGTAAGAGAATGTCCACAAGAAACGGACGCAAAGTTTTAGCGAGACGCCGTGCAAAGGGCAGGGCGCAACTGACACTGTAAGAGAAGCAGATTATCCCAGTGCAAGCGGCGGTTTGAGCAAGATAGCCGGCCGCAGCTAAGAGGTGGCACCCATGAAAATCACGACGTCGCTGAAAAAGAACTATGAGTTCAAAAGGCTTTATAACAAGGGCAAAAGCGCGGCGTCACAGCACGTTGCAGTGTACTGTAGGCAAAATGGCAGAAATGAAAATCGGCTTGGTATAACGGTGAGCACAAAGCTCGGAGGAGCAGTTGTGCGCAATCGGATTAGGCGCAGGCTAAAGGAGATTTACAGGCTCAATGAGCAAAATCTCTCCTGTGGCTTGGATATCGTCATAGTGGCGAGGATGAAGAGCAGGTTTTCGGATTACCACGAAATTGAGGCTTCCGTTATTTCACTTTTTAGGAAGCTGAAAGTTGTTGTGGACAGCGGCCCGGGAGGCGTAGCGTGAGAAAAGACCTTGGTAAGCGGGCTCTCATCGCCGTAATCCGCTTTTACAGGAGAAATATTTCGCCGCTGTCGCCGCCAAATTGCAGATACATGCCGACTTGTTCGGCATATACGCTACAAGCGGTTGAGAAATATGGTGCACTCAAAGGCGGATGGCTCGGCTTGAGAAGGATACTTCGGTGTCATCCTTTCCGCAAGGGCGGTTACGACCCCGTCCCTTAGCGGACATTTTTGTTCATGCCAAAACCGCAGCCTAAGACCGAAATTAGGAGATATAATGGGAATTTTTGATTTTATCGCAAGACCATTTGCTCAGTTTCTCATGTTCTTGTATAACCATACCGGAAGCTACGGCGTTGCCTTGCTAATTTTTGCCGTGGCGGTTAAGGTTGTGCTCCTGCCCTTCCAAATGAAAGCCAAGAGGGGCACCATGAAGCAGGCGAGGCTTTCGCCCAAGCTACAGGAACTACAGAAAAAACACAGCACAAACAAGCAGAAAATAAACGAAGAGATGCAAAAACTCTACAGGGAAGAGGGCATAAACCCCGCTTCCGGCTGTATATGGGGAATACTGCCCCTGCCGATACTGTTTGCACTCTTCCAAGCTATACGCCATCCTATTACAATGATGATGCAGGTTCCCGAATATCTCATTGCGCAAGGCGGAGAAATTTATAATAGGATTTATGAAACAGGATTTGTAAGCACAGTTGGAGAGTTTAACATTGAGCTGGACTGGGCGCAGCACATAGCCAGGCACTGGGAGTATTTTACTCAGTGGTATGAGCAGGGGCTGCGTGCTATTCAGTTTGAAATGGGCGGAGTGCTCAACTTAGGGCAGCAGCCCAACTGGCAGTTCTTCTGGTATGAAGGCACAATTTGGAGCGGTTCCGAGGCCAACTGGGTCGGGGGGCTGTTGCTGTTCTTGCTGCCGCTAGTTTCAGGTGCTGCGCAGTTTGTTTCTGCGGGGATTATGCGCAAAACACAGCCGGCACCCGCAATGCCAGCAGGGGCAGCCGAAGGCGCAGGCAAGCAAATGCAGACCATGATGATGCTAATGCCTTTGATGTCAGTATTTTTCGGATTTACCCTACCCGCTGCACTGAGCTTCTACTGGACAATCGGCACAGTGCTGCAAATATTCCAAGATTTATGGCTCAATAAGAAGTATACCAAAATTCTTGATGCCGAAGATGCTGAGAGAAATAGGATACGTGCTATTAAAGAGGCTGAAATAGAAGCCAAACGCATAGAAACTGAACGCAAAAAAGCTGAAGGCCTTGTTGAAAAGAATCCTAACAAATCCAAGCGCAAGAAGCAAATTGAAGAAAAGCAGGAGCGTCTTGAAAAAACTGTGCAGTGGCAGCGGAAAAATGCACCGCCATCCGAGACGGAAGAGGTGTACGAGCCCAGCAGAGTAGGAAAGAGGCGGTATGCCCGCGGCAGAGCCTACGAACCTGACAGATATCCAGATGCCGTCCCTATGAGCGGCGAGGGTGAATCAGAGATTGACGAAGAAGCAGTTGAAGCTACACTTCTAGCTTCGGGTGCAGTTGATGAGTATGGCAATGTAATTACTCCTGACGAAGCTCATGACTTAGATGAAGCAGTGGACTCCAGTGATAGCTACGGCAGCGAAGATCATGCTGACGGCGGTGAAGAGCACTATGAGGACTCTGATGAGAGCGTTGACGGCGATATACCGGAGCTGCCGGAAATGCCGGAAGTAAACAAGACAGAAGATGCGGATACCACAGTACGTTTTGAAACCACGCGGTTTGAAGAAGATAAAAAGGATTGATTTCCCCAAACAGGAGGAAGAACAATGATAAAATCTATTGAAATGTCAGGCAAAACAGAAGAGGAAGCCATTGAGGCGGCCCTTAGTCAGCTTGGACTTACGCGCGATGATGTATCTGTCGAAATAATTGAACAAGCAAAATCAGGTTTTCTCGGCCTGAAAAGTACACCTGCGGTTGTAAGGGTGTTATATGAGGTAAAAGAAGAGCGCACTGAAAAAGTCGAAAACTTCCTTACAGGGCTGCTTGAGCGCATGGATGTTGAGGCGAGCATAGAAATCAAGGATGAAACAGATTCGATAAGCGTTGTTCTCACAGGCAAGGAGCCCGGAGCTCTAATAGGCCGGCGCGGAGAAACCCTCGATGCGATTCAGCATCTGACAAACTATGTGGTAAACCGCGGAGCCTCAGGGAGAGTCAGAATTAACCTAGATGCGGAAAATTACAGAGCCCGCAGAAATGAAACTCTGGAAAGCCTGGCATCCAGGACGGCAGTCAAGGTTCTAAAATACCGCCGCAACATGACCCTTGACCCGATGAATGCTTACGAGCGCCACGTAATCCACGCCGCACTGCAAGAGCATGAGAGCGTTTCCACATATTCAGTCGGCAGCGAACCTAACAGGCGCATAGTTGTCGCTTACGGAAAAAATAGCGAAAATGCAGAAAAGGGCGGTCAATCCAATTACCGGGAATGGCGGTAAGCTACAAGCCTATTGACATCAGGAAGGAATAAAACAATGATTTTTGAAAAAATTAGAGATGCACTGGCCTCGCAGTTTGAGGTTGACCCCGAAAAAATCACGCCTGACACCGATATAATGGGTGACTTAGGCGCAGATTCTTTGGACTTGGTTGAGCTCATCATGACTTTAGAGGACGAGTACGGTGTCAGTGTGACAGATGAATCTGTTTACGAGCACAAGACTGTTGGCGAAATCGCCAACTTCATCGAGTCACTGATAAAATAGGCAATAGCCTGGAATTAATAATTGCTGTAGAGTAATCTGCAACCTGTATCTATTTCGATGTAGGGGCGATTATCAATCGCCCTAGGGCGGCTGATAGCCGCCCCTACAAAGATTTCCTGCATTTTCGGATTTTTGCCTACAGACATTTTTGGAGGTCGATTAACATTGAAAAAGTACGGACTAAATGAGCTTAGGGAAATGTTCCTCATATTCTTCGAGGAGAAAGGCCATCTCAGGCTGCCCAGCTATTCGCTGATTCCGCAAAATGACCCTTCCCTGCTGCTGATAAATTCAGGCATGGCTCCCATGAAAACCTGGTTTACAGGTGAGCAGGAGCCCCCCCGCAAGCGTGTGTGTACCTGCCAGAAGTGTATGCGCACCAGCGATATTGAAAACGTCGGCAAGACCTCACGCCACGGCACATATTTTGAAATGCTCGGCAACTTCTCTTTCGGCGACTATTTCAAAGTTGATGCCATAACATGGTGCTGGGAATTTCTGACCGAAAGGCTGGGGCTTGATGCAAACTTGCTGTATCCCTCGGTATACTGCAAACTTGCTGTATCCCTCGGTATACAATGACGATGCCGAGGCTTTTGATATTTGGCGGGATGTCGTAGGCCTCCCGCAGGAGCGTATCTACAAGCTCGGCAAGGAGGATAACTTCTGGGATCACGGCTCAGGCCCCTGCGGTCCATGCTCTGAGGTTTATTACGACAGGGGGAAGGAAACAGGCTGCGCAAACCCCGGTTGTGCACCGGGCTGTGAGTGCGACCGCTTTGTAGAAATTTGGAACAATGTATTCACCCAGTTTAGCAATGACGGTGAAGGTAACTACTCAGAGCTCAGCCAAAAAAACATCGACACAGGCATGGGTCTTGAGCGTTTGGCGTGTATCTGCCAAGGTGTCAGCAATATATTTGAAGTTGACACCATAATGAATATTATTCGGAAAGTTTCTGATATGACAGGGGTTTCCTATGGAAGCTCAGCCAAAACTGATGTTTCAATACGCGTCATAACCGACCATATACGCTCTTCCACAATGATGATTTGTGACGGGGTCATGATATCAAATGAAGGCCGTGGATATGTGCTGCGCCGCCTCTTGCGCCGCGCCGCGAGGCATGGCAGGCTGCTGGGCCTTGATGATATTTTCCTGCACAAGCTGTGCAAAACCGTTATTGACGAGAGCAAAGGGGCATATCCCGAACTCTCTGAGAAGCAGGAATATATTTCGCGCATAATCCGCATAGAGGAAGAAAACTTCGGCAAGACAATTGATGCGGGCACAGCGAAGTTAGGCACCCTAATTGAAGAGTGCAAATCTAAAGGTGAATCCACCCTGTCTGGTGCAGAGGCGTTTAAGCTCTATGACACCTATGGTTTCCCCTTTGACCTGACCCTTGAAATTCTTGAAGAGCAAGGGATGGGTGTAGATACCGCTGCATTTGACGAGCAAATGGAGCAGCAGCGGGTGCGTGCGCGCAAGGCCAGGGAAGAACTTGGCGACCTTGCTTGGGCAGGCATTGAACTCGGGCTGGACAATACCCCGACTAAATTTATTGGCTACGAGTCGTTAAGAGGCGATGGGAAAATCCTTGCCATAGTGGCACAAGGGGAGCTAAGTTCACGCATAACTGAGGGTGATGAGGGAATTATAGTCCTGGATGAAACTCCGTTTTATGCCGAAAAGGGCGGCCAGTCGGCCGACTTCGGCACAATAACCTTCAAGGATTCTGTATTTGATGTCACAGGGGTACAGGTGAGCAAGGGCGATAAATATCTGCACTACGGTAAAATCCGCTCAGGGGCTCTTGCCGTAAATGATAAGGTTTCTTCCGAAATTGACGCTGAGCGCCGACTTGCCATAATGCGCGCCCACTCGGCGACGCACCTGCTACATGATATACTCCGCGAAGTCCTGGGAGAGCATGTCACCCAGGCGGGTTCCCTGGTAGAACCTGACAAGCTCCGTTTTGACTTTACACACTTCTCAGCTCTCACAAAAGAAGAGCTCAGCGATATAGAGAGCCGTGTCAACGGGGAGATTCTGGCAGGCCATGAGGTGGATACTGAGGAAATGCCCATAGAGGATGCCAAAGCCTTGGGTGCCGTGGCGCTCTTTGGCGAGAAATACAGCGATATGGTGCGAGTAGTCGAAATGGGGAACTCAGTTGAGCTTTGCGGCGGGACCCACTTGGATAACACTGCCAAGACAGGGGCGCTTGCCATAACTGCCGAGTTTTCTGTGGCCTCAGGTGTGCGGAGGATTGAAGCCACCACGGGCAAGGTGACTCTGGAAGCTCTAAACGCCGCCCGCGCACAGCTTGCTGCGCTTACAGGGCTGCTCAAAGCCGGCTCGCCTGAAGAACTCCCGTCCAAGGTTGAGCAAAACATGCAGATGCTCCGCGAACTGCGCCAGAAACTGGATGCGGCGGTGTCGAGGGATGCAGGAAGCGAGGCCAAGAATATCTTAAATGAGGCTGTTTCAATCGGCGGCCTGAAAGTTATAACGAAGATAATGGAAGAAAACACCGATGCAGGCAAACTCAGGACTATGGAGGACACCTTGCGCGACATGGAACCCTGTGTCGTATCGGTTCTCGCATCGGCCGGGGATGAGAAGATAACTATAGTTGCAACCTGCGGCAAAACAGCCGTTGAAAAAGGCGTTAAGGCGGGGGATATAATCAAAGAGGTTGCAAAACTTTGTGGCGGCTCAGGGGGAGGCAAGCCCGATTTCGCGATGGGCGGCGGCAAGGATGCCTCGAAGCTAAATGAGGCTCTAGCGGCTGTTGAAGTTCTGGTAAAAGAAAAACTGGGGGTTTAGTAATGGACTGTATTTTCTGTAAAATCATCGCA
>JGI24694J35173_10003402_pt1 | contig 12102 bp, 8 predicted proteins | sample TergutCo191P1_FD_35173 | JGI IMG/M metagenome (IMG submission 35173) | reverse complement strand
CAAAGGGTCAAGTTGACCCTTTGATGAAGCAGCAACCCCCGTCCCCTTGCTTCACTCAAACATTGAGTACCTTCCTGAGCGAACGTAGAGATGCTAGTGCCAGTTTAAACTCATAATCTTCCATTTGCCTGACCAATATAGCAGCTTGGGGAATCGTTTGAAGTTCCTCAACCGACTTTAGACATTTAGTATCCAGAGATTCCAATAAAGGCTCCAATTGCTCAAATAGCTCCGTTATGCGCTCTTTGTCAAAACTACCGCTTTGAAGCACCGCTTCAGGTACTGTGATATTTTCAAGCACACGTGTAAGTTCACTGCCCAAAGCAGACAACTCTGAGTCGGAGGGTTTATTGCCCTCACCCAGCGAAGCCTCTACATCTTTTGCGACTTGTACCAATGATTCTTCGCCAATAAGCCCTGCAGAACCTTTTATGGTATGCGCTATGCGGTGTGCCGTTTTGATGTCTTCCCTTTCCAGTGCCTTTAAAATATCCGCAAACGACTCCTTGTTGCTGAGCATAAATTCCCTGCGCAGTTTATCCGCAACACCCGCACTGCTCACAAAGGCATCAATTTCACTTGACCTAAGCGGCTTTTTAACCCTTGCTTTTGCCTCGGCTATCACCTCAGGCGGTTGTTTGTCGCGGATAAATTTGAGCAAAACATCATTCAAGTGCGTTGTTTGAATAGGTTTTGAAACGAAATCGTCAAAACCTTTTGCAATAAACCCTTCCGACTGACCCACCAAAGCGTTTGCCGTAAGTGCTACTATAGGATGATTATAACCTGCATCTCTCAGCATTTGCATAGCTTCAGTGCCGTTTAGTTCGGGCATCAGATGATCCATAAACACAATATCATATACATTGCCCCGAGCAATTTTATCAATAGCCTCACGTCCACTGTTGCACGTTTCCACATTTAGTTCGTAAAAGGCAAGCAGACCACGCGCCACGAATAAATTGGCATCGACGTCATCGACCACAAGAACCTTTCCGTAAGGCATCGGCTCGGGTGTAAATTTGAGTTTTTCTGCATCATATCTATTGCCCGATTCAAGCCTTTCAACCCTCGCGGCTATTTCTTTACCCAAAGCGGCAGCACCGCAAAGCTTCTGCGGTATACGGACATGTACCGTAGTACCCTTGCCAACCACGCTGTCAAAATCAATTTGACCGTTCATCATTTCCACCAAACTGTACACAATGGGTATGCCGAGTCCCGTTCCGTCCGTGAAGCGGTATTCTTTCTCGTGAAAGCGCATATATTCGTTTGTTTTTATAGCTTCAAGCTGTTCCTCGGTCATGCCGTGACCTGCATCTTTTACAGTTATTGCCAGGGTTGTGTAGCCGTTTTCCTCCTCATCAAATCCAAGCGACAAAGATACCGACCCGGACTCCGTATACTTTAAGGAATTATTGAGCAAATTGTTTATTACCTGCCGGATACGCAGTGAGTCGCCTACAAGCAACGCAGGCAAATTTTCATCTACATTCATTTTGAAAGATATATCTTTATGCTCCAGATACACAGTATGCATTTCTGCCGCATCGTTTACCAGGCTTTCTACTGCATATTCCTCTTCAACAATAGGCATCTTCCCTGACTCGATTCTGGAAAGATCCAAAATATCATTGACAATGCTGAGCAGTGCTCTGGCGGAATCATAGATTTTGACAAAAACTTCCTCCATATGATCCGGCAGTGTCGAGCTTCGCAACTGAATCTCGGATATGCCTAAAACTGCAGTGATGGGTGTGCGGATTTCATGACTCATCCGCGCCAAAAATCTTGATTTTGCTCTGTTGCTTTCCTCGGCTGCTTCAGTTCGTTGCCTTTCCACCATCGCTTTTTTAATTTCACGTAAATCCAGTGTATAGCATAAAATCATGTTTTTACCCTTGCGCTGTATGCGTGTATAAATGCACTCTGCCGGTATCAGTTCCCCATCTTTGAGTTTATGCATCCACTCAAAACGTGCATAACCCTCTTTGTATGCTTTTTCGGCATAAATGGCTGCTTTTTCAGGTGTAGGTGTGCCGCATGGCTGAAATTCGGGCGAAAAATCATAGAGATTTTTTACTATTTCCTGCGGGTCATCAACCTTGAAAAATTCCTTGGTATATGCATTTGCAAAAAACAAGTTGGTATCGTCACCAAATAAACCAACCACAAATGGCGCTGAATCAATGATTGCTTGATTCAATTCATGTGCATCACGCTCCGCCTCCAGTGCCTCTTTCATTACAGCTTTTTGCTCGTTGCGAATCAAAGCATTAACAAACATCAGACCTGCCGAAGCAAGCACTTCCACTTCGTCATTGGTAAATGTACGCTTCCTCTTGCAGTCAGACACACTCAATGTTCCGAAGAATTCACCATCAATAAACAGCGGCTGTGCCACAATGGATTTTGCTCCGTAAGCAGCTACAAACTCGGCATTTTTACCGAGCAATTCAGAAACGGGGGAATTGAGGCGATGACCTTTTGAAAACAGTTCAAGCCATCCGGGTCTGTCGCTAAACGGAAAAGACGCGCCTACCGGTATGTCAATGGTGCTGTCAGGCTCTTTCACCCATGTCTGTTTCAGGACAAAGTGGGGTTTGCCTGCTATTTTTTCATTAATCCAAAGCTGACATTGATCTCCGCCCACGCTGCACCCGACAACCTCCATACCCTTAGCAACAGCTTCCATAACATCAGCATCGCCGAAATCAAGCAAAATATCCGCCGCTTTATTGATTGCATTTAGCATTTGCTGACGACGCACAAGAGAGCCCTGAGACTTATTAATCATTTTGTTGTTGTATGCAGCGATTATAACACCTATCAGCAATCCTGTCACACCAAAAGCACCAAGCATAATAAGCGTGTTTTCTGCTATCCTGCTATTATGCTCGATTCTGTCATACATATCTTGCCTGATACTGGTAAATAAACCATCGAAATGCACATAAAGCTCGCGGCTTATCACTTGTGCCTCCAAAAATAAGCTGAACACCTCACCCACATCACCTGCATATGCCACCTCTCGCCCCTGATAAACGACCACACTTAAATATACACTAATCAGTTCCTCCAATTCAACAGCTCTTTGCGCCAAAGAATCTCGCAAAGCACCGTCAATCACATCATCATCAAGCAAACTGTCTGAAAACTGAGCCAAACTCCTCTGCATATCGCCCCGGAGATTGTAGATTTCATCATCCAAAGAATCAAGCATAGGCGCATCACCCGCGACAAAAGCAGCAGTAGCCGCAATGCGCCGCAAGTCCATCAGCTGTACTTCCAAGTCTCTCATAAGAGAGTAACGCACTAATGAATAATTTTGCGTGTGAGTATAATCTGAAGTCACATTTCCGATATTGATTATGCCAAGTACAGTGATACTTATAATAATAAGCAACAGCAACGCGAAGCCTGTTCCCAGCTTTGCTTTCATTTTTAAGTTTTTAATTGCCATGCAGCTCTTCTCCTCGTTTTGAATAACTTGCTTTCATAATTGAGTTTTATAAGGTTTTCACACGCACACTTCGCGATGAAAGAAACCTACACTCATATTATAAGCCAAATCAAGCAAAATTGCAAAGAAAAGCTAAAAAGGCAACTGTTTGCAGAGTCTTTTTTGCGAAAATGAGGTGGCAAGGTGTGTGAAATATTTTTTTCGGTGGAACAATGGCGACAAGACCGTTGGCCACCGAAAAAATATATTTTACATGCCTTGCCGCTTACGCCGGCTCGCAAAAAAGCGGAGCAAATAATCCATCATCTGCTGCCCGCGCTTAATCGCCCTATGATTGATATTATATCATCTGTGCTGCCGATTTCAGTTTGTTTTTCCATGTTTTCTACATACTTATTGCGGTCTTTGTAAATCTCCAGTATCTTTGAAACAAACTCATCGCTGCTCAAACTGTCATCATAGAGTATCTCACCATACCCTTTTGCCTTAAAATACCTTGCATTATGATACTGATCTCCCCTGCTTTGACTGCTCGGCAACGGAATAAGCAACATAGGCTTCCTTAACTGTAAAAATTCAAAAATTGCATTCGCCCCTGCTCTTGATACGACCATATCACTAGCCGCTAAAATGTCTCGGAGCTCCTCTTTGACAAACTCGTATTGCCTGTACCCATCAAAAACACAAGCGTTATCCACGTTACTTGTTCCACAGATGTGAATTATGTTAAAGCTCTCCAGCAGCTTGCTCAAATTATTTCTGACGGCAAGATTGATGCTTTGTGCACCTGAACTTCCACCCATTATCAGCAAAATGGGCTTATCGTTTTCTATGCCGAAAATCCTGAGACCCTTGTCCCTGTCTCCCGATTTTAATTCATCTCTGACAATAGCCCCAACGAAGTGCAGCTTATCCTTATTTTTAATGAATTTTTCCGTATCTTTAAAAGTTGTCAATATAGCGTCGCAAAACGGCAACGACATTTTATTCGCCAGACCCGGTGTTAAATCGGATTCATGCAAAATCACTTTCACCTTTTTCAGCCTTGCCGCCACAACCACGGGAAAAGACACAAAGCCTCCTTTTGAAAAAATAATATCCGGCTTTATTTTGCCCAGAATTTTTATTGCTTGAAAAATGCCTTTCAGAATTCTAAAAGGGTCTGTAAAGTTTTTAAAACTGAAATACCTTCTGAATTTACCCGTTGAAATGCAGTGGTATGAAATGTTAGAGATATCTTCCACCATTTTTCGCTCTATGCCGGCTTTAGTGCCGATATAATGCACTTCCCACGTACTTGAAATAAAATGCGGTATAAGCGCCAAGTTCACAGATACATGACCAACTGTGCCCCCTCCGGTAAAAACAATTGTCAATTCGCACCTCCTAACAGCGTGTCCTAACGCAACGTCCGGAATTTGCGCAAAATAATAACTGCGCAGGAATTATTATAACATACTTGTATATCAATCACCAAATATGTTATCATGCTACTTGAAAACTACGGAAAGGAACTTACATATATGCTTGACCCGACAAAATACAAAGACTGGCAGATAGCCGAAGAAGCTGAGAAAACACTTCCCGATGTAGAACACTTTCGTCAATCAATGGGGCTGCTGCCCGATGAAATAATTCCATATGGCAAAACCCCTAAACTGGATTTCATTAAAATAATGAACCGACTCAAAGACAAACCGGACGGCAAATTCATAGAAGTTACAGCAATCACCCCTACCCCGCTGGGCGAAGGAAAATCTACAACCTCGCTCGGACTGATTCAAGGACTGGGTAAAATAGGCAAAAATGTCGGCGGTTGTCTCAGGCAACCCTCGGGCGGACCTACTATGAACGTAAAAGGCACCGCAGCAGGCGGCGGAAACGCCTTGCTCATACCAATGACAGAATTTTCACTCGGACTCACGGGTGACATAAACGACATTATGAACGCCCACAACCTCGCCATGGTTGCACTAAACGCACGAATGCAACACGAGCGAAACTATGACGATGCACGACTTGCCGAAATCGGACTAAAGCGGCTCGACATTGACCCGGAGCGCATTGAGCTTGGCTGGGTCATAGACTTTTGCGCACAAGGACTCAGAAATATTCGCATCGGTTTGGGAGAGGGCGAAAGAAACGGCTTTGAAGTAGACTCAAAGTTCGGCATCGCCGTAGGCAGCGAACTAATGGCTATCCTCTCCGTAGCAACCGATCTCAAAGATTTACGTGAACGAATCGGCAAGATAATTGTTGCATACGATAAAAAAGGCAACCCCGTGACAACAGCAGACCTGGAAGTAGACGGAGCGATGACCGCATGGATGAGAAACACCATAAACCCGACGCTCTGCTACACAGTTGAACACCAACCCTGCCTGATTCACGCAGGCCCGTTTGCCAACATAGCTATCGGCCAATCATCCATAATCGGAGACAGACTCGCACTTAAGCTCTTCGATTATCACGTCACGGAATCAGGATTTGCCGCCGACATAGGCTTTGAAAAGTTTTGGAACGTCAAGTGCCGCCTATCCGGACTTAAACCGCATGTCTCAGTAATTGTCGCTACCATTCGAGCACTGAAAATGCATGGCGGCGGTCCCGCTGTAGTCCCCGGAAAACCCCTCCCGGGCGAATACACAGAGGAAAATCTTAAACTTTTGGAAAAAGGCTCAGACAACCTGCTTTTCCACGTAAACAATGTCAAAAAATCAGGCATCACACCGGTTGTATGCATAAATAAATTCCACACCGACACAGACGCAGAAATAGCGCTTATCAAAAAACTCTGTGCAGAGCAAGGAGTACGCTGTGCACTCAGCGAACACTGGCAGTATGGCGGCGACGGAGCTGTTGAACTGGCGGAGTTGGTCGCCGACGCTTGCAACGAAACAACCAATCTTAAATACCTCTACGACTTATCAATGCCGCTACGAAAACGCGTTGAGCTTATTGCCACTGAAATATACGGAGCAGACGGCGTTGACTGGTCGCCGCTTGCAAAAGAAAAAGCAGAGCGATTTGAAAACGACCCACAGTACGCCGACTACTCAACTATGATGGTCAAAACCCACCTATCACTGTCACACGAACCGGCACTGAAAGGCGTACCTAAAGGATGGCGGCTGCCGATTCGTGACATACTGGTCTACGGCGGAGCAAAGTTCCTATGCCCGATGGCAGGCACAATAAGCATGATGCCCGGCACAGGCTCAAACCCCGCCTATCGCCGTATAGACGTTGACACAGAAACAGGCGCAGTCAAAGGACTGTTTTAGGAGAAATTATTATGCAATTTATAGACAAATCAATTACGGAATTTGTAACCGAACTTTCCTCAAAAGCCGCTGTGCCGGGCGGTGGAGGAGCTTGCGCACTTGTCGGCGCTGTCGGCATGGCACTGGGCTCTATGGTTGGCAGCCTAACACTCGGCAAGAAAAAGTATGCCGAAGTAGAAGACGAAATAAAAACACTCATGGAAAAAGCGGAAGCGCTGCAAACAGAACTGCTGCGCTTAGTAGATGAAGACGCCGCAGTATTCGAGCCGCTCTCTAAAGCATACAGCATACCAAAAGACGACCCGACAAGAGAAACTGTCATGGAAAACGCCCTAAAACTTGCAACATCCGTCCCACTGGATATCATGCGCCTGGGCGCACGGGCAATAGAACTGCTTGATGAATTTGCAAAAAAAGGCAGTCGCCTGGCATTAAGCGACGCCGGAGTGGGCGCAGCATTCTGCAAAGCCGCCATTGAAGGCGCAAGCCTGAATGTCTTCATCAACACAAAATACATGACAAACCGCAACTACGCAAAAAGCGTAGAAGCCGAAGCCGAAGCAATACTTGCAAAGTATTGCAATGTAGCAGACGAAATTCTAAACAACGTAACATCCGAGCTACGCAAAAGCTAAGCAGCTGCTATGCAGACTGATCCGCTTTGTCGCAAGCCAGCGATATCGTCATCACTGTTCTCGCAACAAAGCCTCCGCAGACTACACAGCAGCCGCGGAAGTCTTTAAGAAAAACAATCGGGCAAAAAACCCGTTTAGATAGAAAACCTTACTGAAGAGAGGGGTACCCTTATGTTTAATGAATTAACGACACTGGTATTAGCGGTAATCTTCGTGGCAATCAACGGACTGACCATGCTAGCATGGGCTGCGCAAATGGGCTACAAAATGAAACCAACGGCATTTGCATTTTTTGTTGCCTCAATCGGTAACGCACTCACCGGAAACGTCGTACCGTTTTCCGGACAAAGCTCGATTCTGACAGTATCAAACTTTGTAAAAAACACTAACGAAAGAGTCGCAGCACTCCTTATCGCAGTAGTTGTAATGGTAATTGCAGGAGCTGCAGGATGGGTATCTGCAATAGCCGACTGGGCAGGACCTCCCGTAATACTGGGAATGATGGCAGGCGTTGGCTTAATGGTCGCACAGATATCTGTAGACATGCTCAAACAAGACAAACGCACAGGCATAATCTCATTTGCATCTGCGCTGGTTACATGGTGGCTGACAGTAGGCAACCCAAACCAACTGGTATGGGTCATAGCCGTATCGGTTACAGTAGCTACAGTTGACTTTCTGCTTCTGCAAAAAGACAAAGACGGCAAAAGAGGCCGCCGGGTTGACATACTGAATCTGGCAAAACAAAACGGATTCACAGGAGATATGGATGAAGATGTTCAGGAAAATCGCCCATGGAAAAAAGCGTATTGGAACGGCTTTAAACTGTCGAAACCCAAATTCGGACTCTTGGCTATATACTACTCATTAGCATTCATATGTATCAATATAGGCACAAACATAGCATTTGGAAACATCACAGCAGGATTTGCCGGAGTACCTGCTCCAATTGACACACTCACGGTTATCAACAGCCTGGCTGACATACCAGCTATTCTTTTCGGCGGAATGCCGATAGAAGCAATCATTTCAGCCACAGCTCAATCACCATGGCCTGTGCTGGCAGGTGTGTTAATGATGGCACTTCTGGGCTTCTTATGCTTATTTGGACTTATAAACAAACTGGTAAAATATGTCCCTGCGCAAAGCTTAGCAGGATTTCTGTTCATAATCGGCTTTTTCTCAACATTTCGCCCGAACATGGTAAATGCATTCAACACAGCATTACAATCTGACGAAATAACAGCAACTCTGCACGTAAGCAACACGTCACAAACAGTAGCAGCCGTTGCAATAACAGCAATAACAAAGAACCCATTCCTAGGCCTAGCCTCAGGAGTTATAGTGCGCTACATAGGCGCAGCCATAGGAATTCCATAAAGTGCTAAATCAAGCAGCTGCGAGAGATTTGCTAAATCAAGCAGGTGATGTGCAGTTTGCGGAGTCTTTTTTGCGAGAACAGTGATGACGATATCGCTGGCTCGCAAAAAAGCGGAGCAAACTGCATATCACCTGCGGGAACGTTGCTACAAGATTCAGGCTATTAAAAAAACGAGGAGGGATAATATGGCAAAAATACTAAAAGGCGCAGATGTAGTAAGCGCACTTGGCGAAAAGATGAAAATAGAGGTAGCAAACCTAGAAAAAAACGGCATAACACCCACACTTGCAACACTGAGGGTCGGTGAAAAAGCAGACGACATATCATACNAAAAATCCATAATAAAACGGAGTGACAGCGTAGGAGTTGCAGTAAAAAGCATAGCCCTACCCGATGACGTCACGCAAGAAGAATTGCTAAAATGCATTGAAAAATTCAACAACGACAAAGAAATTCACGGCGTACTGATGTTTCGCCCACTTCCGAAACATATCTGCGAAGACACAATCCGCAACGCACTTTGCCCCAAAAAAGACATCGACGGCATCACCGATGCATCACTAGCAGGCGTTTTTGCAGAAAACGACAAAGGCTATGCACCCTGCACAGCCAGAGCCTGTATGGAAATTTTGGAATTTTACGGCATAGACTGCACCGGAAAAAGAGCCGTAGTAATAGGACGCAGCCTTGTTGTCGGCAAACCCGTTGCAATAATGTTAATGGGAAAAAATGCGACAGTAACAGTCTGCCACACTCGCACCACCGGCACCCCAACACTGGCACGGCAGGCAGATATTTTGATAGTAGCAGCCGGACGCGCCGAAAGCATATCAAAAGATTTTCTATCCCCCAAACAAGTTGTAATCGACGTTGGAATCAACTGGAACGAAGAAAAAGGCAAACTCTGCGGCGATGTACTATTTGACGACGCCATGCAGGTAGTTGGTGCAATCACTCCGGTCCCCGGCGGCGTGGGAACAGTAACAACCTCGGTGCTGGTGTCAAATGTTATCAAAGCAGCCGGGCAATAAGGATTTACAGCATAATTAATATATGTTATAGTAAACCCATAAAACGCCTAAAATTGATAGGCAAGCAGGAGGAAATTTCATATGAAAAAATATATCGCAGAAACAATCGGAACGATGGTTCTCGTATTTATGGGATGCGGTGCCGCCGTGGTCTTAGGTGCCGACACAGGCGTTGGACACCTGCCTGTCGCTCTTGCATTTGGCCTATCCATAGTGGCAATGGCTTATGTCATAGGAAATATTTCAGGCTGCCACATCAACCCGGCAGTATCACTGGGAGTATTACTTGACAAACGAATAAACGTAAAAGAATTTTGCGGATATGTTGTATCACAAATTATAGGTGCAATTATTGGAGCAAGCCTCTTATTTGTGTTGGTAGAAGCGTTCGGAGTACACGACCACACAGGAGGGCTTGGCTCAAACGGCGTAGCTAATGCAGGCGGCATCGGCGGCGGCCTGTTTGTCGAAATAATACTTACATTCATATTCGTATTTACCATTTTGGGCGTAACCGCAGACAAAGACAAAGGCAATGTAGCAGGCATCGTAATAGGTCTGACGCTCGCCTTTGTACACATAGTAGGAATCCCGCTCACAGGCACATCAGTCAACCCTGCGAGAAGCATTGGACCCGCCATTTTCAGCGGCGGACAAGCACTTGCAGACCTATGGGTATTTGTAGTCGGCCCACTGGCAGGAGCCGCGCTTGCTGCTGTGGTATACCGGATACTAAAAGACCGGAAAGGCGCAAAGTAAACCATATGATTATAATCGCAGAAAAGTTAAATGGATCTATCCCCTCTTGCGGCAAAGCAATTGCCGCAAGAGATGAGAAGTACATCAAAGACCTTGCAAAACGCCAAGCAGAAGCAGGCGCAGACTTCATAGACTGCTGTGCATCAGTCGAAGAAGACGAACAAGAAACGCTAAAATGGATGATTGATGCAGTGCAAAGCGTCACCGACTGCCCTATATCCGTTGACTCCCCTGACGTTTCAGCAATAATCGAAGCCATGAAATATTGCAAAAAACCGGGACTGTTCAACTCTGTCTCATGCGAGGGCGATAAATTGCAGCAAGCACTCCCTATTTTGGCGAAACCGGAAAACAAAGACTGGCAAATTATGGCACTTCTATGCGGAGACGATGGAATACCAAAAACCGCTGCCGAAAGGATAGAAATTTTTGAAAAAATAATGGAAGCGGCAAAACACTACGGAATTGACGACAGACGCATACATGTAGACCCGCTCGTTGAAATGCTCTGCACTAAGGAAGACGGGGAAGGCGTTTCGCTGATACTGGAAGTCATGGGACATATAAAAAAAACGCACCCGAACGTTCACATATCAGGAGCAATATCAAATGTATCATTTAATCTACCCGTGCGCAGACTTATAAATCAAGCATTTATGGTGCTCACAATAAATGCCGGAATGACCAGCGTCGTCCTAGACCCGCTATCATCGGATTTACGCGGAATGATACTCGCCACAGAAGCACTTCTCGGCGATGACGACTATTGCCTGCAATACATAAATGCATACAGGGGAGGCATGTTTTCGTAACCTGGGCAGATGTTGAGCGGTTTGCGAAGCCTTTTTTGCAGGGTTGCAGCGGCAAGGTGTGTGAAATATTTTTTTCGGCGGAACAATGGCGACGAGACCGTTGGCCGTCGAAAAAATATATTTTACATACCTTGACGCTACGGTAGGCTCGCAAAAAAGGCTTCGCAAACCGCTCAACATCTGTCGAAACATCGCAGACTACGTGGCACCTCTGAATTCTTGCGGAGAACAGCCCATAATCTTGCGAAAATTGCGGTGAAAAGTACGCAGATTCTCATATCCGCAATGGTCGGCGACCTCCGACACGGTCATATTTATGTTCTCACTGCGCAAAATTGCGCAAGCTTGGGAAATTCGGTGGTTGTTCAGATACTCCGTAAAACTTACGCCCGTGAACTTGCTAAACAGCTTTGAAACGTAAGTGTACTCATATTTAAGTGCATTGGCAATTGTTTTTAGTGAGCAATCTTCGCCGTAATTGCTTGCAATATAGCCGATAATCTGTTGCAGCATTGTAGACTGGTCTATACTGGAAAGCTTCTCCATTTTTGTGCTTTGGAGCAGAAGGTCGCACAAGTTATACAGTGCACCTTTTCGCTTGTATTCACCGTCTAAATCATTAACATTGAGCCAACTCGGCATTTCAAGGATATTGTTGACAGGAGAAAGCCCCTTGTGAGCCCTGTAAAAAGCTTCAATTATTTCGGGCGAAAAAATGAGAATGTCATTTCTTGACG
>JGI24694J35173_10003398_pt1 | contig 12113 bp, 11 predicted proteins | sample TergutCo191P1_FD_35173 | JGI IMG/M metagenome (IMG submission 35173) | reverse complement strand
CATTATCGTAAGAAGCCCCACCTTGCGCCCCTTGAAGTCGAACCGTGCGAACACAAACGCCGTCATGGTGTGGACCAGAATCGAAAAAATCATTGTAAGAATGGCAACGTACAGCGTGTTGAGGTACCACCTGCCGTAGTTGAATTCGGTGAAAAGTTTTTCGAAATTGGCCAGCGAGATCCTTTCGGGGATTACGCTTGCCCTCGATATACCCGGGGCCTCGTTGAAGGCGGAACCTAAAACCCACAGGATTGGGTAGATCACGACTATCGCCACGACAATTAGGTTCAGGTATATCAGCACGGTCGTAGTGACCTTTTTGACCTTGTATGCCTTCATGTCAGTTCTCCTTAAAAGCCCTTGTCCGCAGCAGGTTCCAGGCCGAAACCGATGCGATTATTATGAAGATGAATATGCTCAGAGCCGCCGCATAGTTGTACATGCGCTGATCCAGCGTCAGCTTGAATATCCATGAGATTATGATGTCCGTGGAACCGGCCATCTGCAGGTTGGGGTTGGCAGGCCCACCCCCCGTCAGGAAATAAATCATGTTGAAGTTGTTGAAATTGAAGGTGACGCTCATCAAAATCTGCGGGGCTGTGGCGGCCAGGATAAACGGCAGCGTAATCGAGCGGAACTGCCGCAGCGTGCCGGCCCCGTCGATCTGTGCGGCCTCGTACTGCTCCTGCGGAACGGTTGCCATTATGCTGGAGATCAAAGCCATAAAGTAGGGGAAACCAAGCCATATGTTCACCAGGATAAGGGAAAGCCGTGCCCAGAACGGATCCGCCAAAAAGGGAATCGGGTTTTGCACTATGCCCGACGACAGCAGCATCTGGTTTATGACCCCTTCCTGGTGAAGCATGACCCTAAAGACCAGCATGGAGACAAGGCCCGGCACCGCCCACGGAAGAATGAAAATCGCACGCCAGAACGGGCGGAATTTTACAGCCTTTGCCCTCAAAATCAAGGCCTGGATCATCCCGAACGCATAGGCGGTAAAGGTTGCAAGGAATGCCCACACAGTCGTCCAGACAAAAACGTGCAGAAGCGTTCTGCCCCAAATCCTTATGCCTATGATTCTTGCGAAGGTGTCAAACCCGACCCATTCCACCAGCCTGCGTGGGGGGATGAAGTTCACGTTGTAATTGGTAAAGGCCACCAGTACCGAAAAAATTATCGGAACCACAGAGATAAACAGCACCAGGATAAGGCCCGGGGCGATCATGATGTACTCGAAGGAATTTTTCCAGAGATCACGGAAATACTGGACGCTGGAAACGTAGACCCCGCCTTCGAGTTTGAGGTGGGTTTTGTATGCGTCGCGGATGTTCCAGATCCAGATTGCCGCAAAGATCAGCAGGACGACGACCGCGATTATGCCGCCGAGCATCAGCATGATCGAATGGTCGAACACCACAGCATCCTGGGTGCGTGGAATGGTTCCCAGGGTAACAAGCCCCCAGACCCCCTTGATGAAAAATCCGTAGCTGTGAATGCTACCCAATTGTTCCGACAGGAACTGAAGAAAAATCCCCGGGTCGAAGCGTTCCGCGGCTTCCGCCGTAAGCCTCGCCGCGTTTCTCCATGCGGTCGCCGTGAACAGTTCCAGGCTGACAAAAACTATCTGCAGGCCGAAAAGAATCAGGCCCTTGAGCTTCTGCCTGTTAAGAAACTGCCCCGAGCCCCAGACGATGGCGGAAAAGACCGCCGGCATGTATTTCATCGCACGACTCCTTTGTGCATCGCACCATTCTCATCAATCACTCCAAAACCTTGACCTTCCCGCCATCAGCAGCGAGAGGTCGTAGGTTTCCATCGCCATTTTCTGCGCTTCCTCGACCGTAAGATGTCTGTCCCAGGTGAAAGTGAAAAGGGCCTTTAGCGCATCCCACATGTGGTTTACTTCCGGAATCGTCGGCATGGGATCTGCGTAGGCGGCCTGTTCCATTATGCCTCGCAGAAGCACGTCGTCCCTCAGCCCCTCGATCACGCTGATGTCCCTGTGCGCCGCCAGCCTGCCGGTTTTCTGGAACTGAATCTCCGCGCCTTCAACGCTTGCAAGGAAATTCACAAAAGCCTGCGCCGCCGATATGTTTCTTGAATAACTGGAAACCGCCGCAACGATGTTTCCGCTAAAGCTGCGTGGCTGCACCCCGTTTATTGTCGGCAGTTTTGTTATACCAAAATTGACACCGTTCCTGCGGGCGTCGGCAATCGCCCAGGGGCCGGTAATCGTAAAGGGAACCTCGCCGCGCTGAAATGCCGCCACCGTGGAATCCCAGGTTGCGTCGGCTGTGTAGACGTTGTAGAGCCTGCGAAGGCTGTTGTGAAACTCCACGCCCTTTCTTGCCTCGGGGCTGTCGAAGCCCGGCGATCTGAAGTCGTCCATGTTTGGCCCGAAAAGCTCGAAGCCAAAGGCCGTAAGGAAAAAGTAGTTGTGGTAGGAATCGTCCACCTGCCAGCGCAGGGCGAACCTGTTCTGCGCGGGATCGTTCCACCTTTCGGCGAAGGCGATTAGCTCCTCGAAACTTCGGGGGACGGGGTAGTCGCCCAGAAGATCCCTGTTGTAGAAGAAGGCGATGTTTTCCGTGGAGATGGGCACAGCATACAGACCGCCTTCGTAGGTGCAGGTAAGTATTGCCGCCTCCAGCAGCAGATCGGCGAACCTTTCATGCATGTCGGAGGGGAAGGGGTGGCAGATGTCGTCGATAATCGCGTTTCTGATATGGTCGTGCGGCATGATGAACACGTCCGGCCCGATTCCGGCGGGGCCGTCCAGCGAGACCCTGGCCCTGCTGTCCACGTTGCCCACGGTTTCGAACCTTACCGTCACGTCGGGATAGTGCCTGTTGAATGCGGCGATTGCCGCCTCCGCCCATTCCCTGCTGTCCATCCACACAAGAAGCGAGCCGGCAATCCGCCCTTCGAGTTCCCTTTCCGCCCTGAGATCCGCCTGTACCGCAAGCCAGTTTTTTTTTGCGAACAGCACCGAAATGAGAGTGACCGCCAGAAAAAGGGCCATCAAGGCTCCGATTCCCGTCATGGCGACGACTCTCGGAGAGAAGTCGGTGATTTTTTTCATACGTTCCTCCTGTTGCAGCGAGAACGTTGCCATGCGAACCGGTTGCACTGTGTTTAAGGTATGCGTTCGGTTCGTTCGTGCCTTTTGGATGCAAGGTCTGCTTTTACAAAATAAGCACGAGTGGTTTGCAAGTCAAATTTTTGCGTTGGTGTTTCGATTGAGTGCCTAACAGAGTGGCTTTTTCGTCGGAAAGCCCTCGACAAAACCCGAATCCGTTCGGGAAGCTAAAACTAATAAGCTGTCAATGGGTAAATTCCGAGATCCAGGCCAAAGCAAGACCTGAAATGGAACCTCACTGAAACATNTAGTGCTTCAATTCCTCGTAGAAGTTTTCCCGTGTGCCTGCCAGTATCACAACAACAAGCCGTTCATCGTCCTCAATAATGCGGTAGGCGATTTCATGTTTTTTCCTGGCGTAAAATACATCCATGCAGTAAATGCCTGCAAGGTCGCCGACTTTGGCTTCCCCGGAGTAAGGATTGTCGGCTATTTTCGCAAGCGCCTCGCTGTAAGCGTTTATAAGCCCTTTTTCTTTCAGCTTCTTGAAGTACCTTTTGGCAGGGGGCATGTATCGCAGTTCGTACATGGGCTAGCTATTGGGATATGCCGAACAGCTCATTCATGGGAATCCGCCCTTCACCGCTTTTTGCAAAGGAGTCCGCTTCCTCAATCAGTTTTCGCACGGCAGGTCGAATGGCACAGCCTTGTTCCTTGAATCTTTCCAGAAGTTCATGGCCTTNGTAGCCTTNGGCAACCAGGTCGGATAGGATTTGCTCGGAAAACTCGCCGTTTCCCGTAATTTTTCGTTCTATCCCTTTGCTTGTCGCCCGTGGCATCTTTGATCTCCCTTGCTTACAATATTGCACGGGAAAAAGATATGGTCAAGGCAATTTTCACGAAAGCCTAAAACGGGTTTTCATGACTTACACCGCAGCGTGTCCCACGGTCATCTTCGTACGCGACCATTTGACATCAGAGCCGAAAGAGTGCAGAACAACCCATAATGATGCCCCAACCCTGCATGGGGAAGAACGTCACTATTGTATCGTGACTTTCAATGCCAAGGGATGTAACTTTTCGTTATTTACTGTATACTTTCGTTCATGGGTGAAAATGCTGTTAAAAACAAGATCGTCGAAAGTCTAACCCTGAACGTCAAATCGGGCGAGGCAAAAATAGAGGTTTTGCTTAAAGGCGAGACCAGCCAGATAAACCTTTCGTTGAATTACGCTTTGGAGGGAACGGCGCTAAGCATAACAAATGTCCGGGCAAACAGGGAGTGGATAAACGGGCTTGCGGACATGTTCAAGGATCGGTATTCAAAAATCAGTCTGGGTAAATCCGGAATGCTTGTGGATTTGCTCAAGCACTTGTTCTAAGGAAGGTTTTTCATGATAAATTATTATCACTTTGCGGATGAATGCCGTTTCAATAAGGGGAGTCCATTTTATGCAGGCCATTGAATTCGTCGATTCCGCCTTGGAAATAATAATGAAGGGTAAGAAATCTACTCGCAAACGCTACCAGGGCGAAAAGGAGTGGCTGGAAGAGCGGAAAAGAATCTGGACACATAGCAAGATCAGGATCGGTGTGCTTGGGGTTACCAGTTGCGGTAAATCCACGTTGATAAACGCAATTATCGGCATGGAATTGCTTTCGACGGAGGTAAAGCCGTCAACAAGCCAATTGGTAAGTTGCCATAAAGGGAACAAGCCGCAGGCAATAATTTCCTTTAAAACCGCTAGGGATCTTGTCTTGGAAGGAAAGAAGCTGTGCCTTAAGGAAATAAAGCAATACAGCGACGAGGGCGAAAACAGGGACAATATTAAAGGAGTAACAGGCATTAGCATTACCACCCCTTCTTTTGATTTTGGCGATTATGTTGTTCTTATTGATAGTGCCGGCCTTGACGCTTACAATCTTGAGTCGCACGAAAAATTGACCCTTGAAATTTTGCTTCCGACTATAGATATGTGCGTGTTTGTTACCACGCTCAAGACAAACAGCGATAAAAAAACAAAGACCGTGCTTGATGCNGTCGCAAAACATAACTGCCCCCTGGTAATTGTCCAAAACATGCTTGATTCCGTCGAGGCAAGTGCGGACGGCAAGAAATCAAAAGATATAGTCGCATTGGAACATAAAAACAGGCTCCAGAAAATTATTGATGCCTCGAATGTAAAAGGCAAAGTGGATATTGNCCAATTATCCGCCATTTATGCAGTGCAGGAAAGATGCCGCCCCAATGAAAAGCTAATCGGGAAGTCCTACTACCATGAATTCAAGGCCAAAATCGACAAGGATGTTGAGGCACTTATTCCAAACATCGACAAAGTCAGATGTGAATCTATTGCTGGGAAATACGAAGACCTAATAAAGGAGGAGGAAAAGGTATTAGAAGGAAAGTCGCTTGAAAAACCNGTATTCAAGTACGAAGGGCTAAAAGTCAATGTGAAAGAAAACCTGGAANATATCGTTCGTGAAGTAAACAGTGTCCTTTCCGGCCTGAAGGACGAATATAACTCCCATAAAGAAATATCCGTAAGTTCCGAAAAACGAAGGGTTGCCGGAATAGAAGAAGCTGTCTTGTTGTCCATTGAAAAAGCCAACCGTGCTATTTCCGACACGGCGGGACGGCTTAATATTCCATCAAGGGACTTAACGGTTAGGTGGGAACTAAAAAAAATCGATGTACCCCAGGAAATAACCAGAACCAAAACCGAAACAGAATTGGTTAAGAAAGAGGGATTCTTCAAGGGCGGGGTCGCACGTTTTTTTGGGACTCTGTTTGGGCAAGATGAGTGGGGGTATGAAAAAAAGGTCAAATACGTAACGGTTGTAGATAATGAAAGAACACTTGAGGAAATAAAGAGATATAGACAAAGGGTTTTTAACGCACATAGCAAGACTGTAAGCGAATGGCAGAACAGCCTTGGGATCGTGCTTGACAATATTTACTCGCATATTGACAAGGAAGAAGTTGCCTTCAAAGCACGCCAGGAAGAAATTGAGGATGCCCTTGATGTAAAAAGCACAATCGATGCATTAAAGACCCTAATAAAAAGCATGGGGTTTTCGAAAAAAGTACCACGTACGCAAAACAGTGCTGCTTCCGAAAAAAAAGAAAAGCCAATGGGACCAGCAAAAGATACCCTTGCCTCCTTGGAGAAAATGAAAATATCAAAATACCAAAGGGGCTTGTATGATATTTCCAAAAACATATTGCATTCCATATCAAGAAAAACCTTGGAAAAATGTTGTCTGATAACACAGGCCCCCGCACAAAGGGTAGTGCTGGGCTGGGATTTTGATAGCATGAGAAATTTTTCCATACGTTTTATGGACATTTCTTTGGAGGAACAAGACCTTGAAGATGGAAAACAGGTAAGGGTGAAAAATACCACTTTTGTTTTGCACCCTTCCGATACGGAGATCAGGAAAATAAAAGAGGCTCGCCATTCCGTATCGTTTTTCATTATGGTAAATGCGCAGCAGGATGGATCGGCAAGAAACCAAATTAGCAAACTGGCGCTAAAAAAACATCTTGAAGCCAGCGACAAAATATTTTTTGTGGTACAGAATTTTGAGAGCCTGATAAATTCAGGCGCACAAGCCATATATGAAATGAAGGCAAATATACAGGAATACTACAAGGAATTTGAGATGACCCAACAAAAGGGGCTTTCCATTATTAGCCATAGTAATCCACTGTATAACCTTGCTTTTGTTCAAGGCCAGCTTGAGCCACAGAACAGCGTGCAGCGAACAGAAATCGAGCTTCTGGAGCGATTGCGAAAAAATTATGAATTCTTATGGGATGCAAAAACCAGTGTCAATGTTGGGCACTTGATTAGAAACCAGCTAATGGAGGCGCGGAACTAANATGAAAACTGAAACTATGCTTGTTGACGATGTAACAAAAAAAACCATGGAATACATCAGCGATGGGATTAGGGAGAGTCTGGATGATGCCCTGCAATCAAGCGATGCCATAAAAACAATCGACAGGCTGATGGATGAAATGTCCAGGAATGTAGTGCGGGAAATAATATCCTCCAATGCAGAAAACAAGGATGCCATCGACCGACTTGGTGGCAGGCTTGATGGGATGCAAAAAGCGTCTATAAGCATTCTGGAAACTGTGGCCAGGGATTGCAAGTCCATATCGGAGGCGGTAGAGAAATCGTCGGAGAGAACCCTCTCCCAAATTAAGGGCACGCAGNAAAAGGTTCATCTGGAACTTGNGGCAAAACTTTCCGAGGCTCGAGCTTTGCAGTCGGCGGAATTTGATTCGCTGAAAAAATCAATTAAAGAGGAATCTGCNGCTTTAAATAANNCAATAACCGAAAACCACGAGTTTATGCGTGGACAAATCCAGTCTTTGGATGCTAAAATTGGCATNGTTACTGAAACTATGGAGGAAATAGCCAAGAAGCTGGATTACCTTTGCCTGCCGTTCTACAAGCGAACACGTAGAAATTTGCATGGTGGAGACAAGAATCCATCCAAAACAAATAAGGAGGCCNAGTAACATGCCCAAGGCACCAGATGTCAGGCTTATTAGTCTGGTAGACAAATATATACAAACTGCGGAATCGGATTCTTCTGANAATGTTCTTGCAACTTTGTACANGAATCTACAAAACCCAGAAATGCTTNTACCCGTGCTTGGCTTGCAGGGGGTAGGCAAGAGCACCCTAATCAACGGTATCCTAAAAGAAAATGTCATGCCCAACGAAGCGGATGAAACCACCTGCATCCCTGTTGAGGTGCGTTACGGGGAAAAGCCCTCGGTTTGGTTGTCATTTCCTGATGGGCGGAAGAAGGAAATCGCGTCGGGCGATATTTATGAATATGTGGACAACAATTGCAACCCTGGCAATGAAAAAAACGTTTCACATATAGTCATATACAGGAATATCGAACTCCTAAAAACGGGTATTGTCCTCGTGGATTTGCCTGGTGTGGGCAGCATGACTGCGGCGAATCAGGAAACCACGTCGCAGTACATAAAAAACCTGTATTCCGCTATCTTTGTAATCAGGGTGGTTCCACCTATTACAAGGACAGAGGCCATCTTCATAAAAATAGCGTGGCACAGCATGAGTAACGCATGGTTTGTGCAGAACAGATGGAACAGCGAGAATGACAGGGAGGTAGAAGAGGGTCTTGATGCCAACAAGACGATCCTTCTGGATATTGCCGAAAAGTCTAAAATCCCTTATAACAATGAAATTATCACCGTCAATGCATACAAAGCATTGGTAGGTGTTCTGCAAAACGACCCCAGCAGTTTGAATGTCTCCAATATCGCCGCTATTAGCGATAAGCTAAAAATGATTTCGGCAAACTGGAAGGAAAAAGCCGAAGCTTTATACATAGAACGTACGCTTTCCTTCATCGATATGATCAAGAGTGTCATCAACGAGGAAATCAACAAGTGCGGTCTTACAAGGGAGGAACTAAAGGCCAAGCTAAAAAAAGAGGAAGACGCTTTTGATGAAACAACACACAAAACCAGGGAACATGTTGCGCAAATTGGTGGGCTGTTACGAAACCAAAGGACGGAATCTGTTGCGCTTATCCAAAACATGGTAAAAGAGGCAAAAGAGAATATACGTGCCAATATTTATCGCGTCGTAGACGGGGGGGTAACCGACGGTAACGATCTTACTCAGGCNTTTAAAGACTATCAAGTACAGGAATTTGGCATTGTCAGTGANCGGTACCTTGATTTTGTGAACGAAAANATACTTGAACTTTCGAGAGAGATGGAGGAACTAGGTAAACTTTTTGACCGTGAAAAAAACTTTAGTTTCACGGAAGAAGTCTTTTACAAGAAGCAAGCGCTAAAATGGGAAAAGGGGCTTAATGCCGCCATAAAGATAGGGGGTGCGGTTGGCGGGTTTTTTGCATTAGCCAAAATAAGTACTCTTATAGGAACAGCCGTTTTTCCAGGTTTCGGTACGATTATTGGTGCTGTTGCAGGTATTCTCATAGGTCTTACCGCTTATTTCATAGGGCGCAAAACTCGGGAAAAAATTGTGGCAGAAAGGGCAAGAGATGTTAAACGGCAAATTGCTCCAATGATCGATAATCTATGTGAGGAAATGACAGGGCAATTGACGAATTCCTTTGCCGATATTTGCGACAATGCCTCTACTCTCTTGGATGGATTTCTTGCCGACAGGTTGACAGAAGCGTCGCAGATTAAAGAACACAATGTAAAGACGCTACAGGCAGAGCATAATACCGAAAGTTTATTACAGACTTTAAAAGATGATTTGGGCTATTTGGCAATATTGGAGGGGCAGATACGTGTTTGAGAANGNTATACGGAAATTTGCGGCTGTGAATACGCTTGCGGAAAAGATAGGCGATCAAAAAATTATCGAGCTGGCAAAATTCCTGCGAGACAGAATAGACCAACCTGACAACTTTATAGCCATGTTAGGCGAAACCAGCAGTGGCAAAACCACGCTGCTCAACGGTTTCCTTGGCGGCAATTATCTTTATACAAGTGTAAAACCTTCCACTGCGGCAATTGTAGAACTGGAATGTACCCCCGAAGATGTGTCACAGCAATACTACGCAATACTACGCAATGCCACGGCGGCGAAATTGTCACGGGAGGATTTCATCGAGCACAGTAAGTCCCCAAATGACAGTATAAAACGACTATGGATGAGGAACGGTTCACCCAAATATGCCAATGGNAAAATCCGTTTGTTCGATACNCCTGGATATGGCTCGGTTATAGAGAAACATGAAGAAGTACTAAGCGAGTTCCTCCCCGAAAGCAACATGATTATATATGTTGTTTCTTATAAGGTTGGCATACAGCAGGATGACTATAATTTTATCAGCTATGTCAGCGAAATTATAGCAAAAGACACGGAATTTGTTCTTGTCGTAAACCGTACCCCAGGACAGGTCGGTAGCGANGACAGACGTATTAGCGAAATTCAACGCTATGTTTCGGATCTTTTGCATTACACGCCNAAAACATTTNTGGTGCCAGATATTTATTGCGAAAACAACGACTACCCCCTTCCTAAATGCGAGGATCTTTGGGCATACGTAAAAGAAAAAATATTTTCCGAGGAAAATCAAAGGCATCTTGAAAAATGTCTTGAAGGTTATGTATTTGGTTTGTTTGAGCGCTGCAATGCCCATATTACCCAGAAGATGCTTGCGCAAAAACTTAACGACGATGACAAAAATAAACTTATCGAGGAATTGGAGAAAGCAATCGTAGGGATTGAGCTTGCAAAAAATGAACTTGTCAAGCCGACTTTTGCGCAGCTCGCCTCTGCTATACCTCCAAAACTAACCAGGGCGAAGAACCATGTAATACAGGCTATCCATGAAAAAATAAGTGATTCTGATAAAATGCGCAAAGACGAAATAGTTGCGTACATCAATTTGCATATGCTGCAATTTGAAACGAAAAAACAGGTAGACGAGATCAAAGCTTACATAGAATCAAAATTGACAAGACTGAACAAGCAAATTGAAGATATGCTCAATCAATGCATACAGAAAATTGAACATACCATAGAATTGCATTTCTCGGTCGAAGTAGTTCACATGACCAAGGGTCTTTTGAAAAAATTTGGCGGTAATGTTTTGGAGCAATCCATATTAGCCTATTTTAGAAAATTTGCTGGGGCGGGGGGTACAGGGATTGCCAATGGCGCAAAACATCTTTTGAAAAAATTTGGGAATATATTTGGGAAGACATTTTCGAGTGGAACGCACAATAAGCTGGCTAGTACGCTGAGTAAGATAGGTGCGACTTCTGCAAAAGCGGTAGGAGTAGCAGTAGCAGTCGTTCTGGAGGTTCTATTCATGGTCATCGATGCATTAACTTGGCAACCGTCCCTTAAACGAAAAGTGACAAAAGGTGTGGAAAAATGGCATGATGAAGTCGCCAAGGCCATGCAGGTTGAAATAAGGAATCTTGAAGTGGAAAACCTCAAATCATTAGATGAACATATCGAAGGTTTTAGGGAAATTATATTTGAAACGGGTAGGGACGATTCAGATCGTGAAAAAATGGATGAGCTGGTTGTTTCGTTGAATGCCACAAAAGCAGTAATAGGGGAGTATACTTATGAGTGAAAGATTTGAAGTTGTTGAGTTTCCGGGGCAGGAATCCCAACAAATTGACCAAAAAATTTCTGGCGATGACAAAATTAAGTACGCATTGGCGGACAACATGGGGAGCATCATTTCCATAGCAAAAGATATCGTAGATATCAGGCGTATGCAAGTACAGTCCGAAGCCTTCCTGCAAAAAATGGAAAAGGACAAGGCTATGTTATTGGCAGAAGCTGATGCATACGTGAAAAGGAAAAATGCCGACACAAAGCAAATTGTCGATAAAATGCAGATCGCCCGTGAGCTATTAAAAGATTTCTATGCTCAAAAAAACACGGCTGGGGTTACTGGCGAGGAGTTCTCAATGGTCATTAAGACTATTTTTGAAATGCAGAATGGGATTTGATTTTGGACTCTGGAAATATCGCGGAAGCTTTTCAACTTCTCGTTAAAATCTGCAAAGAGANANAGTATCTCAAACTCCAACAGGCTATACATGATAGTTATTTAGACTTGATTAGTGTGGAAGCCGAGGCCAGAAGAAAGAAGTCCAGTAGTCTCATAAAGGGAATGCAGGCTATTGATCGCAATATGGTACTCCTGAACCACGAATATGAAAAGGTAAAACGTGATTTTCAGATAAACGCCATTCCATATTTTGACCAATTTATATCCGAGATAAGCCAAGAGCGGAAGAAATTGGCCTTATTGAAAGACCGTCTAAAATGATGTTATGCATGAGTCAAGTCGGGTTGGGTGCCTGCTAGTGTTTCATGAAAACTAAATCCGTGGATACAAATGCCGCAGTCTGATCCTTGCGTCCCCCGTGGTGAACCGCCATCGCACCGTGGCTTTCTCGGCGTTCCGCTGCGCCACCCATGACCGTACCTCCGCGGCCATCCCCTCCATCGACGGGATGCGTCGG
>JGI24694J35173_10003393_pt1 | contig 12119 bp, 19 predicted proteins | sample TergutCo191P1_FD_35173 | JGI IMG/M metagenome (IMG submission 35173) | reverse complement strand
TTATAGGGAAATTTAAACTTTTCACAATTAATAACTAATTTTATGTGAAAAGTAAAAATATAGGTATAGTCGATGTTGACGGCTTCAATACAAAAGCCAAATTTCCTAATTTGGCATTAATGAAAATAAGCGCGTATCATAAACAAAATAATGATAATGTAGAATTTTATAATCCTGATAATAAATATAATACAATATATAAAAGTAAAATATTTACATTTTCAAAAGATGTTGATATAAAACACGATAATATTATTCAGGGCGGCACTGGTTATGATTTAACTACTAAACTACCCGAAAATATTGACAATATGTTTCCTGATTATTCACTCTATAATATTACAGATACGGCATACGGATATTTAACAAGGGGATGTCCGCGCGGTTGTGAATTCTGTATTGTATGTGCGAAGGAAGGAAAACAAACTAAACAAATGTATAAATTGAATCAATTTTGGAACGGTCAAAAAGAAATTAAATTACTAGACCCGAACATAACAGCCGCGCCAAATTTTATTGATTTAATTAATGAATTAGCAGAAACGAAAGCATATATTGATTTTACGCAAGGAATAGACTTACGATTATTGACCGAAAAGAAAATAGAAGCAATTAATAAATTAAAAATCAAAATGGTACATTTTGCATGGGATAATATAAAAGATGAAAAAATCATTTGTGAGAAATTGAAGTTGTATGTTGACAATTCAAAATATAACAATTATAGAAAAATTGTAGTTTATGTATTAGTGAATTTTAATTCCACATTTGAAGAAGATTTATATAGAGTATATAAAATCAGAGAATTGGGCGCGAGTCCTTATGTAATGATTTATGATAAGAAAAATGCAGAGAAAAAATATAAAATATTAAGCAAGTTTACAAATTTTTTCCCGTATTCTAATAATCCAAAAAACAGGAAAGATAAAATAGAAGATTTTGAAGACTGGAAAAAATATTTAAAAGATAATAAATAATACTTATTCCATTTTCATTTACTCATTAATAGAGGCAATGAAAAATGGATTTTAAAGATTCTTTAAAAATNGGAAAGCGNGCAGAAGAATTCGCNGAATGTTATTTTAAAAAGAAACAATTTAAATATATTGATGTAAGGAATGAGAAAGAATATCAATTAATTGATGTTGATTATCTTGTAAATAATGAAAGATATGAAGTAAAACAAAATTATCATAATGCTTTAAAAGGACATAAAGGTTTTTATTTCTGGGTTGAATTATCTATAGATGACAAAGCAGGCTGGTATTATTTTAATAAAACGGATTATTTCTTTTTTATCGGTGAGAATACAGGAATCATAATAAAGAATGATGATAAATTTAAAAACTTAATTGATGATTTTATTGAAAATGGGAATCATAGTGAACACGGAAAAAATAGATATGATTATAAACAGGATAAAAGATATAACGGTTATGTCACAGCAAAATTAATGCGCGTGTATATTGATGATTTAAAAAATATTGAAATAGTGAAAGTAGCGAAAAGGAAAAAAGTATTAAATTAAAAATATGTATTGAGGCTGGTTGTAATAACTTAATTGATAATAAACAAACATATTGTAATAAACATATAAAAGAAAAGAAAAAACCTTTTGAAAATGTAATGCGTAGCAATGAAGGTTTATATAATACGCATAAATGGAAACAATTAAGAAAAGAAATATTAAAAGAAAATAATAATTGTATTAAATGTGGAATTGATAAAAACCTAGAAATTCATCATATAATCACGCCAAGAGGAAATGAAGAAATGTTTTTTAATAAAGATAATTTAACTGTATTATGTAAGGCTTGTCATAGAATTGAAACAATGAAAGAAATTAAAAATAGAAAAAATAAATTTTAAAAAATAAATTTTGCAAGACCGGGGCGTGGGTTGAAAAAAATTTCAAAAAATGATAAATCATACACCGCAGTTTCTATTTTTCTCTCGTGACATTTTTCAATTTTAAACTAATTATATATGGCAGTTATTATAATTTTATCAATAGCATTTTTATTTTGTTATACATTATCAATAATCAGGGATTAATCATGGCTAGAAGCGGAAAATCAAAAACAGTTGACGAACATATAAAAGACGGCACATATAGACAAGACCGTCACGGAATCACAATGACAAATTCGGATTTTGACAAATTACAGGAAATGAAAAAGACACTATATGACAATTTTGTTAAAACATCCACTGAATTAAATAATATTGACAAAAAGAAAGACCCTGATAATTACAAAAAATTAAATAGCGTTATGATAGAGCAAATAAAATCATTTTTAGCAATATCGAAACACAAAATAACCCCTGAAGAAAATGGCGAAAAAGACAACGGAAAAATCAAAATTAGTATATAGTTCAATTCATTATGATGATGTTTACCAATATTGCAAGGATATACAATCAAAAAAAATATTAAGCGGTATATATACACAAAAAGCGGTTAGCAGATTTTTAAATGATATTAAAAGACAAAAAGACGAAGACTTTCTATATGAATTAAAACCCGAATTGGCAGACAAAATTATTGATTTTGCAGAAAGTCTTTTTATACCTGATATAAATTCAAAATTAAAATTATTAAGTTGGCATAAATTTATTTATTACAATCTTTTTGGTTTTGTTCATAAATTAGATAATAGCCGTAGGCGTTATCGGTCGGCTTATTGTGAGGTAGCCCGTAAAAATTCAAAAACAACATCTTTATTATTTCCAATTATACTCTATGATTTTATACATACGCTGAGCGCGGAATCATTTTTTGTAAGTAAAGACGGCGCGCAATCCGCAAAAACATATACAGAATTACGTCAAATATTTATTGAAACATTTAATATAGATAAAAATATTTTTATAACCGATAACGGCATAAGGATTAAAAGTAAGTTTATACAATTTTTCTCTAGTGAAACAAAAGGCGCGGATAGTTATAAAAATTCATGTAGCGTTATAGATGAATTCCATTCTTATGATAGTGATAAAATAATAACGGCTTTTAAATACGGCGGCAGGGCTAGAATCAATAATCTTGTTTTAATAATTACAAGCGCAGGAAATAATATTAATGGCGCGTGCTATGCCGAAAATGAAAAGGCTAGAAAAATATTAAATGGAATTTTAACAGATGAAACATATTTTACAATTATTTACGCTTATGACGAAGGCGATGACTGGAAAGATAAAAATTTATTTATAAAAGCAAATCCAAGCCTTAATACAATTTTAAAACCTGAAATTTTGGAAAATGATTTAAATGACGCTTTAATAACGCCTAGTCACCAAGCAGATTTTATGTCAAAGACTTGTGGAATTTGGCAGACTTCAATTTCAAATTGGATTCCATTACAAAAGTGGGACACAATAAAACGAAATACCGAAATAGATATAAATGAATTTAAAAATACTTTTTGTTACGCAGGGCTTGACCTATCGAGTATTAATGATTTTACAGCTTATACAAAATGTTTTTTTAAAGATAATAATTATTATTTATTCCACAAATTCTATATCCCTAGTGATACAATATCAGAAAGATATAAACATGAAAATATAAATATTTATGACTGGATTAATCGCGGTATAATTACAGTAATTCAGGGAAGCGTAATTGATTATAGATATATCGAGAATGACATTATTAATGACTGCGAAAATTTTAATATTTTAGAATTAAGCTATGATAAATGGCAAAGTAACAAATTAATAGATAGTTTAAACGAAAAATTGCCACATACTGTTTTTATTCAGTATGAACAGTCATTACGTCAAATGTCAAACCCTACGAAACAATTTGAAAAATTAATAATGGAAGACCGAATAATTGACAGTAACCCATGTGCAAAATGGATGATAGGAAATGCGCAAATTAAGCCTGATATAAATAATAATTATAAAGTTTTAAAACAATATAAAAGCAGTACACAAAGAGTCGATTCTGTAATAACTTCAATAATGGCAATCGACAGATGTATTAATAATGAAAGTAATTTTATAAATAAAGATTTTGATTCTATACTTAATTTATTTTAAAAAAATAACTAATTATTTATAATGGGATTCTTTCAAAATATATTCAAGAGAAAATCGAATAGTCATAATTTTTTAACTACACAATGGGTAAGTTCAAGCGATATAATTACACAAAATGACGCTACAAGTTTTTCAGCTATTGATTTAATTGCTACAAGTTTCGCGAATTTATCAGGTTCATTTTATAATTTTAGTAATAAACAAAAAATTGAAAATTATAATTTATATTCACTTTTAAACAATCCTAATTATGACGAAACAAAATTTATATTTTTTTATTCAAGCGCAAAAGATTATTTTAATGGAAATGTTTTCTGGTATAAATATTATAATGACGAAGGCGAAATAGTCGCTCTATACAGATTAAATCCTAACAAAGTAAAGGTCAACAGAGATTTACATAATAGAAAAGTTTTTATTTATGAGGGCAATGAATATTTAAGTAATAAAATTTTACATATACCTAGTCGATATGGCTATGACGGCAATATTGGGAAATCAATTTTTAAAGAATGTAATTCAATTTTTAATAATACAAATGAATTAGATTCTTTTGTAAATTCTTCATTTAATAATAATGTAGGGAATCGTTTAATTATTGACATATCAAAAGAAATTCAAAATGCTAGCGAAGAACAAATTCAGCAATTAAGAAATAAATTTTCAAATAATTATACAGGATTAAAAAACGCTGGAAAACCATTAATTAAAAGTGGAAAATTAGAATATTCCAAAATTGAAACAGATTATAAAGACAACCGCTCGAATCAATTAATTGAAAATCGGGAATTTGCGGAAAGAGAAATCGCGAAACTTTTTGGAGTTCCATTAGCACTTTTAACACATGGCGAAAAAGAAAAAAATATAGAAGCTCTTTATATTTTATTTATTGAAAATGCGATACGTCCACTAGCGACATCTTTTGAACAATCTATAAATAAATTAATACCANTTAATGAAAGAAATAAAATTTATTTTGAATATTCTTATAATTCATTATTAAAGACAAGTTTGCAGACAAGAATAACAACCTATGGTCAACAGTTAAATAATGGNATTTTGTCACCGAATGAAATTCGCAAAAAAGAAAATTTGCCTGAAATAGAAGCTGGTGATAATCACTTTATACAAGCAAATTTAATGCCGCTAACAGATGAAATTATTGAAGCGTATATGGCGAATTCAAAATTATTAAATAAAAATATTCAAAGCCCGAATACAAACGGAAAACATGATAACAAAGGGGATGATAAAATATAATGAATTATAAAGATTTTAAATTTAAATATTTAGGAAAATCAGTCGATTGGGATAAGGTCTGGGGCGCGCAGTGCGTGGATTTAATAAAACGATATATTTATGATAACGGATATAGACAGGAATGGGCGTGGGATGCTATAGACTATTGGAATAAATTTGATTCTACACCGTCAATGTCAAAAGTATTTAAGAAAGTAAATGAACCAAAACAAGGCGATATAGTTGTAATAAAAACAGCGGGGAAATTCGGACATATTGGAATTATAGATGATTTTCATAATGACCATATTTTAATTTTGGAACAAGACGGATTTAACCAACAGTTAAATACATATTTAAAATATTGGAATAAAAATCAGGTTTTAGGTTATTTAAGGTTTGTAAATGACTAAAAATGATTTTGATAATTTAACATATAACCAAAAATGCGATTTAGTAAGGCATGGAAACAAAATATGCTGGAATACATTTTTTGTAGGCATATTAAAACAAATTTATAGAATATTTTCTATTGAAAGTATTATGTGGTTAACATTTACGGTTATGACATTTTTACGATATGCGAATGGTATAGAAACAATTAGTTTTTTTATATGTTATACAGTTGTCACTTGTATTTGTTTATTTAAAAATGAAATTGGAAATTTGATAAAAAATGCCACATTAGCAATAGAAGCGAAATTNGGAATTAATAAAAGTTTATAAAAAGGAAAATAGAGAATGATTATAAGATTAAATTCAAGACGTGAAACNCCATTAAACTGGGAAACATTAAATCCAGTTTTAGGAATTGACGAAATAGGCGCGGAAGTTATTGACGCAGATACNTTAAAATTTAAAATTGGGGACGGTATTAATCGCTGGTTAAATTTGCCATATAGTGAAATACCGTCTTCAAATATAGATAATTCAGCATTAAATTCACATATTGAAAATTTAAATGCACATGGATTAAATGAAATAAGAAACACATTATTAAATTTAGATTTAAGTAATATTTTGAATAAAGAGCAGGTGACAGAATTAATTAATAATGAAGCGCAAGCCCGCGCTACACAAATTACAAATGCAATAAATATAGAAGCTAACGATAGACAATCAGAAATTGAATTAATTAATACAGAATTACAAAATACAAATTCAAATTTAAATCAGGCGAATGAAGCAATCTGGGGCGCGGAAAATAAACAGGGAATTTTAAACGGCGCGTATGGAATTGGTAAAATTACAGAATTACAAAATATTTTACCGAAAAAAATTATTCCAATAAGCCAAGATATTGAATACGGAAATATTGTAATAAAATTCAGCGAAAATTTAGGACATTTAGTAACATTCAGCGGTCAATTAGTTTATTCAATTCAGGGAGCTACAAACGTAAATGTATATATTGGAAATGTATTTGTAAATTTTGGAGCTATAGACATTAGTATTAAAGTAGATTCAATTAATGAATTAAGAGTGAAAATAGACGGTAATCAAATTATCATAAAAGCATATAATAATAACGTGCAAGCCCCTATTTTATCAATTGACCATTTACAGGCAACTTATGTTTCATTTCCGATAATGGGGTAATAAAATGGCAGGTTTTGAATTTATTCATTTAATAAGTATATTAGAATTATTAGTTATCGTTTTTATGATTTTTAATCAGCGATTAAATAAAAAAGAATTAAAAATTTTTGACAATATAATTAATAAACAAAATAAAAATTATTTACAAATATTGAAAAATACAGTTTATGGGAATAGCCCGATTCTTGAAAGATTAATCGCATTTAAAGAATATATTAAAAACGGCGGTAATGGGAATTGTAAAAATTTCGCTATTGTAAATTTAATTTTACCACATAAAGAATTATGGCTTTCTGTTTTAGGAAATGACAATATAGACGAAATAAACAAAAGTAAAGATGCCTATTTAAAAACATTAAGCGAAATAGAAAATAAATTATTATAAAAAATAAACTAAATATAAAGGATTAATAATGAAAAAAGAAAAAAGAAATTTAAGTTTTAAAAATATTGAAGTCCGCACTGAAAATAATAATGGGAAACGAACAATTGAAGGTATAATTCCATATAATAGTAAATCTGTTGAAATGTGGGGAACTATCGAAATAATAGATAAAACAGCCTTTAATAAAACTTTAAAAGATAAAAGCGAAGTTAGAGCGTTATTTAACCATGATGATAGTAAGGTACTAGGGAATACGTTATCGGAAACTTTAATATTAGAAAATACTGAAAATGGTTTAATATGCCGTTGTGACCTACCGAATACAAGTTATGCGAATGATTTATATGAAGTTATGGATAGAGGCGATGTTAAAACTATGTCTTTTGGATTTACGCCTATTAAATGGATAGAAGACGAAAAAGGGAAATTACGCACATTAAAAGAATGTCAACTCCATGAAGTTAGCTTTGGAGTTACTTTTCCAGCTTTCCCCAAAACAAATTCACAAATATTACGGGGATTAGAAAAAAATAATATAAATATTGAAAGATTAAATGAAGCATTAGATAAAAATACATTTGATGATAACGATAAAAACACAATTAAGCAAACAGTCAATTTATTAAACAATTTGTTAAATAATAATGAAGCAATTGAAACAGAGCCGAATAATAACACTCTTGAAACAGTAAATACTTCAAATATTAAAGAGGACACAACAGCCCTAGAATTACAAATTGAAACTGAATTGATGATTTAAAAAAGGAAATTTAAAAATGAATAATGAAGCATTACTAAAAGTAAATTTAGAATTACGCGCATTAAGCGAACAAGTAAAAAACGGTTCAATTAAATCTGACGATGCAAAAGTAAAGTTAGAAGAATTGAAAATTCAAAAAAGAGATATTGAACAAAAAATAGCACAGGCAACCGCTCCAATTGAAACAGAAAATCGCACAACTTCAATTGAAGATATTAGAAAAGCAATGATGGAAAAAAAGAGTATTACATTAAATGGAACTGGTGCAATTAATCAAATAACTGAATTACAGCATGAGTTACAAAAGAAAAGACATATATTAAATAAAATAAGATATTTTTTTGGTGCTAACGCTTCCACAAATATTCCTATCTGGTCACCAACTCTTGCCGTTCCTGCGAATGTAGCCGAAGGCGAAACAAATATAGCAGTCGATAATCAGGCGAGCTTAGGTTCAAAAAGTTTAACTCCATATGCTTATGTTTCAATACTTCCAGTAAGTGCAGAAACACTAACTCTAGGTAGCGTAAATTTGGAAAGTGAATTGTCTACTATTTTCGCGGATGCGTTCGCGGATGGTTTCGCTAGACAAGTTGTTACTGGAAATGGCAATGGAAGAAATTTTGACGGTATTTTTAATAACAATGACACATTTATTGAATGTGCAGATTCAGGAAATCCAAAAATAATGGATTTAGTACATTTAGCTTTGACAATGAAAGATTATACAGATGATTCTTTTATCGTTATGAATCCGACCGTATACAGTGCGATTATGGCAGATGATACAGTAGGTGTAGCAGAATTATATAAAACTGAATTAATAATGTCAAAAACTATTGAAGGCGTTCCTGTTTTATTGACTGGTTACGCGCCCTCGGATATGACAGCCGATTCTACTGTAGCTGTAGCATTTAGGGGAAGCGATTATGCTTTTGCATTAGCAAGCGAAATAAGAATAGAGCCAATTAAAAAAGTCGGTGACACAAATACTTATTTTCAAGCTATTGTATTTGGCAATGGTGCTAAAATACTTAATAAGAATTTTTACGCATTAAAAACAATATAAACAATTTAACAATATCGGGCTTACGCATCTCATTGCCTCTATGCTTTCATTAAAAGCCCGACATTGTTTTTTAACTAAATAATATGTTAGTTTCAATTAAAGAATTTCAGAATTATACAAACGTAATAACCGAAAATGAAAGTTTATTTTTATCTTTTATATTTTCCGCGCAAAATATTATATCGGATTATTTAGGTTATAATCCCGAAAAACAATTATTAAATTCACAAACTGGAATATTAGAAAATGTAAATATTGAAACAGAAATTCCCGAAATTATTAAACTTACAATTATGAGAATCGGCGCGTTATTATTATCAGAAAGTGATAGTAATATTGGAGTTACTAGCAAATCGTTTGGCGATTCAGGAACAAGAACATTTATTAATACGGTCAATTATGACAAGTATTTAATCCAAATTTCACAATATCGAATTATAAGAATTTAAAAATGATTAATGCTGTATTAGATACCAATAATTTTTCTGAAAAAATTAAAATATTTTCAAGCGGCTTGGGAAATTTATTTCAAGACTTGTTAAAAAAAGTCGGTGATAAAATGACAAGTGAAGCGAAGGCAAACGCGCCTGTCAATACTGGTAAACTTAAAGATAGTATTAAATTTTTAATTAATAAAAAAGATATTATTGAAAGTGCATTGACCACAAAAAAAACATTAAATAAATCCAATGTTTGGTATAGTAATATCCGCGAACACGGCGCGAATATTACAGCGAAAAAATCTGAATATTTAATTTTTAAAGTAAACGGCGAATGGAAAAAAGTTAAAAGTGTTAAAACACCCGCGCAGCCTTTTGCAAAAAATGTATTTAATGATTATTTTGGAAATGATAATTCAAAAGGTTATCAGGAATTGGCAAGCGCATTATTAGAAAAAATGGAAAGTGAATTAAAGTAAAATGATTAATTTTAAAAAACAACAGAATATAATAAAAGATTATATTGAAAAATATTATATGGAACATTTAGAAATTTTTTTAAATTCAGATATGCCATATATTACAACTGAATATTTGGATTTTGACAAGTTCAAAAAGAATTTTGTATGTTATATAGAATTTGATAATTCAAATTTCCCTGATAATAAGTTTAATGATGATTGTGGAAAAACGCAAAATACAATAATAAATATTTATTTAGCCCACAGGAATAACACACCCGAAAATTTAAATACATTAATGCTGGATACAACATCATCTTTTGTAAATATGATTTATGAAAATGAAATAGAAAATGTATTTAATCAAAAAATAAATAATATTGAATTTTTTAAATATATTGAAGGCGCGAATAATATTTTTTGTTCAAAGATTATTTTGAATTTAACTTTTGAAGTTTAAATATAAAAATAACTAATTATATATGACAAAAGGAAATATTTTTTATGCTACTGATAATGCAAAAAAACATTATCGGGAAAAAAGAAAAAAGAAAAGTTATTGCGCTTCATGCGAAATTAAAAAAGAAAATAATTTTAACGATAGCGTAATTATTACAGAAGAAATTTTAAAAGATTAAATAGGAGTTAAAATGAAAATTACAGGAAGTAAGGCTCAGGTTTTTATAGATGAATTTAAAAATGAATCTATTATAACAGGCGATGGAACAATTACAACAGAATCAAAACAGAAATATTTTGTAATTGATAAGGCAGAGGATTCAAATATTCCAGTTTATAAAGGGGCGTTTTTTATCGCGCCTGAATTGGCTGGTTCAAGTGAACAAATTATTTTAAAAGAGGGTGATAGACTTTTCAAAATTAATGAAGAAAGATTTTGCAAGACTAACGCATCTTTTGAATTCAGTTTTGGAAGTGTTGACGTGAGCGACGATTGCGACCCCGGAGCTACAATTAGTGACGGCATACTAACAATATCAGGAAGCCTTGCGGGCTTATTCAGATATGATGACGCTACGCAAGATTTTGATAATGTCACTGATATAATTGTCAATAGGTTTTTGGATATTATTGAAGATAATGGAAATGGAACTTATGAATTACATCCAAGAAATGATAATCAAATTTATTTACTTACATTATTAAATTCAGGCGGTGCAAAAGGTCAAATTGAAAATTGGCTCTTTTGCCCGATTAATATCAATTCCATGAGTATGTCTCTAGGTAATACCGACCCACAAAATAAAGATTTATCATTTACAAAAGGTGAGGGTTTACCACTGTTATATAAAGTACCCGTGAAAGAATAAATTTAAAAGAGGCAATAGATGAATTTATTGAGCATATATCAAAAAGATAAAACTTATATTTTCAAATCATTTGATAATGATAAATTTGAAAATCCGGCAAAAGTAATATTTAAAAGATTCCCATTCTCTGACGAATTATTTCCAGTAGCGAATCAAAAAAATATTATGGATTCAAAGCAATTCAAGGATTTTGAAAATACAAGTAAGGCAAAAGAGCAATTAATAGAATTTGTAATTAATACAATGATAGATAATATTACAGCTAATCGAATTAATTATGAATTGTTTTTAAAAGAATGTATATCACATTTTGAAAATTTAGAATTTGAAAATAAAGAAATTAAAACTGTAAATGAATTTTTAAGTTTACCGCAAGACGCAATTTATAAAATCGCAGTTGAATTATTTTTATACTCAAAAACCGAAGATAAATTTTCAGTAGAGCAAAAAAAAAGTTAAGCATTGCACGAAAATTATTTTTAATGGGATATAGACGGCTTGAAACCGAAAATATTCCATTAAAACATAATGTAACAAATCCAAGTGACCCTTACCCCGTATCAATTTTTAATGAAGAAAAACCAATAGCAGATAATCAAATCCATAAATATTTGGATAATGATTTTTTTTATTATAATCGGATTTATGAAAATATTTTAAATTTTGGTTTACATTGCAATTGGATTGACACGCCCGCATGGTTATTAGAATTATATTATTTATATAAAGATATTGACAGAGAATATGAAATATATTTGACGAATAAAAGATATTAATTAATAGAGTGTATA
>JGI24694J35173_10003391_pt1 | contig 12121 bp, 9 predicted proteins | sample TergutCo191P1_FD_35173 | JGI IMG/M metagenome (IMG submission 35173) | reverse complement strand
GCGGCCAACATAGCGGCGTATNTAGACGCGATAATACAGGCAAACCCGAAGAGTTTAGAGGAGATGTATAAAATGAGTGACCGGACGTTGACAGTGGACGAAGTGTTTGTAAAAGTAGGAGCGGCGGCACGATGGGAGGCCAAAGGCAAGGCAGAGGGTGTTGCTATAGGCGAGGCCAGGGGTAAGGCTGAAATAGCTCGCAACGCTTTAGCGGAAGGGGCCTCTGTCGAGTTTGTGCAAAGGATAACCGGCCTTGACCTGGAAACCATCAAATCGCTGAATTTGTAATTTGCCCCTGTGTTACGTTACCCCGAAAAACCGACAGGTGCAAACTTGTGTCTGCCCGTGAACTGATCCTTTGCGTTCCTTCGCTCTTTTCCAGAAAAATTGGGAGCAAAGTTAACGCACATGTGCTCGCGGGTGCGAGATAGGCTTGCTCACGGTCACGAGATAGCCTTGCTCGCGATGTGTACATAGCCTTGAGAACGATCTGTGGTGCAAAGGTGAAGGCCCACGCCAAACGCATAAACGATAAGATAATTGGAAATTTTTAACCACGAACCTCACTAACCAACACGAACGATAGGATTATTGAGTATGGACCTTAAAATCCTGCTGATCTTGGTATTTTTAGTGTGGAAAGCGAGGGTTTTCTGACTACAGGTTTGTGACGTTTGTGGCAGCACCAGAGGTGCGCGTTCGTGGTAAAATTCTTCTACCGTGAGCTTCGTGTGTTTGGCGTGCGCGCGTGGTGAAGCGGCAGTCTGCGCTTGCGTTGCCGAGGCGGGAATGTAAAACAGGCTGTTTCGCCCTGGCAAAATAACCTGTTGTGGAACTGCAAAATAACTTATTTTGGCGCGGCAAAACAACCTGTTTTGTTTTGGCAAAATAACCTTATTTTGCCCGAATTGTGCAGAAGACTTTGACCACCACTATATATTGTATGTGCGGGTTCATATACGTTAACTTTGCTCCCAAAGTTTCTCGCAAAGTGCGAAGGAACGCCAGGGACGCAAAGAGGAATCTGGATTTCTTATAAACCCTTGTCGTTTACAGAGAATTCAAGGAAAACAAGACGCTTTCCACTTGGAACTTGGCGAGCTTTGCGCGCCTTGGCGAGATAATTTCTAGGTAAGTTAACGCGCATGCACTTTTCCATACTACCTATTATCGTGACACCATTGTAATAGCGGACAAGGCTGTATGAGCATACTTACAAAAACTACCGAAAACATGGCGTTTTTTGAATGTTTTGCGTGTTTTTGGTGTCTTTTATGCCGTTTTCATTTTTTTTAAAATTCAAAACATCCACTTTAGTCAGTGTCACGATACTATAGTAGGCTTGGAAATCGCTGCACATGGCAATTTTTGTGACAGGCACTTTGCATTGCCCATATACTGAGCATTGCCGTTCCTGAAAAGAGATCTCGCAAAGTCGCCAAGAGGCGCAACGCACGCAAAGAAACTATGATTCTTAACCTAAAATATGCTGTTTGCATAGAAAATCGTGACGAGAATAGAAAATCTACAAACTACGGCTTTGCGCTCTGCGAATCCAGGCGTCTTGGCGAGATAAAATTCTAAAATTGATTTGCGTGCTCTGGCAATGCGCACAGTTTTCTATTTCCCGCGGATAGTGTATAATTCCCTATTATGGAAGCGTATTGCGCAGCGTACGGGATAGCATTGTGTTAAAAAAGATTTCCTGCAAAATAATGGCTCTATTGGCGGTGTCCTGCCTGGCTTTTGCCCTGATTTTGCAGAGCTGCGTACAGCCAACAGAGAAGTTGACAAGGCCGCCGGCAGAGATGCCTGTTTTGCCAGACCTCCTTTGCGATTGCGGCTGCGATTGGGGGTGGTGCCAATGTGACTTCCTCTGCGGCTGCGGCAGCATAAACTGTTTCCCGTGCGGGTGTGACTGTAACGATGCCGTCTGCGCCTGCGGCAGCGGCAGTTGCGTTGGGTGCGGGTGTGAGTGCGATATGGTTCCGTGTACCTGCGGCAGCGAGTTCTGCGATACATGCTGGTGCGAGTGCACTGCTGTCTTGTGCGGCTGTGGCTGCGGCCTTGACTGCTGCCCCTGCAGCGGCCCCTGCAATTGCGCGGGTGTCTGCAGTACCGGTGTATGCAGCGACTTCTGCTGCGGCGTCTGGGAATGTTGTACCTGCGGCGGTTTCTGTGATTGCGATTGTGGCTGCCACGGCTGTTTGTGCGACTGCGGCGGCTATTGTAACGGCGACTGCTTTGGAGAGGTATTATATGGCGGACGCGATGCATTTTGACTACGCTCCCTGACATGTCAGTCAAAGGCCAGATGCCGGCTTCCGGGCGTTCACTCATTTATTGCCGGGAGTGTAGCAGGCTTCCACGTTACTGCCCATGCCGGGCGCAAAAAAAGCCTGCCCGGTGTTTCCGGACAGGCTTTTCAGAATCACTTTTTCGCACTACCTTGTATGGTTCAAAGCCGCCATACAAGGTACCTCGCATTGTCTCGCCGTTACAGGGTCACATTAACTACAACTTGCCCAGACCATGGGGTGTTCGCAGGCCCCGGCCCCGTAACGCTGATATTAATAATATGCTGCCCAAGGCTGCCAAATATAACAGAATGGGTGGTCCAGAAATTCAGAGTAAATGTGGCTGAACCATCGTGCAGGGTAACCGGGAACCCATCAAGATCAGTGGCTGTCACCACAACAGTTGACGCAACAGCACCATTGAGGTCGATGGTGATTACGCGTTCATTCACCGCTGAAGTCGCATACAAGTCAGCTCGGCTGACGTCTACTATGGTTGCAGTTGGCGACAGATCAGCACCAAAATCAATCTCCGAAAGTGTTACTGTTAGCTGGGTATCAACCCATCTCGCATACAACGTCATGGGAGTGTTTCTAACCCTGAAATCGGCAACATTTACTACAGATGCAGCAGTAAAGCCAGGCGTTGTGTACCAATCCATAAATACAGCGCCAGCGGCAGGGCCAGATGTCGGGTTGGGAGGAGGATTTAAATAGTCATCAAAATCCTCATTGTCGGTTAAAAGCTGGTTGCGTCTGAAGTTCAAAACCGTCGTGTCGTCAATTATCGCATTGTAGCGATCGAAGGTTACCACGTAGGGGACATACGTGTTGAGAGCGGGAACGGTGATATTGGCGGTAAACGGCATGTTTTGGAATACGTGGATTACCCTGGATATCCTTCTGGGGTCATAACCGGCAGGCCCTGACGCATTAATAACAATCTCATAAAAGCCTGGCTGAAGCGAAACCGGGGCGGGGGGAGTAGTATAAATGTCGACAGCTACAGTACCTCCAACATAAAAGGGAGCCGGAACGGTTTGCGCCCCAAGGGCTGTTATGGTCATGGTCATCGCATCTGCGCCAACGGGGGTGGGTATATTCCAGGCTATTGGGGTAGCGATCAGGCTGGTGGCGTCAAGAATCCCCAGCATGGGGATGGATACCGAGCCACCGGCAGGAAGGACATTGACAATGTTTGAACCTACCGCAACCAGTTGTGCTTCTGTTCTAGCCGGAGAGTTGAAAGCCTGTACGGTCACCGTATAGCCTCCCACTGCCACAGGGAAAGGGGCAAGGAGGGTTTCACCGCCTCTAGCAGCGGTGACAAAATTAAACGGCCCGGTGGTAGTACCTTCGGGTACAAGAGAAAAACCATCGTATCCCTGTAAGGCTAGGGTAAAATACAAGACATCTAAGGCCGGTATGGCCCCTGCGTCAGGCCTCAGGGTAGTAAGAAGTACAGGCGCTTGCATAACTTCCAGCCGCATAAAGCCCATGCCAGGAGCAGGCTCCCTTTGTGTTCCTCCTCCCGGGTCTGTGGAAGCTATCTGTGTTGGGTTCACGGGATCCGCGCAATTTGTCATCAGCAATGTCATCATGAATACTGCTGCCGCTGTTATGGCAAGTATGCCACGCTTTTTCGCTTTCATAATTAGTCCTCTCTTTGTAAAAATATTATTACCTGTGTGTCACTACTTACATAGTACTACACAATGTCGCCAATAGTAAAGTCTCAATAAACCGTCTGGATGATGTCGTTTAGGGGCCCATGGTAACAGTAATCCTCCCTAGCCACGGGGTGCCGTCAGGCTCTTCCGCGTGAATATAAATAGTATGCTCCCCGATGCTGCCAAACAGGGCGGCGGGGGCACCGTTCCAGAAATCCAGATCAAATGCAGGGACTGCTTCCGCACCGGTGAACAGCACCACTTCATTTCCCAAATGGTCGGCAGTTATTATCCTGATGCTGGGTACATAAATAAGAGGGTCAAGAACAAGGTTGACCGTGCGTATTCTCGATGCCGGCTCGGCAGCCAGTTCAGCCTGGCTGAGGGTAAAAAGCCCTGTCGCATCCGGCGAAAGATCGTCGGGGAGTACTATCACCTGAAGCGTAACAGTTAAAGGCGGCTGTACAGCGGGGGGGAGGGCCCCTATTCTGACGCGCAATGTGCGAAAGCTTACAATCCTGGCGTTTTCATGTTCAATAAAGAGGTAATCTACCGTTGTTTCTGCTGGTGCGGCCCCGTGCAGTTCGATCGCCAGCATTCCCGGCTGGGCCGGCGAAGCGGGGGCGATAGGCGCGGAGTTACCGGCGGGGGTAACCGGGGCACGCGCCATCGCATAATTGCCGGCAGGGTCAAGGGCGGGAACAAGGTTCAGAAAATACCGTTCGTTTGGGGCCGGAAGGAATATGCCGTCAGGCGGCGTGGGTATCGGGGTGCCTGTTGCCAAGCCGGGAGGGAAAGAGGGAATGTCATAGAACGTTAACGTATAGTTCGTTAACGGCAGGGAGTTACGCACTACATAGGTGAAATCGTTGTTCAGGTTGGTTATCTGGCTTACCCTGCCGATTAAATCCAAATTGACAGGGGCAGGAACGCCCGGCCCATCAGAAAAACTTGGGGCCAGAATCCCATGACTGGTAACAAACCAATACCCCAAGGATACGTCCCCATTCAGTACTTCCACGTAGTAATACCTATTGGGATCAAGGCCGGTGATGCTTTGGAAGTCCGCCCTTAAGTTGCCATCAGAGGTGTTATCCACCAGACCGACGACCTCATCCCTCACCATGTCCTGCACCCTGTCAAGAAAATCACTCACACTAGCCGGCTGTACGCACGCGCTCATAAGCAGGAGGCATGCAAGGCCGGAGAATACTGGAAATGATATTTTTAAAGGTATTTTCACCATGGAAGTTAATAATGCCACATTATTGCGGAATCATCAATATATAAAATTACAAAAATGTATAAAATAGTTGCAATGCGCGATTTGATTGACGCTCCGGTTGCCATTCTTAAGGCCCCTTGCTAAACTAACAAGCGTAGAATATGCTCTATATGAAAAGCAGGTAACACAATGAATACAAACACAGCCGGCACACCGTCCCGTTTTCCCGGTGATTTTCTTGGCCCCCAGGCGGCGGAAAAGGCGGGGGTCATTGAAGTGCGTTTGGGGTCTTCTGCCCCTGTTCCCTACCAGAGCGGGGCTTCTTTCGCCTGGCCTTCCTCTCCGCCGGTGACGGCTCTGGAATACGATTCCAGACAGGCAGGGCCGGGTGTGCTGTACTTTGCCCTTACGGGGCTTCATGTTGACGGTCACAGTTATATTCCCGATGCGGTAAAGCGGGGGGCGGCGGTTATTGTCCACCAAAACGAACTTGATGCCTACAGTGAGGGGGTGCTTTACATACGGGTAAAAGATTCCCGTTTTGCCATGTCCCCCATTGCCGATGCTTTTTACGATTTCCCTTCCCGCCGCATGGGGGTTATCGGGGTTACCGGCACCGAAGGCAAAAGTACCACNGTGTCCCTTATTTATCAGCTCCTCAAACTGCTGAAAAAAANGGTTGGCTTTATTTCCACGGTTCAGCACGGGGACGGTATATTCGAAAACTGGAACAGCGAGCACCAGACCACGCCGGAAGCCACGGCAATACACCGCATGCTTGCCCAAATGCGCGGAAACGGTGTGGAGTTTGTTGTGCTGGAGTCCAGTTCGCACGGTCTTTCCAAGCGGACAAACCGCCTGGGGGATGTAAACTTTGATGTGGGAGTAATGACGAAAGTTACCCACGAGCATCTGGAATTCCACGGAACGTGGGAGCAGTACCGCAGTGACAAGGCAGAGCTGTTCCGCAGTCTGGATTATTCCCACGCTGTCCTAGCAGAACAAAAAACGCTGAAAGGTATGCCCATCCCTTCCTTTGGCGTAGTAAACGCCGATGATCCAAGCGCGGACTATTTCGCTGCCGCCACAAGGCACAAAACATACACGTTCAGTACAAAAGGGGCCGAGGCAGACCTTTCCCTGCGCCTGTTGGAAAGCGGGCAGGACGGCAACTGGTATGAGGTCTTTGCGGCATCAACCGGGGCAACGCTTACAGTGCGGGATCAGCTCCCCGGCGCTTTTAACGTGGCCAATGTTCTTGCGACCCTTCTGGTGGTTTCCAACATGCTCTCTGTAGACGTCGAAACCCTGGTGCCTTTTGTCCAGCACCTTACGCCCGTGCGGGGCCGAATGACGGCAATACAGCAGGGCCAGCCTTTTGAGGTGCTGGTGGACTATGCCCACACCCCCTCCTCCTTTGAGGCTGTCCTTCCCCCCCTAAAAGAGCGCATGGGTGATTCCGGCAGACTTATCTGCCTTTTCGGTTCCCCCGGCGAGCGCGACACCCAAAAGCGTTTCCTCCAGGGCGAAGTTGCCGGCCGCTGTGCCGACATCGTTATTCTTGCTGACGAAGACCCGCGCGGCGAAGTGCCCATGGACATTCTGGAGGATATCGCGAAAGGCTGCGAGGCATCGCAAAGCATGGTACGGGGCGAAACCCTTTTTCTCATCCCCGACCGCCCCCAGGCCGTCAGGAAAGCTCTTTCCCTTGCCAAAGAAGGCGACATTGTGCTGCTTTTGGGGAAGGGCCACGAAAACTCCATCATCTACGCGGATAAAACCATTGACTACGATGAGATAAAAGAAGCGGAAACGGCTTTGGCAGAAGCGGGGTATTCCGGGTAGTGAGCCATCGCCCCAAAACCCCGCCTTTTGCCCTTGTCATAGGCGTCCTTGCCGCTGCCCTCTTTCCTGCCATGTTCTGGGGGCTTTTCTCAGGCAGCGTTCCCCTGTCCCCCCGGGCGGTACTGGACGGTTTCCGTTTTGCGCTTAATCTCGGCACGGTCGAAAACGCTGCCTCCGCGGAAATTGCCGCGGCGCTTATCTTCCAGATACGCCTCCCCCGCCTCATTCTGGCGGCGCTGGTGGGGGCATCTCTGGGAATCGCGGGGGCCGCGTTTCAGGGCCTGTTCCGCAACTCCCTGGCCGACCCGTACATTATCGGGGCATCCTCCGGCGCGGCGCTTGGCGCGGCTTTGGCGGTAAGTTTTGGGGGCGGCCTGGGGCTGGGCTTTTTTTCCGTGCTTGGCCCTGCCGGAATTGCCGCGTTTGCGGGGAGCCTTGGGGCTGTAATTCTGGCCTTTGTTATTTCCCGCTCGTTCGGGAACTCCCCGTCGCCCGCTACGCTTATTCTGGCGGGGGTCAGTATCAGCGCGTTTTGCGCGGCCCTGCTTGCCCTCGTGCTTGTCATTAACGACCGCAATCTTGTCCAGGTGTATTTCTGGCTTTTGGGCAGTCTTTCGGGAACAACCTGGCCCCGCCTGCTTTCGGCCCTGCCGCCCATGATCATTGGGAGCGTGGTGGTGCTTCTTTCCGCGCGGCCCCTTGACCTTTTGCTGCAGGGCGAGGAAGCGGCGGAAAGCCTGGGGCTTAACCCGCTCAGGAGCCGCTTTATACTTGCGCTTGCCGCTACGCTGCCGGTAGCGGCGGCGGTTTCCGTTTCGGGGATTATCGGCTTTGTGGGGCTTATCGCGCCGCACGGGGCGCGCTTTTTTACCGGCCCGGCTCACCGCCGTTTACTGCCCGCTTCGGCCCTGGCAGGGGCGCTGCTTGCGGTGACCGCGGACAACCTTGCCCGCAGCATTATCCCGCCGGTGGAACTTCCCCTGGGGGTTATTACTTCTCTGGGCGGCGCGCCTTTCTTCCTTTTTCTGCTGGTACGCCAGGGCAGGCGCGGCGGAGGCTTTGTATGAAGCTGGAACTGCGGGGAGTGTCAGCCGGCTACGGCGGCAAGCGCGAGCCCACACTGCGTAATGTCGATTTATCCGTAGGGGAAGGGGAACTTTTGGTTCTTGCCGGCCCCAACGGTTCGGGAAAGACCACGCTGTTAAAAACCGCCGGAGGTCTCCTTCCCCCGCTGGAAGGAACGGTGACAATCAACGGGAAAGACATCGGCGCGTTAAACTTGAGGGAACGGGCGGCCCTGACAGCCATGCTGTTTCAGGTGAGGGACACGCCCTGGCCTTTTACCGTCCGGGAAACGGTTGCCCAGGGGCGCTTTGCCCGCCACGGCTGGCTTGGCGCGGAAACCAGGGAGGACAGGGACGCGGTGCACAGCGCGCTGGAAAAGGCCGGTCTTGGGAGCCTTGCGGAAAGGCCCATCACCGAGCTTTCAGGCGGCGAACTCCAGCGTGTCTACATTGCCCGCAGTATAGCCCAGGGCGCGGCCTTCCTCCTGCTTGACGAGCCGGAAAACAACCTTGACCCCAAATACTCTTACCTCGTCCTGTCCCTGATAGAAGCCCTGGTGCGGGAAGGCCGCAGCGCGATAGTGAGCCTTCACGACCTGCGGCTGGCTTCCCGCTTTGCTCACCGTGTCGCCCTGATTGCCCCGGAAGGACGTATCAGCGCCATAGGCAAAGCGGCGGACGTCCTGCGCGAAGATACCCTGAGCGAAGTGTTCGACCTTTCCCCGGAACTGGTCAGGAGCATGGTGCTGTAGCTCACTCAACCTTAAAGCGCGAAACTTCCCTCACCAAAACCGCAATCCCTTCGCGGTTCATGACGCTCATCTTTGGATGCTTTTCACTTGGTGTTGTCATTAAAAATTTTAGTGTCTGCAGGCGGCTGTGTCAAATTTTTCCAAAAAAATGGTAAAATCTTTCTGAATCGGATCTTTCTGAATCGGGCTTTCTGAATCGGATAGTTGACAATAAAAATATTCCGCGCTAAAGTAAAACCTCAGAAGCAGCATGCGGACGTCATATAACGGCATTATCCAAGCTTCCCAAGCTTGTGACGCGGGTTCGACTCCCGTCGTCCGCTGAAGACTTTTCGGAAACATATATCCTCTAACTTTCCCCGGCAGTAATTCATTTGATTTTTTTGGCAATATTTAGTATATTAACTAAGTATGTTGTATGTTAATCGTTCAGATGATCGGGGAGGTAAAAAAGATGGAAAGTATGCAAAAACTATCTAGCCTTACCACAGAACTCATGAATCAGGCGCAAAACCTGCAGCGTATTGCGGGAGAGCTTTCAAAACTGATCGGCGAACACAACGTCAACTGCCTGGAAAAAGAAGTTCTTACCGAGTCGCTGTCCAATATCATTTCTTTTCCTTTGCGCGTAAGTCACGGGGCACCTGTTAATCCCCGTCCCAAAAATCCCCGCAAAGCAGGAGGGAATGAACGCCGCTTTACAGAACTGCGCTTCCCCGCCGCCCTGATACCGGCCGCGCCGGGAAAGCCCCTTCCGGACGGCCTTACAGATTACCGCCCTCTCCTTCAGCGTGACGGGCTCCTGTTGCTGTCCTGGGACAAGCGTCTCACCGAAATGGGCGAACGCTATACCGCCTATTGGGTCACCAGTTCCGGAATATCCCGTTTTTACGCATCAAGATCTCTGGCTCTGGAAGAGTTTCCCTCCGCCCGGCCGGATCACAAGTCATACGCCGCAGAAGACGGCATAGAATTCTACGGCCAGGAAGCGCCGGCGTATGTGGCCCATGTGGCTCCGGAACTGATGATGAACAATCCCCGGCATGGGGAACTAAGACTTGCCCATATCCAAATGCTGAAAGAGCAGGGAAGCACCGTAGATTTTAATTACAAATACCTTCTGAAAACAGAAAAAGAGAAAAACCGGCATACATCGTACAAAAAAACAAAAAATATAGATCAAGCCGGTTAATATCGAGCAAGCCGGATAGTTTAAGGCTCTGCTTTTTTGGGGCTGGACTTTAGTCTCCGTTCAATTTTGTCCAAAAGGCCAATCCCCCATGCGGTAGTGCGGTTTCGGCCCCGTTCTTTGGACAGGTAAAGGGCATCATCCGCCCGTTTCAGGATTTCTTCCGAAGGGAGATTTGTGTAGCGGTCAAAGGTAAATATACCAAGGCTGATGGTTATCTGCGGCAAAGGGGGAGCCCAGGGAACCTGCAGGGCCGCCACCGTGGCCCTGAGCCGTTCTGCCATAAGAAACGCCTTTTTCTTGTCTGTGTCGGGGAGAAGGATGGTGAACTCTTCCCCGCCAAAACGGGAAGGTATATCTTCAACCCTGATTGCCTGTTTTATCGTGAGGGCAAGGCTTTCCAAAACCCTGTCCCCTGCAAGATGCCCGAACGCATCGTTAACCCTTTTGAACCGGTCAATATCAATAATAATAATGGACGCTTTTGATTCATTGCGTTTGGTTCGGGCGATTTCTTCATTCAGGCGGGTCAGGAAAAAGCCGTTGTTGTAAAGTCCGGTTTTTACATCCCGCAGGGTTCGCTCGTAGTGAAGATGGTTCTGCATCGCCAGTGAAACAAAGGACATGAGGTGCTGGATAAACGAAAGTTCCGGTATGGAATATTCTTCTCCCATGACCTTGTTTCCCATGAGCACTATGCCATACAAGCCCCCCGAAGGCCCCAGGATGGGTATGATTAACGCGGGGTTGATAGCGTCAAAGGCTTTTAGGCTTTCGCTTTCGCCAAACTCAAAAGAAAAAAGCTCGTAATTGATGGGTTTGGGATATTTTTTGAAAAACTCCTCAAACTTGTCAATTCTGTCCAAATCAAGGCTTACGTTTACAAGTTTATAGTTGCTGTAGGATTTTACCGCGACTTCCCCGCGGTTGTGTAAAGGTCTCCAGAGGAAGACTATTATCGAAGGCAAAGAATAATCGGAAATCTGCCAAACAGTGGCATCCATTATTTCATCGACAGAAGTACAGGCAAAAATATCCAGAGAACTTTTGAAAAGGTTCCTGAAATTTTTAATTTCGCGTTCCAGGGAATCTATGTAGTCAAAAATGCCTGTCTCACGCAGCATATCCTGATTTTCTATTGTTTTGGGGTGCAGCAGAAAATCTTTTGCGTTTGCAGAGCTCTCTGGTCTATGCATCATGTAATGGAGTAACGGTCAGAGATTAAAGAGCGCCAGTCAGCCCTCTTGTCCTTGTCTTCCCATTCGATGATTTTTTTTATTTTGAAATTTCGGTTTACCTGATGGGAATTTCCTGAGCCGCTGAAATAGACAATGCCGAATCGGCCTCCTCCTATATAGGTAATGACCTCTCCCTTTTCAAGCACTTCTCCTACGGCAATTCTGGCGGAGACACATTCAAAATGCACCGGGGCTCCGGATTCCCTGTCGGTCATGGCCAGGGATATGTCCTTAATGGGTTTTCCGCACCAGGGGCAGTCGGGAACCGGCAAAGGCTCGGTGCTGATTTTGGGTGGAACCCATTTGGGGCGGTCAAAAGAAGCGGGCTTTTCTTTCCGGTAGAGTTCCCCCCCGCCTTTTTTGTGAAAGCCGGAACGGTTTTGGCGGTTCTGGTTCTCATGGTGCTGGCGTCCACGGGCTTTTTGGGGATCCCCGCCGAAATTCCGGGGGGTTCCACTTGCATTGGGAGTATCGCTTCCGCCCTGGCGGTTCTGGTTGTCCCGCCGCTTTGCCGGACGCCTCCGGTTATTTCCGCCATTGCCGGCTTTTCCGCTGCCTTTCATACGATCCCCCTCCTTGGGGTAAATCAAGAAGTTCATTGCTGATTATTAAAGCTATACGCTGTATAGCTTCATACACATAATCTTTATTGTTAATTCTTAGACGCAAAACTTCCAGCTTGGAAAGACCGGATCCGCCTTCATCGGGCTGTATCAACGAGGTTTTACGCATCACTTTCATCATACACGCTCCGTAAAGGCCGATGCAAGATGGGTAATTCCCTGGGGAGAAATAAATATCACATCAAAGCGGATAGCCATATACTTATATTTTCGATTCA
>JGI24694J35173_10003387_pt1 | contig 12125 bp, 4 predicted proteins | sample TergutCo191P1_FD_35173 | JGI IMG/M metagenome (IMG submission 35173) | reverse complement strand
GCGATGATAAATCCTCACCCCGGACGTTACGGTCTTTCTGTAAACAGCGCAAGTGTCAGCATCGAGCCGCCGCCTGCGCAGGAATACAGGCGCGACCTTAGCCGTCTTGTCTCTTTTGCAATTGACAGTCCGTGGTGCGATGATCCTGACGATGCTCTCTCCGTCGAAATTGAAAACGCCGGTTTTTATTCGCTATATGTTCATGTTGCAGACCCTGCCTCTTCCGTCAAATTTGACAGTCCTGCCGAAAAAGAAGCGCGAGATCGCGGAGCTACTCTTTACCTTCCGGAAGGCGCGGTCAGAATGTTAGCTGAAGAATCAATTCCCATGTTTGCGCTCGGTCTTTCCGGAAAATCATGCGCGCTTACATTCAAGCTGACTATTGACAAAAACGGCGAAGTTACCGGTACAGAGATTTTTCCTTCGGTTGTGAAAGTGCGGCGCATAACTTACGAAGAAGCCGACAGGGAAATTGACGGCGATTGCGAAGACGCGGCAGTGTTACGCGCACTTCTTGAACTGTCGCGGAAAATTTATAACCGGCGTACGGCGAACGGAGCTGTAAATATAGAACTTCCTGATGTTCACATAACAGTTGAAAATGAGAAGGTAAAAATTGAACCAATCTGCGATTACCGCTCTTCATTTATTGTAAAAGAGTGCATGATTGCAGCGGGCGAAGGAGCCGGAACTTGGGCAGCTTCAAAAGGACTTGCCTTTCCGTACATAAGCCAGGAAGTGGAACTGCAGGGAAAAGTGCCGGGAGGTTTTGCCGGTTCCATGCAGCTTCGCAAGTGCATGAGACCGAGGGTTCTTTCCGTTAAACCGGGATGTCATCAGGGACTGGGTCTTGATACTTACACGCAGGTAACAAGCCCTCTGCGCCGTTATACCGATCTGCTTGCGCACATTCAAATTCGCGCTTTTCTCGGCGGCGGAAAAATACTTTCCGCAGATGAAATTTCGGCGCGGCTTGGTTTCAGCGAAGCTGCTTCCGCGGCCGCTGTTCACGCGGAAAGGGCGTCGGATAATCACTGGAAGATGGTTTACCTGCAGCAAAGCATCAGGAACATGTCAGACAAAAAAGATTCGTTTTGGGAAGCTGTCGCAATCGAAAGCAAGGGAAACCGCTGGCTTGTTTTAATTCCTTCTCTTGCCCTGGAAACGCAGGTCGCCCTTCAGAAGAATGTTGCGCCTAACGACATTGTCAGGCTTATTTTAAAGTCTGTGAATATCGCCAAGGGAGAGGCTGTGTTTTTACATTCGCAAAATTAAGTAAATAAACAATTTACCAAAAAATCAATCTTCCCCTGTCGTTTACAAATCCCTGTTTTTCAAAAGCTGGTGCATAACCGCTGTTTGCCGCCGCTTCCCCGTTAATTTTTTCCACAAGAATTTTGTTTAACGGCTGTACATTTCTTGTGTGCGGTATTTTGAATAATGCGATTAATCTCTCAATGTCCGGATCATCCGCTTTCATATAAATCTGTAATTCTTTGCCGTTTTTTAAAGATACGGCGGTTAAATTTGCGCCTTTAAAATAAATTCTGTTATTGGCGCTTCTTGCGCAGCATGAAGCGAACTCTGCGCCGGATGTTAATTTTAGATCCTTTATATCAAGACCGGCGGGGCTTGCCGGATCAGATGCGTTCATCCAGTAAATTCCGTTAAAGGCTTCAGCCTGCTCAAGTTCCGCCGCAATCGATGGAGAGGCGAATTGCAGTGAATTAATTCCCGCGAAAAAACGTCCTGTTACAAGTTCGCCTGATAACTCCAAACGCCGCATTACAGGCAGAAGTTTAGACCAGGAGAATACAGGGGTTTCATGTTCGAGTAACGGACGGCAGAGAATGCCCCAGCGGCTTAAAAGCAGCCTGACTCTTTCGCGCTTTATAGCGTCTTCTTCGAGCGGATTTTCAAATTGATCTTTTGCGTCTTGTTCATCGTCAAGAAGAGAGAACCAGTTGCCGAGTACCGGCGCTCCGCTTTTCCAGCGGTTTTTCAGCGCGCTTGGAATGCGGCTCTGCCGTCCGAACGCACGCGTGTTTTCGTTAGTCTTTGGAATTTCAATCTCTTTTGGAACAAAGCCGGATTCGATTCCTCTTCTTACAGGCTCAAGAGTATCCGCTGTAAGCGCGCCGTTCCAGACTTCGTTCCAGAGCGCCTCCGCGCAGGAGCGGCTGTCGATACCATGATTAATTTCGCCGCACACAGCGTTTAATTCATTTTTAATTTCCCAAAAATCGCGCGAACGGCTGAAAAAATGCGATGAAATTAACTTCGCCATGCCCTCTGTATTTTTTTTCTTTTTTATTTCTGATGATGAGTCTTCGTTATGCGAAACTGCCGCGCGCTGTTTCGCCTGATGTTCAAAGACAAGGTCTAAATCTTCAGGGCGGCAAAAACCAATACGCTCTTTTTGTGCTCCGTACCATAAAAGATGTCCTTCATTGATCTCCCTGTTTAATTTCCCGCTTTCGTATGATAAATTTCTTGCGCATAATATTTCTGTCTCCCATAATTTTGCCGGAGCTGTCCACGCATAAAGATTTTTCCTGAAAACCGGCATCTGACTTTGCGCATCAAAAGAAGAGTGCGCTTCTGAATGGACGCTGACCAGTCCCTGACGAAGGGCAAGGAACGGAACTAGCAAAGCAGCCGGACGTTCTTTTATGAACGGGCGTTCTTTTTTTCTGGAGAGGCGCAGGAGCAGTTCGAGATTTTCGCGATCGCAGATCAATGCCGGGTCAGGAATTTTCGAAGAGAGGTCTTGCGAGAATCCCTCATTGGAAATTACAACATTATTAACCGCTTCATCAACTTCAATAAGGGCTGCTACAGCGTCTTCGGCTTCTGCGGCGGTTACGCCGAATACCGCGAAAATACGTTCAGCAGAGATAGGTCCTTCGTATCGCAGCCATTGACCCAGGAGGCTTAACGGCTCATTTAACCATGTTTCTTCCCATTCGCGGTGAACGACAGATGAAAGAGCGGCTCCGTTCCGCGTAACAGTTTTTATTTTAACAGTATCTATATTTTCGCATAACTCCGCCGGCATTACAGCGCATAACGTTTCCCATTCGTCTTTTGGAATCGCGATGCGCTCTTTAACCCATTCGTTTAATGAAAGAGCGTCATCCGGCGCGTAGCTTTCAATTTCTCTTCTTAATCTTGAAACAAAACTTTCGACAGTTGCCGCTTTTAATGAAGGACGAAGAGAGGCGTTGTTTATCGCTTCTTCTATCACCTTATCCGAAAGCGTCGCCGATTTGGAAGATAAAAGATCGCTTCGCTCGTCATATTCGTACATGAACGCGCTTGTTTCTTCTCTTACAATATCTCTTGAAAACGGACTTGGACTGCCGCTCACAAAAAATGATAGAGTAACACTGCCGTTTTTTACGGAAGAAAAAAATTCCCTAAAGCCTTCCATGTCGAATGTGTCAACAAGACAGCTTCGCCATGCTTCGGCTGTTACGGGAAATCCGTCTTCGCCCGCGACTGCGTCGAAGAGGCGCTTTGATCTCTGGCGCATGATCCACAGCGGAGTCCGTTTGCCGAAAGGCGCTTTTGGAAGCAAGAGGCTTCTTTCGGCGGCTTCGCGGAAATTTGCGCCGAAAAGAGCGGAACTTTCCAAACGATTTCTGAATAATCTCTCCGCGCGGATAATTCCGCCTTTATCAATATTATCCAAAGCCGATAAAGCCTCGCGAAACATTTCTTCTATATTGATGGACGCGTCATCAAGCCCGAGACGCGGTATCAAAAATAAAATATTATCGTCATTGGAAAAACTGGCGACACGAAGATTTATTTTTTCTTCGAGTTCCATGCTCAGGGCAAGCGATAACGGATAATTTATCTGTCCGCCCCTGAAATTGTGCATAACAACAGAATTAAAATCCCTGTTAAGTTCAGTGCCCTTAATTATTTCGATAATAATATTTTTATTGTCAGCTAACGGAAGTCCCTCTTGCGCCTTGTGCTGTAAAATCAATAAATCCTTAAGCGAATTTCTTGCTGCGTTTGTCAGTTTTACGGAAATGTTTTTAGTTCTGTTGAATTCTTCGAGTAACGCAAGAACCCTGTTTGTTAAATTAACGCTGCGGAATTGACGGTCGGCTTTCCAGAAAGGAATATAATCGGCGCTTTTGTCGAGAGGAACGACTTCTACCGCTTCCGGACCGATATTAATGATCTTCCAGCCGCGCGCTCCGAAATCAAAACAGTCTCCAAGGCTGCGTTCCCAGACAAATTCTTCGTCAAGCTCTCCGATTTTTACGCCGTCTTGCAGCCTCATCGAATAATGTCCGCGGTTTGTTATAACTCCGCTGGATGTGTAGAGCAGAACGGCAGTGCCGTCCAGTACTCCGATTTTATTTTCAATCCTGTCAAAAAAGATTCGCGGTTTAACATCGCGTAACCTTGAGTTTGTTTTATTGGGAGAAAGACCCGCAAGCATAAATACAACGCGGTTAAAAGATTCATAGTTAAGATTTTTAAATATATAAAAATTTCTTATAAGTTCGTACAATTCATCAACATTTCTGTCTTTTTCGGCGCATAAGGATAAAATTAACTGAGCCAGTATATCCTGAGGATTTTCGATTGGACGGATTTCTTCGATGTCGCGTTCGTCAACAGCGCCTTTTAAAGCGGCTGCGATCAAAAGGTCTTTGCCGTGAAAAGCAAAAAGTTTCCCATAACTTGTCTGTCCAACTCCGTGTCCGGATCGCCCTATCCGCTGAAGAACCTGCGAAACATTGCCGGGGCTCCCTGCGAGAACCACTTCGTCAATGCTGCCGATATCTATTCCAAGTTCCAGCGAGGCGGTTGCGACTACGCACGGAAGGCTCCCTTCGGCAAGTCCCTTCTCTACGCTGCGTCTAAGTTCCTTGGAAAGAGAACCGTGGTGCGGAAAAGCGACAGCGCCTTTCATCTCACGTACCGCGGGATTGCCGTTATGTGCATTATGCAGAGAACTCTCCCGCGCAAAAAAGGCGGCGCTTTCCTCGTTTAAAAAATGGCATAAACGTTCCGCTCTGCGCCGCGATTCAACAAAAACCAGCACAGTCAAGCCTTCGCGGATACGTCCTAAAATATAATTGACTAACGGCGTGTAACGGCTTGCAGAACTGGAAAGAGCCTGTTCCGCTTCCATTACAATTTCCGGAAATTCAACAATAAGATCAATCTTCTTTTCTGCGGGCGGAGAGACAATATTTACCTTTCTCATTGCGCCGGACGCGCCGCCTGTTTTGCACATAATGCCGCCGACAAATTCGGCTGTTAACTGCGGATTGCGCACTGTAGCGGAAAGACTTATCCTTTGAAACTCTCCCGCGATGAGGGCAAGCCTGTCTATCTGGCAGGAAAGGTACGCTCCTCTTTTGTTGCCAATCATCGCGTGAACCTCGTCAATTATCAGGCATTTAACGGTTGATAACACCTGCCTGCCTTTTGGATTTAAAAGTATAATCGCAAGGCTTTCGGGAGTGAGAGCGAGAATTGACGGCGGATTAATGAAAAAACGCCTGCGCTGCGACTGCGGCGTATCGCCGGAGCGCGTTTCTACGCGGATGGGCGGAAAATCAAGACCTTCATTTTCAAAACGCGTTTTAATTGCAGCTAACGGTATTAACAGATTGCGTTTGATATCTTCGTTTAACGCTTTAAGCGGCGATACATAAAGAACAGAAAGTTTTTCCGCATTTAACCTGTCCTGAGCGCCGCTGCAAAACCGCGAAATTGCCGAAAGAAAAGCTGTAAGCGTTTTCCCGCTGCCTGTAGGAGCGAGAGCCAGAACATTTTCGCCGCGCTCGATCAAAGGCCATGCTTCTGCCTGCACTCCGGTAGGATTTCCGTAAGTTTCTGTAAACCATTTCTGAATTACAGGATGAAAAGATTTAGGCGGCACTTATTGATCCTGTTTGTAATTAAAGCAGCGGATCAAATGCCCTTCTTTAATTTCTGTCAGAGCCGGATGCTCGCCCCGGCACTTTTCTGCAGCAATGGGACACCTTGATACAAATGAACAAGAGGATAATGAAAAATTGGAAGTGATGGATGAGGAATTTGAAGAAGAAATTTCTGATTTATCAGCGTTTCCGGCCGCCGATGAAAACAAAAGTTTCGTATAAGGATGCAGTCCTTCCCGGTACAAATCCGCAGCCGGCGCTTCTTCCATCAGCTCGCCTTTGTACATAACGCCGATGCGGTCGCAGAAATAGCAGGCTACTTTTAAATCGTGGGCGATAAATAAAAATGATATGTTTCTTTTTTTTCGAATGTCGAGTAACAGGTTGAGAATCTGTCCCTGAATGGAAACATCAAGCGCCGAGACAACTTCGTCGCAGATTAAAACTTCAGGTTCCATTAAAAGAGCGCGGGCGATTGAAATTCTCTGTCTCTGTCCTCCGGAAAATTCCGACGGTCTTTTATCAAGGTCGGCAGCCTGAAGACCGGCTTCTTCCAGAATATCCGCCGCTTTTTTACGCAGTTCCCTTTCGCTCACTCCTCTTTGCCTTAACGGCTTTCTGCAGCCGGAAACCAGAACTTCGTATACGCTCATTCTGGGATTTAAAGATCGCGCCGGATCCTGAAAAATATAGCGAACCTTTTCGCGGTAAAATTTTAAATCATCTTTTTTTAAATTTATTACAGACATGCTTTTATCTTCGCCGCATGAAGCGCTGTTGTAAATTATCTCTCCTGCGTCCGCCTCGTACATGCGCACCAAAAGCCTCGCTGTAGTTGTCTTTCCGCAGCCCGATTCGCCGACAAGACCGTAAGCTTCGTTTTTTCCAATCGAAAAAGAAATATCATTAACCGCATTGACAAAACGTCCGAAGCGCGCGAAAAATCCGGCTTCAAGATTGAAGCGTTTAAAAAGACCGGAAACTTTTAAAACAGACATGCGTTTAGTATAAAATAATACTGATTATTATTCAATTGCGTGGTATAATTTTACAAGGAGTTTGATATGAAAAATTCTTTTAACTTAACAGGAATTATTGTTCTTTACGCATTATTCCCGTTTTTATTATTCGCATGCAGTCAGAAAAATGATGATGCATTAAAAGTCGACGCTTCTCTTCTTGGTCCGTATTCTCCGGCGTTTACAAGCGTGCAGCCGTTTAATGATGTGAATGCCGCCGAATTGGTCGCGCGGTTAAAGATCGGCTGGAATCTTGGAAACACGCTTGACGCAGTTCCGTGGAGCGGTTTTAATCCTCTCTCTTCTGTCTGGCAGATTGAGACATTGTGGGTTAAACATATTACTACTAAAGAAAATATTGATGCGCTTAAAAAAGCTGGCTTTAATGTTTTAAGAATTCCTGTTTCATGGTCTAAAGTCTGCAATCCAAATTTTATCATCCGCAAAGACTGGATGGAAAGAGTTACAGAAATTGTAAATTACGCAGTTGAAAATGATATGTATGTCATACTCAACACTCATCATGATGAAAGTATTTTTAAATTCAGAAATCACGATACGCCCGAGTCATTAAAAATATTTGAAATAATATGGACGCAGATCGCCTCTCAATTTAAAAATTATAATGAGAAGCTGATCTTCGAAGGATTAAACGAGCCCAGATCAAAGAACAGCTCAAACGAATGGACCGGCGGCACTGTTGATGAACGAAATAATTTAAATAAACATCATCAGGTTTTTGTTGATACTGTCAGAAAAACAGGCGGCAATAACGAAAAGCGTTTGTTGATGATTACTCCGTATGCCGCGTCAACTGAAGTATCGGCGATAAACGGACTGGTTCTTCCTGATGATATAATAGAAAATAAATTAATCGTATCTGTTCATTCATATTCGCCTTATGATTTCGCGCTTAATGTAAACAGCGCTGTAAATACATGGAGCAAAGAAAATTTGGATGATACTTCTCCTGTTACGGATATGATCGACCGCGTTTATGAAAAATTTGTTAAAAACGGAATTCCTGTTATATTGGGCGAGTTCGGCGCGATGAACAAAGACAACGAAGAAGACAGAGCGCGGTGGGCGGAATTTTATACAGGATACGCAAGAGGAAAAGGCATCCCGTGCGTCTGGTGGGACAACGGCGCTTTTAGCGGTAACGGCGAATTGTTTGGATTGATCAACAGGGCGAATAATGTAATCGCATATCCTCTTGTGCTTGATGGTTTAATGCGCGGCGCGGGAGTTAAATAAAACTTTACCTTGTTGTTAAATTCGATTGTTTGCGCTAAAATAATTTCATGTTAGAAAAATTCTTCAAGGCGTTGTTCGGTTCTCAGCAGGAACGGGACATGAAAAACATGAAGCCTGTTCTTCAGTCAGTGAATGACAAAGACGCCTGGGCAAAATCTCTTCCGGCAGAGGAATTTCCGCGCCAGACTGTTTTATTCCGCGAACGCTATAATAACGGCGAAAGCCTTGACAGTATTTTACCAGAAGCATTTGCGCTTGCGCGGGAAGCGGCTATGCGCACTCTCGGCGAGCGTCCTTACGATGTTCAGATTCTCGGCGGCATTGTTCTGCATCAGGGAAAAATAGTCGAGATGAAAACCGGCGAAGGAAAGACATTGATGTCTGTCGCCGCGGCGTATTTAAACGCCATCCCCGGCTGCGGCATTCATGTTGTTACTGTAAACGATTATCTTGCAAGCCGCGATGCCGAATGGATGCGTCCTATTTTCAGTTACCTTGGTCTTTCGGTAGGAACAATTCTTTCAAATATGGATAACGCGCAGCGCAAGGAAAATTACGCATGCGATATCACATACGGCACAAATAATGAATTTGGTTTTGACTATCTCCGCGACAACATGCACCGCGATATGGAAAGCCGCGTACAGCGCGGGCACCATTTTTGCATCGTGGACGAAATCGATTCTATTTTAATTGATGAAGCGCGGACACCGCTGATTATTTCCGGCGCCGCCGAAGACGACACTTTTAAATTTTCGGAAGTTAACAAACTTTTGGGCAGTCTGCGCGAAGTTGAAAAAAAAGAAAACGGCGAATATCCTGATGAAGCGCGGGGCGAAGAAATAATTGGCGATTATAAAATCAACGAAAAAAATAAAAGCGTTTCTTTCAGCAATCAGGGGCTTGCGAACATTGAGGAAGTTTTAAAAAAGAGAAGCCTTATTCAGGGCGCGATTGTTGACGAGGAAAATTTCGAGTACATTCATTATTTTACACAGGCGTTACGCGCACATAAACTTTTTCATATTGANGTTGATTATGTTGTGGAAGAGGGACAGGTTCAGATTGTNGATGAATTTACAGGGCGCATCCTTCACGGCAGGCGTTATTCAGACGGACTGCATCAGGCTATCGANGCGAANGAGCGCATAAAAATCGCGCAGCGCAACAGGACTTTAGCCACAATTACNTTTCAGAATTATTTCAGGCTGTANAAAAAAATATCCGGCATGACAGGAACCGCCGATACTGAATCCGTCGAGTTTGATAAAATCTACAAGCTTTCGGTNGTAGTAATTCCGACAAACATGCCGGTCGCCCGCAAGGATGAGGATGATTTAGTCTATCTTAACGAAGCTGAAAAATACAAAGCGTTATGCGACGAGATAGCCGAAGCGAATAAAAAAGGCCAGCCAATGCTGGTAGGAACNGTATCAATCGAAAAATCGGAAAAAATTTCCGCGCTTCTTTCGCGCAGGGGAGTCCGNCACGAAGTGTTAAACGCGAAAAATCACGCTCGCGAGGCTCTAATCATCGCGGAAGCGGGAGCGAAAGGTTCTGTTACAATTGCAACTAACATGGCAGGCCGCGGCACGGANATCAAGCTGGGAGGAAATCCGGAGCACCGNGCCCGCCGCCGCGCCGGAACAAACGCNACAGAAGAGCAGTTCAAAGCCGTCTATAAGGAAGAAATNGAAAAATGGCGCAATGATTATCAGGAAGTAAAATCGCTTGGAGGACTTTATGTAATAGGAACAGAACGCCACGAGAGCCGCCGCATCGATAACCAGCTTCGCGGCCGTTCCGGGCGTCAGGGAGATCCGGGGAAGAGCCGGTTCTTTATTTCGATGGATGATGAGCTTATGCGCCTGTTCGGCGGCGAAAGAATGAAAAATATTATGGCAAGGATTGGAATGTCGGGAGGAGAGGCGATTTATCATCCGATGCTGAACAAGAGCATAGAAAACGCGCAGAAAAAAGTAGAGGAGCGCAACTTTGAAATCCGCAAACATCTTCTTGATTACGACGATGTTTTGAATCAGCAGAGAAAATTTATTTACGAACAGCGCGACGCGATACTTGTCGATAAAAGTTTAAAAGACCGCGTAAATGACGCGACGGCGGATATCGCAGGCGATCTTATTGATGATTATAACGAAGCTGCAAGGAATGATTTAAACGGCGCCTTCAGGGATTTAAAGGATCAGTTACGCGCAAAGTTCGGCTACAATCTCGACATCGATCCGGACACCAGGGAATTTAAAAACGCGGAACTGCTGGAGAAACGCATCGTTGGCGATCTTGAAAGAGACATAAGCGACAAGGAAACGCTCATCGGCGGCAATTACCTTAATCTGATAATCCGCGACAATTATTTAAACGCGGTGGATCGAAAATGGCTCGATCATCTTGAAAACATGGAAGCTCTGCGCGAAGCTGTATACCTCCGCCATTACGCGCAAAAAAATCCCCTAACGGAATACAAGGTGGAAGGTTTCCAGATTTTCGAAAAAATGATCGAAGAAATCAGGCTGGAAATCGCCTCCCGTCTGCACCTTATCCGCATTCAAATGGCGGACGGCGCGCAGCGAAGACCCGCAAGCCGCTCCATCGGCGTAAATCAATCGGCAAGCCACAGCACCATCGGCTCTTTCGGAGCAATGTCTCAGGGAGCGCCGCAGCAGGGTTCTTCAGCTTCTTCGCAGATGCAAAGGGCAAGCCGCCCGGAAGGAGCGACCGTAGTCCGCAGCCAGCCGAAAATCGGACGCAACGATCCGTGTTACTGCGGCAGCGGAAAGAAATTTAAACATTGCCATGGGCGCTAACAAAAGCGCCATATTAAGGCTATAATATAGATAAAACTAAAACGCGCCGGCGCAAATAAAACAGGAGATTATTCATGAAAAGAATCTATTTTACAGCTCTTATAATCTCAATTTTTGCAGTATTGGCAGTTTCTTGCGATCTGGAAGGAACGGAAGAGCCGTTAAGTTATCCGGTATACAATGGGATTCCAGCGCAGGAAAATAAAATCTTTTTTGCCCAGAATGCGGAAAATAATAATTTTTATGAACTTTCCGCGAAATGGTTAGCCTATAATTCATTATGCGAAGTTTGGGCGGAAGCTGGATCCGGCGTTACAGCGGCGCAGGCAAAAAAAATTGCGGATAAATATATTGAAATATATAACAAATTAATGAACGGTCTCGGCTGGACATATAACATTAACGGCACATTAATGAATACCATGCAATGCGCGGATTCATTAGGCGATCAAAACAGCAGGCTGATTATTCTGTTGTTGGATATAAAAGACGGTTATACTGAAGGCAGCGGTTATGTTGCCGGATATTTCTGGGGAGGTAATTTATATAAAAGAGATTCTGAAGATTATCAATATTCCAATGAATGTGACATGATCTATATGGATATTTATCCCGGAAAAATTGATACAGATGAATTTTATAAAACTCTCGCGCATGAAATGCAGCATCTGATGAATTTTACAACTACCCTGTTATATCATTCCAACGGCTGGAGAAGCGGTCTAATGGATACATGGATTGACGAAGGTCTTTCTTCCGCCGCCGAATGGATTTATTCAGGAGAACAAAATCAGGGCAGGGTAAAATGGTATAACACAGATTCAACTAAATATATCGCAAAGGGCGATAATTTTTATATGTGGGATAATTATTATAATAAAGATCCTGAGGCTTTATTGAATGATTACGCGACAGTTTATCTTTTTTTCCAATGGCTCAGGCTTTCTGTAAATGATAATAACGGCGATGTTTACCGAAGAATTTTCCAGGCGCATTATAATGATTATATGGCTGTTAAAAGTCAGTATAATAACACATGGTCAGACTTACTGGAAAAATGGCATGCAGCCAATTATTTAAACAATGCCAGCGGCGTTTTTGGATAT
>JGI24694J35173_10003386_pt1 | contig 12125 bp, 11 predicted proteins | sample TergutCo191P1_FD_35173 | JGI IMG/M metagenome (IMG submission 35173) | reverse complement strand
GGCAACACTCAGCAATTCACTGCGATAGTCAGAGGAAACAATAACCCAAGCAGCTCGGTAACATGGAAAGTCAGCTCTAACGCGGCTGGTACAGGCTCTGTCGCATCAACCATCAGCTCAAGCGGGCTTCTTACTATTGCAGCTAATGAGACAATTACCACTCTTTACGTTATTGCGACATCTACCGTAAATACTTCTGTTTCCGGTACATCAATAGTATCCGTTTACCAATTACAATGATAAAGGGGTCGAATCAGGGACGGCAGCGCAGACGGTATCCGGGAAATTATCAGTCTGATCTATCACCAGCCTGCGCAGGGGGTTGTAATCTTCGTTGATGTCGGCGCTAAGATATTCAGCCGCCATTGCGGAAACATCTTTTGCGATTGCGGGCGCGGCGGTTAATCCTGGCGATTCAAGACCGGCGGCATGAATAATATTCTCTGTAAATTTTCCGAAGGACACGATAAAATCGCCCTCATAAGTCGCGGCGCTGATGCCGGCGTATGAAGCGATTATATCCTTCTCGCTTAAAGACGGCACAAGTTTCCGCTGCTTTACCAGAGCCGCGAAAACGCTGTTTATATCTATCGAAAAATCTTCCTTCTTGTATGTTTCCTTGGAATCATAACCGGTAAGAAGGTTGCCGCCGAAAGTGCGCATAATGCCTCCATTTTTTGTGTGCGCCGTTTCGTACGGAGACACGATTGAGTTTACAAGGCACGATGATTTCTTTGCAAAAATCATGTTTGTACAGCGGCTTGTATGCAAAGAGAAAAATCTGTCTTGCGCAAGGCGGGCAATATCTTCGGCAAAAACACCGGCGGCGTTAATTACCATCCGCGGATAAATTCTGCCGCGGTTAGTCAGAACATTCAAAATCACTCCGTTCCAAACCTGGATATTCAGCACAACGGTATCTAAACTTATTTTCGCGCCGTTCTCGCAGGCGTTCTCCGCGTAAGCGATGGTTAAACCATAAGGATACACAATGCCCGCTGCCGGGAAGAAGAGCGCGAACTTGATGTTGCGGTTTAAATACGGCTCTTTCATTAATAGTTCTTTTCGGCTGACATATTCAACGGTTATTCCCTGCAACGCGTACCGCGCAATGGAAGCAAGCGCGGCTGGTTTCAGCAAATTGCTGGTAAAACAAATATACTGTCCTGTCTGCTCAAACGGCACATCAAGTTCTTCGCATAAAGAAGGATATATCTGGCTGCCTATATAATTGTATTTTTTCTTCAACTCGCCTTCGTTCGCTGTTATTTCAGGATGAATCATTCCGTCATTGCGCCCGGAAGCGTGAAGAGCTACATCATGTTCTTTTTCCACAAGGAGAACCTCAAGTTTGTAGCGCATAAGTTCTCTGGCAATCGCGCAGCCGACAATGCCGCCCCCGATTATCAGCACATCAGGAGATTCGCCTTCGAGCCTGTTCGACGCCACAGCCGGCATTCTCATGGACGGAATTTTTGCGCCTGTAAAATGAATGTCGTTTACAACAGAATATTCTTTTTGATTAACTGACATGAGCCCGGCTTGAACAATATCGTCCCAATTATCCAGCTCGCCCGTTAAATACAAAACATCGTCATTCAGCATTGCGCATACTTTTCCATCATAGGTTTTACCTAATTTTTGATTTAATTTATTAATACTCTGCATATCTATAATATAAGAAAAATAGATCGCGTCCGGTAGGAAAATTTATATAAATTTTATTATTTATCAGCCGCGCGTTATTGCGCGCCCCAGAGTTTTTCCTTATTCATCCCTGTAACAACAAGAATATCGTCTGTTTCCTGTTCATTCAGAGCGGAGATACCGCCGCGGGTTTTAAATTCGTCTATGCCTTTTAATACAGCGTCAAACCGTCTTTTACTCACCTTGTTTTTGACCGCAAAGGCAAGACATGTAATCAGCAGCAAAAGAGGTATAAGAATGAACATCCATTTTATGCCCAAAACGATATTGCTTTGCGCGTAGCCCGCCGGATCAAAATCACCGGCGCTTGCTTTTAAAATCGTATATTCATTTTGATCAAAACCCATCGCCTGAAGTCCGAATCCCATTAAAAGAACGGCAATACCGCTTGCGAACTTGCGGAGAAACGTTGTCATTCCGGCGTATAAACCTTCGCGGCGTTTGCCCGTGCAAATTTCGTCAATATCGTAAATGTCGGTAAGCATTGACCATGTTGAAAGATTTCCCGCGGATGAACCGACAGCGATTAAAGCCGCCAGTATGCAAAGCGTAATTACAGAAACGCCTGAATCAATCCAGATGAACGCGAATGTTGCAAGAATCCAAACCGGTATGCCGATATAAAGCGGAAACGCCTTTCCTTTTTTTTCGGCAAGTTTCCCCTGCGCAATCATCAGCAGCATTGAACATACAAGAAGGGTGCCGACAACAAGTTCGTAATTTTGATATTGAAGCACAACGATATCTATATAAAAAATAAAAAGCGCGAGAATCAGATCCACGCCGATTTGAAACGGAAGAAAAATGCCAAGAAAATTTTTATACGCCTTGTTGGAAAAAATAGACAGCCATGAAGCGAGCGAAACTTTTTCAACGGCAGGAAGATTTTCCCTTTCCTTTGTTCCCCAAAAAACAATCAGCCAGCAAAAACCGAAAACAGCGCCGAAAATCAGCGCCATCACAAGATAACCCGGAATCTGCTGAGGTCCGTTTTGTTCGTGCCCTATTGATTTAATGATAATGCTCGGTATAACAGCGCTTAGAAGCGCGGCAGCGCCGGAAAAAATCATTCTGATTGTGGTGAAACCTGTGCGCTCATTATAATCAGATGTCATATCAGACAAGATTGCGTTGTAAGGAACCATCACTATGCTGAAAACTGTTCCGAAGAACATGTAAGAAATTGTATAATAAATAATTTTTGCGGATATTGACGGAATCCCAAATGAAAAAAACAGCATAACAAAAGACAGGTAAACGGGAATAATTCCGATTAAAAAATAAATTCTCCGTCTTCCGAATTTGGATCGTGTTCTGTCGGATATTCGTCCCATTATGGGGTCAGTAACTGCGTCCCACAATCTTCCGATAAAAATAATAATTGTAGTCGCGACAACAGGAAGCCCCTCTACAAGAACAAGGAAATTCATAAACAGCAGACTGAAGATCATAAAAGCGCCGCCGCCGTAAATATCTCCGCTTGCGTAACATATCTTGGCTTTTAATTTGCTTGCCATGAATTCATTATGTTAATATGCCTATGTTTTGTCCAGTGTATTGTTATTTAATCCGATAAATCCATCTGATGCCGGTTGACAAACGAAAACCTGAAGCAAAATTAAAATTATTATTACCTCTGAAATAAGACTGCCACGCGGCTTCGGCATAAGGAGCAAATTCTCCTCCGGCTGTTTTAAGGATGAAAGGCGCCGCCGTTATCCCGATTATACCGAGCCAGTCTGTTCCGTCAGAGCCGAGTTTTAATACAGGACCCGCGAAAACGCTGACCTTTTCAGTCAGCCCCAGCGAAAGAGTCATGGGCAGATGAAGCACACCGAGAGCTATATCGTACTCCGGCTTCAGCGCGATGCCAATAATCGTCCGCGAGCCTGATATACTTGCGTCAGTTCCGATAAAAAACTGCGATGAAAAACCGCGGATTACATCCTGACTTTTAAAAAAATTATTCCATGTAGGCGCAAATGAAACGCCGACCAAAAGTTTTCCGGCGCCCTGTGATGCGGCGGAAGACGGCATTCTCTTTTGTTTTTCCGCAGCCGCTTTCGCGTTCGATCCGCTCCGCCCGCTTTCCGCCGACGAAGAATCAAATTTAAAATTCGAAGGCGCTTCAGGAAAAGCGCGTCCTGCGCTCGCAAAACATTTTAAATAATAATCTTCGTTAAGGCTGGAATAAATAACTCCGGTTTTTGATCCTGCGGAAGCAGCGTGAATAAAACGGCGATCCCCAAGATATATACCGACATGCGTAACATTGCCGGTATTATCGGTTTTAAAAAAAACCAAATCACCGGGCTGCGCTTTTTCTAATGAAGTTCTTTCCGCCCATGTGTAAAGCGCCGATGCCGATCTCGGTAAAACCACTCCAAGAGCGTCTTTAAAACTAATTCCTATAAAACCTGAACAGTCGAGTCCGTTGGCAGTCATTCCTCCGTACCGATACGGAACGCCTTCATATTTTCGGGATGCTTCAATAACTTTAATGCGCGCTTCCTGATATACACGCGCCTTTTCTTCGGGAGACGCTGTTGTTCTGGGCGCGAGAGAATACCCGCCTTCCAGAGGCGCGGCAAAAAGCCGAACGCTGAGATTCCCTGTCATTAAAAAAATAAAAACGGCAATGAATGAAACATACTTCATTACTGATATTATCGGCATAAACCAGTTCCCTTTAAGGCGCTTACTCTTGCTTGAATTTACCTTATTTGTTACATTATACGCATGGGATCGATCTGTGTCTTTGTCAACCAGAAAGGCGGCGTCGGAAAAACAACCTCTGCAATCAACATAGGGGCGTACCTTGCGGAAGCCGGAAAATCAATACTTTTGGTCGATTTTGACGCTCAAGCCAACTTATCAAGCGGCATTGGAGCCGCTCCTTCCAAACCCGGAATCTACGAACTGCTGTCGGAAAAAGCGACGCCGGAAGAAGCGACAAGAAAAATCGCCGTAAAAAACTTAAGCGTGATTCCCGCCGATAAAGACCTCTCCGGCGCGACTGTTGAGCTAATCGATCAGAAAGAACGGCATTATTTTTTAAAAAAATCTCTCGCTCCTTTAAGAGAATTATACGATTATATTTTAATTGACTGCCCTCCTTCTTTGGGACAATTAACAATGAATGGTTTAGCCGCAGCCGATTCAATATTGATTCCGATGCAATGCGAATATTTTGCGATGGAAGGTTTGATACAGCTTTTAGATACAACAAATAAAGTGCAAAAGGATATAAACCCCTCTTTAAAAATCGGCGGCATATTTTTTACAATGTACGATCCAAGAACGCGGCTTGCGAATGATGTAATTAAACAGGTAAGCGCGCATTATAAAGACAAAGTTTTTAACACAATTATTCCGCGCAATATCCGTCTCTCGGAAGCGCCCTCCTGCGGAATGCCGATCTCGCTTTACGATCCGCAGTGTCCGGGCGCAAGAGCGTATCAGGCGCTTGCTCAGGAATTTATCCGCCGCGACAGCGGAAAAAAGGGAGGAAAATAAATGGCGCGCAGAATCGGTCTTGGAAGGGGTCTCGATGCCCTGCTGGACAACAACGACGATAACAGCAAAAAGGAAGCGGCGGCGGAAACGCAGGCGCCTCCTTCCGCTTCTCCGGCGGCGGAAAAATCCGATACAGCGGCTGCGTCAAAAAACAAAGGGCAGGATGTTGTTCAGTTACCGATAGAAAAACTTGTTCAAAATCCTGGACAGCCCCGTAAAAATTTTGACGAAACAGAGCTTAATGAACTTGCGGAATCAATAAAAAATTACGGCATTATTCAGCCGGTTATTGCAGCCAACGCGGGAGACGGCACTTACATTATAATCGCCGGAGAGCGCAGAACGCGCGCGGCGAGACTTGCGGGTCTTGGCGCAGTTCCTGTTATCATCCGCGATTACACCGATCAAAAACGCCTGGAAATCTCATTAATCGAAAATATCCAGCGCAGCGATTTAAACCCAATGGAAGAAGCTGCCGCGTATAAAAACCTGATGGATTTTTCAAATCTTTCCCAGGACGAACTTGCGGCGCGTATGGGAAAAAACCGCTCCACGGTAGCCAACGCGCTTCGGCTTTTAAAACTTCCCATAGAGATTCAAAAAAGCGTTGAAGAGGGGAAGGTCAGTTCAGGGCACGCAAGAGCTTTATTATCTGTTACTGAAGCAAGGTCGAGGGATAAACTCTACAGAGAATTACTTGAAAATGATATATCCGTAAGAGAAGCGGAAAAAAAAGCGGCGGCATTAAACGCGGAAAAACCCGGCAAAAAAACAAAAAGCGGCGGCGGCTCAAAAAGTTCAAAACGCCCGCCCGAAGTAGACGCCATGCAGGAAAGATTTATCGGCATATTGGGAACCAAGGTAGCAATCGACGGAGACCTGAACAAAGGACGCATACTTATCGACTATTATTCGATGGAAGATCTGGAAAGATTATACGAAATACTTTGCGGGTAAAAAAAAGGCTGTCTGCCGGACAGCCTTTTTAATGATCGGACAAATATTAGAATTTAAAAGAGAGCCCTATATCAATACTTAAGTCTCCGATATAGCCGGCTTCCGCCCAAAAACCAAAGCCATCGCTAACAAACCATCTGGCGCCGATATTAACGCCGGTAAAAAAATCATCGCTAAATTTGGCTTTGTATTTATAATCTTTACTACCTGTAAAGCCAAATGTGTATCCTACAGTAGTAACCGCATATGTATCAAGTTTATCTACTCCCCAGTTAAAATGGTAACCGGCTCGGAAACCAACAGGTATTCTATGGTGGTACCAGCCATAATCTTTATGATCATAACCATACCCGGTATAACCAACAAGACCGCCGAAAAAAAACGGAAGTTTATTATCGCCCAAAGCAACATTTTTATCAAAGGACAAACGGATTTTCGGCAGATAATAATATTCGTTTCCTATATTATCAATCCAGTTAAGATTCAATCCAACGCCAAGATTTAATATCCAGTTTTCTTCGGTCATACACGGCGGGAATTTTGTTAAATCATTCGGCTCCCATGCGGAAATTGAAACGGCAGAAAACACTGTAAGAAAAATTAAAAAAAACAGAACTTTTCTCATTTAATTCTCCTTGATAAATAACTATCATTTTAGATTATTTCATACAGAGAATTAAAGTCAAGGGCAATTCTAGCTGTCATAAACATCCACGCCTTCCTTTTTCTTAAGAAAATCTGACAATTTATAAGTAAAAGGCGTAACCGCCGCTTCTATGCCGACTTTTAAAATATAATTGGTTATAACAAGAGACCAAAAAATTTCCCAGATAAAAACACCCGTTAAAGTCGCGATAAACACAAAAATCATTGTGTCCAGCATCTGACCGATAAGCGAAGAGCCGATGGTGCGAACCCAGAGAAAACGACCTTGCATTTTCACTTTTAATTTTGAGAGAATCGCCGAGTTGGAGAATTCTCCCGCAAGGTACGCGGCAAGGCTTGCAAGCACAATGCCGCCGTAACTCATACCGCCGAGAATCGCCGAGTACGCGCTGCTGCCGCCTGTTTCCGCTTCCCAAAACGCCTCGCCGGGCATTACCCCAAGCGTAAAAAAAACGCCTGTGGTAAGCGCCATCGCCGCGAATCCCGTCCAGATAACCCGCCGCGCGGTTTTAAAGCCGTACACCTCGGTAAGCACATCCCCAAGCACATACACAAACGGGAAAAGAATTGTGCCGCCGTCAAAAACAAGCGGAATGGTAAAAAGCGATATTCCAAGATCGACAATTTTAGCCGAAGAGGCAATGTTACTGACGATTAGAATCCCGACAAAAAAAGACGCGACTACATCCAGATACCTGAAAGAAGTTGGCTGAGGAAGCTGATTGTTCATTAAGTTCTCCCTGTTTTGTTAAAGCGGGTTAGCTAGGATACCGCTGTTTCCGGGCGCACTGCTCGGGATAAATCCCTCGCGCTTTATTCGCCTCATTGACTTTTACGTGCGCCACACCTTGCTGCATTTGTTCATCCACACGCTTCGCGTGCATTCTTGGGCGCCCTGTTTTGTTAAAGCGGGTTAGCTAGGATACCGCTGTACTTCATATCAAAAAAGGCTGCCCAGGCGTACTTCCCGGACAGCCTATTCTTTTAACGAGGAAACTAATTGCCTTGGCTTGTCAGGAAATAACTTGTATTATATGTACCATTTGAGTTATATAACACCTGTTCGATCTTTGTCTTTTCGCTTTTATGCATGAATAAACGATATACATATCGGGTACCTACCTTATAAGCAGTATCACTACTCTGTGTTACCTCATATACAAAGAGAAAACCACTTGGATAATCTCCTTTATTAGTATCTACGTTTTCGGCTTCTGTAACGCGAATGAACTTAGCTTTATATACTGAGCTACCACTTTCTGTAAGCTCAGCAGCGCTTAAAGTGAGGCTGTCCCCCGCATAACCATCATATCCCCATGTTTTATAGAAATCTCCAATGACAATACCTTTTTCATTAGCCTCACTCAAATCTCTCGTTTTAAGATACTCGACATTCGCCAAAGCAACTGATGTGCCGGTTAAGAAACTCTTTTTATTAGTATTCAAAAGCATGAAATATTTTTTGGTTGAACCCACCGTATTTGCATTAGAAGAAGTCTTCGTTACGGTAACATCAAAACTAAAACCGCCGGGATACACCGAGCTATTCTGGGCTGTATTTGTTTCAGCCTTGTAGCTGTTAATTTCGGCTTCAAATAATTCTTCACCTTTATCGTTCAGTTCTTTTATCGTACCTTCCGAAATTACTATTGATGTTCCTTTAGTCTTGTGATTCCATGTTCCTAAAAGATCCGCATACTCTACTGCTTCACCTTCTTCATCAAGAGGGTCATCGCATCCGATAAATACTAAAGAACAGAACAGAACAGAACAGAACAGAACCGCCAAACTCAACTTACTAATCTTTTTCATCATTTTCATCTTTTTCCCCTTTTTTTGGATATTAATCCAGTATATAACAATTATATCACATTATTTAGAAAAAACAACATGGTCATGTTTACGCCCATTTTATAAAGCCGCTGCGATACGGATGTATCAACGCTTCATGCTTGGGTAAAATCCTAACTGTGTGTCCCTGCATTCCCGTATCCACACATTCAATGCGAACCTGATACAGGTTTAAATTGCCTTCGCTCTTAACCCATTTCATTTCTGTTTTTCTCGCGCTGGTGATTTCACTGGTCTGGTTCGATACTGTGCCGTGGTACAATTCTACCTGCAGTTCATCGGGTTTAATGCTGCCGAGTTCCAGATAGGCTGTTACGGTGAGCATGTCGCCGCGCTGCATTACGGGTTTTGCGTTGGATTCAATTCTTTGAATCTTTAAGGTTCCCCATGCCTGCTGCAGTTTGTGGAAATATCCGGCAAGCGATTTGGATTCGGCGTAATCGTCTTTGCTGAAACGGCGGTAATTTTTAAGCGCCGGGAAGTAAAATTGATTTGAATAGTCCATCAACATGCGATGGGACGCCATCGACTGACCGATCTGCATCATGCAGTCTTTCATCATTTTGATCCATTCGCGGGGCAGACCGTCGCGGCCTCTGTTGTAGAACATGGGGACAATTTCGCGTTCCAGAAGATCGTACAACGCTTTGCTTTCTACATCGTCCTGAAGTCTTTCGTCGACGTACTGTTCGCCGTGTCCGATTGCCCAGCCGACTTCGGCATTGTAGGCTTCGTCCCACCAGCCGTCTAAAATTGAGCAGTTAAGAACGCCGTTCATCGCGGCTTTCATGCCTGATGTTCCAGACGCTTCCATCGGGCGGCGCGGCGTGTTAAGCCACACGTCTCCGCCTGACGTTAAATACTTCGCTACATTTATATCGTAGTTTTCCACGAAAACAATTCTGCTTGAAACATCGTATTTATCGGCGAAGTGGATGATATCGCGGATTAAATCTTTACCGGGCATATCATGCGGATGCGCCTTACCGGCGAAAATTAATTGAACGGGGCGGTCGTTATCTCTTACCAAACGAAGCAGGCGTTCAGGATCGCGAAGGAGAAGATTGCCGCGCTTGTAAGTCGCGAATCTGCGCGCGAAACAAAGAGTAAGCGCGTAAGGAGAAAGCAAATCGTCAGCCTGACGAATGCGGCGTTCCATCGCACCTGTGCGTTTGTACTGTTCGCGGACGCGATCGCGCACAAAAGCTACAAGGCGTTCACGGCGGCGTTCATGCGTACGCCACAGTTCTTCGTCTGAAATTCGATCCATGCGTTCCCAGATTTTTAAATCGGTCGGCTTGTCCTCAAAGTGCGGTCCGAAATACCGATCCAACAGATCCAACATTCCCGAAGAAATCCATGTGCGGGTATGGACGCCGTTTGTAACGTGTCCGATCGGAACTTCGTTGATCGGAAGCCCCGGCCAAAGACCCTTCCACATGTCGCGTGACACAACGCCGTGAAGCGCGGCAACGCCGTTCGCGTAAGCAGCCATCTTAAGGGCAAGAACCGTTAAACAGAAAGATTCGCGCTCGTCGTTCGGATCGATTCTTCCAAGACCCAAAAATTCTTTCCATGAAATGCCAAGAACCTGCGGGAGAGAGCGGAAATATTTTTCCATCATTGGTATATCGAAACGCTCGTTTCCGGCGGGAACCGGCGTGTGAGTTGTAAAAATATTTGTCGGCCAAATCGCCTCGCGCGCTTCTTCGAATGTAAAAGCTTTTTCGCCCATTATCTCGCGGATGCGCTCAAGACCCAGGAACGCCGCGTGTCCTTCGTTCATGTGAGTCGCCGCCGGATTGATGCCTAATGCACGTAACGCGCGGATGCCGCCGATACCAAGAAGGATTTCCTGCTGCATGCGGACTTCTTTATCTCCGCCGTAAAGCGCCGCTGTGATGTTGCGGATATCCTGAGCGTTTTCTTCGATGTTAGTATCCAATAAATACAATGAAGATCTTCCAACCTTTACTTCCCAAATCTGAGCGACAGCCTGACGTCCGGCTAAATCGACAGAAATTTTTAAAGGCTGACCGTCTTTACCGATTTTCTTTTCGACAGGCATGTTATACCAGTCGTTCTCGGGATAACTTTCCTGCTGGAAACCGTCGGCATTCAGCATTTGTTTGAAATATCCCTGTCTGTATAAAAGCCCAATCCCGACAAGAGGAAGCCCCAAGTCCGAAGAAGTTTTCATGTGATCGCCCGAGAGAATTCCAAGACCGCCTGAATAAATGGGAAGCGACGCATCCATGCCGTATTCCATTGAGAAATACGCAACAACATCTTTATGGCTTCCGCGGTACCATGTTTCGCCTTTTTTATAGCGCTGGAACCTGTCGTAGACTTCCTTTAGGGCAGCCAAATAGGAATCATCCTTGGCAGCCTGCGCAAGCCTTTCCTGGCTCACCATACCCAGTGTCCGCACGGGACTCTGTTTGGACTCAAGCCAACTGTCATAATCCAGCCTGATATAAAGCTGAACCGCGTCATAATTCCATGATAACCAGAGATTACGTGCAATCTCTTCCAAAGGCTTCAGCACCGGGGGAAGCTTCGGCTTAATTGTATATGTAGATATGTTCATATGTAAAGTTTATGGGGGAATTTGATAGCTGTCAACCGAGATTTTATAACAAAATGAGGCTATCTTGGGCGTATTTTTTCATCTTACCGCCCCTTTACCAACATTTTTTCAAATATTTTCGATTTTTTCCGGTTTCAGTCAAGCAAAACGCTGAGTCCGCTCCGGGCGCGCTGTTCGCGCTAAAGCGCTCACGTTTTTATCATCTCATTGACTTTCTTGAGCGCCACGCCTCGCTGCCTTTTTCATCCACATGCTGCGCGTGCATTATCGGGATTAGATGTTTCCAAAAAGAGGCTCGCACAAAGTCGCAAAGTTGTTGTTTGAGAGCCAATCCTAAACCTAAAAATATATCTAGACTATCTATTATTTCTGGGTTTAGGAGCATACCTCGAATCGCGCGCATACCTCTGTGCCTTGGCGCCTTAGTGTGAACTCTCTTGGACTATTAAATTTTATAAAAATTTTTCATTTTTTCTTGTTTTCAGTCAAGCGAAACGCCAAGTCCGCGCCATATATAGCTGGAGGTTTTTATGAACTTAAATGCTAACAGAAATCACAAGGACAGTGTTTTCTCTGTGCTCTTCGGCACGCCGGATGTTCTGCGGGAACTGTATTCCGCCATCGTAGGAATCGACATCCCTCCAGACGCGATCGTCGATATCAACACCCTTTCGGACGCCATCTACATGAAACGGATCAATGATCTGTCTTTCACAATTAACGACAGGATTGTTGTACTAATCGAACACCAGTCAACGATTAATGAAAACGTACCTGTCAGACTGCTTATGTACATCGGGCGCGTTTACGAAAAAATAACCGAGGAGAAAAAGCTCTA
>JGI24694J35173_10003383_pt1 | contig 12133 bp, 10 predicted proteins | sample TergutCo191P1_FD_35173 | JGI IMG/M metagenome (IMG submission 35173) | reverse complement strand
TGCTCTACAGTCCATTTATCCGGGGCAGGATAGGCCGCCAGAATAGAGGCCATATCTTTTAGGTCATTTCCGGCTCTGCTTACAAGTATGCTCATATCGGTTTCCCCCTTGGTTTTATCGTCTTTCATATCTGTCTTATAATATAAGGTTATAGGACACATGTCAGGATTGATTTTTTAGAACGTGATTGAACAAACTCCAACACGAGCTCCTCAATATTCGATGCTCGTGGCATATTAATCAAGGTAAAATTGAGCTTACCTCTTTGAGATATACCCTCGCCTAAAATATGCACGAAGGACAACATTTCTTTGTTGGTCTACAAGAAATATAAATTGATGCTGCCCATAATTCAGCACCCTACGAACAAATCCAAAACTCGATGCCGTATATGTGCTAGGAGAAAATATAGTGCTTGTGTTTACCCACCGGTATTGGTCAACGAGCGCTATAACTTCCGTGGGCTGTTGCCTCACGTAACTTGCATCACGTAAATAAGCAGTTGTAAGGTCATTAGTGGTGTTTACGCAGTTAGTGAATAAGTCCCATCGTGTTACTGTATTGCATGTAGAGTCATATGTCACAGTGCCTATGAATGCCTGCATGTATACAAGCCCAAAAACCAACATGGTAAATAAACAAATACTCTTTTTCATAAAATACCCCTCAAAAATTTCGTTTCATCATCAGTACAGTTGGCCTTTCTTACTTGAACATTCAATTTAATTTACAACCCTAAAAACATAAGTATTTCTCGGCACACGATTTGACAGATATTCCCTATATCCAACAAATTTCAACACAAGCTCCTCAAATACAGTATTCGGAGCTCCTGGTATATTCATCAAGGAAAGATTATGGTTGGAAACCACGTAAAAAGGCGCTAGCTCACTTGCTTGTGAATTAATTAACACAAGATAAAGCCTATCATTTCCGGCTATACTAATATCGATAGCGCTTACTACAGCCATTGGTATAAGCACTTGTTCTCCGATAGAAAAAACGCCCCTTGTTCCATAGCCAAATAGCAACCCCTGAATTAGCCTTCCAAAATTATCTTGAGCTTGTATTTGGATTTGCTGTACTTGCTGTTGATTCCTGTCAGCATGTTGGCCGTAGACGTGGGCCGTAACCGCCATTAATACGATCAGACAAAGCGTTTTCTTATTCATCTTAACCTCCTAAAACTCCTTTTATGACACATGGACTTTAATCAAGTCGCCCTCTTATTCTTTGTTGTTCCTCTCTTAGCAACCTTCTGTTTTCTGTCATAGAGTTTTCGCTTATTCGGCGCATTGCATTGGCATCAAAAAAAGCAACATATTCTAAATGCCTTCTTTCATTAGGATTGTTTATCCACACTATGTACCTATTGTTATTTTCCAACCAAACCCTGCCATTCACTTCTCTTACTCCCATTATCAACAAATCTACTTCTGTACTCCTACCGTGCCTTGCTGTTAATTCCCTGATGATATTGTCGCTAAAAAATGAAGTTTGTACACCAATTAACCTATTGTCCTCAAAAAAGAAATAAAGTCCATTGAGTCTAAAGTTTCTTGCGTGGTCATTCGAGTACACAATAAAACCGTGTGGAGGCCTGAGCAAGCTACCGCCAAATGAATTATTAATTTCTCTGCCAAAAAAGTAAAACATCATAAAAGTTGCCGAATTGTAAAGTGGAGCAGTCGCTCTTCTAAAACCTAACCTTTCTTGACCATTCAGTAAGTTATGTACTTCACTTGGTGACATTCCCCATCTAAAATTTAAATATCCGCCTTGGAAAACTCGTGCGTTCCCAAATGCATTCTGCCCAATGGTCGTGTCATCGGCTAAAACAGTTGCACTTGTCAGTTGATTTTCCTGAAAGGCCCCTGCCCCGACATATCTAACGCTATTAGGAATAATAACGTTGGTCAGTCGATTTCTGGCAAATGCCCCCCTATTTATATGCGTAAGTCTGTTCGGAATTGTAACATGGGTAAGTTGATTATTCGTAAATGCCAAATCACCAATATAAATAACATTGTTGGGAATGGTTATGCTAGCCAGTTGATTGGAATAAAATGCTCCTTCCCCAATAGAAGTGACGTTATTGCCAATGGCAACACTTGTTAACTGATTTTCTGCGAATGCCGCCACCCCGATAGAAGTAACACTATTAGGTATGTTTACGCTTGTCAGTCGATTACTGGCAAATGCCCCATTGCCAATAGAAACAACACCATTGCCAATGGCAACACTTGTTAGCTGGTTGTGCAAAAATGCTTGCTCCCCGATATAAGTGACACTGCTAGAAATGGTAACGCTTGCCAGTTGGTTTTCTGCAAATGCCGCATTGCCAATAGAAAGAATACCGTTGCCTATGGTAACACTGGTTAGCTGGTTGCGCAAAAACGCTTGATTTCCGATAGAAGTGACGCTGTTAGGAATGATAACACTGACCAGTTGATTGTCCATAAACGCATTATTTCCGATATAGGTAACATTATTAGGAATGGTAACACTGGCAAGTCTATTTCTAGCAAATGCCTCATCGTATATATATGAAACGTTATTAGGAATGACAACGTTGGTCAACAGATTGCCAAAAAATGCTCCTAAGCCAATAGTAATAACGCTGTCGGGAATGACTACACTGGTTAGCAAGTTATACGAAAATGCCGCACCTCCGATGGCAGTAACGCTCTCAGGGATAGTAACGCTGGTAATCTGATTTCTGGCAAATGCTGCATCCCCGATGGAAGTAACGTTGTTACCAATGGAAACGCTAGTGAGTTGATTATCTTGAAACACATGGTCGCCTATGGAAGCAAGGCTGTTAGGAATGATAATACTGGCCAGTTGATTGTTACGAAATGCGCTAGTCCCAATGTAGGTCACGTTGCCAGGAATAACTATGTTGGTGATTTGGTTCCCAATAAATGCAAATTCTCCAATATTGCTCACACTATCGGGGATTGTAACATTGCTTAGTAAATTCCAGGCAAATGCTCTATACCCGATATGGGTTACGCTATTGGGAATCGTCACACTGGTGAGTTGACGCCCTGCAATAAATACGTCATCCTCCCAACGGCCACCCCTAAAGGCTTCATCCCCAATTCCTGTAACGGGCATCCCCCGTATTTCCGAAGGTATTTGTATGTTGGTGCTTCTCCCCAGATAAGCGGTAATTATTACTGAATTACCATCGTCAGATCTGATCCATCTGAAATTTCCTTCACGTTGTTGATCACCAGAACATCCTACAAACACCACCACTAACAGTATAAATATTAAGGCAAGCTTCCAAACTGTTTTTCTATTCATCTCGACCTCCTAAAATTTCTATTTGTGATTGCCCTACAAAAAAGGACAGGACTACAAAACCTTATATTCCCTCAATTTGTAAAGCAACGCAATGTTTTCCACTAATCATATATCGTTCCTTTTTCTGGATACCAACCCAACGGTTCTTCAGTATCAGGCTTGTTTAACTTATTTGCTTCGAGTATTTNAGCATCGTTATTCCACATATCCTGATAGTATTTGACCGTTTCCAGTAGCGAATCGTCAATATCTTTCATCCAGCACATTATTACGTTAGATGTACCGTCACGTCTTGTATATGAAATTTCCCCTTCACGGCAGCCAAATAGCAGAAGCTGTTTTCGTAAGTCTTTTTTCCCAAGATTATATTTTGCTNTACGCAGGTAAGCTCTGAACCCCAATGCCTGAAAATAATATACATTGTCTGCAAAGTANACATTGCCACCCATGACATGAACTTGGTTTGGTGCTTGTGTATGTATTAGATACTGATAAAATAATCGGTGAAGCTTTGGAAGCTCCTTGGATTTGATCTTTTTCGTAGTTTCGCATTCTTCCATGCTAGACATTAGCACGTTAAGTTTTACTTCCCATTCATGCCGTTTTATGCGCGGCATCAAGTAATATAATTCCTCAAAAACTTTTTTCCGCACAGTGGTATAGCTAGAGAGTTCTTTAGCATTTTTAAATTTGATAATTTTGAAATCGTTATCTTTGCCCTTTGCCTTACGTGCTTCTAGGCGATAAGACGGCTCCTCTGTCATTGTCTTGTACAATGTCCCGAATTCTATGAGGTGGAATACATTACTTTTGTTGTCGTCTTTTGTTATATTCATAAGGCAACGGCAACCTNCTGAAANGAATTTTGAGATTGCAGACCATTTGCACAATCNGCAAATAAAGCTATTGGCACGAGCGACCAGAGCATTTTCCAGTTCATAACTACACCTCCAAAAGTGCCTATGCCGAATAGCGAAAGGCATATTTCAGACAAAAGTTAAAAAATTCCAACGAATCATAAAAAATTGTCTGACCGTTAATGATAATGGTATATTCGGAGATTTGTCAATCACTAAAAGATAATTATAATTGCAAAATAGGTAATGAGATTATTAAGATGGCGAAGGTTCGGGAAATTCTGGCACAGAATTTGAAAGAAAACAGGCGAAAGCTCGGAATTACACAGCCCGAACTGGCGGAAAGGGCGAATTTGTCTACTCATTACCTTGCAATGATTGAAATAGCCCGAAGATTCCCATCCGCTGATGTGCTTGACAGGTTAGCAGTAGCGTTGGATATATCCCCTAATGAGTTATTTACCGTAGCGGTTCTTCCTGATGATGCTATGAAACAATTGCAGCAGGCAATTTTGGAAAATGTGAGCCAAGCAATTGAGAGTACTTTGGACAAGACTGTTGAAAAAGCGATTGAGAATGCTTTGAATAAGGTTATCGAAAAAAGATGCGCGGACGGTCAGCAGATGGGGGCAAACTTGAAAGGCATACAGAAGCGGAGAACCGGGGAGAAATAGCAATGTGGTATCGGTCATTGCTTGCACCCTAATAGGGTTAAATTCTTTCCCTTGAAACACGGATGGCATTGGGGCTTTCGTGGCGGAAGGGACAGAGGTCGACAATTTCATTTCCTGCCAACCTCTCTAGGAAAAATTTTTCACCCCTGTGCTGACCGACCTCGCCGCGCAATTCGTACTTTTTTCTCTGGCAATCAAAAAATTAGACAAAAAGAGAAAGTATCGGAAAGCTACATAGAAACTGAGCATGGTTACGTGAAGCTTCATATTTTTTGCTTTGCCAGGTTGCTGCCCCGCCTAAAGGCGGGGGCAATACGCTTTAAAAGCCTTTAGAAAAGGCTTTAGAAGAATCATTAGAAAAGCCATTTTCTCAATTCCAGCTCCTCCGTTTAGCATTGGCTTTGCATTGCTTCCCAATTCCAGTTCCGCCGTCTATCAATTCCGGTTCCTCCGTTTCTCAATTCCACTTCCTCTGTTTTTGTCCAAGGATATGAATTCACCTATATGTTGGATTATCTCATCAACGCCATACTTTGAAAATAGAGTTTTCTTCTTTATGCATTGAATGCGCAGTTTGGTTGTATCGCTGTTGAATTGTTCTCGTGTCGTTTCAAATTTGGAGGTTATTGCCAATGGCAAAATTTGCCCTCCGTCCATATCGCCCCTTTTTGCCATCATTAGAAAATAAACATTTAGGATAGTTTTTATTTTTTCTATGGATTCATCAAATTTTGCAGGCGGCAATGTTTTTATGCCATTTTTGCCTGTTCGTATGAGCTCTGGCCATATACCGTCAATGAATTCAACAAAATCGTCTATAGTTATATATTTACCAATGTGATTGTCTTTCAAAGCTAGTGCTAGATAAAATTTTCGTACATCAAGTGGCGTTACTTTTTCCAAATTTTTTATTATCCTTTTTTCAAATATTTTAGCTTTAATTAGCATGTGTTCCTTTTCTCTTTTTGACAAGCCAGATTCGATCGCTCTAACGTCAAAAATTTTCTGCCTTTCACTCATAGAATTCTGTATTTTTTCTTTGCTGTCCTTAAACATACTATTCAATTTTAACTGGAAATATGGGGGTGTCAAAATATAGTTACTCCCTGGGGTTTTCACTTTTTTTTGACTTAACTCCAAGAGAGGCTTAAATAAAGGTTTAAAAAATTCAATAGAGAAACCAATTATTTTTCCCTTCGCTTTGCCTGTTTCTCTTGGTAATTTATTTCGTGCCTCATCGGTTTTTCCTTTTCGCCTTGGGCTTAAATTGATAAATTTTTGTATATCATCATTTTCATACCAGGGTATAACTTTTATAGGTGCGTCAATTATGTAATGAGATTGGTTTATTATCAGTTTCTTATACTGTGGTTTATATGTAAGTTTTAATAATTGATTTTTGACCTTGGGCCAATCTTTTGCAAATGCTCCTGTAAATATTTCTTTAATAAAGCTTTCAGGAGCAAAAAGGCGATAATGTGTTTCTGTTTCATCATCCTTTCGCCCAATAATGTCATGCGACACCCCTGTTTTGTCTTCCCATGTGTGATTGTAAAAATGTGTGCAAGCAAAAGCTAAGCCGTCAAATATAGTTGAGTATGAAACATTGAATTGATATAAAGATTTAGCGGACTCTTCGATTCCTATCTTGCCTTCTAAAAGGTTTAAATATTCAATTTGCTTTCGGCTACTGGTTTCATTTTTTGCCAGTATCTTTGAGTATTTGATACTTTGAGAGGTGTCCATATTACTTCCCCTTAGTTATTTTTAGCCCGCCAACCACAGTAGATTCTTCCGAAACTTTTTTAATACTTGAATTGTCTTTAACGTTGCTTCTAGGTTTTTCTGTCGGTGTCGGTGTTTCTCCGATATAGGCCATATATGAATAGCCCCCTTGAAAATCTAAAGCATAAAGTTTGTCTGTTAGTTCGCCTTCCCTGCTTTTTATAATTCCGTAATAGTTTTTTGTTTTTCCAGCGTTTCTTCCTATGCCTAGTAAATTATGGCCATCTTGTTCAAGGTCTCCACAGCCTCTAAAATCTGCATCGGTGAATTCATCATCTTTTTTACTACTGCCTTTATAACTTTCCCGATTAAATTGTGCTGCGGCAATAGTTACACATTCACGAATTTTTGTACTTTCAACAAGTTTTGCGCTGCCATCTCTTATTCTTTCGAGGTCAGGGTTTCCGCTGCGGGTTTCTTTTCCAGCGGGTATTTTTTGAATATAGTCCAGTAAAACTATATCTCCTCGATTCATAGTTTTAAGTGCAGCTAGGATTTCAGCAAGGCTTGCACCCATACCGTCAAAAAATATGAATTTTTTACTCCCGATTGCCTCTTTTATTTTTTTGTTAGCCTTAATGAGCTCCTCCTCAAACTGGCGGCTTCCAGGCCCATCGCATATATCATTACCTCTCATTAAATTTTTATATGCGTTTTTTGGGTCTCTTTTTCCTGTGTATGGGTTTGTTACAGTTTTCAGTTTTTCTTTTATTTCATGAGTTGCGTCTCTATATGCCAAGCACAGAGAAAAACGGCGCAAGATTTGTTTTTGATTTTCCTCAAGAGAAATAAAAAGAACGTTGCGCGATTTTACCTTTTTCCCCAGAGGGAATAATGCTTCTACGCCTATGTTCGCTAAAACGGTAGTTTTACCCCGACCAGTCCTTGCTCCGATATAGGAAACCGTCCCCTCTGGGAAGGGTAAACGATTAAATAATTCTGGGGAAAATTCATATTCGTTTTCTTTTTGCCAAGCTGCTTCATAATCGGCCCATGTGGGAAAGCGGTTTACATTTGAAGATATTATTGCAAGGTTGGCAATATCAGAGAAAAGGTCAAATAACAGTGCGGAAATTTTGTCATCCGGCTCGGTTTCAATAATTCCGCTCAGGTCTTGAAGGTCTTTTATTTTGTTATCGACAGCGTTTTTAATATCGGTTCGGCGTTTCTGTTCTGATTTTTCTGTTTTGGCGGCCTCCCTTGCAGCACTGAGCTCGTCAAGTTCCTTTTCTACTTTTATATTTAGTTGGTGCTCCGCATGGGTCAGTATGATCTCAAGTGCCTGGATGGGAGGAACCCCGGAAGTTGCAACAGCGTCTTTTACATCTTGCGCGGCGATTTTTCTTTTTTTTGGTAGCTGCTCAAAATATCTTTTCAAGTATTCTTGTATGTCCATCATATTGCCCCATAATCCTTAAATACTGATTTTATTGTGTTTTCAGTATCCATATCATTTCCGAAAGTTTCTGGATGTGATTTCACATAGGCTTGTGCTTTTGCTTCAGAAAAATCACCATAGTTCCAGCCCTTTTGCTGCGCGGCCTTTTGCATACGGCAAACCCTCGCGGCAAAAGATACTTGTGTATCATGATTTCCAAGTTTTTGGTTAGCGGCTTCTTTTGCCAGAATATCCAGAGTGATTCGGCTTCTCTGCGACCAATTACTCGGTGTAGTATTATGCGAAAGGCTCATTGGTCGATTTATTGCGGTCTTGATTTGTTTTTCTTTTTCCAATTCTTTTATACGGTCAATAATAATACCGTAAAGCGGCGGAGCATCCTCAATAGCTCCATATAAAACATAATCCCCATTTTCCTTTTTGCTTCCCGGTGCTGTTAGCCCTGGTTTTCCATGCTTGACTTCTACTTCTGGGCATAGATTCATTTTGCGTATATGTTCTCCAGAATGCTTAAAGTAGAGGTGATACCCCCCAGAGGGTGTTTTTGCATAGCAGGGAAAAAACCGCTCTATGTCTTGCAATGCTCGCGGCAGGGTATCTCTGGAGAATAGTTTATATAGTTCTTTTAGCCCGTCTGACTTTTTCGGCTTGCGATCGATGTCAAGACATATAAGTCCGACTGCTTCTGGAATGAAGTAAAATTTTTTTATCTGTGTTCCCTTTGCTTTGCCTTGGTTATTCCCTTTCCCTTTCATGAGTGCAGCTATTTCCGCGATGTCGGTTGTAAAGTTTTCCGGTTCTTGTTTACCTATCATTGCCCCGGACTCATAGACTCCTATAAGTGGAATCTCAAGCTTAACCATATATTTTAGGGCAGCCAGCCCTTCCCGCTTTCGTTTAGGAGGTGTACTCTGGGATATTGGTATGTGTGGGGAACCACTGTACAGTTGTAGTGGGTGTTTTGCTTTTCCGTTTGCTCTATAACCTCTGATTTGTTCCTCAAGGGTTATTGTTTCAGCAAGTAATTTATTGAGATATTCTAATTTAGGTGAGGTCATTGCTACCCCCTGTTTTTTGACACATTTGTTGAGTTTCTGTTTCTCGTGTTGATTCTGTTGTTGCGTATAATACTTCAACGATTCGTCCATCATGAATTTTAGCGCTCACAGACACAGAGCCATACCTTAACTTTGCCGCATTTAACAGAAGGCGTGTTACTACCGCCTCAGCTTTTGTTTGATTCATACTGATGCCCCCTTGCTTTCAGTATGTTGAGAAAGCCATTTGGCAAGAATTTCTCTCCGGTATAAAACCCTGCGCCGTATCTTTGTTTTGGGAATATTCAGTCGATCCAATGTCGTTTTGCAAATACCGAGATACCCCGCCGCCTCTTTGCGGCTTAAAACCTCTTTCACTGATTTAACAGTTGATTCCATAATAAACCTCTCTCTTGAATTGTTCTCATGTGCTTTTGCAAGCCTTGATACTTTCAAAGAATACTGAGGATGTTTGGATAAGTATATTTTACCAATGGGGTATTTCGGGGTTACTTTAAGGGTATTTTATTTACCCGCAAGGGTTCGATAAGCGTACGAATATTTTGACCGCACTTTTTTGTCGTTTTGGGGCTTTAGTATGGGAAAAANCCGATTAAACAGCCTTTCTACAAATCTGAGGTTTTCTTACGATATTAGGTACTTTCGCAATCTTTTTAACGGTTTTCTTGTGTTGTTTTCGTCATACATACAAGGCTACTTTTTATGGAGTTTTTATTTTTTTCCACTTTTCAAAATCTTTTGAAGGTTTGTGAAATGGATTTCCGTTGCTACTTGCACTATTTTTTAAGTTTTTTTCTCCAAAATGATATTGAATAGTTGACCAAGATATTTTTTTCATGTCATCTGGTTTTATACTTTGAAAATATTCGGCTAATGATTGTTTTGATTTTAGCCACTTTAACCCATAATCCGTTATATCAAAATATCCATATTCCATTAGATGTTTATAGTCTAAAGAAAATTTTGGAAATATTTTAATCAGTCGATTCAAATGAAAATCAATAATCTCATCGGAATTTTGATTAAGGATGGGGCTTTCATTTTTCACAAATGATACCAATCCATCTTTTATTAACTTCAATTTAACTTTTTCTTTCCGGTTTTTTGGATATTCAACACTGTGGCCTATTTTCCACAATTTTTCTAATGCGCTTTTCAAAAATACCCAATAGCTTTCTAGGTTTTTAAGTGTTATTGCTACTGTTTCTATGTCACTTTGATCATGTTCAGGGTAATACGTTCCAGGGTCGCGTATTTCTTCACGGTTAAATGTTCCAAGCTTTATGTCTTTTTGGATTTTAGAAGAAGCTTCCTCACCTAATTTATCGATGTAGTTGAATACTTCAAACATTTCATCTTCATCATATACTTTCCATAACATATCCGATAACTCATTATTATAAAGGTTTGCATATGTTACTTCTTGGGTAATAATATCGCTCGCTTCAAAATAGGAAAGCTCTCCCTCAGCACATGCTTCAACTATGCTCCTAACTAGTATTTTTGATTCATCAATAAAAAGACTTGTTATTTCATCAGGCTTATACTTTCGGTTCTGTAATAGCACCATAGCTTACTCCCCATCCGCCCGTAAGTCAGGCAGTAACTCTCTGAATGTATTTATCGCCGTTGCCTGTATTACTTTCCGGTCTCCTTCCGTCCGATGCTCCCCATAATGAGAGAGCATTGAATCTGTTAGGTGCCCTGTCTGCGATTTCAAAAGTTTCTTTTCAAGTTTTCCCATAAGGTACGATGTATAGAAATGCCGCCAGCCGTGAAATAAATACTTTCCCGCTTCATTTTTAGAAAAGCCGCTATCGGCAAGTGCGGCCCGGAGGCCGTTAATGAACAACCGACCCTGCATAGGAACATCGGCTTTATTTTCAGTCCAAAATATAAAACTATCAGGAGAAACGCCCCAGGGATTTTTCTTCCCCAGATCAATCAGTTTTTGCAATAAATCTGGAAAGGGAAGCTCCACTGTCCGGGGTTTGTTGTTTTTAGGGAGCTTTAAGCCGTCTGCCCTGTTCCATGCGCCCCGGACATAAAGGCAGTCAGGCCCTAAGTCTTGCAGGCGTAATGCCAGAATTTCGCCTTGCCTCATGCCAGTAACCGCCGCCAGCATATTAGCAAGTTTAGCCCTCTCGTCTTTCCACTCAACACGGAAGGCAGCAGCAGCGGAGGCAGGAGATAGAATCTTTTGTTCTTTTCCCTCACCGGAAAACATGATATGGCCTCTTGTAGGGTCTGTCTCAATTTTCCCCTTTGAGAAAGCCCACCTGAGCGGCTTTGTTCCTGCAAGAATTACACTATTTTTCCGGGCAGCAGATATGGCTTTGCTTCCCATGTGGTTTATGAAAGCGTCTATATCAGTGGCGGCAATATCCCCAAGGATACGCCCCTTGAAAAATGGCTCCCAATATAAGGTTGCCGCTTGTCCTTGCCTGATACAATGTGCACGGTGTATACCGTGGTTCTTCCGGCGTTTTTCAGCGATATAAGCAGATTTGTTCCAGTCCCAAAACTCAGATAAAAATGTAGTGAAGTTTTGGGCTGCAAGGGTCTCTGTTAGCACATAACTTTTTATCCACCCCATCCGCTTCATTTCCTCTAGCAAAATTTCCGCCTCGACCTTTGTTTTTACTTTCCGGGCCGTGTCTTTAAAAGACAAGTCTTGAACTTTCAGCGGTGTCCGCTTTTGGGGTATACCGTCACGTAACCAAGCAAAAGCTGTTTTCATCGCCTCCGCTTCGGTTTTTTGTCTTGTGCTGATTGCGGGGTAATACCCTCCGGTTGCCTCATTTTTGAACTTCACTGAATAACAGGGGCGATTTGCCCTTTTGAACACAGAAAACGGGAGGTTTTTCATGCCTCAATCCTTGCAAGCGACATCCAAAAACGATCTTAGGTGTCGTTTCCATGTGTCGTTTTACACAATGCAATGATTAAGAACGCCCGTTGTTAAGGTGGTTCATCACCTAATTCCTTATGACATAAGGAATTACGCTATTGCCGGCGGTGAGACTTGAACTCACACACCCTTGCGAG
>JGI24694J35173_10003374_pt1 | contig 12149 bp, 8 predicted proteins | sample TergutCo191P1_FD_35173 | JGI IMG/M metagenome (IMG submission 35173) | reverse complement strand
ACGGAGTAATAACCAAATCCGGATTCCCCGCGCGTCATAAGCGTTACCACTTTGGCCAGCTCAACGAACGATGCGTCGTCTTCCGCCGCGAGAATATAGTTGAAACGGCCCTGCACCCAGTGTTCCCTCGGGTTGGAAACCGCATAGCCTTCCGAATCGCTGAGAAAAACATGGCCCGTTTCCCAAATTCTGAAAATGGAAAGAAGCTGCCTGAAATAAGTTCCGGGAAGGGTGGCCACCAATATTTTGCCGTCCGAATGCGGCAAAGGCGCGGCCAGATAGAATACCACGCCCTCGCCTGACGGGTAAGTGGACGAAACCGTTTCTTTTCCCGAAAACGCCTGCCGGATATATTTATCGGTGATTACGCCGGCTTCCGCCGCAAATTCTCCCGCCTCGGCGACTAGTCCGCGGTCCGAGTCAAAAACCGCCATTCCGATAAAGCTCGGGTTCAGCTCGATGTCCTCCAAGAGCATCCCCGTCCATTCGCTTTCCTCCGCCGCCTCCAGGCTTTGGGCCGTTTTCCCCACAATCAATTTCAGGCTTCCCAACTCCCTGCTTATATAGTGGTCCGCTATGTCGGCAATCACGTTCAGATCGTATTTCAGGAATGTTTCCGTGCTTCTTTCCACGTAGGCGATTCCGGCCAATATGCTGAACAGAATTATAATCGAGTTGGCGGCCACAATTATTGATATAGTTCTTATGCGGATGTTCATATTTTCACCTCACCTTACAGAAGGCCGGCCGGATTTCGGGGGGAAAAGCTGCGGTCTTTTTCATGCGACACCCCCTTGGCGTTCTCTGAACGTACTCCAATAATTTACTAAAGCACGGGGTGATTTTCAAATTTTTTACGATTATGGCCGGACATGGGCCCCGCGCAGGAACGCGGGTAAAAAACGGCAGAATTTGGACACATATTGAGAACGTGGGTAAAAAACGGCGGAATTTGGACACGTATTGACAACGTGGGTAAAAAACGGCAAAATTTGGACATGAGCCCCGCGCAGGATTCGATAGGGCCGCTGTCCATCGAGGCCGAAAAGCTTGAAACCGCCGCCGTATTGCGAAAAGAGGCCCGGGTAAGACAGGCCCTGGCCGAGCTGAAAGGGTTTGCCGAGGTGATTCCCAACCAGAACATTCTTATAAACGCCATCGTTCTTAAAGAGGCAAAGGAAAGCTCGGCGATCGAAAACATAGTCACCACCCAAGACGAGCTGTACGAAAGCATGGCGGTGCAGTCGTCGAACACGGACGCCGCCGCAAAGGAGGTTTTAAGCTACAGGGAAGCCGTTTACACGGGCTGCGACCTGTTAAGGAAAAGGCGGCTCATCGGCGTAAGCGACATCCTGAAAATACAGGAAACGATAGTAAAGAACAATGCGGGAATAAGAAGACTGCCCGGAACCTCGCTTGTAAACGGCTCCACAGGCGAGGTCATTTACACGCCGCCGCAGGACTACGACGAAATATGCGCGCTGCTTGACGACTTTTGCGATCACCTAAACGGCACGGAAGACAGCCTGTGGAAAATGGCGATGCTGCATTATCAGTTTGAAGTGATACACCCGTTCTACGACGGCAACGGGCGCACGGGAAGAATCCTAAACATTTTGTTTCTGTTGCTGAAAGGCCATTTGGAAACGCCCATCCTGTACCTGAGCTCGTACATAATCAAAACCAAGGAAACATACTACGGCCTGCTCCAGGAAGTAAGAAAAAACGGGGCGTGGGAAAAATGGGTGCTGTACATCCTGGATGGGATCGAGGAAACCGCGAAAGAAACGCTGGGAAAGGTAAGGTCGATAAAAAACCTGCTGGACGCCACGCTCGAGGAGGTAAGGGAGAAGCTCCCCAAGATATACTCCAAGGAACTTGTGGAAACGATTTTTGAAAACCCGTATTCCAAGACGGATTTTCTGGTAAAGAAACTGAACGTCAACAGGAAGACGGCGGCGAAGTATTTTACCGAGCTTGAAAACAACGGCTTTTTGACCCACGCGCAAATCGGCAGGGAGAAAATCTTTATCCACAAAAAACTGATGAGGATATTGTCGGAATGAGATTCGGCCGCCAAAGGTGTATATACAGCGTCCGGCTTTGGGCCGAAAACAAACATTGCCATCCCGCGCGCTTTGATGTAAGATAAGCCATGCTGCAAACCATGCGAAACATCGGCATAATGGCGCACATTGATGCCGGCAAGACAACCACCACGGAACGCATCCTCTTTTACACCGGAAAAAGCCACAGAATAGGCGAGGTTGACGACGGCGAGGCCATCATGGACTGGATGGAGCAGGAACAGCAGCGGGGAATCACCATCCAAAGCGCCGCCACCACAACCTATTGGAACAAACACCGCATAAACATCATCGACACGCCGGGGCACGTGGACTTCACCGCCGAGGTGGAGCGCTCCCTGCGCGTGCTGGACGGCGCGATCGCCATTTTCGACGCGGTGCACGGCGTGGAACCGCAGACGGAAACGGTCTGGAGGCAGGCCCAGCGATACCAGGTGCCCTGCGTGGGCTACGTGAACAAGATGGACCGCGCCGGGGCGGACTTCTTCTTCGTAATCGAGGACGTGCGGGCCAAGCTCGGGGCCAACACCGTGGCCCTGCAAATTCCGATCATACGCGATGGAAGTTTCGAAGGCGTTATAGACCTTGTCGAAATGAAGGAACTGCGCTGGGAAGGCGGCGAAGGCGAAACCATAGCCGCCGCGGACATCGCCGGGGAGCGCGAAGGGGCGGCAAAGGAGTGGCGCGAAAAGCTAATCGACGCGCTTTCCAGCGTTTCGGACGCGGTAACCGAAAAGTACCTTGCCGGCGAGGAGCTGGAGGCGGGCCTTCTCCGCTCCGAGCTGCGAAAGGCCGTTCTTGCGCGCAGCATACTTCCGGTGTTTGCCGGCGCGTCCCGCCGAAACATAGGCGTGCAGCCCCTGATCGACGCGGTAATACACTACCTGCCCGCCCCGGACGAAATCAGGGACGCCGCCGGGTTCCACTCAAAAAAAGAGGAAGAGGTGGGCATCCCCTGCGATCCGGCCGGACGGCCCCTTGGCCTGGTTTTCAAAATCCAGAACGACCGCGAGGCCGGCAGCCTTTGCTACGTCCGCATGTACTCCGGCGCGTTCAAGCCGGGCGAGGCGGTGTACAACGTGGGAAAGAAAAAACGCGAGCGGGCAAACCGCATCCTGCGGATGCACTCCAACAAAAGCGAGGCAGTCGGCGAGCTTGTGGCCGGCGACATCGGCGTCATAATAGGAATGAAGCTCGCGCAGACCGGCGACACAATAGGCTGCGAGGGCTGGCCCGTGCTGCTGGAAAAAATGCAGTTCCCCGAGCCGGTAATCTCCGTTTCCATCGAGCCCAAAACCATCGCCGAGCAGGACAAGCTCAAGGACATACTCGCGATTCTCGCAAAGGAAGACCCCACCTTCACCACCAAGGAAAACGAGGAGACCGGCCAGCTCATCATCTCCGGCATGGGCGAGCTGCACCTGGACGTGCTCGTAACGCGGATGCTCAAGGAGTTCAACCTTGGCGCAAAGGTGGGCAAGCCGCAGGTCACGTACCGGGAGTCGATAAGCTCCGCCGCCGAACACGCCGAAGAGTTTTCGCGGGCCATAGCCGGAAAGGAAAACGCCGCGTCCGTCACGCTGAGGGTGGAGCCGGCCGAGCGCGGGGCCGGAAACTCGTACGCGAACGCGGCGAAAGGCAGGCGCGACGTTCCCGAGGCGATCTTCGCCGCCGTGGAACGCGGGGTAACCGGGGCCTTCGCATCCGGAATCGTGATGGGATATCCCTGCATCGACGTGGCGGCCACCCTTTGCGACGTGCGCTACTCGGAGCTTACCGGAACGGAGTTCGCCTTCGAGGCCTGCGCCAGCATGGCCTTCGACGAAGCCTGCCGCAAAGCCGGCCCCGTAATGCTCGAGCCGATAATGGCGGTAAACCTAGTGAGCCCGCACGAGTTCGTCGGCGAGGTGATGAGCCTCGTGACCCAGCGCGGCGGCCACGTCCTGAACATGAACGCAAAGCCGGACATAGACGAAATCAAGGCCCAGGCGCCGATGTCGCAGATGTTCGGCTTCATGACCTCGCTGCGAAGCATAAGCCAGGGCCGGGCAAGCTTCGCCATGGAGTTTTCGCACTTCGAGAGGAAGTCCGGAAAGTAAAAGGGCGCGGGCCAAGCTTGGGGCCGCCGCTCACCTTCCGTACAAGACCGTAAGGGCGCGAATCTTTTCGGCGAGCCCTGGGCCGGCGGCTTTGGCGGGCATCCGCCAGCTCCAGTTGCCGCCGCCCAGCGTGGAGGGAACGTTCATCCTTGCGCGGTTGTCCAGGCAAAGATGGTCCTGCATGGGGATGACGGCGGTGTTTGCCACGGACGAAAGCGCGCAGCGGACAAGCGAGCGCACGCCTTCCCTTTCGCCCCTCGCCCCAAGAAACTCCAGAGCGAAAGCCGCGTCCGGGCGTGGGGCCGACCTAAACCAGCCCAGCGTGGTGGGGTTGTCGTGGGTGCCGGTGTATACCACGCAGTTCCGCCCGTAGGTGTACGGCACGTAATCGCCCGGCTCGCGGGAGTCGAACGCAAACTGGAGAACCTTCATTCCGGGATAGCCCGAAGCTTCGAGCAGGGCCCTGACCTCCGGGGTAAGGTAGCCCAGGTCCTCGGCTATTATCGCCGCGCCGGGCAGCCCCCGGTTTACCGCCTCCACAAACGCAAGGCCGGGGCCCTTCACCCACTCGCCGCCCATGGCGTTTTCGGCGCGGGCGTCTATCGAGAAGTAGCTTTCAAGGCCGCGGAAGTGGTCGATTCGCATAACGTCGTAAAGCCCGAAGCCGGAACGGAGCCGGCGGATCCACCATTCGAAGCCGGTTTCCTCGATGCGGTCCCAGCGGTAAAGCGGGTTTCCCCAAAGCTGGCCGGAGGCGGAAAACGGGTCTGGCGGGCAGCCGGCCACGCGCAGGGGCCTGAGCTTTTCGTCAAGCTGGAAGAGCTCCGGATTCGCCCACACGTCGCAGCTGTCGCCGGCCACGTAAATGGGCATGTCGCCGATTATCGCCACGCCAAGCCCGGCGGCGCAAAGCCGAAGCTCCCTCCACTGCTCATGGGCAATGTATTGCACGAACGCATAGTAGTATACGTCGTCCGCAAGCTCGGAGCCGGCCAGGCGCAGGGCCGGCTTTTCGCGCAGCTTTGGCCCTTCCTCCCACTCGTGCCAGGGCCGGCCCTTGTGCCGCTTTTTGATCGCCATGAACAGGGCGTAGTCGTCGAGCCAAAAAGCGTTTTCGCCGCGGAACGACTCGAAGCCGGCCGAGCCGCCCTTGGCCCGAAAGCGCCCGCACGCCAGACGCAGCAGAGGCCCCCGGCGGCGGTAAAGGGCCGCGTAATCTACCCTGCCGGCCCTTTGCCCCCGGTTCGCGGCTTCGAGCTCTTCCTTCGCAAGCAGTCCAAGTTCCGCAAGGCCGTCGAGATCCACGTAATACGAAGAAATCGCAAACGCCGAGAAGCTTTGGTAAGGGCTGTCGCCCCAGCCGGTCGGCCCAAGGGGAAGTATCTGCCAGTATTTCTGCCCCGCGGCCTTCAGAAAGCCAAGCCAGTCGCGGGCCGCCTGCCCGAAGGAGCCTATGCCGTAAGGGGAAGGAAGGCTGCTCACCGCCAAAAGTATCCCGGCGGCGCGTTCGTTCAACACTTTGCTTTCCATGAAACGAAACGATACCACAAATCCCGCCGGATAACAAGGAACGCACGGACCGCCTGCCGCCGCCCCGGGGCGGGCTTGGCGGTTTTCCCTTCGCGTGGTACACTTGCCAAATGAAGCGCTTATCTTTGGCCCTGCTCGCGCTGCCGGCGCTGCTGTTTCTAGCGTGCGCTACCGGCAGGCTCAACATTCCCTACGATCTCAGCCCCGAGGAGCTTATCCAGCGGGCGCAGGAGGCTTCCGACAGGAACCGTTTCAACCACGCCCTGCAAATCTACCAGGCCCTGCTTGACAGGAACCGGCACGACCTTGCCTGGGTGGTAAACGCGGAGTACGAAATCGCCTTTATCCACTACAGGCAGCGGAATTTCGACCAGGCCAGGGAGGGTTTCAACACCCTGCTTGCCCGCTACGAGGCCCCGGGCGGGGAGTTCCTTCCCGAGAAGTTCAGGGTGCTCGCAAACGTGGTTCTTGCCAGGATAGACGAAAGGGAAGCCCGCGGCGGCCGAAGGGGAAGAAGGGCTTAATCCTAATCCTAAGCCCCAAGGCTTAGGATTAGGCCTAAGGGTGCGGAAGGATTATCGCGTGCAGGTCTATGCCCTGGCGCACTATTTCCGCGTCCACCATGGCCCTGTTTATCCTGCCCCTCGGGCGCGGGTGCGGCGGCGCGTCGCCGATCAGTATCATTATCCGGGTTTCGCCTTGCCAGTCGAGCTGCGTAGCGCCGGCGTGAAGGGCCTCCAGAACCGCCTCCGGGATGTCCCCTCCCCCGCTTACCCTTACGGTGTCTATCTGCCGCTGGAGCATGTCGAAGTCCGTGGTGAAGGGCACAACCCTGTTGAGAAAATCGTCGAAATAGTCCTTGTAAAACNCCATGCCCACCCGGACCGACTCAAAGGCCTCGGACATCTCCCTGACCTCGTTGACAAGCCGCTCGCGTATTTCGCCGAAGAAGGGCCGCATCGAGGCGGTAACGTCCAGGCAGATTACTATGTCGGTTACCGTGCCTTCGGCCAGCGCAAGGATTTCCCGCAGGCGGTCCATCATTTCGTCGGGGTTTACGGCAAACGAGGTGTTCTCCTCCCCGGCAAGCGACGTAAAGGCCGCGACGGTCTGGGGCAGGAACCTTCTGCCCGGCGGCGGCGCGGGGGCCGCAAACGGGGCAGGCGGCTCCGGCACCACCGGCGGGATCTGCGGAACGTAGGTGAACTCCTGCGAAAAACGCAGCGTAAAGGGGTTGTCCATAAAGGGGCCCCTGTAGTCGGCGTGGGCAAAGTAAAAGGCCCTTATGTTCAGGTACATGCCGTCTTCCACATGGACCTCGTTTTGCCTTGTGCCCTCGTGTCCGTACACCAGCCTGTACGGTATGTAGATGTGGAACGCCCAGCCCAGCTCGGGGTGCCATCTTGGGGTGGAGGAAACCAGCGAGTAGATGCCGCTTCCCCTGGGTATGGGAATGCCGTCGATAAGGCGTATCTCGTCCCCGTTTATCTCGTTCCATTCCGGCGCGCGGTACGCGAAGTTTGCCTCGCGGAAAAGGGGGTCACGGGTGGTCTCGGTAAGCAGCACGGAGGAAATGTCCGGCCTGTGGCGTATAAAAAGGTGAAAGCCGCCGTCGCCCCTAAGCTCGATGACCAGGTCTTCCGGCGAGATGCTCAGGTCCTGCGCGTAAAGCGGCAACGGAAGCAAGAAAAGCGAAACCAGCAACAACCGAAAAAGCTTTGCCATTCCCTTATTATCGACCCAAACGCCCTGGGAATGAACCCGGAAATCGCGGGGCCAAAAAAACGCGGGGAAGAAGGCCCCTCCGCCTCCGTCCCCGGGTTCAGCCGGAGCTACTGCCCCGCAGCCAGAAGATCCGCGTTTACGTCGGCGATTAGCGAGCCCCACTCAAGGGAAACGGCTTCCACGAGCTGCGAGGGGTCGCCGTCGTGCCACCACATTTCCCAAGCTATGTGCCCGCGCTGAAGGCCGGGAATCAGAATGTGGTACTGCCACATGAACAGACTCGGATCGCGGATAATCGCCATCGTTTCCGTCACGGCGCGGGAATCGCGGAACAGGTGCCACAGGCCGTCCTGCCACGCATAGGGCGATTCGTCCACGGGCCTGTGCCACAGATCCACGGCGGCAACAATCCTACCCACTTCGTCCGGGGGAAACGTGTGCGGAATCACAAGCACGTTTTCGAAAGTATAGACTACAAAGTTGTTGCGCCTTGGGCCCATCGGGAACATAACCATGCCCCAGTCGTCGCTCATGCCCTGAAGGTCGTTCCGCACGTACAAGGGCTCAACCCGCATGGCGACTATGCCGTCGGTAAAGGCCGGCATGTACCAGTTCCAGTGGCTGCCCTCCGGCCTTGGCATCATTACGCCCTCGTTCATAAGCCGCATGGCAAACTGCAGGGCCTCAAGAAACGCCGGGCTTCCACTGGCGTTGTAAAACCTGCCGCTTGAGTCCCTGCCCACAAAGTTGGCGCCGTTGCTTGAAACAATCGCGTCAAGAATGTAGGTGGAAAGATCCGCCGGCATGGCCCACGTATCGATAATGCCGTCGCCGTCGATATCCCGCGTAAGCCGCCTTGCAACGTCGAGAAAGTTTTCCCACGTCCAGGTGCGATCCCGCTGCATGTTGTACGGAAGCTGCGGGTCAAGGCCGGCCTCCCTGAAAAGCCTCTTGTTGAAGAAAACCACCGAGGCCTGAAGGCTGTCCCCGTAGCCGATGCCTATGCCGTAGGTGCGCCCGCCAAAGGTAAAAAGGCTTCTGACGCTTTGGTTCCAGTCCACCCTTCCGTCGCCGATCCTCTTTGGCGAAAAGTCCACGTTGCCGGTTATCGGGGCGATCAGGCCCTGCCTTTGCAGGGTTATGCCCCAGGCCGGCGTAAGCCAGAAGGCGCTCGCGGCAGGCTGCCCCGCCATGATGGAAATCGCCACCGTCTGCAGCATCTCGTTCCACGAGGCGATCTGCCTGTGGCTCATCCTGAAGCCGTGCTCGTTCAGCATCCTTCTGCGGTAGGCAAGAATCCTTGCGTCCATCTCGTTAGTCGGCTGAAAAGTGTTGACGTCGTAATCTTCCCAGAAGTTTCCTATAACGATATCGGCTCCCCTAAGCTGATCCCTTCCGCCCGCGCCCCACGCCGGAAGCGCAAGCAAAAGCATCAGCGGGAAAAAGACAAACCCCGCCGCCGTTTTTTTGTCGAACATTCTACTCCTCCTATTTAGTCAGTCTTAAGCGGTGACGGGAACCGGGGGGAGGGGGGATGGCCCCCAAGCTTTGACCCGGTTCCCCGTTCGGCATCAGTAGGCCTGATACTCCCCGTAGTAGGCGTAGGCATAGCCCGCCGCGGGCGCGGCCTCGACCGCCGCAGGAGCCTGCGCAACGATAACCGCCGCGCCTTCCGGCACGTACAGCCTTACGTCCCAGATCGTAAGCTCGAACGGGCCGGGCCTTCCGCTTTCGTGGGTCTGCCACTGCAGGCCCGTAACGCGATCCTGCCTAAGCCTCCCCACGGGAGTGGCCCAGCCGGGCTGCATGAAATGGTTCATGGGAATCGAAACCCTTATCGCCTCGTCGGCCTCGGTTTCAAAAACCACCCAGAAAAAACCGTGATCCCTCACGTCGGTAGTCTGGAACTGGATCGAATAGCGCTGGCCGTCGCCCCTTACCATGAACGAAATCGCCTCGGTCGCCCTCAGGTTTTCCAGCGTTGCGTCGTCCGGATGAAGGCCAAAGCCGGCAAAACCCCACTCGAAAGTCGTGGTCACTTCTCCGGCAAGGTGGAAGCCTGTCATGCCGTCAATCTCTACCTCGGTCATTTCGATTGTGGACGAGCCAAGATCGGGAGGGCCCTGGTCATCCATGGCAAACCACTCCCCGCTTGGGACAACCGCAATAACGTCACCCTCGGCCCTTGCCGGCGCGCCCGCGCAGGAGACAAGAGCCAAGCCAAGAAGCGCGGCGACAACACCGCACAGCACCGTTTTCGTCGTTTTCATAAAAACTCCTTCGTGTTTATTTTTCGCCCGGGCCCTTAGTTTTGGTCCCAAGGCGATGTCGCATTGTTTATCGCGTCGATCATCGCACGTATGACCTCCGCGCTTTCGTCGGAATTCGGCAGGCCGGTGGAGCGGTTGAACAGGCCGAACCTTTCGCCGCTTCCGCCCAAAAGCCCGTTGTCCCAGTAAATGGGAACAAGCCCGTTTGCCCTTGCCGTGCCGAACACGTGCCCGGCATAGGCCAGCCTGTTTATCCTTGCCGTTTCGATAAGCTCCTCGTCCCCGCCATGGGAACCGGTGCCGTGCCGAACAGGGCCCATTTCGCCGATGATTACGGGAATGCCGTTGTCGACAAACCTTGCCCTAAAACCGGCAAAAACGTTTTCGATACCAGCAACGCTGCCTGGGCCCGTGGCGGGCGGCCAGACCGGGTGTTCGCGGAACAGGGCAAAATTGTTGGGCTGGTAAAAGTGGAAGTTTACGATTTGCCTGTTCGGAACGGGATCGTTGGGCAGAACGAACATCAGGGTTTCGAAAGCTTCGACCGTCCGGAAACTGGTATTGTAGCCGGAGTGTATCAGGAAGCGGTACCTGTTCGCGCCGCCGGTTCTGCGCACGGCATCGGTAAAGACCTGGTTCCACTCGTTTACGATTCTGAATTCCAGCGGACGGTTTAGGCCGTCGCCCCAGTCGCCCACATGCAGCTCGTTGAAACCCTGAAACATAAGCCACTCGCCGTAGTTCCTGAACCGCCGGGCAATCTGCTCCCACATTCTTTCAAACTGTCCGGTTATCTGCGCGCGGGCCGCCGGATCGGCGCCCGCCCTGCGAAGCGAAAGCCAGGTTCCCGCCTGATCCCCTTCGGTGTAGGTTCGCCCGTCGTGGTGCATGTTGATGATAACGTTAAGACCGGCCTCCCTTGCAAGGCCCACGACCTCGGCCACCCGCTCAAGCCTTTCCGGGTTTATCGCGTAGCGCGGCCCGTCGCCAACGTGCCCTATCCAGGTTACCGGTATGCGCACAAGGTTGAAGCCCTGCTCCACGATACCCTCGAATATCGCGCGGTTTGCCAGAGGGTTGCCCCACACGTCCTCGATTGCAAGCGGGTATTGCCCGCCCCTTACGGCATCAAGGGTATTGCCAAGATTCCAGCCGACGGTTATCCCTTCCTCCCTGAAGAAGTCGAGGGCCGTTCTGCCGGAAACCCCTTCCGGGGGAGCGCCCCGCACTCCCCTTCCGGTGCCGCAGGCCATAGCCAAAAGCCCGATTAAGACGAGAAGCGCAAAAGGAAAAAGCTTTGCGATGTTCTTCATAAAACCTCCGATGTTGTTGGCCTCAGTTCCAAGGCGGCTCTACGCTGTTTATGGCGTCGATCATGGCCCGGATGACCTCGGCGCTTTCTTCGGAATTGGGCTGGCCGGTGGCGCGGTTGAACAGGCCAAACCTTTCGCCGCCGGTTGCGTTTATATTCGGGCTGTCCCAATCGGCGGGGCCCAAACTTCCGTTGTCCCAGTATATAGGAACAAGCCCGTTTTCTCTTGCCATCGCGTACACGCGCTCGATGTAGTGCAGCCTGTTTACCCTGGCCAGTTCCGCGCGGGCGGCATCCCAGCGGGCATCGGGCCCGTGCCTTACGGGGCCAATCTCGCCGATAATAACCGGAATGCCCCTTTCGACAAACCTTTCCCTAAAACCCGCAAAGGTATTGCCAATACCCACAATGCTCCCAGGGCCTGTCCCCGTCGGAGGCCAGTTGGGGTTGTCGCGGAACAGGGCAAAATTGGTGGGCTGGTAAAAGTGGAAGTTCACTACCCGCCTGTTCGGGACGGGATCGTTTGGCAGTATGAACAGCCCCATGTCGTAAGCCGCCCCGGTTTGGAAACTTGTGTTGTAGCCGGAGTAAATAAGAAAACGGTATCTGTTCGCGCCTCCTGTTCTGCGCACGGCGTTGGTGAAAACCTGGTTCCATTCGTTTATTATCCCGAATTCCGTCGGGAGGCCTAACCCGGTGCCCCAGTCGCCTACGTGCAGCTCGTTGAAACCCTGGAACATGAGCCACTCGCCGTGGTTCCTGAAACGCATGGCGATTTGCTCCCACATTCTTTCGAACTGCCCGGTTATCTGCGCGCGTTCCTCCTCGCAGGCGGCCGCCCTAAGAAGCGAAAGCCAGGTTCCGGCCTGATCTCCCCCGGTATAGGTTCGCCCGTCGTGGTGTATGTTGATAATAACGTTGAGGCCGGCGTTTCTTGCAAAGCCGACAACTTCCGCCACGCGGTTCAGCCTTTCCGGGTAAATCGTATAGCCCGGCCCCTCGCCTACGTTGCCCGCCCAGGTTACCGGTATGCGCACAAGGTTAAAACCCTGATCCCTGATACCGTAAAATATCGCCTGGTTTGCCGCCGGGGCCCATGCGCCTTCCACCGCCACGCCCGCGGGGG
>JGI24694J35173_10003367_pt1 | contig 12178 bp, 9 predicted proteins | sample TergutCo191P1_FD_35173 | JGI IMG/M metagenome (IMG submission 35173) | reverse complement strand
CGGATCAAAAAAGGGGAAAGAATTATTCCCACAGTTACCGTGATTGTAACAACGAACGTAAGGAAGGTAAAAAGGCAAGAAAGAAATTCTTTTATTTCTTCGGTTGTTACTTCACCGCCTGAATGTTCGGCAAGGTATTCTTTGAAGGTTGGGATAAAAGCAACGGCGATTGAACCTTCGGCAAAAAGGCGGCGGAAAAGATTTGGAATCATAAACGCCACAGAAAAAGCATCCGAAAGGGCGGTTGTNCCCAAAAACGCGGCTTTTGTCATTTCCCGCCCAAGCCCCAATACTCGGGAAACCAGCGTAAGCAGCGATAGGGAAAAACCATGCCGAACAAGCGAACTGCCGGACGTTGACTTTTGCTGCTCAGGTGTGGAATCGTTACTTTCAGGGGCTTTCATAATTCACCATATCGCTAAAAGCATATTTGGGCAAGGTGTGGTTTTAGATACCGCCAGCCCCTATTTTCTCATTTTCGCTTTAAGTTCTTCAAGCGCTGTCGCCGCGGCATTTTCTTTTTCCAGCTCTCTAAACGCTTTGTCAGCTTTAACTTCATCTTGCGACTGCCCCAGCGCCAACAGTAATTCCTGCTCAAGGATGTCGGGGTCTACGCTACGTTCCCGCGCCGCAAGACCTGGCAATTGCCGACGCATGGAGTCTATCTGCGTTTTAAGCAGCCGCGCTTCTTCCTGCAAAGCCGCATGACGCGCGGCTGCTTTCTGCAATTCCTGTTCAGCGTGTGTTAAAAGGTCTGCCGCTCCACGTTCACGCGCAAGCCTTGCCCGCTCCATCCACTTGGCAGCTTCGCTTTCCGCCGCGGTTATTTCCTTTTCAGTCATTTTTAATGTCGCGACAAAACCAAAAATATATTCCTTTGCCTGCGCCGCATTCATACCGGAAAGATTTTCAGGATTTAAGTCAGCAGGAATCCGGTTAATCGAACTTTTGTTGTCTTCGTTTTGTTCTATCATTTTGCAAATCTTCCTCCAAGTAAAATAGCGCGGATAAGATTCTCCGCGGCAAACCTCAAATTGCGCTCGCCGTTTTTTAGCATTTCCTCAAGGCTTGTTTCCCCGCACGATATTGAAGCCGCGTAATCAAACATTTCAAACAGTTCACCGGAATCCCCGCTTAATGCTCCTGAAAGCAGCGCCACAGGAACTTTTGCTTTTTTGCTCTCTCTTGCGACAATTGAGCATAACTTTCCCAACTTCATTGTTTGGCTGTCAGTTTTGCCTTCCCCGGTGATAACAAGGTCTGCGCCTTTTTCAAGCTGCTTGAAAAAACCGGCATACCGCATGACAAGCATTGCGCCGGATTCCATTTTCGCTCCAAAGCAAATCCTTAAAGCCGCACCGACTCCGCCGGCAGCTCCGTCACCCGGCTGTTCCACATCTTTTGCAAGCCCTGATTTTATCCATGCCTGCCCAAGTTTTGAAAGCCCGGAGTCAAGAGTTTTTATCATCTCAGGAGTCGCCCCTTTCTGCGGACCAAAAATCGCTGACGCACCATTGGGGCCAAGAAGCGGATTTGTCACATCACAGGCGACTTTTATGGAAACGTTTTTTAATCTCTTGTCGGCATTTGAACAGTCGATGGAAGCGACTTTTGCCAGCGCTTCACCGCCAAAGCCAACCGGTTTCCCTTTATCGTCAAGCACCTTAAAGCCAAGCGCGCTTATCATACCAAGACCACCGTCATTGGTCGCGCTTCCACCTATACCTATGATAAGTTCCTTTGCTCCGGAATCAAGTGCAGCCTTAATAAGTTCCCCTGTTCCAAACGTACACGCCTTTAAGGGATTAAGCTCTTCACGCTTTACAAGTTCAATTCCTGAAGCACTTGCCATATCCAAAACCGCGACTCTGCCTTTTTCCAAAAGCCCAAAAGCTGTTTTTTGTTTTTTACCCAAAGGTCCTTTCACAGTCACTTCAACGAACTTCCCTCCAGCCGCCTCTGTAATGGCTTTGGCAGTTCCCTCACCTCCGTCAGCCAGTGGGATTTTGTACACTTTGNCTTTTTTGTGCGCGCGCAAAGNCCCTTCTTCAACAATTGACGCGACCTCAGGAGAACTTAAGTTTCCTTTAAATGAATCTGTGGCAATGATTATTTTCACAANGGCTCCTCACTTGTTTTATTCGTTTTATAATAAGTNTACTTTACTTATAAAATGNAAATTATTTCAAGTGTTAGTATTCATANTTTTCCGTATAACCTTCCACTCAGGAATATNAGCACTCAAAAGGCGATAAAANTTTTCATTATGGTATCTTTCTATAATATGCAACATCTCATGAACCACAACATACTCAAGGCATTGAAGATTTCGTTTTGCCAATTCAGAATTAAGACGCAATGTTTGCTTTGTGTAATTGCAGCTCCCCCAGCACGTTTTCATTTTTCTTATGTAGAGCTTTTTTACCTCTACGCCAATTTTCCCCTCCCATTTTTTTATAACACTTTCGGCTTTCAGCTTTAATTCCCTGCGGTAAAAACGATCAAGTATTTTCATTTTTTGCGCTTTTGTTACAGGCGGTCTAATACGCAAAACCATGTGTTCACCAGAAACAGCAGCTTTGGAATTTCCTTCCNGNTCAATAATCTGTANTTTAAGCGGCTGCCCCCAAACGTAAACTGTTGAATTGTTACGAAGTGAAGTGTCCAAACCGCTTTTTGCACCGGTTGAATTATTTGCGTTTAGNGTTTTGCTGATAAAACNCNGGCGGTGTTTTTGTATCCATTCAAATTTTAAAGCGGCAAATTTCAAAACATCATCTTNGCTCATTGCCGNGGGAGCCGCAATTTTTACTCGNCCTTCAGGCGGATGCACCGAAAGGCGCATAACTTTCACTTTTCTGTATTCCACTTCGACAGGAATACCTTTTAAAACAAAACTGTAAGCTGATAATACTTCTGCCATGATCTTAAATTATTGCAGCACAAAAGCGCTGGCCGCTAATCTTCTACCTTTTCATCCAGCTTCGTAACCAAAACCGATGAAATTCGTTTTTTGCGGATACGCTCCACTTTAAAGCGCAAGCCTGAATATTCAAGTTCAAGGTTTTCGTCATTTGAAGGTATATGCCCAACCTGCCCAATTAAGAACCCTGAAAGGGTTTCGTATTGATCTACCGGAAGCTGCACATCAAAATGATTCATAACTGTTTCAAGGCTCACTGTTCCTTGAATNTTATAAGAGTTAAGACCGGCAGATGCAATATCAGGAATTTCATCATCATCATATTCATCCTGAATACTCCCGACAATTTTTTCGATTAAATCTTCAAGCGTTATNATGCCAAGCGTTCCGCCGTATTCATCAATGACAACAGCAAGGTTAGTTCCCTCTTTACGCATCTCTTCAAAAAGCTCATCCAATCTTTTTGAAAGCGGAACAAAATACGCCTCTCGCATTTGCTCTTGTATGCGGAAGCCTGAAACATCGTCATTGGTTGCCATGTAGTTAAAAACATCTTTGGTGTGTAAAAAGCCTCGCACGTTATCAAGGCTTCCTTCGTAAACGGGAACACGCGAAAAATATTTTCCTGAAAGCGTGGCGACAACAGTTTTGAAATCAGCCTCGATAGGCAGGGCAACCACATTAAGGCGGTGCGTGCATATTTCGCCTGCGGTGAGTTTTTCGATTTTGAAAATATTTTCAATCATGCCCTGCTCGCTTTCGGCGATTTGCCCGTGCTCACTTGAAGACCCAACAATCATGCGTATTTCTTCTTTAGTCGCTACAGCTTCCGGGTTGGAATCTTTAAAGCCCATAAGCTGCAATATAAAGCGCGAAGACGCGGAAAGGAGCTTTACAAAAGGCAAAGCGATAATTGACAGCACTTTTAAAACCGAAAGAATGCGCAGCGCAAACGGAATGGCGTACTCCATAGCAATGCGCTTGGGGACAAGCTCACCCAGAATGAGCGTAACGTAGGTTAGGATGGCTGTTACAATAATAAACGCAAAAGGCTCCATCACGCTTGGATAGAGCGTAAGGCCAAGGCGAATGGCAAATTGCACAAGCGGCTCTGTAAATGAGCTTGCGGCATATGCGCCTGAAAAAAACGCGATGAACGTGTAATAAAGCTGCGTTGTGGCAAAAAAACTATGCGGCTTATTGATTGTGTCTAAAAGACGCTGTGCTCTTTTATCCCCCTCATCGGCAAGCATCTTAACCTTGTTACGGTTAGAGGAGCTCACCGCAATTTCAGATGAGGAAAGAACCCCGCTTATCAAAACAAGCACAAAAAGTAAAGCGATGCTGAGTAACATACTGATACTACTCCAGTTATATTTAACGTTAAAAATAATGCAGGCAAACATTAGTCCGCCGCACTCACGCATACTCTAGCATAAAAGATCAATTGTTTCCATAATTAGTGTATTGCCATTTTTGCCGTTTCATAGGAAAATGGACTTGTTCGACAACCCGATTGGTTGCCGCGGACTAAAGTCCGAAACAAGTCTTGCAAAATACCACGTATTTTGCTGTTTAAAACGGAATTTGTTCGAAAACTGAAGTTTCCGAACAACTCTAATGCTCACGTATTGCAATGGCGAAAGAAATTGAATTAAAAGCCCATGTTTATGACAACGAAAGCATGAAAAAAGTCCTTATGGAAAAGGCAACATACTCGTGCGCTTTTAAAAAAGAAGACACTTATTGGGCACTCACTGAAAGCACCCAAAATCCCTCTTGTTTGCCTGCGCCGGTTTCCAAAATACGTTTGCGCAAAGAGCTGATGACTTTCCCCGACGGGAGTAAAAAGGAAACAACTTTAGCGACGTACAAGGTGAAAGAAATTACAGATGGCATTGAGGTTAATGAGGAGATTGAGTTTGCTGTAACACCTGATAATGAGTTTGAGCGGCTTCTGGGTGCGTTCGGGTTTGCGCCGGAAATCCGCAAACGCAAATGCGGCTGGGCTTTTGTTTCCGGTGAAATTAAAATTGAACTTGCAGAGGTTGAGAAATTAGGCTTTTTCATTGAATTGGAGATTTTATCCATGCACGCTAACGAAAACATGATTATTGCCGCAAAAGAAAAACTCCTTGCCTTGCTGGATGATCTTGGTGTAAATAGGGATGCTATTGAAAGCCGCTATTATTCACAAATGCTAAAAGATTCAGGGCAAACATCCAATTAAACGTGAAGTTTAAGCGGTNTTAAGGGTCAAATCTGNCGTGAATGGGAACACGCACAAGGCTTACAAAATGCCCCGGGTAACGGGTGCTGAACCCTTGAAAAGACGTTTCAGCAGCGCTCTCAAAAACCACGACCTGAAAGTTGCCGCGCTCATCAAAAAAGGGAACTAAAACCGCTACATGGAAAAACTGCCGCAGCCGCGGAAGTCCGCGTAAATCAGTCGGATCAAAGCCGTCAAAGCGTTCCGCGCCCCACTCATCGTTGACCGCGGCCAGGTAAATCCAGCCGGGTTCGTTAATCGCCAGCGAGTACATGAGCGGGCGTATACCTTCAATGCAAAAGCCCGCATTTTCCAGAAAGCCGCGGTATTGCTGCACGGTACGCACACCGCCGCGCCGGCTGATAATCTGGGAGAAACTCCAGTTGCGCACTTCAATTTCGCTTAGGTTGGCAAAAGACGGAGAGCGCAGAACAGTTCCCGCGTTGGCGGCAAGGTTCCGTATCCAGTCAAGACCGAAAAACGGATCGCGCAGTTGTTCCCAGTGTTCTATGGAAATACCGCCGCGATCACCGAAAGGNTCAGCCAAAGGGCGGATCGGAAGGCGCCGGCCGGTGACAGGGCGCAGAATTCCGTCAANAATCCATTTGACAAAACCGGAACAATTAAGACCTTGAGTCTCTGANTTCTGCGGCGCAAGCCCGTTTATAAACACAAAGTTGCCGTTCTCATCAATTGCACCGTCATCGGCAAAACGCAGTTGCGGAAGCTGTGAACGCACGGCGTTTACAAAGGCGCGGCTGTCGCGGTATCTGCCGAGGTCGGGGTCAAAGTAATGGCGTGGAAAGCGGGTTCCGGCAGCGGAAAGCGCGTTTTCCACNGGNAATACGAAAAGTCTTTCAAAGGGAATGGGAATAGGCAGGGAGCGCACCATATAAGCGTCATATATAACCACGTCCATTTGGCTTCTTTCCCCGCCGCCTAACGGGCGAAACTGCACAAACGTGTTAAAGTCGCTGCGCAAAAAAATGCGTATTCGCGAACCATAATGCAAAGGTGTATCTCTGAGGCGGGTTAAAACCCAGGAACCTTGCGCCCAGCCGGGGAAAGTCCCGTACTGCTCCCGCGCCAGCACCACGGCGAACTCGTGCGGGTTTTGCGCAGACGTTTCAGTCCGNACCTGCACTCTGGTACCGCTTCTCAAGGTGTGAATTTCAGGTGCCCGCGCCAAAACACTCACAGGGCTNTCCCTAAACCACTCAGATTCGAGCCTGCGCCTGATATGGGAATCGTCTTCGATACTGCGGGTTTGCACATCGCGCGCCTGCAATGCAGGTGCGGCATAAAGATGCGCCGCAGCAAAGACAGCAAAAAATAAAAACAGCCTTGAAAAAATCTTTCTCATACCCTCTTTTTGTATCGGCAAATTATGAAAGTGAGCTGAAGAGAGCAAGCACTTACATTCCACACTGATATAACCACGTTACGCTGTTTTTGTTTCATNTAATNTAATCATAAATCCAATACGCTTACTCCATCCTAAGCGAATCAAGCCTNTCCAATGCCCAGTGGGTATATTTGCGGATTCGGCTGTCCGGGTCTTTTTTCAGTTTCTCCAGCATTTCGCGGCTTTGGGAATTTTTGAGTTTTTCAAGCGCCTTTACCACACAAACCCGCACTTCCTGATCGGGATCTTTAGCCGCCAAAACCAAACCGCGGAAAGCAGGCAGGGTATCCATGAGCGAAAGCGTCAAGGCAGCCTCTCTTCGTACCTCCACATTCCTGCTCAAAAGCCGCCGTTTTGCTTCATCAACAAACCCCGTTTCCTCAAGCACTTTCACAAGGTACGGCTTAAAAGACGCAATTTCGTTTTTCAACAGTTCAAGGATTTGCGGTTCAGCTTTACTTCCCTGTACTCTGAAAACCGGAATCATTTTTTCTCGCAGCGCAGGTTCAGAATCCCGGAAAATTTCAACAAGCTGCTGTATGTCACGTTTGCTTGTTCTTGTGCCAAGGGACTTTTCAGCGTAAACGCAGAACTCACTTTGCGAATCAAGCACCGAGATTAAAATTCTTATGCTTTCAGAGCTTTCGGCTTTCCCCAATCCGGCAATGACTCCTATTTTTACTGATTCAGTTTCGAACGGCTCTANTAAAATGTTTTTTAAGATTTCCATGGAGGAAGCATTGCCGTAACGAGCGATTACTTCCGCAGTGGCAACCCGTACGCGCTCTACAGGATCACGCAGCATTGAAGTTTCATGGTTTAAAAGCCGCATTTCGCCAAACCTCAAAAGAGCGTTAATTGCGGCAATGCGCACGTCAGGGTCAACATCTTTTAATGAAGCGCGTATTTCTTTTATAAAACCTTCGTTTTTCGTTATAGGAAGAATCGTAATTAATGCCGCACGAATTTGCGCGTCAGGAGATGCCAAAAGGGAACGGATTTTTGCTTCAAGTATCTCAAGCGGAAAATCAGCTATCAGGCGGGCGAAGCTTTCAATTTCTGCAAAAGCCGAAATAAGACTGGCATTCACGTTTTTATCTTTTCCGCTTTCATTTTCAATCTCCGCTTTTTTGAAAAGTGCGGGAAGGCTTTCCAGTATTCTTTGAAGGCAGAATGGCAGGTGCAAAAGCCCAAGTATTTTTAGGGCGGAAATGCGCACAACATGTGGATAATCAGCACGGGTGTCGTTTAATATTTGAAACACTGCCGGTAAAATACCGCCATGGGGAAATGATCCCAAAAGACTTACCAATTCTTCGCGTTTGGGAAAAGCCGGGTTGACCAAAAATTTAAATAAAATGGGAGCAAAAAGCATTTGAGTATTTTTGCCTATGTGAGGCAGAAGGATGTCAAGATACTGAGGGGTGTTTTCCCGTCTGGAAAGCTCTTCAGCAAGCAATTCAAATACTTTACTGCTTCCGTTGTTATTTATTGCCTTTAATGTTTCTGTGTAAATTTCAATACTTGAGGGGTCTAGTTTTTTCCCGGCGGTATATGCAAAAACTTTTTTTGCCAAAGTACACACTTCTGTATACATTCCGCTTGAACTGCCAAGAAGGCGCGCTGCTGCCAAAAGCGGTGCGCCGTCTCCTGCAGGATAATCAGATAAAAAGCCTGAAACATTAACTGAAAGTGCCTTTTGCAAAAGGGAAACGCTGTGTTTCATGGAGGCTGGATCTACAAAAGTGATTTTTGACAAAATCACATTAAGCGCGCCGCATGCATCCAAAAACGCCGCCGCATGAAAACGCAGCGCGAGGTCATTGCTTCCCAAAGACGTAAAGGCAAAGTTTCTATCTTCCTGACAATCTACATCAAGCAATTCCAGCACGCGCGCANTTTGATCATCATTTAAATTTGCGGCTTTTGGATTGTAACGATCCATGAAATCTTTGGAAATTCGCTTTCGCGCAATTGCGCGCACTTCATAAACCGGGTCTTTGATTAATTTTTCCCAAAGCTCTTTCCATGTCCTATCCGGGTCTAAAGTAAAAGATTCAGTAATTATTTTTCGTATCAGCGTATTCGGATCAGAAAGCCCATCCAGAAAATTTCGTTCTGTAAGCTGTTCCTTGTCAAGCAGCAAAATTTTGTAGGCAAAATAACGTGCGTTCCATTCCTGCTCCCCTGTTAACTCTCTGATAAATGTACTGTGGTTTTCAAGAAATATTCTGCAAAAACCAGGATCAAAATCTTCTCCGCTAAAATTATCCGCCAAAAGCCTGATAATTTTTTCTTCACCTTCACTTTTCATCCATTTTATAAAAACCTTTTGCAAACGCGAATGCCGCCCTGTCACAACAAACGCCTTAAACAAAAATGAACTTGGGCAAAATAAAAGAACCCTTCGTAAATCGCTGGTGCTGGGGGACGGCGACTGCGTGAGTTTTTTAATCCAATTGTTTGCAAAACCTGTTTCAGAAACAACGGAGGTTTCAGCGTGGCGTAAATAACTTTCCATGAAAAGTGAGTACCATTGGAGTCTTTCTTCAGGGTAACGCCGGTTGAAATCCTTAATTGCCTGTATTTTTTGCATTTCATTTTCGGCGGCTGAAATTTTACGCAAATGCGATTTGAATCGTGTAACACGTATATACCACAAAACAAAAAATACAGCAAAGGCAAACGCTATAACAGAGGTTATTACAATCCAGGGAATGCCTGCAATTCCTGTAACCGCTCCCAGATCTTCTATNTNATANGTATAATCTACAATTTCCATATGCTCTCCTTATGTCTATCTCATTCCNNNAACATTAAAAATATCAACCGGCTTTTCTTTGCCTTTAACCCGGATTGGCGTTCGCTTTTCAAAACGGAATTTGTCGCCCAGCTCATTCCGCACAGCCTGTGTTATTATCACCTCATCAGGTCCGGCGGCATTTTCAAGCCGCGCCGCAAGATTTACTGTATCACCAATAACCGAATAATCCATGCGCCGCATACTTCCCAAATTTCCTGCCACAAGAGGNCCGTGATTGATACCAATGCCGACACGCAAACCTGAAGCGGCTCTGCGGAAAAATTTTCTCTTTGAGGAACGAACCATCTCCTGAATTGCAAGCGCACAGGAAACCGCCTTTACCGGATCATCTTTTTCAGGAGGCATAGGAACTCCCCAAACTGCCATAATGCAGTCACCAATAAACTTGTCTATGTAACCTCTGTGCGTTATAACGTGCTCCACAGCTTCACTGAAATATTCGTTTAATATTTCAACAATTGCCTCAGGCTCGCGGTTTTCTGAAAAACTGGTATAGCCGCGAATGTCGGCAAAAAAAACGGTCGCAACTCTTTTGTCCCCGCCAAGCCGTATATTATCAGGCGTTTCCATCAGGTTATCCAAAACTTCCTGCGATATATACCGCGAAAACATATCCTTAACAATGCGCCGCTCTTCGGCAACATCCTGCACTGTTTGCTTAAGCTCTTTCTCGCGGGTTTGGTCGGTAAAAAGAAGGGTCAGTCCCTCTTTCCTTCCGCGCGGAGTTTTTAAGGGCGTAACGTTTAGTGAGTAATCAAGTTCTTTTTCGCCGCTGCGGTAAATACCTTCAAGCCCAAGAATTTCACTTCCGTCTTCCAAACTTTTTAAAATCGCCTTGATTGTTTTTGAGGAAAGTGACTTTTTAAACATATTTTCAAAACTTCGCCCAAGATCATCCTGCTGCAATCCCATAGCGTTCGCGGCAGGTTCATTGAAGTAATACAATTCACCGGAAGCATTTGTGGTGATAACCATATTTGTCATCGAATTAAAAACATTTTCCTGATAGCGCTCAAGTGAATCAATTTTTCGCGCGGATATTTTGGTTTCATCCAAGAGGCGCGAATTTTGCATTGCCCCACCGGCAAGCTTTGTGTAACAGTCCAGAAAGTAAAAGCGATGACGATTGAAAAAAGAAGGAGCTTGAGAGGTAACAAATAAGACGCCAATTTCGCGGGGCGGACTTACAATGGGAATCGCCATCCCGCTTTTCATATCCTGATTAATCAGCACTTCTTTAAGAAAATTTTGTGTTTCAGGTTTTTCCTTTTTCTCCCCTTCTTCGTATCCTTCACTCGCATTATTAAAAACCAGCGCCTCAGCGCATTCCCGCAAAAAAACGATAAGTTCAGCAGAACCGGAAATTATATCCGGCACTGTATATCTTCCGCGCTTGTAAACGAGTTTGAGGTCACTCATGCTGACAGATGGATCTTGCAGAATGTAAAACGCCGAAAGGTCTGCGCCTGATATATCCTGAGCCTGCTCTACAAAAACGTTGACAAGGTCTTTGAAATTACGTTCTTGAGCCAGCAAAGCGCCTGCCCGCACCAAATCCTCGTTTGTTGGATTGGGCAGGTGTCCGTAAACGCCGGTTTTTGGCGGGGCTTTCTTTCGGAAAAAAGAGAGTGGAAATCTCATAATCCCACATTATACTGTATGCAAGTGGGAAAACCAAGTGGACAGCGTCAGAGGGGTGAAACTGACAAATTTGCATTCTTTGCTTGCAATTCTTATTAAACAAAACTATAATTTTGATAATGGAGCTTTTGCAAAAGCCTCAATGAAAAAGCCGTTATATGCGGTATTTAAAAAAATAATGAGAGGTATCAGAATGCCAAATAGCTGTATACCACGCGACGATGCTGATTTCGACAAGTTTTTTAAAAAGATTTTCCAGTACGTAACAGCAAAAACGTCCGGTATGGTTCCTGAATGGGAGCACATTCCCAAGCTTCAGCGTTGCAATTTAAGCGATGCGTATAATGCATGGTACGATGCTTATTCACTGATGTTCCGCCCGCACAACAGGAAGGACGCGCAGAAAAAAAACAGGATACGGAAAACATCTGAAGAGGTACTTAAACACTTTATCGATGATTATCTGCACTCAAAGCAAGTGACAAATATGGATCGCGGCAAGATGAACATCCCAAGCCGCAATGTCACTTGTACGCCATATTCGTATGANCATGATGATGCGCACCATGTGGAAAGGAAAGCGTACATCGCGACACCGTGGCATAATGACTGGAGCGATTTCGGGCACCACAGTGAAACAAGCAGCGCACCGGCACCGCAGCAGGNATCTACAAATTCAACCTGAAGTTTTTCCGGCGGGGCTTAAGCGCCTCAAACTTAGCGATACCTAAATTAAATCTGCGCTCTGCATTAAGTGAAGTCGGCGGTCCGCTTCCGGGGAAAATAGCATAATCGCCTGGCAAAGACAAAATTTTGCTGCGCAGCGAGCTGACCTGTGTTATGGCTGAGTATGAGCTAATCGTTTTGCCAATAAGCCCGGCCGTTAAGCTATCACCCGTAAAAAGAATGTTGTCGATTTTGTACACAGCAGATTCCGATGAATGTCTTGGAATCGATATTACGTCCACGCTTATAGAGCCTGAGTTGATCGTTTCTCCGTCCCGCACAACTGTAGAGCGTATATTATTTATTGAAGGATTAATCGCAAAAACCTCCGCGTCATAAACCCGCAAAAGCGTGGCAAGACCGCTGACAAGGAACGGATGATCGCGGGTA
>JGI24694J35173_10003364_pt1 | contig 12182 bp, 10 predicted proteins | sample TergutCo191P1_FD_35173 | JGI IMG/M metagenome (IMG submission 35173) | reverse complement strand
TTGGCGCGGGGTTGCCGTTTGATTTGCAGGCGGGCCAGACATTAAGCCGTGACGGGGATGCCATGATCATCTCCGGGTTTGACTTTTCATTAAGAGAGATTAATTTAATAGTAGGAACTGATCACATCTTGTTTATCAACAATGAAAGTATCAGTTTAAAAGAACTTTGCGGACAAAACGCCCACATTACGATACGATACAGGTGAGCTTATTCGAAGTTTATTTATTCAATAGGAGAATGTTGTTATGGCTGATCATGCATTAGACGAAAAACAAAAAGCAGAGATTCTGGCACTTGACCGAGAATCACGGACACGCATTTTTACCGGCGTTCCGGGCTACATTATGAACGCTTTCCTTCTTTTGTTTGCCGCCTTTGTTTTCGCGACAACGCTGCTTGTCACCCTTCCCGAGCAGGTCAGACGCAGCGCCTTTGTGGGCTTTCTCGTGTTTATCGGGTTTTTGTACTACCCTGTCCGTAAGGGTATGACAAAGCGTGTAAACTATGTCCCCTGGTACGACATAGTCCTGGCTGTTGTCGGCTCGGCCGCGTTCTTTTATTGGGTGCTGAACTTTGAGGCCATTATCGCCCGCGCGGCGAGGATAACCCCCATGGAAATCTANATCGGCCTTGTGGGTATGATACTCCTTGCGGAGCTTTGNCGGCGGGTTGTNGGGCTTCCCATTCTGGTAGTGGCCATGGGTTTTGTCGCCTACGCTTTTCTGGACGGGTATTCCCTGCGCCGGGTGGTGCACCAGCTTTTCTTTACCACAGAGGGAATCATAGGCGTTCCCATCGCGGTTGCCTCAACCTTTATAGTCTTGTTTATCTTTTTGGCGTCGTTTCTGGAGAAAACCGGAATAGCCAAATTCTTTATAGACCTGGCGAACGCTTTGGCGGGAGCCGCCTCCGGCGGGCCGGCGAAAGTCGCCGTTATTGCCAGCGCCCTTTTGGGACTTATTTCCGGCAGTTCTGTAGCGAACACCGTAAGTTCCGGCCCCATCACCATCCCCACGATGAAGAAAATCGGGTACAAGCCGGAGTTCGCCGCGGCGGTTGAGGCGTCCGCTTCTACAGGCGGCCAAATCGTGCCGCCCATCCTGGGGGCCGCCGCCTTCCTTATGGCAGAAATAACGGCCATTCCCTACATTGTCATAGCCCTGGCAGCCACTCTGCCCGCGGTGCTTTACTTTGTCGGGGTTTTCCTTATGGTGCATTTTGAGGCAAAAAAACTGGGCTTAAAGGGCCTTCCCAAAGAAATGATCCCCAAAGTGGGCCTTGTGGCTTTGACAAAAGGCTACCTCTTTTTGCCGATAATCCTTTTGGTTATNCTTATGGGTAACGGTTTTACCCCGGCNTTTGCCGCCTGTTGGGCAATTCTCGCGGTTTTTGTGCTTAGTTTCTTCAAAAAAGANACGCGCTTTACGCCGGGGACTTTTGTGGAGGCTGTCAGNAACGGNACAAANAACACCATCAGCGTTGGTATTGCCTGCGCCGTAGCCGGTACTATCGTCGGGGTCGTTACCATGACAGGGCTTGGCCCGGCGCTCGTTTCCCACCTTACCCGTGTTGTAAACCATCCTTTCCTGGTTGCTACCGGGACAAGCCTTTTTGTCGCCCTTGTAATCACCGCGATAACCTGTATCATCATTGGCCTGGGTATGCCCACAACGGCCAAGTACGTGATTATGGCCACTATCGCCGCTCCCATGATCATACGCGCCGGGGCGGAAATCGGGATTGTTGTGCCGCTTTTGGCCGCGCACATGTTTGTGTTTTACTTTGGCATTGTGGCGGATATTACCCCGCCGGTGGCTCTTGCGGCCTACGCGGGGGCGGCTATCGCCAAGTCAAACCCCATCAAGACCGCCCTTATCGCCACAAAGCTTGCCATCGCCACGTTCATTCTTCCGTTCATCATTGTCTTAAGCCCGGCGATACTTCTTGGCTACTATGAATCAACGCCATTGGAGATAATAAAAATTATTATTACTTCTCTTATTGGGATGGCCAGCCTTGCGGTTGGGATTCAGGGCTATATGCTCAAGAAAGTCGGCGCTCTCTGGCGGATTTTGGCCATTGCCGCGGGCATCTTGATGCTGTATCCGGGCATTGGGACTGACCTTATTGGTGCGGCCATAGTCGGCGCGCTGATAGTGTTCCAGGTGCTTTCGGTAAAACGGGATGAGGCCGCCGGGAAACTGGAGAGCTAACCCTTTAAAGCGCGGCCGCTGGATACATGCCGCGCTTTAATGTTTTAATGTTCCGCCAGGGCCGCAACTGCCGCGCCGAATAACGACGCCTGCTCCACCGGCGCAATGGCGCACGAGCAGGGCCTGTGCCTGTTCAGCATACCATGAAGATACGATTCCAAGGCACTTCTCATTCCCTTGTAGACCAGGTACGTTGTTCCTTCCACGGCGACACGGGCCGGCACAAGGGGGTCTAGCCCCGCCCCTGCCTTTTCCACCGCGCCGGCGAGCATGGCGGCGGAAAGAAGCGCGCCGCGCTGCGTCACTATCGAAACAAGGTACATGAAACTGGCGATGGCATCCCGTTCCCCCGCGCCAAAAAGTTCCCCAATGGGGCCGGTGCGCGCAAGGGGCTCGTGCTGGAAAGCGTTAAGGTCTTTTGTCTGCATGGTTTGCCATGAAAGAAACTCATCCTGTTTGGCAAAGGAAAAAAGGCCGTCCCGCAGCGCCTGTTTGAGTATGTGGAACGACAGCGGCCCCAGGTAAGCGCCGGAGGTGGCTTTTTCAAGCGTATACGCGCCGGGGTTTTTTGTGGCGCTGTCGTGTTCCCTGTCCAGATGTCCCATATAGCGGTGGGCAAAGTTACCGGTTTCGCAGACCACGATTTGGGGGTAGTCCTTTGAATCAAAACCAATTTTGGGGATGCACTTTTCCGGGTAGGCCGTATTAAAGCCGGTTCCCAGGATAAAGCCGACAAGCGGACCGCCTTCCACGCCGTAGCGGTCTTCGCCCCGGCGCAGTCCCCCGTGGGCCGGCATTTCCGAAAGACCGGAAAGCAGTGTCGCCACGGTATCGTTAAGCATGACGATTCTTTTGGGGGCCGCGACATTCCGCCTGGCAAGGGCGTCCCCTAGGCCTCCGCCGATTGACTTGCCTATCACATCCGGCGCGTCCACTTCCTTGCTGAACGCCATCAGAATCCCGTCCGCTTCTTTTGTTATTTCCATGGGATAGGAAAAACAAAACCCTATCCCTTCGGCCTTGCCGCCGGCCCCTTCTATAAGGGGAGCTGCAAGCGCGGCAATCTCGTCAAAAAAAGCGTCCGCGCCAAGGGGCCCTGCGGTTCCGGGCATGGGCGCTTTGCGGGTATCTTTGGCAACAGCCTTGCCGTTTTCATCAAAGGTTACCAGCGCCGCGCGCAGATTGGTTCCCCCCGCGTCCAGGGCAATGACCGTCTTTCCCGGCGTTGTTTTTGACACCGGGCTGATATAGGCGGGAATCATGGGCAGGCTCGAAGTCTGCCCCCTCAAGCCCCGCTCCATCTCGACAAGCACATCTTCCACAAGACCCGCAGGATCGATGCGGTCATAATGAAAACCGTAGTGACGGGCAAACTCGGACAACGCTGCCGGATTAAATGTTTCACTCATGGGTTCCATTATGGACGCAAAGTGAGGATCACCGCAAGGGGACGCTTGAATGTAAGCAAGACAAAATGATAAACTGGCCTTTTACGGAGTAACCATATTGTTTTTAAAGAGTCTTGACATATTCGGATTTAAGTCCTTTGCGGATGAAACTCATATAGAATTTGCCGACGGCATTACGGCCCTTGTCGGCCCCAATGGGTGCGGCAAATCCAATGTGGTAGATGCGATTAAATGGGTCATTGGCGAACAGGCGTCCCAGGCATTACGGGCCAAGAAAATGGAAGACGTGATTTTCAACGGCACGGAAAACCGCAAGGCTTTGAATGTCGCGGAAGTGGCGCTCACCTTGAGAAACGAGACAGGGCTTTTGCCCCTGGATGTCCCTGAGATCGAGATAAAGCGCCGCCTTCACCGTTCGGGAGAAAGCAGCTACTTCATCAATAAAGCGCCTGTACGGTTAAAGGAAGTACGGGAACTTTTCTGGGATACCGGCGTTGGTAAAACCGCCTATTCGGTGATGGAACAGGGGAAAATCGACCAGGTGCTTTCATCCAAGCCGGAAGAACGGCGCTATCTTTTTGAGGAAGCCGCCGGAATCACCAAATACAAGGCCAAGGGAGCTGAGGCCGAACAAAAACTCGCCAAAACCGAAGAAAACATGCGCCGCGTTGACGGGATTCTTGGGGAAGTAAAGCGCGCGTACGATTCCCTGCGTGTCCAGTCCGAAAAAACCCTGAAGTACCGCTCCCTTAAAGACGAAATCTTTGAAAAAGAACTTGACATTCAGCTTTTGCGCCTTAAAAACTTCCGCTATGAACGGGACGAACTGCAGGGAACACTGCGAAGAAGAACGCTGGAAAGGGACGCTGTCAAAGAAGAAATAGAGGCGGCTACCAAGGCCCTGGAAGAAAACATGGACCTGGTAAATGCCCTGGAAGCCCAGCTTGCCGAATATCAGAAAAGCATCTACGGCCTGGCTGTGGAAAGAAACGCCAAGGAAAAGGAAGTACGCCTCCTTGCCGAACAGCGCAGTGACAGCAAGGCCAAAATTAACCTGAACGAAGGCCGGGAAAAGGCCGCCGAAGTCAAAATCGAAGAACTCAACAATGACGTGCAGGATCAGGACGCGGAAGTCCGGGATCTCCGCAAAAAAGTCAATGACATTGAAGCCAATATCCTGACCTTTGAAGGCAATATCCAGATTGCCGCCACCTCCATAAGCGAAAACGAAAACTTAAGCGCAAAGGCCGAGGACGAGATACGCCGGCTTGAGCAGGAACGGGCGGCGCGGGAAAAAGACCTTGAAGCCATTACCGATGACATAGTCGCCGCGCTTGACGCGGGGCTTAAAGAAGCCGGTTACTCCGCGGCTGAACGGCGCAATTCCGAAGCCGCGTTAAGCGAAACCCTTACCCTGCTTAAGACCACGCTTTCCGGCAGGGAAACCCTTATCCGCGACCTTTCCGACGCGGCGGACAGGGCACTTTCCGCCGAGCACCCGCTTTCCGCCGAGGAACTCAAACGCCTTGCCGAAAGCCTTGCCGCAGCCCTTGCAGACGCTGCCGGCCGGGCGGAAAAGGCTCTTGAGCTTTTTGAAGCCTACCGCAAAAGCACCCCCTCCTTTCTGGACGACTTTCTTGCGCCGGAAGGGATTATCACAAAAAAGCGGGCATTGGACGCGAACATCCATGCCTGCCGGGACGGTGTTATTGAAAGGCGTGAGTTTATCGCGGAGCTGCGAAAGCGCAACGAGGAACTGGGCGTAAAAATAAACGAGTACCGCACAACACTGGAAGACCTTAGGGTAAACCGGATGAAAATGGCAACCCAGGCCCAGGCCGCCGAAGAACAGTCGCGCCTTATCCGGCGGGAACTGGCCGGCCAGGAAAATCTTTTAAAAGCCATACAGGACGAACTCTTTTTGGATCGCAAGCGCCTTGGCGAGTTCGACGAGCGCCTTGCCAATGCCGAAACGGAGATTGTCGAAATAGAGCAGAAGGGAAGACAGCTTACCGCAGACCTGGAAAAAGTGGAAAGGGACATCTCGTTAAGGAACAATGATGTGGCGGGCAAGCAGGAGACCCTGCGCAAGCGCATGACCGAACTGACCAAAACCCAGGAATCCATGGAAAGGATACATCTGGAACTGGTTCAGTCTGAAACCGAGATAAAGAACATACAGGACAATTTCCGTGAGGCCCATTCCCGCGACCTCATGGAATTTGAGGAGAGGATATACACAATTACCGCCCAGACCACAGAACTCCGGGAACAGCTTGCCAAAAGCAGGCAGGCGCTGAAAGAGCTGGGCGCGGTAAACTTTGCGGCCCCGGAAGAATTTGCCGAAACAAAGGAACGCTATGAGTTTCTCTCAGGTCAGCTTGCCGACCTTGCCAAGGCCAAGGCCGACTGGGAAAAGCTCACCGCCGAAATCAGGATAGAGTCATCGGAGCGCTTCAAGGCCGCCTACGACAAGATAAAAAAGAATTTTCACAATATGTTCCGGCGGCTCTTTGGCGGAGGCAGGGCGGAACTGCGCCTTTCTGACCAGAACCACATACTGGAATCGGGCATAGAGATTTTCGCACAGCCGCCGGGAAAAAAGCTGGAAAACATCACCCTGCTTTCCGGCGGCGAGAAATCCATGACCGCCGTTGCCCTTCTCTTTGCCACCTACATGGTCAAGCCCTCGCCGTTCTGCCTTCTGGACGAAATAGACGCGGCACTGGACGAAGAAAATGTAGGCCGCTTTTTTGATCTTTTGCTGGAGTTCGGCAAAAAAAGCCAGTTTATTGTAATCACCCACAAAAAGCGAACCATGGCCGGCGCAAACACGCTTTTGGGGGTTACTATGGAAGACTCAGGCATTACAAAACTCATCACCGCCCGGCTTTCACATTCAGAACAGGAGGCTGAGAAAGCCTATGTGCCCGAACCGCCCCAAAACGAACTTTTCTTTGTGGAAGAAGAAGTTGAGTTTGAAGAAGGCCGCGAACTGCCCCCGGGTGTGAATGACCCGTCCAAAGTAAGCGAGGAAGATCTCAAGCCCATCAGGTCAAGAAAACGGAAAGATGAAACACCAGCCGGTGAAGAAAGCAGCAGTGAACAAGCAGCCGGCGACAGCGAACAAGCCAGCAGTAACGAACAAGGCGGCGACAGCGAGCAAGCAGCCGACAGCAGCAAGCAAGCCGGCGACAGCGAGTAGCGGCCGCCGGCCAAGCGCTCTTTGCTAACTGTTTTCTGTTTTGCAGTCCCGGCACAGGCCGTTGAAATTCAGGTTATGCCCCCTTATTTCAAAGTCGTCCATAGCGGTGAGCTGGCCGTAAATGCCGGGCAGATAGTTGTCCACATCAAAAATCTTTTTACAGGAATCGCAGATAAAATGGTAATGCTTGTGGCAGTTGTGATCGTAATGCGCTGCACCGTGGAAACTGCCTATATTCAACAGTTCGTGCGATTCAACCATTTGACTTAAATTTCTGTACACAGTCGCTTTGCTGATTGAAGGATGCTCTATTACAACATAATCGTACACCTGTTCGGCAGTTGCGTGTATGTTGAGTTTTTTTACTGCATTCAGAATCAGCTGGCGCTGTATGGTATTTCTCCTGCTGTCCACAAGCGATGCTCCTATTGTTTTTCGAGGTAGTCTAGCAGCTCCTCAAAACTTTTTCTCCCAAAAAGGACATCGGTGTCGTTTATTATTAAAGCGGGAATGCTCATAATACTAAACGTATCCCGAAGCCCCGGGTAATACTGCAAATCCACCATCTCGGCGGTGATGTTGTCGTTTAACACGCCGATTCTTTGGCAGGCTTGAACAACATCAGGGCACATGGTGCAAGACAGCGAAACCCCGATTTTCAGGTTTGCCGGCTTTAAGTTTTTCACTCTTTGCAAAAGTTCCCCGCTGATGCTTTGACCAGGGCCAGCTACATTATAAATGGCGAGTATGAATGATTCAAGCTCATGTCCTGCGGGTGTCCCATGATAATTCACGCCCGAATATTTTCCATGCTCGTCCATCAGCGCTATGACTGGGTACAGCGTCGTGGCGATTTGCGATTGAAGCTGCGGGTTTTCGCCTTCTTCAAAGACGTTAATGGTAACTTTATCGGTGATAACCGCAAACTCATCCAAAAAGCGTTTTATGCTGTCTGATAGTGCGTTATTTTTCGCCAGAACCGCGTTTAACTGGACTTTGCTTTCGCAGCGTTCCATAACATAGCGAATTTGCGTGGCAGCCTGCTCCGAGAAAAATGAGGTGCCGCCTTCTGCTTCATCTTTCTCGACCTGGATTCCCAGTTCCTTTTTCTTGTGCTCAATATATTTTTCAATGCTTGTAGAAGCTGTCGCGCCGTCAGAAGTGGCCGTGACAAGCTGCCTGAGTCTTTTGGGCCGGATATCCCCCGCTACATAAACACCGCTTACATTGGTCTGCATATCCTCGTTAGCCAGGATGTAGCCGGAATCATTCGTTGCAAGGTGGTCTTTAAAAACACTGCTCATGGGCTCATATCCGACAAAAATAAAAATGCCAAACGTGGTGTCCCCGTCTTTTACATGATGAATCCATGTCTCTTTTGTTTTGTTGTTTATGAACTTGGCCTCTTTTACGAGGTTGGTTCCCCTGATGTATACTATTTCAGTGTTGAATTTAACGTCCATTTTTTCGTGGGCCAAAACCTGGTCGGCAATGGTTTTTGCGCAGCTAAATTCGGACTGCCTTACAATTACCGTGACTTTCCGCGCAAAGCGCGTAAGGAAGATAGCTTCTTCCGCGGCGGCAAATCCGCCGCCTATAACAAAAACGTCTTTTCCCGAGAAAAGCTCGCCGTCACAGGTTGCGCAGTAGGCTATGCCGCGGCCGGAAAACTCAGCCTCGCCCTCAAAGCCGAGCTTGCGCGGCCTTGCGCCGGTGGCGATTATAATGCCGACAGCCTGGTATGTTTCGTTAAACTTTGTTTTAATTTCCTTGATGTCTTTTGAGAAATCAACTTCAACAACTTCATCGGTAACAAAGCTCACGCCAAAACTTTCGGCCTGCTGCTTCATTTTTTCTGTCAGCTCTTTGCCGCTGGTAAAGAGTACGCCGGGATAATTGACAACATCGGAGGTAATTTTTATCTGCCCGCCGATATCCGAACGCTCAATGAGCAGGGTTTTGAGTTTGGCACGTCCGGCATATATGGCCGCGCTGAGACCGGAGGGCCCTGCCCCGATAATAATCAAATCATATAACTTGTTCATTATACTTCCTTAGGTTTGCGGTTTGCGGCCAGGGAATGAGAGCACATCCGCTTCGCAGTCCCTGTCCGCAGATTTAGCGTGCTTTAGAGTTTTCCAACCAGGTCAAGGCTGGGCTTAAGGGTTTCCTCGCCGGGTTTCCATTTCGCGGGGCATACCTGGTCGCCGTGAGCCGCGACAAACTGCGCTGCCTGCACTTTGCGCAAAAGGTCGCCGGAGTCCCTGCCGATACCAAGCGAGTTGACTTCGTAGGCAACAATTTCGGCATTGGGGTTCAGGATGAACGAACCGCGAAGCGCAAGGCCCTCTTCGGGGATAAGCACTTCAAAGAGCTCAGAGAGCACATGGGTGGGGTCTGCCAGCATGGGGTACTTAATCTTCTTGATGGTGTCCGAAGTGTCGTGCCATGCTTTGTGGGTAAAGTGAGTGTCGGTCGAAACACTGTAGACTTCGCAGCCAACTTTCTTGAACGCCTCGTAGTTATCGGCCAAATCGCCAAGCTCCGTTGGGCACACAAACGTGAAGTCTGCCGGGTAGAACACAACCACAGACCACTTCCCCTTGAAATCATCGCAGCAAACTTCCTTGACTGTGCCGTTCACAAACGCCTGAACCTTAAACCCGTCGATCTTCTTTCCAATCAGTGACATAATGAATACTCCTTAATAATAGTGATTCTTGTTTAATAATTATTGCTTTCAATCTGAAATGTCAAATCTAGATTGGGTGGAATTATGGAATTCATTGTGATTGTTTTGATAATGTGTCCTGCCCCTGGCTGTATGGTCAGCCAGGGCTTATGGCACGGGAATAAAGCCTATTCGCTTGACAATTGTCCGACGATTGGCTACGCTTAATAGAGGAGGCATTGTATGCAGTTTGTGTCAGTACGGGAATTGAGTAAATCTCCCAAGGCCGCCCTCGCTAAGCTCACCGCGGACGGAAAAGCAGTTATTACCAATAACGGCCAGCCCCAGGCGATTTTGGTTAAGGTGGACTCCTCCAGTTTTGAAAGTACGCTTGCCCTGATTCAGCAACTGGAATTTACCCAAACAATAGCCGCTATGCAGCAGGAATCCTTGCGGAATGGCAACTCGAATATGACGCTGGATGAAATCAATGCCGAAATTCAGGCTGTCCGCCTTGAAACAGCAAGCGCTTAATGATTTTTCCCGCACAGTTAATCGTTCTTGATACCAATGTCCTGGTATCAGCGCTATTGGTAACAGAAAGTTTTCCCGCACAGATCATTAACCTGGTAAGAAACCGGTCAGTGCAGACCAGGTATTGCGATACCATTCTTGCGGAATATCGGGATGTCCTTTCAAGGCAAAAATTCAACTTTCAGGCGGAAGATGTCCAAAGAATGATCAGCGGCATCATACGAAGCGGAATTCCGGTAAATGCTCCACCGAGTACAATCTCTATACCTGACGAAAGCGACCGTAAATTTTACGATACTGCGAAGAGTTCCGGAGCAGAGCTCATAACCGGTAATACAAGGCATTACCCTGATGAACCGTTTATTTTTACTCCTGCGGCCTTTGTTCAGAGGTATTATTCAGGAAAATAGGAGCTATCTTCCTACCTGCTGCATTTCTGTTGCTTTTGCCGCAAGCTTCGAAAGGATATTGCCCTCAAGCCAAACGCACGAAGCTCACGCTAGAAGAATTTTACCACGAACGCGCACCTTTGGTGCTGCCACAAACGTCACGAACCTGTAGTCAGAAAGCCTTCGCTTTCCGCACTAAAAATACCAAGATCAGCAGGATTTTAAGGTTAATACTCATAATCCTATCGTTCGTGGCAGCACTGTAGGTGCGCGTTCGTGAGGTTCGTGGTTAAAAATTTCCATTTATCTTATTGTTCATGCGTGGCGTGGGGCTTATGGCACTTCGCATTGCCTCCCGCCCGTTTTCATGTTATACTTTTCGTATGGCCATTACACAAACGGTAGAAATCCCGGCGGACCGCCGGCTGATTATTGATGTCCCCCGCGAAGTACCGACGGGGCCGGTTATCCTTACCTTTACCCCGGCGGCAGACAACGGCTGCCCCCTGTGCGCCAAGTACCGCAACCCTGAAACAGGCGAAGTGCGCTTTAACGCCGAAACGGAGGCGGCTTTTGAAGAAGGGGACGCAATGCTTCGCGGCGAGATACCGGCAAAACGATTCAGCTCGTTCGAAGAAATGATGGCGNATCTGAACGCTGACGATTAAGCCATGCTGATNCCNATATATACCGGCACGTTCAAAAAAGAGCGCAAGCTGATGATAAAGCGCGGCAAGGACATACGCAAGCTCGATGCGGTAATGAATCTGCTTGTTGATGACCAGCCTCTTCCGCCGCAATACAATAACCATTCTTTGCAGGGAAACTACAAAGGCAAATGGGAATGCCACATTGAACCGGATTGGCTTCTTGTTTACCGTAAATCCGGCCAGGAGCTGGTGTTTTACCGCACCGGAACCCACTCCGATTTGTTTTAACCTGCCTTTCATGTTTCCCTACTGCATTTCCGTTGCTTTTCCCGCAAGCTTCGAAAGGATATTGCCCTCAAGCCAAACGCACGAAGCTCACGCTAGAAGAATTTTACCATGAACGCGCACCTTTGGTGCTGCCACAAACGTCACGAACCTGTAGTCAGAGAACCCTCGCTTTCCACAATTAAAATTCCAAGATCAGCAGTATTTTAAGGTTCATACTCATAATCATATCATTCGTGGCAGCACCGTAGGTGCGCGTTAGTGAGGTTCGTGGTTAAAAATTTCCAATTATCTTATTGTTCATGCGTATGGCGTGATATTGCCCTCCGCTATCCAAAGGCAGGGCAACGCGGGATTAAAAAAACAGGAGGACACAAACAGCGCCCTCCTGCTCCTCCCTCTTATAAAAACAAGCCCTTTCCTCCTGCGGCCGGCAGACATGGCAGCCGGGGCTTGTTGTAAAGCCTGCTAAAGCACAGTTTTAAATCACGGGGCGGTGAGCCTCTTGCGCCATCTGCCCCTATAGTACTTCGCGTTGCCTCTCACCCGTTTTCACGCTATACTTTCCTTATGGTTGTACATCAGCTTCACCCCATGCTCTGGATGCGATTCCGTTTACGAATTCGACATTATAGAATCTTACCCAGGTAACTCTATACGCATCAGTAATTGGTATAGGTACTGTTTGTTGCGTTATTATCTGAACAGTAAGAGAGGTGACGGTCTCATTGCCGCTCCAGCTTACTGGTGGATTAGGCGTAAGATCCCACATCGGTAAAGTTACCCTCCCATTGGCAATACGAGGAAGGGTGCGTTGATTCTGGG
>JGI24694J35173_10003358_pt1 | contig 12208 bp, 6 predicted proteins | sample TergutCo191P1_FD_35173 | JGI IMG/M metagenome (IMG submission 35173) | reverse complement strand
TCCTCTCTTTGGCGTGCTAGGTCTAATAGGTAGGGCATCATATCTACATGAAATGCGATTGTGACCTTGCCCGATTTTTTGTTGGTGCGGATAATCTCGAACCAGCTCACAGCACTTTCACATTCTGTGCCAGGGTCGTTAGGGTCGTCCATCAGAATCCACCAAACCTTTTTTCGCATTTCGATAAGTGTTTTTTTGATAGTGGTATAGCTGTCATTTTCCTTGATTCCACAAATGGCATAGAAATTTTTAAGGCTAAAGGTGTACTCTTGACGTTTATCATCCGTTGGCTTGATTTGAGATATTGCATATAGAATTAGTCGTTGCTCGGTTAGTGATAATTCAAAACGCCCTTTTTGTAAAAGGGTATCAGCTTGGTATATCTTCGTACTTCTTTCTTTTTCAATCCTTGCAAGCTGGTGTGGCGTTTTTTTTGTACCCATAAAAATTCCTCCCAAATATAGGCTAAACGCATTATAACATACAAAAGTGAGAAGTTGAATATAATCTCACTTTTTCCGTTAATAATCTCACCGAAGAAAAAAAGGGATGAAAAAGGGGAGTAAAAAAGCCATAAAAAATGTCCAAATTATGAAAACAAGAATCCAGTAAAATCAATGCTTAGGTGGGAAAAAACCGTTCAATTTCTCACCGCAAACCGTTCAATTTCTCACCGCAAACCGTTCAATTTCTCACTGCAAACCGTTATGAATCTCACCGATAAAACCCCACACCAAGCATGTACCAAAGGCTGGCGGGGGGTCTATATATGTTTATATATGTTTTATATATGTTTTATATATGCGCGCGCGCGACCAGAGGTGTGGAAAACTCCAGAAAACAAGGGTTTTTCAGTAAGACGGTGGCATAAACACGCCACCGTGCAGATAGTCACGAAAAGGAGTTAGCTGTTTATTCTGCATTTCCAATACAAGAATAACCACTAACCCCACTATCATTGACAATATCACCAACGGTTGTAAAATGAGTGAGATAGCAAGGGAATTACCCTATGCAAGAAAGGCGTGACTAGATGGGTCGCAACATACAGCTTCCTATTGGCTTTTTAAAGGGCGTTTCTGCGCTCGTAGAGGCGTTAAAAGGACATGAGCTAGATGAAACCACCAGAGAACTATGCAACACGCTAGAAGCCACTGCAAACGCCAAATTAGAAGCAATAGAAAAACGCCAAATATTCAGCGAGTATAAAGCCACCGCACCCAACACGACCGACCGAGAAGAAAAACGGCAAGAGTACCTAGACAAAGCACAAATTCATAAGGACTGGCGGAGTGGGCGAGAAACACCGACATAGACGGACGAGGAAATCATGACTAAGATAGGCGAAATAAATCAACGAGTAATCGACTTGCTTCAGCTAGACATTGAAGCAGGCACACCAATCTTCCTAAGCCCAAGTAATATAGAGCATATGGTCGATACCCACCCCCATGATTTTGAAAATTATGGAATGGACTTGGAAAACATTATCAAGTACCCAGATTATATTGGTCGCAACCCAAAGGATAAATCTATAGAGTATGTAAAGTTGTTTAAGGTGCAAAATAAAAATTATATCAAGGTCGCTGTCCGTGTTTCGGCTGGAGGGATTTTCTACGCACGTTCTCTCTATTCAAGAGATAGTAGTAAAATGGAACGGTTCATCAAAAAAGGCTACCTCTTGACGTACTAGGCGAAGCGTATGGTATACTAAGTTAGGTTTATAAAAGTTTAGAGGACGGAACGGGCCGCCGTCGCCCCCGCCACCATCTGAGGGTGTAGTGGCATTATGGGTTGGAGATGTAGGAGTGTCGCCCTACCTAAATTTTCTTAATATCGGAACAACGAGCCACGGTATACCGTGGCTTTTTGCTATCGGTCGGCCGAAAGCCAACATTAAAAAAATAAAATCACAAGCTGAAATCATGACCCCGATTTCTTTTTTGTTGCGGCGGCGGTTGTTCGAGTGTTTTTATTTCTTCAGCTATTCCTTGACTGATACCAACATATTTTTTCATCTGCTCAGCCATATCATGAAGCCCATCAGCTTCAGCCCATCGGATTCCATATGCCCGAAGTGCGTCTATAAATCTATCCAATTCTGGTGTTAGTGGTTCGATTTTTAGTGATTCGTCTGTACTGCATTTCAGCATACCAATAGCCTTAACTACGTTCATCACACTTTGGTAAGCACCATGCAGTCGTTCAGTAATAACCCCAATCTCTTTTTTCAAACTTCCAACTTCTTGCCGAAGTTTTATATTCTCGTCACCCGCCGCGTCCGCGCGAGCCTTAAATTTATTCCGCTCCAACCCAGTCTGCTCTAAGACTTGATTAATTTCCGATTGTTGCTTGTATAATGCGTTAGCTTTACTCTCTTTCTTGCTAACGGTTTGCTCTCTCGACTTCAAAGATTTTTCTTTTTCACGTAGGCGTAAAATCTCACCGCGGTTAGCAGCATATGCCTTGGCCTGTTCTTCTAATTTCTCTAAATCTTTGCTCCAAACAAAGTAGCCACCGGGCAAAGCTTTTGATTTATTTTTAATATTTACTTCACCAACAGGAACAGAAAGGTCTTTCAGTTTTTGCATTGCCTTGGTCGAAACCTCAAGCTGTTTCTTTTTCTTTTCAAGCGTTTCGACTTCATCACGAAGCCCATCAGCTTGCAAGCGAAGTGCAAATTCTTCTGTTCGCATATCCGTTAATTGGGTTTGCAGTTTTTCATGTTCTGCTTTGACGGTTTCGTTCTTCAACTCTTGGATAGTTTTATTGCCGGCTTTTGTTGCTTCGTTCAAAATCCCAATCTCACGCCCAAAGACTTCGGACATATGCCGTTCCAAATCTTTATGGAAGGTTTGTAAGTCCTTGCGGTCTACAACAGCTTTTGCCGATACCTTATCAATGCCCTTTTTTACATCATGTACCACAGGAATAAAAGCATAATGAAGATGTGGACTAACTTCATCCATATGGACAAATGCAGACACAACATTCTGCTCTCCACCGTTGGCATAACGCCTATTCAAAAATCCATATGCTTCTTCAAAAAAAGTTGGCAGTTCATCATCACTCATTCCCTTTGGGGAAGTAATCACCCAACTGCACATGACATTAATATTTGCACGACCAACACATTCAACTTCGGAAGTACGCTGCCGAATAAAAGAAAGTTGGTCACGGTCTGGAGCAAGGTTGTAATTTAAGTGTGAACGAGCAATATCGACTTCTTGATTGCCGAACTGATAATACTCCCCTGTGTCTTTCTTGGCTCTCTCGAAATGGCGGGTCAGNCCGCCGACCTGCGCCCTTGTGTACTTCTGCACATTTGCCATAGTGCGTATCACCTCCAGAGCCATTATGCCACAACTTTGCCACCGACACAAATAGTCGGTGTAGCAAGTTATACCGAACCCACAAAGGGTGTCGGTAACTTGCCCGGCGGGGCTTTAGAATAAACACAAAAAAGGAACGATTAATCGTTCCTTTTTTGTGTTTATTCTAGCTAATTAGCTTTGATTTATCGTAGGCAATAAAACCACAAATTACCATTGGTTATTGTGCGGCTATTATCTAGGTTGGTTATAAACCCAAAATGTCTACGGTCAGCAGCCATTCTTGCTGTGCTAAGATGTACTGTGCGGAAAGTGGCACTACTTGGAACAGTGGTGTATACCCTTCTGGTTAAACCAGTAAATTCAGATGTTGCGAGTCCTATTCTTGCGTTTCCACCAGTGAATCGATATGTTATTTGCAACGAACCCCTTTGAAAAGTTTCAGGATAAATATTGATGTGATGTGAACCTGCGCTACTTAGAACTTGACCAGGGTCAACTCTGTTTACAGTCATGCCAAAGAGCGGATGTCCTGAACCCATTCGATTGAGGGGGATTTCATCATTTGCAAAAACCGTAAGAGGTGTGATACTCATGATTAGTGCTAATAAGCCTACCATGAGCAATTTTGGGGTTTTGAATTTCATGTTTCCATCCCCATTCTTCTTTATAATAATTTATTGAATAAGTATTCTGGCAAGAAAAATTCATCTATTATTAAATGCCAGTAATCACTTATTTTCGCAACAAACCACGCAAGTTTATGGACTACAAACTCCTCAAAATAAAGTGTATCTAATGCTTCTAGTTCTATATATACTTGATATAAACTATCACCAAATGCAGTAACAGATACTATGGCATAATCTCTAATTAAATAATAATCCAAACCTAATTGTATACTTCTAGCTATTCCATGCTCAACGGACTCAATCCAGCCATCACGAAATAATTCTAAACCTGGTTTAAAGTAGACCGTATACATAACGGATTCAATGTCACCGCTCTGTACTGCATTTACATAAGTATTAACAGCAATGTAAACATGGTCTGGAATGTAAGTAAGTGGTAGAACATTATTTTGTAAATAGTTATGATTTCTTTGAGCCACAACTAAAACCAGTAAAACAGTAGCAAGAATCGCAAACAGGGAGATTATAATGTATTTCCTCTTCATCCCCACACCTCGTTGAGATTTTTTGACAATTGAGAACTTGTATAATTATCCAACAAGAATAAATAATTGTCAACAGCAAATCTGCCTATTGACAAAAAAATTTTGCCTATTGACAAAAAAATTGCGACAATATTTGCTGTTACTCTGAATCCCAATAGTGAATCCCACCGTCCAATGTAGTAAGCCCTTTTTTTTGGGTTTCTAATTTCTCTTGTGCTGATTTCGCCACCATGTAAAAGGTGATTATATCAATGCGCTTCCCATCTTTTTCAGTTTCATATTTAATGGTTATATCACTAAATTCGTTAATGTCCTTTATAGCTGGCTGTAATGCGAAGCGGCGAAAATCTGCGAATCGATTATAGTGTCTGCAATCTAATAGTCGCTTCAATTCATCAACCTTGAACCACCATTTCATCTGATTTTTTTGATAAGATTTCAATAACTCATATAGCCGTATGGCATACTGACTTCTCATTGGGAGTACATACTGAAACATGTATTGAGTATAGTAACCGCCGCCNTCCTCTCTTTGGCGTGCTAGGTCTAATAGGTAGGGCATCATATCTACATGAAATGCGATTGTGACCTTGCCCGATTTTTTGTTGGTGCGGATAATCTCGAACCAGCTCACAGCACTTTCACATTCTGTGCCAGGGTCGTTAGGGTCGTCCATCAGAATCCACCAAACCTTTTTTCGCATTTCGATAAGTGTTTTTTTGATAGTGGTATAGCTGTCATTTTCCTTGATTCCACAAATGGCATAGAAATTTTTAAGGCTAAAGGTGTACTCTTGACGTTTATCATCCGTTGGCTTGATTTGAGATATTGCATATAGAATTAGTCGTTGCTCGGTTAGTGATAATTCAAAACGCCCTTTTTGTAAAAGGGTATCAGCTTGGTATATCTTCGTACTTCTTTCTTTTTCAATCCTTGCAAGCTGGTGTGGCGTTTTTTTTGTACCCATAAAAATTCCTCCCAAATATAGGCTAAACGCATTATAACATACAAAAGTGAGAAGTTGAATATAATCTCACTTTTTCCGTTAATAATCTCACCGAAGAAAAAAAGGGATGAAAAAGGGGAGTAAAAAAGCCATAAAAAATGTCCAAATTATGAAAACAAGAATCCAGTAAAATCAATGCTTAGGTGGGAAAAAACCGTTCAATTTCTCACCGCAAACCGTTCAATTTCTCACCGCAAACCGTTCAATTTCTCACTGCAAACCGTTATGAATCTCACCGATAAAACCCCACACCAAGCATGTACCAAAGGCTGGCGGGGGGTCTATATATGTTTATATATGTTTTATATATGTTTTATATATGCGCGCGCGCGACCAGAGGTGTGGAAAACTCCAGAAAACAAGGGTTTTTCAGTAAGACGGTGGCATAAACACGCCACCGTGCAGATAGTCACGAAAAGGAGTTAGCTGTTTATTCTGCATTTCCAATACAAGAATAACCACTAACCCCACTATCATTGACAATATCACCAACGGTTGTAAAATGAGTGAGATAGCAAGGGAATTACCCTATGCAAGAAAGGCGTGACTAGATGGGTCGCAACATACAGCTTCCTATTGGCTTTTTAAAGGGCGTTTCTGCGCTCGTAGAGGCGTTAAAAGGACATGAGCTAGATGAAACCACCAGAGAACTATGCAACACGCTAGAAGCCACTGCAAACGCCAAATTAGAAGCAATAGAAAAACGCCAAATATTCAGCGAGTATAAAGCCACCGCACCCAACACGACCGACCGAGAAGAAAAACGGCAAGAGTACCTAGACAAAGCACAAATTCATAAGGACTGGCGGAGTGGGCGAGAAACACCGACATAGACGGACGAGGAAATCATGACTAAGATAGGCGAAATAAATCAACGAGTAATCGACTTGCTTCAGCTAGACATTGAAGCAGGCACACCAATCTTCCTAAGCCCAAGTAATATAGAGCATATGGTCGATACCCACCCCCATGATTTTGAAAATTATGGAATGGACTTGGAAAACATTATCAAGTACCCAGATTATATTGGTCGCAACCCAAAGGATAAATCTATAGAGTATGTAAAGTTGTTTAAGGTGCAAAATAAAAATTATATCAAGGTCGCTGTCCGTGTTTCGGCTGGAGGGATTTTCTACGCACGTTCTCTCTATTCAAGAGATAGTAGTAAAATGGAACGGTTCATCAAAAAAGGCTACCTCTTGACGTACTAGGCGAAGCGTATGGTATACTAAGTTAGGTTTATAAAAGTTTAGAGGACGGAACGGGCCGCCGTCGCCCCCGCCACCATCTGAGGGTGTAGTGGCATTATGGGTTGGAGATGTAGGAGTGTCGCCCTACCTAAATTTTCTTAATATCGGAACAACGAGCCACGGTATACCGTGGCTTTTTGCTATCGGTCGGCCGAAAGCCAACATTAAAAAAATAAAATCACAAGCTGAAATCATGACCCCGATTTCTTTTTTGTTGCGGCGGCGGTTGTTCGAGTGTTTTTATTTCTTCAGCTATTCCTTGACTGATACCAACATATTTTTTCATCTGCTCAGCCATATCATGAAGCCCATCAGCTTCAGCCCATCGGATTCCATATGCCCGAAGTGCGTCTATAAATCTATCCAATTCTGGTGTTAGTGGTTCGATTTTTAGTGATTCGTCTGTACTGTATTTCAGCATACCAATAGCCTTAACTACGTTCATCACACTTTGGTAAGCACCATGCAGTCGTTCAGTAATAACCCCAATCTCTTTTTTCAAACTTCCAACTTCTTGCCGAAGTTTTATATTCTCGTCACCCGCCGCGTCCGCGCGAGCCTTAAATTTATTCCGCTCCAACCCAGTCTGCTCTAAGACTTGATTAATTTCCGATTGTTGCTTGTATAATGCGTTAGCTTTACTCTCTTTCTTGCTAACGGTTTGCTCTCTCGACTTCAAAGATTTTTCTTTTTCACGTAGGCGTAAAATCTCACCGCGGTTAGCAGCATATGCCTTGGCCTGTTCTTCTAATTTCTCTAAATCTTTGCTCCAAACAAAGTAGCCACCGGGCAAAGCTTTTGATTTATTTTTAATATTTACTTCACCAACAGGAACAGAAAGGTCTTTCAGTTTTTGCATTGCCTTGGTCGAAACCTCAAGCTGTTTCTTTTTCTTTTCAAGCGTTTCGACTTCATCACGAAGCCCATCAGCTTGCAAGCGAAGTGCAAATTCTTCTGTTCGCATATCCGTTAATTGGGTTTGCAGTTTTTCATGTTCTGCTTTGACGGTTTCGTTCTTCAACTCTTGGATAGTTTTATTGCCGGCTTTTGTTGCTTCGTTCAAAATCCCAATCTCACGCCCAAAGACTTCGGACATATGCCGTTCCAAATCTTTATGGAAGGTTTGTAAGTCCTTGCGGTCTACAACAGCTTTTGCCGATACCTTATCAATGCCCTTTTTTACATCATGTACCACAGGAATAAAAGCATAATGAAGATGTGGACTAACTTCATCCATATGGACAAATGCAGACACAACATTCTGCTCTCCACCGTTGGCATAACGCCTATTCAAAAATCCATATGCTTCTTCAAAAAAAGTTGGCAGTTCATCATCACTCATTCCCTTTGGGGAAGTAATCACCCAACTGCACATGACATTAATATTTGCACGACCAACACATTCAACTTCGGAAGTACGCTGCCGAATAAAAGAAAGTTGGTCACGGTCTGGAGCAAGGTTGTAATTTAAGTGTGAACGAGCAATATCGACTTCTTGATTGCCGAACTGATAATACTCCCCTGTGTCTTTCTTGGCTCTCTCGAAATGGCGGGTCAGTCCGCCGACCTGCGCCCTTGTGTACTTCTGCACATTTGCCATAGTGCGTATCACCTCCAGAGCCATTATGCCACAACTTTGCCACCGACACAAATAGTCGGTGTAGCAAGTTATACCGAACCCACAAAGGGTGTCGGTAACTTGCCCGGCGGGGCTTTAGAATAAACACAAAAAAGGAACGATTAATCGTTCCTTTTTTGTGTTTATTCTAGCTAATTAGCTTTGATTTATCGTAGGCAATAAAACCACAAATTACCATTGGTTATTGTGCGGCTATTATCTAGGTTGGTTATAAACCCAAAATGTCTACGGTCAGCAGCCATTCTTGCTGTGCTAAGATGTACTGTGCGGAAAGTGGCACTACTTGGAACAGTGGTGTATACCCTTCTGGTTAAACCAGTAAATTCAGATGTTGCGAGTCCTATTCTTGCGTTTCCACCAGTGAATCGATATGTTATTTGCAACGAACCCCTTTGAAAAGTTTCAGGATAAATATTGATGTGATGTGAACCTGCGCTACTTAGAACTTGACCAGGGTCAACTCTGTTTACAGTCATGCCAAAGAGCGGATGTCCTGAACCCATTCGATTGAGGGGGATTTCATCATTTGCAAAAACCGTAAGAGGTGTGATACTCATGATTAGTGCTAATAAGCCTACCATGAGCAATTTTGGGGTTTTGAATTTCATGTTTCCATCCCCATTCTTCTTTATAATAATTTATTGAATAAGTATTCTGGCAAGAAAAATTCATCTATTATTAAATGCCAGTAATCACTTATTTTCGCAACAAACCACGCAAGTTTATGGACTACAAACTCCTCAAAATAAAGTGTATCTAATGCTTCTAGTTCTATATATACTTGATATAAACTATCACCAAATGCAGTAACAGATACTATGGCATAATCTCTAATTAAATAATAATCCAAACCTAATTGTATACTTCTAGCTATTCCATGCTCAACGGACTCAATCCAGCCATCACGAAATAATTCTAAACCTGGTTTAAAGTAGACCGTATACATAACGGATTCAATGTCACCGCTCTGTACTGCATTTACATAAGTATTAACAGCAATGTAAACATGGTCTGGAATGTAAGTAAGTGGTAGAACATTATTTTGTAAATAGTTATGATTTCTTTGAGCCACAACTAAAACCAGTAAAACAGTAGCAAGAATCGCAAACAGGGAGATTATAATGTATTTCCTCTTCATCCCCACACCTCGTTGAGATTTTTTGACAATTGAGAACTTGTATAATTATCCAACAAGAATAAATAATTGTCAACAGCAAATCTGCCTATTGACAAAAAAATTTTGCCTATTGACAAAAAAATTGCGACAATATTTGCTGTTACTCTGAATCCCAATAGTGAATCCCACCGTCCAATGTAGTAAGCCCTTTTTTTTGGGTTTCTAATTTCTCTTGTGCTGATTTCGCCACCATGTAAAAGGTGATTATATCAATGCGCTTCCCATCTTTTTCAGTTTCATATTTAATGGTTATATCACTAAATTCGTTAATGTCCTTTATAGCTGGCTGTAATGCGAAGCGGCGAAAATCTGCGAATCGATTATAGTGTCTGCAATCTAATAGTCGCTTCAATTCATCAACCTTGAACCACCATTTCATCTGATTTTTTTGATAAGATTTCAATAACTCATATAGCCGTATGGCATACTGACTTCTCATTGGGAGTACATACTGAAACATGTATTGAGTATAGTAACCGCCGCCCTCCTCTCTTTGGCGTGCTAGGTCTAATAGGTAGGGCATCATATCTACATGAAATGCGATTGTGACCTTGCCCGATTTTTTGTTGGTGCGGATAATCTCGAACCAGCTCACAGCACTTTCACATTCTGTGCCAGGGTCGTTAGGGTCGTCCATCAGAATCCACCAAACCTTTTTTCGCATTTCGATAAGTGTTTTTTTGATAGTGGTATAGCTGTCATTTTCCTTGATTCCACAAATGGCATAGAAATTTTTAAGGCTAAAGGTGTACTCTTGACGTTTATCATCCGTTGGCTTGATTTGAGATATTGCATATAGAATTAGTCGTTGCTCGGTTAGTGATAATTCAAAACGCCCTTTTTGTAAAAGGGTATCAGCTTGGTATATCTTCGTACTTCTTTCTTTTTCAATCCTTGCAAGCTGGTGTGGCGTTTTTTTTGTACCCATAAAAATTCCTCCCAAATATAGGCTAAACGCATTATAACATACAAAAGTGAGAAGTTGAATATAATCTCACTTTTTCCGTTAATAATCTCACCGAAGAAAAAAAGGGATGAAAAAGGGGAGTAAAAAAGCCATAAAAAATGTCCAAATTATGAAAACAAGAATCCAGTAAAATCAATGCTTAGGTGGGAAAAAACCGTTCAATTTCTCACCGCAAACCGTTCAATTTCTCACCGCAAACCGTTCAATTTCTCACTGCAAACCGTTATGAATCTCACCGATAAAACCCCACACCAAGCATGTACCAAAGGCTGGCGGGGGGTCTATATATGTTTATATATGTTTTATATATGTTTTATATATGCGCGCGCGCGACCAGAGGTGTGGAAAACTCCAGAAAACAAGGGTTTTTCAGTAAGACGGTGGCATAAACACGCCACCGTGCAGATAGTCACGAAAAGGAGTTAGCTGTTTATTCTGCATTTCCAATACAAGAATAACCACTAACCCCACTATCATTGACAATATCACCAACGGTTGTAAAATGAGTGAGATAGCAAGGGAATTACCCTATGCAAGAAAGGCGTGACTAGATGGGTCGCAACATACAGCTTCCTATTGGCTTTTTAAAGGGCGTTTCTGCGCTCGTAGAGGCGTTAAAAGGACATGAGCTAGATGAAACCACCAGAGAACTATGCAACACGCTAGAAGCCACTGCAAACGCCAAATTAGAAGCAATAGAAAAACGCCAAATATTCAGCGAGTATAAAGCCACCGCACCCAACACGACCGACCGAGAAGAAAAACGGCAAGAGTACCTAGACAAAGCACAAATTCATAAGGACTGGCGGAGTGGGCGAGAAACACCGACATAGACGGACGAGGAAATCATGACTAAGATAGGCGAAATAAATCAACGAGTAATCGACTTGCTTCAGCTAGACATTGAAGCAGGCACACCAATCTTCCTAAGCCCAAGTAATATAGAGCATATGGTCGATACCCACCCCCATGATTTTGAAAATTATGGAATGGACTTGGAAAACATTATCAAGTACCCAGATTATATTGGTCGCAACCCAAAGGATAAATCTATAGAGTATGTAAAGTTGTTTAAGGTGCAAAATAAAAATTATATCAAGGTCGCTGTCCGTGTTTCGGCTGGAGGGATTTTCTACGCACGTTCTCTCTATTCAAGAGATAGTAGTAAAATGGAACGGTTCATCAAAAAAGGCTACCTCTTGACGTACTAGGCGAAGCGTATGGTATACTAAGTTAGGTTTATAAAAGTTTAGAGGACGGAACGGGCCGCCGTCGCCCCCGCCACCATCTGAGGGTGTAGTGGCATTATGGGTTGGAGATGTAGGAGTGTCGCCCTACCTAAATTTTCTTAATATCGGAACAACGAGCCACGGTATACCGTGGCTTTTTGCTATCGGTCGGCCGAAAGCCAACATTAAAAAAATAAAATCACAAGCTGAAATCATGACCCCGATTTCTTTTTTGTTGCGGCGGCGGTTGTTCGAGTGTTTTTATTTCTTCAGCTATTCCTTGACTGATACCAACATATTTTTTCATCTGCTCAGCCATATCATGAAGCCCATCAGCTTCAGCCCATCGGATTCCATATGCCCGAAGTGCGTCTATAAATCTATCCAATTCTGGTGTTAGTGGTTCGATTTTTAGTGATTCGTCTGTACTG
>JGI24694J35173_10003346_pt1 | contig 12226 bp, 9 predicted proteins | sample TergutCo191P1_FD_35173 | JGI IMG/M metagenome (IMG submission 35173) | reverse complement strand
GGGACAGGCGGGCCGCGGCGGCGCGGGACGCGGACGGGCGGCCCTGCGGCTCCGTCTCGGTGGTTATTCCCATCCACAACGAGGAGCGGCGGATGGAATGCCTGCTGGAAAGCCTTCTAAGGCAGGACCACCCCGCGCAAATCATTTTTGTGGACGACCGCTCAAGCGACGAAAGTCCCGCCATGCTTGCCGGGTTCATAGAAAACGCCCAAAGGTTGGGAATGAAAGACTGTAGGGTAATCACCCTGAAGGAAAACCCGGGGCCGAACCACAAGCAGTACGCGCTTTCGGTGGGCATATCCGAGGCGCGGGGCGACTTCCTGCTTTTCACCGACGGCGACTGCGACGTGCCGCCTGGTTGGATACGCGCCATGGTTGGGCGCATGGCCCACGCGGACGGCTCCGCCAAGCCGGTGGGCGCGCTTATAGGCCCGGTTTTCAAGAAAAAGCCGGGGAAGGGCTTCTTTTACCTGTACCAGTGCTACGACCACGCGATTCGCTACAACTACCTTGCCGGCTCGATTGGGCTTGGGGCAGCCGGCGGCGGTTTCGGCAACAACCTTATCGTAAGCCGCGAGGCGCTGGACGCGGTGGGCGGCTACAACGCGGTTCCGCCGTCGCCCACCGAGGACGCCGCGCTGATCTCGCTGATACGCTCCCGGGGGAAGTACCGCATCCGGGCCGCCGCCCTGCCGGACGCCGCCGTGGAAACCTGCGCCGAGGAAACCTGGCCGAACTTCNCCCGCCAAACCCTGCGCTGGAACAACGGCGGCCTTTTCAGCCCCGAACCCGCGACCCGCTTCGGCTACAACCTGCTCATGCTGCTGATAACCGCCGGCGCGTTCGCCTTTCCCCTTGTCCCCTTCTTCCCCTGGATTTGGCCCCTGCCCGCCGCATGCCTCATAGTGATGATCGAAAACACGATTGCCGCCTTCGCCTTTTTCCGCAGGAAGCTCCCCCCCGGCGGCCCCCTAAACCTCGGCTACATTGCCACCCTGCTTTTCGCCCAGCCGTACTTCACCCTGATGACGCTGATGGGCTACCTCGGCGTAAGGGCAAGCTGGAAGGGGAAGAAGCTGGGGTAGGGCTTGGCAGGGTTCAGACCCTGACGGTCGGTTCCGCGTATTTGAACCTCGCGTTTTCCATCGACGGAGTAAATGCAGTGGCCCTGAATTCCACCTCAACCATACTTCCCCAATTCCCCTGCCTCCGGTAGAATGGGCTTGCATGAAATACACGGGAGAGTGTACATCGCCCTTGCGGTTGATCAAGTTTGACCGCAAGGGCATTGCTAAAGGTACCCGCTATCTGTTCCATAATAACACCCCATAGGCAGCATCTTCCGCGACCGGCGGTCGATACTTGTAAGATAATCGCTTGACACGTATATTTCTCCATGTTACAATCGCTCATCATGCGGCGGAATTTCGAAAATTGCGATATATCTGCGATCCGGAATTTTGCGATATTGATTTATTCGGAGAAAGTTGGCATGCGGTTTTCAAGTTTATGGGTTCCACATGGAGAAAGCTAGGGCAGCCTACGCTTTGCTTACCCCCCTGTTTCTCATCATCGGTGTGGGCGTCTATTTTCTTTTCAGGGATTTGAACAATCTGCTCCTTTTTGCCTGGATGCCAAGGCCCGAATTTTTGGGAAACGCAATCATACAACTGCCGCCGTCGGTTTTGTCCGGCGTGGTGAAATACAATTTGGCCGGCATGTTTTGGTTCGTTTCGGGGATTTTGTTTTTCAGGTTTGTTTGGTTTCACCGGCCCAACGTGCAAAGGGCATACATCGGGTGTTTTTACGGCATTGGGGCAATTCTGGAAATAAGCCAGTTGTCGGAAAGGGTTCCCGGCACGTTCGACTTTATGGATTTGTGTTTTATGGGTATAGGCGCCTTCGGTGAAGGCTTGCTATATAACATTTTTGTCAAGAGGAGAACTGCATGAAAAAAGTATGGAAACTCCACATCGCAGCGACGGTGGGGTTTATGGTTTTTGCCGTGCTTGCCTTGGGAAGCGCCACACAGCCGCAACCCGAACCTTTGATCCTGGTGGTAGCGCAAGAGGAGCGCGATTTCCACGGGACAATACCGGGCGACAACAGAGGCATAACAATCGTCGCCTATACGGGGTTTAGCAGGGACGTGCAAATTCCGTCGTACCTGGACGGGATAGCCGTAACGGGAATTGGGCCGGGGGTATTCATGAGGGGCTACCACCTGACCGGTGCAACAATTCCTAACGGCGTTATTCACATCTGGGACAGGGCGTTTGCAAACAACAGGCTCACCACCGTGAACATTCCAAACAGCGTTGTTTTTATCGGGCCGTTTGCGTTTGAGATGAACCGGCTCACCAGCATCAACATTCCCGACAGCGTTATTCACATCGGGAACAGGGCGTTTGCGAACAATCCCACGCTTACCAGCATAACGATTGGCAACGGCGTCGGCTTCCTTTACGAAGGGGTGTTTGCCGGCGGCTCATTGCGGAATGTCGAATGGATAAGTATTGGCGCAAACGTCGATCTGCACAACTCCGAGCCGCCAAGCTTTGTCGCTCCGGAAAGCGCTGTCTGGAGGGGGTTCAGGGCGGCATACGAGGCCAACGGACACAGGGCGGGTGTTTACACCGTAAACAACGGTGTATGGAGCTGGCAGCCCAGATAAGCGCGGTTACACGGGTCCCGTATGGGGCTTAAACAAAGTTTGCGAAAATTTGCACTGCATCGCACTGCAAAGGAGTTTATATGAGTTTGAGGAAGAGTGTTTTGGCGGCGGCGTGCATTGTTGTGCTGGGTATTGCCGTTCCGCAGGGAATGGCTTTTGCGCAGACCGGCCTTACGGAACAGCAACAGGAAATGCTGTGGCACCGGCAACAGGGGGAACTGCTGGAACAAAGGCAGGAGCCGCAGCCAAGGGAACCGCAGCTAAGAGCCGACATAGTATGGAATTTCAAAATAGTGCACGCCCATACATTTGATGAAATCTACAGGGGAACCTTTATCGCGCGAAACGTTACCGGCCCGGAAGAGGCCAGGTGGGACATCAGAAGGCAATTGGGTTTTCCGATAGACAGCGACCAGCGCACGGTAGGGGGCGTTCCGCAGCTTATAATTTGGTTCGAGATAAGCGGGCACGGACAAGCTCTGCCGCCGCCGCCTTCTCCACCACTGCCTTCGCCGCCAGTGCCGCCACCGTCACCGTTGCCGCCTGTAGTGGCCAGGCCGGCGGTTGCCGCCGAGTTAGGGCCCCGCCGAAACTGGCTTTCGGCCGAGGGTTCCCTTCTTGGCGGAGGTATACGCTACGAGCGGGATTTGACCCATCGTTTTACGCTGGGCGGAAATTTCTGGGGCGAATACAATGTTCCCCAAAGCAGGTTTGTTGTTGGGGGAGCAGCTACTTCCCGCCTTTTCCTTGGAAGGGTCTTTTATGTCGAGCTTGGTTTGGGGTTCGGCCTTATGGAATGGGAGGAGGAGCACTGGGGCGGATGGGGAGACTATTATTGGGACTACTACTCGTTTTCCGGGCCCATGGTTGTTCCCGCCATTGGGTTTAGGTTTGGAGGACGGACAACGCCGTTTTTTCTAAACCCTTATATAAGCCTGCCTGTGGTACTTGGCGGCGGTACGGTAGTCAGGGTAGGCATTGGGCTAGGCGTGGCATGGTGAGCTGACCCCCTAACAATATTTCAAATCGTTTAAAGGGGGTAACGCTTATTCCCCCTTTGTGCCCAAAGTTTTGCGTATTGGGCAAGCCCCCTGCCGTTTGCCTCGCTGACAACGCCTTTCCAGAAAAAGCTTTTCGACTTTACAAGCTTGCCGGAGCAGACCAAATGGTTGATAACCGGCTTTATATCATTTTCCGTCCAGAAAAAGCTTTCGGCTTTGGCAAGCATGCGGGCGGCTTCGCTTACCGTGTAGCGCCGTTTGTTTCTGCGGAAAAAGTCCAGGATGCTGGCTTCCTCGCGCAGCTCGGAGCTTGCCTGTTTCTCGCAGACATCGCAACACAAAGTTTCCGGGGTTTCGCCGTTTGCGTCGTAGTCAAGCATTTTAAGCAGGGCCTGCCTTCTGCACAGCTTGGTGTCGCGGGCGTAGTCCAAAAGCTTGGAGAGGCGCAGCTTGTCGGCTTCGGTTTTGGCGCGGCGCAGAGCGGCTTTGTCCTCCGGCCCCCAAAGGAGAATGGCTTTCGACGGTTTTCCGTCGCGGCCCGCCCTGCCGGATTCCTGCATGTAGGCTTCCACCGAGGGAGGGCAGTCCCTGTGAATCACCGTGCGGATGTCGGCTTTGTCCACGCCCATGCCGAAGGCGCAGGTCGCGCACAGTACCGCCCGGCTGTTGCCCATGAACCATTTTTCCACGTCGCCTCTTTCCTCAAAGCTTAAACCCGCGTGGTAAAACATTATTTCCGCGTGCCAGTCCTTGCCCATTTCGTGCAGGTTTGCCCTAAGGTAGCGGGCAAGCTCTTCCGTGCCGTGCCTGGATGAGCAGAACACGATTGCGGGGCGGCTGTTTTGAAGCAGCAGATCCCTTACGGCCAGATTCCTTGCCACGCAAGCTTTGGCAAAGTATGAAATGTTTGCGCGATCTGGGTTCCCCATAACCAGACGGGTTTCCCGGTTGCCAAAAACGTACTTTTTGATTTTTTCCAAAACGGCATTTCCGGCCGTCGCCGTAAAGGCCGTTACCAATGGCGCGCCCACGTTTTTTATGACGGCGTTTATTTCAAGATACGCCGGCCTAAAGCTTTCGCCCCACTCGCCGACGCAATGCGCTTCGTCGATAACGATGTGCGCGATTTTTATTTTGCGTGATTTGTCAACAAGCTTTCCACCAAGCTTGTTGTCGGCAAAACGTTCCATTACCTTGGGGGTAAGCAGAACCTCGGGATTGGCGATAACGAGCTTGCTCTCGCCGGATTCGAGCTTCCGCCAGACTTCGTCCCGTTCCTCCCTTGTCTGGCCGCCGCGAAGAACCGCCGGCGCAAAACCCCTTTCGTCCAGCCTGCGTTTCTGATCCGCCATAAGGGACAAAAGCGGATAAACGACCAGGGTTATCCCTTCGATTATCATCGCTGGCAACTGAAAGCACAGGGATTTTCCGGATCCCGTGGGAAGGATGACGATTTGGTTGCCAAGCTGCGACCTGTCCGAGTCCGCGTCCCGGCGGTTTTCCGTAGCCGAGGAACCTTCCTGTACCGCCGGCCCGTTTTCGCCGGGCCAGTTCAGCGCAAGACCGGCGGCCTCGGCCGCTTCAAGAATGTTCGCCACCACCAGTCGTTGATAGGGAAACAGATACGAAACTCCAAACAGGCGGCTTGCGGCAGCGTTCAAGGGATCAGTAATGTCAAACATATTGCCTCCACCCTTATATATGGCGCAAAGTCGCGTTTTGCTTTAGAGTCGGCCCGGTTTTTGCAAAAAAACAGGCGAATTGACCCAAACAAGTGTTAACCCGGGGCGGAATCGGCCTTATGTAACGGTATCCGACACTGGTTAGGGGGAGCGATGAACCATTTTAAGGTAACGGCAAAATGCGGGCACGTTGGCAAAAGGCAGTATTACAAGGGCGTGTTTTTTATCCGCGCGGAAGACGGGAAACAGGCGGCGGCTATCGTTAGGGAGAAGCCGCGCGTCAAACACGACCGCAAGGATGCCATTCTTGCGGTGGAAAAAATAAGCTACGCGGAGTACAAAGAAGGAAGGGCCGCATGGCGGGGGAACCGGTACTTTAGCTGCCACAGCAGGCAGGAACAGGTAATGTTTCTTGACGAAATTGCGGCAGACATCTACAATGAAACCGGTCATGACAAATACGAAAATGTCGATAAACACGGCAAGCTTAAGGTCATGCGGCGGCACTACCGCAAGATGGACAAATACAACAAACTTGGCATGGGGGCGTAGGTAAATGAAAAAGATAGTATTCTGCAACCTTATGATGAAGGGCAGGCTCAACAGCTTTTGCTACGCGGTGAACGGCAACAGCTCCATCGAGTATGACGGGGAAGTAATTTTTCCAATAAACGGCGTGCTTGCCCGCGTGTTGAAAAAAGGCGACGACGTAAAAGTCGTTTTGCTCAAAAAAGAAGACCCCGACAACAACAGTACCAAAAACGCAGTGGTATTCCAAAACGAGCTCGACGGCATAACCGCAAACCTGGGCGCAAAAATCGAATACAAGGTTTTGTCCGTGCCCCACAACGAAAACAGCAAGGAGCAGGGAAGACTGCTCAAGGAAATAATAGGGGAGCTTGTTGAAGGGGCGGAAATCTATTCCGACATTACCTACGGCTCAAAGTCGATGCCCATTATCGTTTTTTCGGCGCTCAGCTTTGCCGAAAGATTTTTCGGGGCGGACATCAAAAACATCGTTTACGGACAGGTGTCTTTTGACAGCAACAACACCCCCTACGACCCCAAGCTGTTCGACATGACAAGGTTGTTTTACTTGAACGTAATCGTAAACACGATGGAGTGCGAGGACGGCGAAGCCGCAAAGAAAATGCTGGATGCCATTCTTTCGGAATAGAGGGCCGCAATGAAGAAGACCCGGGAAGAGCTTGAAGCCGCGATAAACGACTCGCCGTTATTTTCGACGGACCGCACCAATGACGGCGAGCTGTTTGCCAAGGAAGAAGAGCGCCTGCTTGCCAATCTTGCCAAGCTTATGTCTGCCCGCGGGGATTTTGATAAAATCGGGTTTGAGATAATAGACACGGCAACGAAATGCATAGACTCTTACAAACCGGGAGAGGGGCCGTTTCTTAATTACTTCAACAACTCGCTGAAGCGAAACTTGGCACGGGAAAAAGGCAAGCAGAAAATCGATGAAGTGCGCAAGGGGGTTAAACTCTCCAAGGAAATGGATCGAAGAATCCGAAACATCTTTCGGTACGCGAAAATGGAAGCCGTGAACGATGTTTACACTGAGGAGTTTGCGGCCATGGCTTCCGGGGCCCTGGCGCTTACCGTTGAGGAAGTGTTCGAGGCATTGGCCACTAACAAATACGCAACCGTTTACTCCGGCGACGACGACGGCAAGCTGAAGCTGTTCGACATCATTGAAGACGAAAGAGGCGTGGTGGGAGAAAAAACCGAAAAGGCGGAAGACGCGCTGTACAAAATACGGCAGGTTATAGAGCCCATAGACGCAACGTTTAAGAAAGAGCAAAACCGCACAAAACCGGTGCTCTCCGACCTTCTTACGGCGTATTTGTTGACCGACTTAAAGTCGGGGCGGGTTTTGGACGATGCCGCTTTTGTCGAAAAGGTCTTTTCCGGAATAAGCTTTGTCAACCGTGAAATGTATGCCCGGTATGTAAAAAGCGGCGATATTCCTGCCACCAAGGCCTGTGAAATCGCCAAAACCCATGGCAGGTTTGAGTCAAGCGTAAGCAGAACCTATAGTAATTTCGAAGACAAGTGGCAGCAGAAAAAAGAATAGGGGCCGTGCCACGAACGGAAACGGCCCCCGGCCCCAACCAAGCTACTTCCTTCGCTTAAAGATCAGCCCCTTAAGCTGGAAAACGGTCAGCGCAATAAAATAGAGCACAATCACCAAGGCAACCCACCACAGGTTTCCCGGCCGAGGTGCCTGGGCGATAAGCAAAAGCAGCGGAATCCCCAATATGATCGCCGCGGAGGAACCCAGAACAAGGTCGTCGCCGGCGGGGGTTTTAAAATCGCTGTCGATTTCCCGCAACAGAATCATGCCGTTCACGATGGTGCCCGTCAACATTCCGTACATCGCAAGAAAGCCCTCGTCTTTGTAGTCTTTGTAAACATAATTGCACAGATGGCGCAGGTAAAGCATACAGGCCAAACCGCCCACCGTGGTCATAACCAGCACGGGAATCCAAAGCGTTCCCAAGGCGCTAACCGAAATGGCGCAAAGGGCGGCGACAATCGCAATGTCGAAAGCCGCGCCGCTTATGCGGTTCATCATGTAGCTGTTGGGATATTTGCGGTGCATGATTCCGGCCTTAACAAGCCGGCGCAGAACATGCTTGACGCAAAGCGCGACAAGCGCCGCAAGCATAAACGCAAAACCCCAAATCGTGGGAACAAGATCGATAAGGAAAGGGGAACCCGAGGCGCGGAAACCTATCTCGATTGCGATGATAAGCCCAATCGTAAGAAGATACACGCCGCCAACCATGCACACCTGCAACGAAAACTTGTCGATGGATTCCGAAAGTGGAACTTCGTCCGGGCCCTCGATTTTATAGCTGGCAAGATCGCCGCTTTTTTGGTATTCGTTCCTGCGAATCTTGATGCCTTTTTTCTTTGCAATCGCGTTGATAAGAATAATCCCGGGGATCGATGCCCAAAGAAAGCCCAGGCCCGCAATGGAAAGCCCGAAGTTCCTTGCGCTGCCGGCCCCCCATGCGTCCATGTGCCCGGCCGCGTCCCAAATATAGCCCGTCGCGTTTGCCTGCTGCGGCCCCTGCCCAAAGCCAAGCGCAAGCATAATCCCGGTAGCCGGGTTGAGCTCGGGCATAAACGTAAGGGCAAAAAAGCCAGTTACAAGAATGCCTATCATTCCCTGCAAAAGATAGGTGCTTATAATCACTGCCCCGGATCGCGCCGCCGTTACGCTTTCCTTGTTGATTTTGTTTATGTCGAATTCCGCAGTGTAGTTGTCCCTGTCGCGAAGGCACAGGGCGATGAACGCCACCGGCAGCAAATGGTAGATAAGCCCGCTCAACGCCGGACGGTGAAAAATATATACGCCGGCCGTCAGCAAAACAACTTCCTTGGCTATAAGCCCAAGAAGGCCCGCAATAACGGCAGTAGGCATAAGCGAACGCCTAAACAGCGGAATCTTGCGCCGCATTACGTTTGCTATAAGCACAAGCGCGCAGACGGCGCAAACCGTGATAATGCCGAACGACAGATTCTCGTTGGCAAGATCGATAAGACTTCCTATTCCGTTGCCATTAGTACCCATAATACTCCTCCATGTCCGGTGCTTTGTTCCGCAGATGGTAGCCGCATATCATGTATTTCATAAGATTCGTCCTGTGTGGAACCAGAACGGCGTACACTTCGTCTTTTCTGTAAACCGTCATTTTGCGAACGCCCTGAATCGCGGTCGTTATTTCGGCGAACCGGAATTCGTGGCCGCAAACGACAAGCTTCTCGGCGTAAAGCTCAATCGCGCCTTTCCCCAAAAAGTGCTCTTTTTTTGCGCGCTCGGCCCTGGAGAAAATGACGCCGTCGTCGCGGAACGCCGGCCTGTCCGTAAAACCGGAAAAGTCAAAACTTTTTACGTAATCGATTTGCATACGACCCCATTCCAGGATCGTGTCCGGGATATTCTCAGCCTTGTTGATTTTCTCGAAAAAGCCGGTGCCGTTTATCATGGCCCTTGCACCGCAGTCCAAACAAAGGATTTCGTTTCCTTCCGAACGAAGCCCCCCCCCTTCCACTTGGCCAAGAGACTTGCATTCCGGGCAGTAAAACAGGACGCTTTCAAGGTATTCGGCCTTGCGCCGGCCCCTGTACGTGATTTGCGCCGTTTTGTTCCATTCAAATTCGTTGAAGCCAATCTCCCGTTGTATGGCTTCGTCAACCTCGGCGCCGGTCATTGCAGCCAGCTCTTCCGGTTTGACAACCCTTGTAACAACCGCCGTCACTTTTCCGATGCTGGGTTTTGTCTTCCAGCGCGCCAGCGTGTTGAACCCGCCGCGCATCTGCACAAGCACTAGCGGCACGTTAAACTTTTTGGCAAGCCTGCCTATCCCCGGAACGATTCGGCATTCGTCGCCGTAAAAGCTCCGGTTGCCGGACGGAAACATGCCAACGCAGCCGCCGCTTTTTATCACCGCAATCATGTTTTTCAGGGCAATCAGGTCCGAGCTTCCCTTGGAAAAAGGTATGGGCCTGGCGAGGGCCACCATAAGCCGGCTTAACAGGCCGTGCCGGAATATCGTGTCCGTTGCAACATAGTTTATACCAAACCCGAAACCCATGCTGAGGGCGAACTGGTCGAATCCGGACTGGTGGTTGGCAAGAATAAGGCACGGGCGTTTAATGCCCTTCGAGCTTTTCTGGTTGAACCTGAAGCGGTACAAAAGCCAAAGGGCCGGCTTAAAAACGACCCGAAGGAAAAAGAACACGAGCGAATTGGCTTTTTTGATCGGCGGAGCTCTTTTGGCCCCCTGCGCCGCAACGGGGTTGGCGTTTTTCATTGCAGAGTCCATTGCCAATATATCGGCAGGCGGAAAGCCGGGCTCAAATCCGCACCTGCCTTGCCGTGCCCGGCTTTGCGTTCGCGGCCACGACGAAAAGCTCCTCGTCGGGGTCGAGCGGGGCCGTTTCCATTCCTATCAGCGACATCAACGGCTCAAGATCGTTTGCGGAAAAATCCATGACGCGCGCGCCGGCGCAAACGTAAAAATCGGGGCGGCTGACCGCCTCCGCTTTGCGAACCGACATTTTTTCCCACAGCTCTTTTACCACGCCTTCGTGGTTTTTTACAGTGGTGCGCATGACAATACCGCTTTCCCTTTGCACCCTTATAAAGCCCCTGCCGTCCAGTATGCGGATGGCGGCCGGCTTTCCGGGATCGGCCTTTTCGCCGAATACGTAGAAGTGGCTCGACCTTTCCAAAAGGCGTATCCGGTGGACCAAGATTTCCATGTCTTCGCGGGCCAGTTCCATGGCCTCTTCCAGTGTGGTTTCTTTTAACAAAGCCGCCGTTTTTAGCTCGGTGGAATCCGCGGCTGTTGCCGTCGCTTTTTGGTTTTGGGAGTCAAGCTCGATGTGCACTTCTATGCTTTCCGCCGCCGCGCCGCTTTCCGTTGCCCTGTTTATGGCTTCGGTCTTTATCGCGAGAAGCTCGTTCCGACTTGGCGAAGGGACGATGCGTTCCACCACTTCGCGAACCTTGGCAAGGGCCAAGCCAATCGGGGAAATCGCCTCGGCGTTTTCCGGTATCGAATATTTGATGCCCATTTTGCGGGAAAAATATACGACAAGCGCGGCGGCTCCACCGCCAAGGCCGATGAACGAGAGCTGGCTTCTTTCCAGCTTGTGCTTTTCCGCAAGGCCCNAAACGACNGGCTCGATTTTCGCATAGGCGCGTTCCATTATCTGCCCGGCNATTTCCTCCGCGGAGCTGCCGCAGNGCTTGGCAAGAACGTCCATTGCCGTTTTCGCCGAGGTTGTGTTGCCGTGGGAAAAATGCTCCGGCCGGACAAGCCCAAGCACGTGGGCGGCGCAGGTATTGGTAATCGCTACCCGCGCTCCGTTGCTAAAGCGCACGGCAACGTAGTCCGCAGGGTCGCCTGGCTTGGGGCTGAAAAACTCGACCTCCCCCCCCTCCCATGAGGCGGGATCTGAATAGGAGGCGTAATCAAGCCCTGCGGCGTGGGCGGAACGCGGCCCGATGTCCGTTATGCCGTTTTTGTTTGCCCGCACCATGGAGCCGCCCGCGCAGCCAACAACCCGCACGTCCAAGCTTGAAATGCAGTTCTCGAGTCCGCCGACGATGGAACAGTCTATAGCGGGCCGGCCGTTTTTGATTACGCCGATGTTGGTAGCCGTACCGCCAACCTCAAAGCAGATGCCGTTGGAAGTCTGCAGGCACATCAAGCTGCCCATAACCGAGGCGGCGGGGCCGGAAAGCATGGCAAGGACGGGCCGTTTTTTTGTTTCGCTTATTTCCATTGTGCCGCCGTCGCCGCGCATTACCATCAGCGGCACGCCAAGCTCGGTTTCGCGCAAGGCAGCTTCGGCTGAGTTGGCGGCCTCCAGCATCTTAGGCAGTATCGAGGCGTTTATCGCGGCGGCGCGAATGCGGCGGGCAAGCCCGTGAAGCTTGGTAACATCGTTTGCTATCGTGCAGGGTATGCCTCTTTTGACGCAAATCGTTTGCACCATAGCTTCGAGCTCGCTGTTGTCCGCGCCAAACGCCGTGCCGACAACAACGGCCTGCGCCCCCTGTTCAAGAAGCCCGTCCAGAGCCAGCTCCGCGGCCTCCTCGGTTAGGTTTTTCGTCTTCACGAAGCTGTTGACGATGTTGACAAGCTTGCCGTTGCCAAGCTGAATGCTGTCTATCTTTAGCCGGCGTTTGGCAAACAGGCTTCCCGGCCCGCCCTTTGCCATGCCGAAAACGCCCACGACCGCAACGTCGCCCTCGAGAAGCGCGTTGGTGGCCAGGGTCGTGGAATGTGCAACGAAGGTTACGTCTTTGGCGTTGATGCCGTTTTCCGCAA
>JGI24694J35173_10003326_pt1 | contig 12289 bp, 12 predicted proteins | sample TergutCo191P1_FD_35173 | JGI IMG/M metagenome (IMG submission 35173) | reverse complement strand
CCCCCCCATTTCAATCGAAACTGTTTTGATTGCGATAATCTTCCGAATCTAGCCGCAAAAAGGCTCAGGCTGGCCTGTTGCCTTGCATCGCTTGCCGCCCTTTTGGGCGGCGTGGCGATCTATGCCCTTTTTAGGGACATCGGCAGCATGGCACTGTTTCGGCATTTTTCCCCGCCCCGGCTTTTGCCCGCGCCGCTGGCCTTGCCCGGAATGGACGCGGCATTGGGGCGGATGCTTGTTTTCAACCTGCCGCACGGCCTGTGGTGCCTGTCCGGGCTATTGGCCATACGCGCGATCTGGCTAGCCAATGCAAAATGGCGGGCGCTCTACGCGGGCCTGTTTCTCGCCGCCGCCTCTCTTGCCGAGATCATGCAGATGACGGGAGCCGCGCCCGGAACCTTCGACCCGCGCGATCTTGCGTCCTACGCCGCCGCCGCTTTCCTGGAAAGCATGACATACAGAAAAATTGCAAGAAGGAGCGTTTTATGACAAGGAAAAAATGGCTGCCGCATTTCGCCGGGGCAGCGTCGCTGGCTGCGTTCATTGCTTTGGGCCTGGCCAGCGCATCAGGAAGCCCGGCGCAGGCCGGGCAGCAAGCAGGGCCGCAGGCGGGGCAGGGACACGCTGCGCCGCCTGCCCCGCCTCAGCAAGCCGCGCCCCGGCAAGCCCCGGCCCCTCAGCAGGCTGCTCAGGCGGCGGCCCCCGCGTCGCCGTTCTGGTCGGGGAACGGCGGGCGGGGCATGACCCTGGCGGTTCTCGAGCCGGCGGGCAGCGGGCTTTCCGAAGACCAGCTTCGGTGGATGCCTTCGCTGATACAGGGATCGATGACCGGGGACTTCAACCTTTATTCGGCCATCACCATCGTCGACAGGCAGAACCTGGAAACGATTCTCGACCAGCAGGGAATGTCCATGGCGGGGCACTTTTCCGACGAGGACTTTATCCGCATAGGGCATATCGCCAACGCCCGCTATGTCCTTGCCGGCGCCGTGACCAGGACCGCCACCGCCTACATGCTGGAGTTCGCCGTGACCGACGTTCAAACCGGCGTGAGAAGGGCCTCGCGCCCGCCAACCCCGGCGGCCATTCAGGAGATAGAGAGCCTTTCCGCGGTAAGGGCGGCGACCGCGGATCTTCTGGGGCAGCTTGGGGTGACGCTCACCGGCCGGGGAAGGCAGGAGCTTGCGAGAGCTCCGGAGGCCGCCGCGGCGCAGGCGCAGGCCGCGCTGGCCAGGGGCATTTACGCGCAGCGGCAGGGGTTCGAGGTGGAGGCGCTGTCCCACTTCATGCAGGCCGCCGGCCACGACCCGCTCCTTGAGGAAGCGGAAAGCCGCCTGATCATTCTGACCGCGGGAATAGCGAGCAGGCCTGCGGCGGGAGCGCTGGACGCCCGCGCCGACATAGTTTTGCGAAGCGAGTGGATGCGGCGGCTGCAGGAAACGGAAAACTTCGTCCGCGATTTTCTCGCCAGGGATCAGCCCTTCTACCTCATCTACTACACGGACATCACCCACGGAACCGTGAATTTCCAGAACGAGACCGTGGAGCTAAGCTTCGCCATGCGGACTGTTCTGGACTCCATGTGGACGCACACGATAAACGAGGTCGTGCTGACCGTGGAAAGCGGCCTTAGGGCAACCGGCAGATCAAGGGACTGGGGGCTGGACTGGCCCAACAATACCGTTGGCGTTGCCTCCCCCTTTGTCGGCAGATCCGCCAGCGCCGCGGTGGCCATGGAAATCCTGAACGACCAAGGGAGGGTTATCGGCTCCGGAACCGCCGCCATTCCCCGCGGCTTCCGCGTGCGCTACGGCATGACAATCCCCAGCCCCGAGTGGTCGGGAACCGTGACCGTGCCGGGGGTGGACATAAACGCGATAACCGACCGGCTTTCCATACGCGTGGCCGCCATCGACGGCGTTCCCGCGCAGCAGGCCGCCGCGCAGAGGCGGATAAGCGTGATGCCCGCGCAGCAGTTCGCCCTGCACCCAAGGGCGCGGCCCGGCGGGGTGGCCGCCACCAACGAGCGCTACTTTACCGTCAATGAAAACGGCGTGCTGACGGGCTTTACCGGAACCCAGACGAACGTGGTTATACCTTCCACGGTTAGAGGCATAACGGTTGTGGAGATAGGCGGTTCAGCGAGCCAATGGCAATTAACAGGCCCCTTCCAAAACAGGGGAATTACCAATGTAACCATTCCCAACGGGGTCAGAATTATTGGGCAGAATGCTTTTCGTCGTAATGATAGGTTAACCAACATTACCATTCCAAGTAGCGTTAGGGTTATTGACAATTGGGCTTTTTCGAATCACCGAATAACCAACATTACGATCGGATATGAAGTGGATCTTCGGCAAGGCGGAATTTCCTCTGGTTTTGTAGGGAGGGGTATCGTCAATTTTACCATGTTCTACGACCAGAACGGCAGAAGGGCAGGAACATATAGGGTAATAAGTGTCGATCGTGAAGGTAATCCCACCGCTTGGGGCTTTACGCCGCGGTAAATAGGTGGCGCGATAGGCGGCGCGATGGTGCCAGGCACGAAAACGTTCCGGTGTCGATACCCATCCGCCTACGCTACCCGTAGCGCGCTTATGGCATCGAATGTGGGGATGGAATTTAGTGCCCGAGAAATTGCAAAAAATCCCGTATGGGAATTTTGAATATGCCTGCGGCGGCATTAGCGCCGCAAAGGAGAATTGCAAAAATGTACATAAAAGACACTTACGGCAACAGGGTCGGGGATCTGAGGGGCGACGAGGTTTTTACTCCCAGCAGCAGCAGGGTCGGGCAGTTCAGGGGCGATGACTTTTATACCGCCAGCGGCGGCAGAGTCGGGCAGCTCAGGGGCAGCGACGTCTATAGCGTCAGCGGCAGCAGAATCGGGCAGATTAGAGGCAGCGAAATTTACAGCGCCAGCGGCAGCAGGGTCGGCTGGGTTGACGGCTCGCCGTCGAATGCTCAGCTAGCCGCGGCGGCGGTGGCATTGCTGTCCGGGCTGCTTAATGCCTCTGCCAGCAGCGGCGTGGATGATGGCAACAGCGCTGGCGATGAAAATCATAGCACGCCAATTGATGCAGCCCGAGAATTTTTCAACAGCGGCACAGAAAAAACTAACCCCGTTTCTAGGGAAGACCTGATGCGGGACTTTGAGCAGGAGAAAAGGCAAAAAAAGATACTCCTCATTTGCTCTGCCGTATGCAGCTCTCTTGGCCTTGTCATAGGAGTGATATCAGGAGTGATCTGGCATGGGGATATGGAAGGCATCTTTACTTTCGCATTTGCAGGACTATGGATCGGCACTGGCTTTGGCGGCACTATTAGTTATTTGCCAGGCATTCCTTATGCCTTTAGCATGGCTCTCAAAGAGGAAGGATTTGGCGGAGCCATAAAAACCACTCTTATCGGCATTTTTGTTTGGTTTTTTGGTTTTATGTTTCTTGGACCCATCGGCCTCCTCGTGCGGGTTCTAATGAAAAACCATAGAATCAAGAAACTCGCAAAACTTCTAGCAGCGGGTCAATACAGGTAACGATTAAATCGCTGTTGGCAATTATCGCTGCGCGCATGGCAAATTGCTTTGCTGTTTGCTGTGCGCGCAAAACCGCAGGGAGGCGACGGGCACGTTCAGGGCATTTATCTTATGACCGAGGCGGGTGCGTCGCCTCCTGGAGCACAGAGGAACTTTCCTGTCCTGTGCACTGGGTACATCGCCTCGTTTTCATGCGGCATATATAAGGATTCCGTACTGCGCTATTTTTCGCTCAAGCGCGGGAGCCGCTTTTCGTTCCAGGTAGCGGCCTTTTTTCATCACAAGCAAAACAACATACCCCGCCATGAATGGCGGGGTATGTTGTTTTGGTAAGGAATCTGTCTCAGGGCCCATACCCCTTTTACGCCCTAAAGGGCGGGGTATGGACCCCTCGCAGACAATCAAGGGGGCATCGATGGGGCAATGGCTTTGCCGGGTTCAAGGCCTTGCCCGAAGGTATTCGTCGATATTCCAGACGATATGGTCGTCGCCGAATGCGCGCAGGGCGGCGTAATTTTTGTCGATATATTCAATCGCGCCGGAGCTTTTCAGCCTTTGATACGCCGCCTTGCCGTCAAGGCCCTTTTTGCCCTTGTAGGTCTCGATGCAGCAAACCGCGAACTCGACATGCTGCAGGTCGTTTTCCTTCACGATGCGTCAGCCTTCCACGGGGAACTCTATATGCCCGGCAGTCAATTCCTGCGCCCGAGAGCGCTCGGTCGGCGCTTCGCGGCCCTGTCGGCGAGGCGCTTGACAATATCTGACGGCATATTGTAACATGCCGCAGGCTGCTGCCATTCGAAAAGCCGCGCTTGCGCATTTGGCTTTGCAATGGCTGCGGCTGGGAATTTTTTATGCATATATACGATGTACAATATATACGCAATCGATTGCGAAAGGGGAGCGAAAATGGCAGCGGTCAATTACACCGCCAAGCGACAAACCGAATTGAAACCAAAACTAGCGCATAACGAGGCCGCCGAATTGGCGTTGATGCTTTAGGGGATATAGATATGTTAATTGCGCATATGCCTTCTGGCTATATTATAGCGAAAATCTTTAAGCAAGAAAAAAAATCCGTCGTTGTCAGCAGCTTGATTTTTAGCGTATGGCCCGACTTGGGTTTGATATACTTCTATTTATTTGACAGCAGTGTATCCCACCGACATTTTTTTCCACATCTGCCGATTGTGATGGCAACAGCTTTTCTCATTACGCTGCCGCTGTATCACATGAAGTTTTTTAAAAGAATGCGAATATATTACGTGTTATTTTTTGTGAATTGGCTGGCACATTTAATTCTGGATACGTTTACCGAACGCATTTTTTGGCTATACCCACTGAGCAATCACGGCTTTCAGCTTATAGAGGTGCCGGCGCGTTTCAACCATTGGATTATTTCGTTTGTTTTGCACTGGTCTTTTGCCGTGGAATTAGCTATTGCTGCATTTGCCTTGATATTGTTTTTGAGAATCAGGGCCTGTTCCCACAATCCAAAATTGCCCGAAAAAGGGGAGAATTAGGCGATCTTGATGGTTTTCTCAGACGCTTTCAACAAAAATTGCAAAATAGCCTGTTTTAGCCGGATTAAAGCTGTGTCCTTTTACGTAGTGGGTGTTAAGCGACCCTACCCGATTTAAACACATCCAAGCGCAACGGCGCTGGAGTGCCATAGCTTTGTGCTTTCGCGCTCGTAAATCCTGCAAAAATGCGAGCGGGGGCGGCTATCCCGGCGATCTGCCCTGGCATATCGGCTTCCGGGCGGTTCGCCCCTAGGCGGGCTTGCGCGCCCTGACCAGCATCACGTCGCCGGCGCCGAGGCGCTTCGCGGCCCTGTCGGCTAGGCGCTTGAGCGCGGGCGGCACGGTTCCGGCGGCCAGGCCGCCCCAGGTGAAGACGCCCTCGATTTCGAAGCCCTCGGCGCGCAGCATTGCCTTGAGGGCGCGGGCGGAGAAAAGGTACAGGTGGTCGAAAATCGCGGCGCGCCACTTGCCGCGGAAAAGGCGCGCCTGGAAGCCCGAGATGTTCGGCGTGGTGGCCAGGAAAAGCCCGCCGGGGCGCAGGATGCGGGCGATCTCGCGGGCGAAGGCCCTGGGGGAATTCAGGTGCTCGATCAGGTGCGAGGCAAGCGCCAGGTCGAAAAAGCCGCCCGGGAAGCGGCATTCCTCAACGGCCATGCAGCGAACGTCAAGCCCGCGCGCCTCGCGCGCATGCCGCGCAGACGGGGAGATTTCCGCGCCCGCAGCCTGCCAGCCCCTGCCGCGCAGCCACTCCAGAAGCGCCCCGGTCGCGCAGCCGGCGTCCAGGACTCGCGGCCCCTGGGGCGCGGCAGCCGCCATCATCTCGCGCTCGATTTCCGGGAAGCCCGCGTCGGCAAGGGCGAGCCTCTGAAGCTCGAGGAAGGCCGCCTCGTTTTCCAGCTCGTAGGCAAGGTAGCCCTCCCCGTAGCGGCCCCTGACGCTTTGCTCGGCCGGCTGGGGGTTCATTTGGACGAGGCCGCACCCGGAGCACTTGGCGTAGGAGAAGCCCTCGCAGGAAAGGGAGGGGGCGAAGCGCGAGCCGCCGCAGAGGCAGCAGGGAACGGGGAGGCGCTCCTCCTGGGCCACGGGCGTCGACCAGGTCTTGCAGGCGCGAAGCAGGCCCAAGGCTACTCCACCGTGATTTGCGCGACGATTCTGGCGTAGTTGCCGGCTATGTCCTGCGCTATGACCTCGATTATCGCCTGCCCGCGGTTGAGCCAGGCCTCGCCGGCCTCGAAGGCGGGGAACGGCGCGAAGACGCCCCGCGCAGGCGCCTGGCCGCTGCGGCTGACCATCATGGCGCCGTCCCTCGCGCTGATCGTTTCCAGGGAGAGCCTGCCGATCTCGGCGCCGTTGGCAAGGACGATGATCCTGTGCGGCGCGAGCCCCGAGCCAAGGCCGCCGGAAAGCGCGTCCGTGGCGCTGACGACGACGCCGTGCCTGCCCTGCGCGACGGACTGCCAGGGGGCAACGGGCGCCGCCGAGCCGTCCTCGGCGCGGAGCTGCGCCCAGTGTATCTGCGGCGCAACCGCGTCCGGAAGCGGCGAGGCGACCATGGCCGGGTTCACCCAGCGCCGCTCCCTGCGGTCGTAAACCATGAAGTAGCAGCCCGCGCCCCCCCCCGACCAGCCGGAGGACCCCGCCGCGCCTATCGGGTCGCCCTGCGCCACGGCGAAGGGAGCCTCGAAGACGCCGCGCCGCGCGCCCTGGCCGAGGCCCTGGTCCTCGGCGCCGCTGCCTTCGCCGCCGGGGCCTTCTTCGGCGCCGCCCGAGCCGAGCGAGCCGAGCCGCGCGTAAATGCTGACAAGCCCGTTGCCGTGATCGACCGCGGCCCAAACCCCCAGCGGGGAGGGGAAGCGCGCCGCGCCGCCGGGGCCCGAGCTTCCGCCCGCGCTGCTGAAGACGATCTCGCCGGGACCGGACGCAAGCGCGTAGCCCGAGCCAGAAAGCGCAACGCCAAGGCCCGGCCTGCCGCCGTCGTTGAAGCCGAAGTTGCGCGCCACCGCCGCCCCGGGCAGCGGCCACTCCATGGCCGGCAGCGCCGCCGCCGCCAGCGCCATTGCCGCCGCCAGCACAAGCCTGACCGCCGAGGGCGCAAGCCGCGCCGCCGAGGAAAGCGCGGGCCTCGGCCCCGTCCGCGGCCCCGCCGCAAGCCGCGCCGTCACCTTCTCTCCAGGTCAAACGCGGCGAGCGCCTGCCCGCCGCCGACCACAAGGCGGCCGCCCATTCTTCCCAGGAACACGTCGCCGCCGCCGCAGAAGGGCGCCGTGGCGACGATCCTCGGGGAGCGGCCGGCGGCCCTTATCCCGACGAGGCGCGCGCCGCCGCCCCCGTCCGCGAAGATCGCGAACAAAAGCCCCCGCGCGCCGGAGCAGTCCAGCGCCAGAAGCTCGCCGGGCGCGTCCACCCTGCGCGTAAGCCTTGAGCCGGCGTCGTAAATCCCCAGCCCGCCCTGGCGCTCGAAGGCTATCAGCCTGCCGCCCTCGGCGAAGGCCACGTGCACCGGGCGGCGGAAGCCCTCGCCCACGAACTCGTGGTAGACGACGCGGAAGTCGCCGGGGCCGGCGCCGAAGCGCTCAAGGACGAGGAAGCGCTGGCTGTCGATGCCGGAGACGACGGCCAGCCGGGAGCCGTCGCGCGAGATGGCCGCGCCCAGCACGGCCGGCAGGCGCGACCCGCCCGGCTCGAAGAAAAAGGCCTGCCTCCCCGAGGAGTCGACAAGCGCCACGGCGCCGTCCAGCGTGCCGGCCAGAAGCAGCCCGGCCGCGGCGTCCACCACGGTGACCGGGCCGGGGAAGTCGAAGGCCCACAGCTCGCGCCCCTCGGCGCATATCTCGGAAATCGAGTCCTGCCCCCTGCCCATGACGAAGCTCCTGCCGTCCAGGAAAAACGGGTAGCCGCCCGGGCGATCGACGACGGCAAGCGCCTCGCCGCCGGGGCCGCGTATCTCGACGCTTTCCGGCTCGGCGCCGAACTCGGCCCAGCGCCCGCCGGAAATCGAGACCATCCCCTCCTTCTCGCGGCTGAGAGCCAGGGCGCCGCCCCACTCGACGAAGCCGAAGCGCCGGCCCAGCATGAACGGCAGCGGCTCGGGAAGCCCGCCCGCCGCCGCGGCATCCATGGCCGCCGCCCCGCCGGGGGCGCCGCCGCCGTCCGCCCGCGCGCCCAGCGGCGACGCCTGCCCGGACTCCAGGGAGACTATCCAGCGCGGCTCGATGGACGTTTCGGGGGGAATCGGGCGCGCGGCAAGCGCGCCGTATAGAATGAACGCCGCTGCGGCCGCGGCAAGGCCCTTTTTTCGCTTTTCCGTCATGGCTGCGCGCCATTGTACCAAAGGCTGCGCGCTTTGCCAAGCGGGGCCGGGCGGCTGCGCGGCGCGCGGCGCGGGGCGGGAAGCCGCCGGGAGGCGCGGGGGCCGCGGGCCCATTCGGCGGCTCCTGGAAGAGCTTCCCGGAGCCTTGAAAAGCTGCGAAAAACTTGACGGGAGGCGCGGTTCCGCGCTACAATGCGGCATGCTTGATGACGCCATTTTAACGATCGAGGAAGTCGCGCAGTACCTTCGGGTGTCGGAGCGGACCGTGTACGAGTGGGCGCAGAAAGGGGAAATGCCCGCCGGGAAAATCGGCACCGTCTGGCGCTTCAAGAAGTCGGAGATATCGCGCTGGGTCAACGAAAGGCTCTCCGCCGGCCGCTTCGGCTGCCAGCTCAGCCCCGTCCAGGCCAGCGCCATCCTCTCGCCGGAGCGCATCCTTTTCCCCAGCTTCGCCTCAAAGCGCGACGTGCTTCTTGAGCTTGCCAAAAACCTCGCCACGGCGCCGCAGGTGAAGAACAGCCAGGAGCTCGCCTCGGAAATCATCAAGAGGGAGGAGCTTATGAGCACCGCCATAGGCCGGGGCATAGCCATCCCGCACATCCGCCTCCAGTCCGTGACAGACCTCGTCGTGTCGGTCGGGATAAGCCGGGTGGACATAGAGGACTTCAACCCGCTGGACGACACGCCGGTGCGCTTCGTTCTGATGATCGCCGCCGCCTACAACCAGCACGCCAGCTACCTCCAGGCGCTTTCCTTTTTCAGCTCCAGCCTGAAAAGCCGCGAGCTGCGCGAGGCGCTGCTAAGCGCCGGGAGCGCCGAGGAGGCATACGGCCTTCTGTCGTCGATCCGGCAGGGGCAGGGGGCGCCGTGAGGGCGGCCGTCATCGGCGCCACCGGCTACGCCGGCGCCGAGCTTTCCAGAATCCTCGCCTCCCACCCCGAGATCGAAAGCCTGGCGCTTTCCTCCGTCAGCTTCAAGGGCGAGCGCATCGAGTCCGTCTACCCGGGGCTCCTCGGGCGCGTCTCCGCGCCGCTTGTCGGCGCCGAGGAGGCCATGGACGGCGCCGGCGTGGTCTTTTCCGCGCTGCCGCACGGCCTTGCCGAGGAGAGCGCCATTGCCTGCGCCGGGCGCGGCGTCCCCTTCATAGACCTTTCCGCCGACTTCCGCTTCGGCGCCGACGCGGCGACGCTCGAGGCCTGGTACGGCGTGCGCTGCAAGCGCCCTGATCTGCATGAGCGCGCGGTCTACGGCCTTACCGAGATGAGCAGGGAAAGGCTGCGCGGCCTTGCCGCCTCCGGAAAGCCGGCCATCGTCGCAAACCCCGGCTGCTACCCCACCGGCGCGGCGCTTGCCGCCTTTCCGGCGCTGGCCAGGGGTATGGCGGCGCCGGGCGCGGCGATCATCGTCGACGCGGCATCAGGCGCCTCGGGCGGGGGGCGCGAGCCCGCGAGGGCCTTCCACTACCCCGAGTGCTCGGACTCCGTCTCCCCCTACAAGGCCGGCGGCGCCCACAGGCACTCGCCGGAAATCGCCATGGCCTTCGCTGCCATGGCCGCCCAGGGCGCCGCGCCGGGCGCGGCGCCGCGCGCGGTGTTCACCCCGCACCTGGCGCCGATGAACCGCGGCATACTCAGCACCGTCTACATCCCCCTGGCGCCCGAGTGGGCCGCGCCGCCCGCCTCCGGCCCCCCGCGCCCGCCCTCGGCCGAGGCGCTGGAGGCGGAGGCCGGGATACGCGCCGCCTACGCGGAATTCTACGGCGGCGAGCCGTTCGCCCGCGTGCTTCCCGCCGGCCTTTGCGCCGCGACAAACAGGGTGCGCGGCTCCAACTTCTGCGACGTCTCGCTTCACCTTGACGCCTCCGGCTCGACGCTGATAGCGGCCAGTGCCATCGACAACATGGTGAAGGGCGCCGCCGGGCAGGCCGTTCAGAACATGAACGCGCTTTTCGGCTTCAGCGAGAGCGCGGGGCTGGGCATGATCCCGCTGCTTTTCTAGGGGGCCCCCATGCGATGCCCGCGCTGCGGCAGCAACGACGACAAGGTGCTCGAGTCGCGCTCGCTGGCCAGCGGCGACGCCGTGCGCCGGCGCAGGGAGTGCGAGGGCTGCGGCCAGCGCTTCACCAGCTACGAGCGCACCGAGGGCAGGCACTTCATGGTCGTCAAGAGGGACGGCCGGCGCGAGCCCTTCGACCGCTACAAGATCGAGCGCGGAATAGAGCGCGCCCTCGAGAAGCGCCCCGTCTCCAAGATGCGGATCGAGGGCCTGGTCAACGAGATCGAGGACGAGGCGGCGCTCCTTGGCCGAAGCAGCGGGGAGATAGGCGCCGAGGAGGTCGGGGAGGTTATCCTCAGGCGGCTGGGCGAGCTGGACAAGGTGGCGTACATCCGCTTCGCCTCCGTCTGCCGGCGCTTCGAGACCACCGACGAGTTCATCCGCGAGATCAACCGGCTTGGCGAGGGCGCCCCCAGGTGACAGCCGGGGAAAAGGCCGCCCTCGCGCGCTTCCTGGGCCTGGCCTGCGCCTCCTCCCGCGGCGGCTACGCGGGGCGCCCCCCCGAGCGCGCCTTTCTCGGCGACCCCGATCCGCCCGAGGCCGAAGCCGGCGCCCCTGGCGGCGGCGCCCATGGAAGCGGCGCTTCCGCCGGCGGCGCCTTTTCCGAGGGCCCTGGCGGATCGGCCGCAGGCGGCGCCCATGGGGGCGGCGCCTGCTCAAGCGGCGCGGCCGGCGGGCCCGCGCCAGGCGGCGTCTGTTTCGGCGGCGCGCCTCCCGAGGGCGACAGCATCGGGCGCATCGAGGAGGAGATCCGCGCCTGCCGGGCATGCCGCCTGGCGCAGGGCAGGCAGCGCGCGGCGCCGGGCGAGGGCTCCCTGAGCCCGGCCGTAATGGTCATAGGCGAGGGCCCCGGCGCCGAGGAGGACAAGGCCGGCCGCCCCTTCGTCGGCAGGGCCGGGCAGCTTCTGGACAGGATGCTCGGCGCCATCGGCCTGTCGCGCGGCGCCAACTGCTTCATTGCCAACGTCGTCAAGTGCCGCCCCCCGGGCAACCGCGACCCGCTCCCCGACGAGATCGCCGCCTGCGCGCCCTTCCTGGAAAGGCAGGCGCGCCTTCTGCGCCCGGCCTTCGTTCTCTGCGCCGGCAGGGTCGCGGCTCAGGCGCTGCTCGGCTCCGGCGAGGGCATAGGGCGGCTGCGCGGGAAAATCTCGGCGCTGCGCCTTGGCGGCGCGGACGTCCCCTTCCTGGCCACCTACCACCCCAGCGCCCTCCTTCGCAGCGAGGATCTCAAGCGCCCCGCGTGGGAGGACCTCAAGCTGCTGCGCTCCGCGCTTGAGGAGGCCGGAATCGATCTCGGCCCCGCGCCGGGCAATGCCGCGGGCGGCGGCGCAGGCGGCGGCGCCTCCGGGGGCGGCGCAGGCGGCGCGGGGGAAGGCGGGGCGGGCTGAGGTGGCGCAGCGCTGGCTGGACCTTGCCTTCGACATACCCGCCGACAGGGCCTTCACGTACCTTGCGGACGCGAAGGGCGAGGCCGCCGTCGGCAAGCGCGCGATGGCGCCTTTCGGCAGGGGCGGCAGGGACGCGCTTGGCTTCATAGTGGCGGAGCGCGGCTCGCCGCCTGAGGGGCTTGGCGGCTCGGCGCTGAAGGCGATCCGGCGCGTGGTGGACGCGCAGCCGGTCTTCGACGAGCGGGACGTGGCGCTTGCCCGCTGGATCGCCGCCTACTACCTCTGCGGGGAGGGCCAGGCCCTTTCGGCGATGATCCCCTCCGGCCGGCGCGAGTCCGCGCGGCCCTCGCTGGGCTCGGGCGCCGAGGAGCCGGGCGCCGAGCCGGAAAGCCTTTCCGCCGAGCAGCAGGCGGCGCTGGGCGCGATCCTAGCCGCACTCGCGCCCGAGCCCCCCCCCCCCCCCCCCCCCCCCCCCCCC
>JGI24694J35173_10003325_pt1 | contig 12290 bp, 9 predicted proteins | sample TergutCo191P1_FD_35173 | JGI IMG/M metagenome (IMG submission 35173) | reverse complement strand
TCCCCCTTTCGCCCCCCCCCCCCAGGGGGGGCCTTTGCGGAGGCTTTCGCCGAGGCAGCGCCTTGCCCCCCCTCCGGGGGAGGGGTCTTCGCGCCCGCACCTGCCGCAGCAGTGCCTTGCCCCCCCTCCAGGGGAGGGGCCTTTGCACCCGCGGCCGCGCCGCGCTTCCCCGCAAGCGCAAAGCTCAAAACGGCGCGCTCCTTTGGCAGCCCCGCCGAGCGCGAAAGGCGCTGCAAGTCCTTTGGCGCGTCCTCCGTTTCAAAGGCGAAATGGCACCAGCGCTTTTTTCCCGCCCTCGCGCCGCCGGGCGCCGGCGCTTCCAGCATGGGGCATGCGCCGTCGTGCGGGCAGGGCGAAAGCGGGCGGCGGCCCCGCGCCATCAGCTCGGCGCGCAAAAGGCCCACAAACTCCCCGCAGCGCGGAAAGCCCGGCTCCACGACCAAAACCGCGGATTCCGCCGAGGCGTATCCCTCCAGCATCCGCGCTGATTTTTCGGCGCCGCGCTTTAGGCTTTCAGAATTGGCGCGCGAAACGTCGCCGTGCATTTCGTTGAAAACGTTTATCGCGCAAACAAGCGCAGCGCTGCGCGCGCCGCGTGCGCCGCTGTGTGCGCAGCCATGCTCGCCGCCGCGCCCATTTGCGCCGCGCTCGAGCGCGCCCTCGTTCGCGCCGCCGCCCTCGCGCGAGCGCTCGCCTTGCCGCGCCTTGCCCGCGCCGAGCTCGGCTTTGACGGCGCGGATTTTCCACGGGCATTTTTCGCCGGCAAGCGTCGCGCTGGCAAGCGCGGCGAAAAACTCCCTGCCGGCTTCCAGCGCGGGGCCGCTGCGGTCGATGCAATTGAACTCGAGCGGAAGCGCGCGCAGGTCGGGGCGGCAAATCCACAATGCGCCGGCGAAAGTCAGAGGGCCGCAGCCCAAATCGGTTACGGCGTCGCCCGCGCGAAGCTCGATGCCCAGGCCCGGCAGCAGGCGGCAAAGCCGGTACAGGTTCCACGGCAGGAAAAAGCGCAGGTACGCGGAAAGCAGGTTCGGCCGCCCCAGATAGGAAAGCCCGCGCTCGCCCCTGCCGGACGTGAGCAGGCGCGAAAGCTCCGCCACGTCCGACGGCAGCCTGGAGCGGAAGCGCCCGGGCAGAGGGAAAGCCTTGTCGATGAGCGCGGGAATCCCGTCAAGCAGCCTGCGGGTTTCCGGCGGCAATGGCGCAAAAAGGTTCACTGCAAAATCCTTGGGAGCCGGAGCAAACCCGGGCGCTTCCCCTGCGCAGTATAGCCGTTTTGCCTGACATTTTCACCCCGGCGATGTATAATCGCGCATGAGCCGCGCCGCGCTTCCCGGGCGATTGTACCAGCCAGTTCCGGGCTTCGAAAGCCACCTGCTCGCCGAGCTGCGAAAACCCGGCGCGGAAATTTCGCGCCTCGGCAGCCTGCTGCACGACCCGTCGGAGCCGGCGGCGCAAGTAGCGGCGCGAGAAGACGCGCAAATAGCGGCGCAAAAAGCGGGGGGCTTGGACGGCGCGGCGCCATTGCCCGCGGCGCCGCTGCCAGCAGCGCCGCCCGCCGATGTTTTTTGGCACCAAAACTGCTGGCTGGAGCCTTTCCGGGTGGAGTTTTCGTCGATAAGCGAGGCCGTGGCATGCCTGCGCGGCATCCAGCGCAACTGGGCCCCCTGCCTGCACGGCTTTTTCCGGCGCGGCGCGCTCATCGCCTCAAAGCTGCCGCCGATTAGCGCGAAGCCGCGCCCCTTCCCCTGGGCGCCGGGCGAATCCCCGGTCGGCGCGTGGGCGCTGCTCGGCGAGCGCGTCATGATCGCCAGCGCCCGCTGCTCCAGCCCCTTTCCTGGCGGCGCGATCGAGTTCGAGCGGGACAGGGAAGGCCCGCCCAGCCGCGCCTACCTGAAGCTGTGGGAAGCGCTGGCGCGGCTGGGCAAATGGCCCGCGCCCGGCGAGCGCTGCCTCGACGCCGGCGCGAGCCCCGGCGGCTGGACCTGGGCGCTGGCGCGGCTTGGCGCGAGCGTGCTGGCCGTCGACCCGGCGCCGCTGGAAAAGCGCGTCGCCGACATGCCCGGCGTCGATTTCCTGCGCCGCGACGTTTTCGCACTGAAGCCGGAGGACGTAGGCCAGGTGGACTGGCTTTTCTGCGACGTCGCCTGCTACCCGCCCAAGCTCCATGAGTGGATCGAAAAATGGCTCGCCTCCGGCCTTTGCCAAAATTTCGTCTGCACGATCAAGATGCAGGGCGACGTCGGAAGCGCGGACTTCGAGACGCCGAAGCGCTTCGCGCGAATTCCCGGCGGCGCGGTTGTTCATCTTTACCACAACAAGCACGAGCTGACCTGGATGCGCAGTGCCTAAAAAAGCGCCCCGCTGAAAGCGCATTTAAGCGGGGGCGCTGCCGCCTGCTTTTGCCCTGCCCGAATTACCGGCGCCTTCCGTACTCCACCGTAAAGTCCAGGTCAAACCATACGCTCATGCTGTCCTGGGCGTAGTCGCCCACCACGGCAGTGAGAATGTTTTCGCCGGGGCGCAAGGCGCTCAAGAGGTTTGCGCGGCTGGCGGCGTCAAACACCGGCGCTTCCGGGTCGGCTTGGAGAATGCCGGCGTTCCGCGAGCAGAAATCGTAGTTGATGTGGAAAGCGCGGCTCCGCGCGGAGGCGTTCTGCCCGATGTGGCTTCCCCAGTCAATGGGCTCGCCGATGCGGACAAGCGCCTCGTCGGCGCTGGTGTTGTGCCGGTAAACTTCAATGCCGTTGACAAACAAAACCAGGCTGTTGCTGATGCGGTGCGCGCCGGCTGCGCTGCCGACGTTTGCGGGGTCAAAGCTTTGCGGCAGATAGAACACGCGCGAGAAATAATGGAATGTGGGGTTCGTGCTGTAGCTTGGAGGGCTGTACTGTATCGTGCCCATGTTCGCCAGCGCCGCGGGCCCCATTGCGCCTCTAAAGCGCAAGTCCGGCGGGGGGATGGTGGGCGGGGCGCCGGTGATGAGCATGGGAACTTCGTCGTAGCGATCCGCGAAATAGCCAAACCCCGCGCCGCTTCGCACTGTCGGCCAGGCCTCGAAAGCGTCGCGGTCAAAGGCGGCGCTCAGGAAATCCCCGTGGGTTCTGGCAAAATAATGGTATGCGCTGGCTCCGAACTCCGAAATCCTGAAAGGCGCCGTCAAAGGCGCGGCGCCAAATGTCACCTGCGCTTTGGCAGCGAGGCTGCCGCTGTTGGTGAGGCCTCCGTGCCTCCAGTGCATTATATACGCGGGCGTGCCCTGGAAGTTGACGTGCCTGCCGCGGTAGGGGCAGGGCTGGGTGACGCCCGCCAGGGTGAAGGTGGCGTCGGCGGCCACGGGGGCGGGAAGCGGGGAGGTTTCCGGCGTTCCAATAATCATTGACAAATCCAAGGCGCCGGTTACCTCAAACGTTCGGCCTTCCCTTTCCGCGGCGGCCGCGGGAATCGCGGACAGGTCCCAGTTCACGTTTACCCGCATGGGCCTGACTCTGAAGTCGTAAGAGTTAAGCTCGTCGCGAAGCGCTCTTGCCCCCAGTATCCCAAGCGCGTCTTCCCGGCGCTGGTTGGCGCTGGTCGCGATTTCGATTTCCACCGTGGCGGGCAGGCCCAGCGCCTGGGCGGTCACCGCCGAGCCTGAGCGCCTCGCGACCGAAGGCACGATGCCGACGTTAATCACGTCCGTGCCGGTGCCTTGAACCAGGCAGGTGATCTGGCGCAGGCCGCTCGGGTCGGCCGCCCTGGCAGCGCTTAGGCTGCCGCCCCTGACGAGGGTGTAAGTGTCCACCAATGTGATGCTAACGCCATCGTCGTTAATCTGGTAGGTGTGCACCGCGAACGAGTAATTCGTGACGTCAATCACGGAAAAGTTGCGGCGGAAGTTTTGGTTGTACGCCGAAATGTAATTGCGCCCGCCCATGTTGCGCACGTTGCGAAAGCCGCTTCCGCTCATGGAGTTAAAGGCGATGTACACGATTCCCGTGGGATTATACACAACGCTGGTAGGATTCGTCCCCCTGACAACCGTCCCGTCCATCTGCACCCAGTTTTGAGTAAGCTGCGGGGCGTTCTGGAGCATCTGGTGAGTCCTGGAAAAAACGTGGCAATGCCCGTTAAGCACAACGTCAACGCCAAGGCGCTCAAACTGCGGAATCCAGTTGGCGATGATTTGCTGCTTCTCGCCGAGGTTCGTTGCCCTGAACACCGAATAGGGCGGCTGGTGGAAAGTGACGACCGTCCATTCGATGGCGGGCTGGTGGGTGTTAATAACGCTTTCAAACCACTCCAGCCTCCCGACGCCCCAGTTGCGCGTGTTCGCGTCCAGGTGGATTATCAGCGTGTTGCCCCAAATCATGTAATAGTCAAACTGCCACGGATTTGCGCCGTGGGCCCTGACGTTTGCCGCGGGGGCGGCGGCGGTCGGGTGATCGATGGGCGTGTTGTAATGCTGGTGCCAAAGCCATCCGTTGTTGGTTGCCTCGTGGTTTCCCACCACGGGGAGAATGGGAAGGCTGTGGAACGCCGCCGGCGAAAGCAGAATGTCGTACATAAACTGCGAGCGCCTGAACGACTGGTCGTTGGTGTCGATTTGATCGCCCACCGAAAGGAAGAAGCCGGCATTGGGGGCGCGCGCCGCCATGACTTCCACCGCGTTCGTCCAGCCGTAGTAGTCCTCGACGTGGCTTTTGAAGCCTATGCCGGGGTTGGGAATATTGTTTCCAGCCATTTCCCGGCCTGGGGTGAAGTCGCCGATGCCGATTTGCGGGTCGCCCCCGGCGGTGAACGTGAAGCCCGTGTTTCTGTCAGGCCCGGCGCGGAAGGGCTTTCGGGCGGAGGCAAACGCCCTGCCGCCAATGCTGCCGGTTATGACATATTCGTATGCGGCGCCGGCTGTTAATCCCGTTGCGATAATTTGATGCACCCAATAATCGCCCGCCGTGGCGTCAGTGAACCATGGATAGGAAAGAATTCCAGTGGCGCCTTCCGGCGGCGCTGCGCGGGTTTGCGCGCCGGGCTCAAGGCCTCCTCCCGCGGCTGCCTGCCCAACGCCGCCGCCTATCGCCGAGTCAACGCCGAAGCCCAGCGGGCGCGACTGCACGGCAGCGCCTCCCAGGCTTATCGGGCTTGCGCTGCCTGCCGGGTAAATGCGGATGGCGCCGGTTTCCGAGCGGGAGTGCCACGTCCAGCGCATTTCGCTTACCGTCGCGCCGGGCGTCATGCTGAGGCTTCTGTAGTCTGCCACGGACAGCCTGGCCTGAAGCTGATAAGGCCCCGTCGAGCGCCTGTCCCTCTGCGCCGGCGCTGCGCCTGGCCTTCCGGCGCCGCATGACGCCAGCGCCATTGCAAGCGCCGCGGCAGCCGCAACCCGCAAAGCCGCGGCGCCCATTGAAATATGCCTGTTTCGGATTTTTCGCTGCATGTGTCCTCTCCTCGTTTCGCCTTCGCTCAGGAAGGTTTTTTTCGCGGCGCAAATCCGGATTGCCGGCCTGCAGCCAAAATCAATGCGATCATCATGCCAGCTTCGCCGCGGCTTTGCCGCCTGGCTGTTCGGGCTTTGCGCGGTACGCATAGGAGCCCAGCAAAGCCGTCGCCGGCGCGCATAAAACCATTCCGGCGGAGGCTGAGATGGCGCGCAGGACTTCTATGGCGATGTCGATGCGGTTTATCAGCATCGCGTAGTTAAGCTCGTGAAGCCGGAACATAATGAGGGTGACAAAAAAAGTTCCCGTGAAGGCCAGTATCAATGTGTTTGCCGACGAGCCAATGCAGTCCCGCGCCATTCTCATGCTTGACCTAAACAGGTCTCTAAACCCAAGGCTCGCGCCCGTCGAGCCCAGCTCCGCCGTGGCGGACGCGACCGAGACCGTAGTGTCCGTCACAGCGCCCAAAGACGCGATTAGGATTCCGCAGAACAAAAGCTCCGTGAGATGCAGCGCATCCGTAAAGCCCAGCCCCGCGAGCTGGTTCATTTCCGGAATGTTGGCGCCGCTGACATTCAGCGCGGAAGCGATGGCGGCGTAAAACAGGCAGTAAAACGCGATGCCGACGGAAGTCCCGGCTATGCCGACCCACGTTTTCTTTTCAAATCCCATGATTGCAGTGAGGGAAACCGCCGTGATTAAAAGCGCCACTGCAATGGTCAGAAGCGCGGGAGGCCCGCCCCGCAATATGGCGGGGATGAGAAGGAACAAAAGCGTCACAAACGCAAACACCAGCCCGAAGGCTGAGCTTATCCCGGCCTTTCCGCCGGCAATTGCAATCAGTATCAGGAACAGCGCAACGATTGCGTATATCGCCGTTTCCCGCGCGTAGCTGTGAACGTGCGCCGAGTAGCTGCCGTTTCCGTGGTAGTCAAAATGGACGATGAGGGTCTGCCCTATCCGAGGATTCACCATCGCGTCAATGAATATGATGTTGCGGACTTCGGCGATTTTCCCGCGATGCTCCCCCGTCAGAATCTCCATCAGCAGCGCCTGCTGCCCGCTGCGAAACACGTTTTCGCCCAAGGCCTGATGGTCAAGGATATCCAAGACGCGCCCTCTGGGAAACGCGGAGCCGGGCAGGGGGTTTCGCCCAATGCCGATGTCAGCGCTGAGCCCAAACCAAACCATGCCCGCCATCGCCAGGGCGGCCGCCGCGAAAAAGCCGGCTTTCAGCAGCCTTTGATTGCGCGCCGTCATGACAAAAGCGCCGCCTTGCAGCATGCAACTCGCCTCATAGCCTGTACAGCATACGGACAAGCGCGGGGATTTTAATGAGCCCATCGTTAGGATTTCGTTAAAATTCCGTTAGATTTTCGCGCGCCGCGATGGCGCCAAAATGGGAGGCGCCGGCTAGCGCCAAGCTAGCTGGCGTTTTTTTGCTGCCCGCGCTTTCCTTGGCCTTTGGGCGCCAAGCTAAAAGCCGCCCTCGCTCTAATTCGGCGCCCGGCGCTGCGCGCCTGCCTTAGGCTCTTGCTCCTCCTCGGCTTGACAGGGCGCATGGCGTGTATTATCGTATACGCAGGAGGCTCTCTATGCAGGCCACTTTGGAGCTGCCCGACGCATTGGTTCGCAAGGCGATGGCCCTGACAAAAATCGCCACGGAAACGGAATTGGTAAAATTTGCGCTGGAAAGCATCATCCGGCAGGAAGAAACCGGAAAGCTGGCGGATTATTTTGGCAAGGTGGATTTGGACATCGACCTTGACAGCTTGAGAAACCGATGAGCGTTTTTGTCGATTCCTCGGCATGGATTGAATACTTTAGGGGAAACTTGGACTATGCGTTTTTGATCGACCTCATCAACGCCGATGCCATATGCACGAACGACGTCGTTTTGGCGGAATTGCTGCCATCGATTGTTCACAGGAAAGAGCTCAGGCTGGCGGAGCTGCTGGGTTTCGTGAAAAACTACGCGCTGGCGATCGACTGGCGGGAAATACGGGACATACAGCTTCTGAACCTGAAGCGTGGAAACAACAACATAGGCATTCCTGATATAATCATTGCGCAGAGTTGCATGCAGCACAAAGTGGGGATAATAGCCAGGGACAAACACTTTGAGGCAATGGCTGCGTACACGCCATTGGAAATACACGCATGGCGCGGCTAGCGCGCGGCTGAAAATAAAAAACCGCTCGCGTTCCAGTTCCTTTGGTCACGCAGCGCAAAGCAAAATTTGTTCATACCGTGGCTTGCCTTTTGCGCAGGGAGGCCGGCTTTGAGCCGCAGCCTAAGCCAGCCTCCCTGAAAGCCGAATCAACACCCCCCGCCGCGAATGGCGGGGCATGCACCCTTTGCAGGCAATCAGTCGTGATTCCTAAGCACGGGGGGAAGCTCGTTTTGCTCGGCCAGCGCCCGCTCCATGCGATCAAGCACCCACACAATGTTTGCCGCGTTTCGCATGGGAGTATCTGCTTCCTGTCCCCGCTTGAGGCAAATGCCCTTTCCAGCAATTCCATGTGCCATTTGTTTCCGCTCGGCAATTTTTCATCGTGGTGCTTGAAAATTAGCACCAGCATGTTTTCAATTCCATTGTAGAATGATTGCAGCAATAAAGCGGCGGCGGACATTTCAATAAAATCCGGGGACTTCAGTTTGCATAAATCCAGCAGCGGCTTGCCGCTGTCAAGCAGCTTGTCGAGCTGCGAAACCTCAAACAAAATTTTTGCCTTTAATTTGTCATCCAAGCTCAATCACCTCTCCCAGCGAATCAAGGTGCGCGTAAAAATCCCTGCGCAAGTCGAAGTCGACTAGGTCAACATTGTTTGTTAGCGCTTTGTCCAAATTGGCATATGCCCGAAAAAAACGTTTTGGGGGCAAGCCGGATATGCCTATGTCGATATCCGAATTCGCGTGGATTTTGCCGGTTACCATTGAGCCAAACAAAAAAACCGCCTTGCAGCCTTCGTTCTTGAGCAGGGCTGCGGCTTTTTTTATGTCTTCCTGATAAGCCGCAGGGATATTTGCCCAGTTCATGCTGGAAGTCTAGCGCATCTCGGCTGTTTCGTCAAGAAATGGAAGCCGCTGTATCCGTGTGAGCTGTTGGCATTTCCGCCGAAAAACAAGAAAATGACCGCATTGTAAAATTATGGCGACGTGATTTTTTTGTCAGGGTCTGAAGGGTTTTAATCACCATTATTTCAGGTTTTCTCGTTTCGGTTATGTGGGCAGGATTCATGCTGTCTTTGCATCTTTCTTTGCCCTTGCAACTGCTGGTGCGGTGAAACATCGATTGCCTTAATTTTTACATCCATTCCGATATTTCTTTTTTCGACAACCCCCATGTAACATTATGATCAGTTGCATCTATATTGCAGTAGCGGCAAAAGGGTATTGGTTTTTTCAAATACTTAAGCAAATTTTTTGCATCGCATATTTTGTATATATCAATGCAGTCATCAGGTGAAACTTGGAAATCGCATGAAAAATATTTGTTAAAATATTTTATCAACGCTGGTGTTTGGCATACATAAAATTTGCCTTTGTATAGTTGATGGCAAAAAATCTGACAGCATTTTTTATAAGATTCGTTTTTGTTCTGGGAACCCGTAGTATCAAACACGTTTTTCATGAACTTTTTTGTAAATGTGTTCCCAGCATCAATCGCAACAGCGTATTGAACTGCCAATTTATATATCTCTTTTACGTTAAGGTTTATCGGATACGGGGAAATCGCAATAACCACATTGTTATTGTTGCATGCATTCCAAAAATCTGCCCCCATGTTCGGAAGAAGAATCCCGTTTGTAACCAGCCTGATTGAGGCTTTGTCAAAATTGTTGCGAGTGGTTTGTATTATCTCCACAATGTTGTCGTGCAACAAAGGCTCGCCACCCATCAGCTGTACTAAAATGAACCTCCGCAGAGCAGAGCTCTGCGGTATCTTAAATTACATAGCTGTCTAAGCGAATAGCTCCAGTTGCTTGTTTTCATGTATCTTCTCGTACTCCTCTGGTTTTCGCCCCTGAATCTTTACATACCTTGTTATTACCTGTTCGTCTCCATGCTCACCCACTGTTCCTATGTAATACTCCCTTGTCCAGAATTCCCCTCCCCATAATGCCTTTTTCACCTCTGGGCATGCTTCAAAAATCTTTTTCGCGGTTATGCTCTTTATCGTTTGAACTATTTCTGCTAGGCTATATGTTGGCACAGATTGCACCAAAAAATGCACATGGTCTTTTTCTGCTCCTACTTCCAAAAATATTATTTCGAACCTCGCCTCTATTCCTTCGCAGATCTCTCGCAACTTCCTCTCCACTTCTGTACTTATTTACCGCTCTTCGGTATTTTGCTGGGCATACTATATGATACATTATTAGGCTTACGTTATGTTCTTTCCGTATTAACCTGCTCATCCTTCATCATACACGATTTCCGTACTTTCAGCTGGAGCAGAGCTCCGGGGTATTAAACCGTATCGGCTTCGCCTAATAAAAATAATGAATGAATTAACTCTCGATCAATATGGGAATATAGTCGTTATATTTATTTCATCATCGTTAATTGCGTTAATATCAATACCAATAATAAAAAATAATCAATAGCGTGAAAGGGTTTTGTACTGTGCATAAGGGGCGGCGGGTTCACGACGTGCCGCGGAGGCGGCGCTTGCACCAGCGTAGCGGTATGTCGTGAACCCGCAGTTAGGCGAAGTCCGCGTAGCGGCGAGCCTGACTGCGGGCTTGCCCGCCGCCAGTTAAGCAAAAGCCGCGAAGCGGATTTTGCTAACGTTCTAGGTAACTGACGTTTTGCCAGCCCGAATAAGGGGCTTGCGAAGCAAGACCAGGGCTGGTAAAATGTGGTGGAGCGAAACCGCACAAAGGCACGAAGTGCCGACTGCGGTTTTGCGGAACCCAAGCCGCCCGAACAGGGCGGTGAGCAGTTACCGTTTGTTATGTGCTGTGCCATATGAACAATATTTCATATGGATTTAGCATTCCAGAAATTTTAGGTACTGACAAATCCAGCGAAATTGTCGCATTTCATGTGATGACACTCTCTTTGTACAAAGAGATTATTTTTAAATTACACATAGAAAATTTTCATATTCAACATAAATGATAGTGCTTGAATAAGGTGGCTCATTTTTATATTCACATTTTCTAAGGTACATTCGGTTATAAATTCGGTTGTGTTTGGATGCTTTTGACACCCGTATTGTTTCAAAATTGCAACTAAATTTTTTATTACATCGGGCTCCTTAAGTTCGAAAATCTTATCCAATTCCGCATAAGTTGTACCATTATCACTTAAATAAAATTTTTCATTTTGTGATATTAAGGAAATTTGGTATAATCCACCTTCAACCTTATACATTGGAAAGGCAATTTCTAATTTTTCTGTAGTATCTGCCCTTGTGAGAATTTTTTCTCTCAAGAAGTCTCTAACTTGGAAGAAAGGCTCTTCAGCTTCTTCGCAATTTTCAAAAGCTTTCTCCCATTCCATCTGTGCCATTTGTTGTTGTTTTTCTAATTGCTTTCTTTCTTCAATATTTCTGAGGTTTACTTGCCTTCGGTGCTCAATTGTACTCTCCCATTCTTCACGCCTATTTCTCAAAATATATTCCAGAAGTTCATGTTTTGCTGATTCTTCTTTATCACCCATTGGTGCAGAATACCATATAACACGAACATTCATATCTTCCAATTCGTCTTCTTTTTGCTTTAACTTTGTGTTTAATTCTTTCTGTTTGTCTTTTTCCAGAGTCTCCCAATTTTTAAGGGGTATTTTTGTGGCTGCAACTTCATTTACATTTAGTAATGCATAACTACGAGGATAATTCTGTAGATTCCCATAAAATTCTCTTAGCAATCTCAATATTCTATCTTCTTTAATCGTCATGCTGCAGCCAATGTATAAGAATACATGATCGTTATGTAATTTTCGTAGTTCTTTTGGCAAAAATCTCCTGAGACTACTTTTTATTTTGTGTTCCGCCCCATAGTAGTCATCGTAATGATCTCCTGATAGCGTTATAGAATTTGGTTCTGTGTAAGTACCATGTAAATAATAAATCGTTGCCTTATTCGCCTTATTCTTCAAGTCCATCCTAATTATGCTTTGATCTGCTTTATTTACTGTGGCAACAATAGGTTCAATAGATATATCATCTTGAAGCTTTAAAACATCTTCTATTACCTTGTCGTAATTTGTTGTTAAATATTTTCTACTAGGAAAAAGATGCAAGTATTCACCTAAAAGACCCCCATTTGCAATCGTAATTGGATTGGCCTTTGCAACACGCTCAATCATATGGCTCACCGTCGAACTTAAATTTGCAAATATATCATCCATTTTGTTAGCGGCATCTATATAATGTCCGCAATCAATATCATCCTTTATCTCTTCTTTTTTACTCATCGTATCTGCTTCACGAGTCTGAGAGCATCTCTCTAGAAGAGCTAAAAGTAGTGTACGCCAAGAAAAGTAGCCGTATGGTATAGATATTCCAGCACCTAAAAAAGGAACAATTTTTTCTATTCCTTCTTTTAGTTCATTCATGTACTGCCGATTATCTCGTATACCAATAAGCTGAAATGACTGTTCCTCTATCTGATATGAACGACTACGGTTTACATAAGCCTTTTCGTATTTCGGGTTGATCTCTAAGGCTTTACTGAAATCCTTTATCGCAAGATCAAGTTCGCCCTTGTTTCCGTAGATAAATCCGCGATTGTGGTAGGTGTCTGCATTTTGCGGGTCAATGTCGATGGCTTTGTCGTAGTCCTGTATCGCAGGGTCGAGCTCCCCCTTGTTGAAATAGGCGTTCCCGCGACTGGTGTAACGAGCGGCATTTTGAGGGTCAAGCTC
>JGI24694J35173_10003321_pt1 | contig 12311 bp, 8 predicted proteins | sample TergutCo191P1_FD_35173 | JGI IMG/M metagenome (IMG submission 35173) | reverse complement strand
GCTTAACCACCTGCGAGCCTCGGGGAAAAACTGGCAAACGCGGCTTTCCAAAAAGGTGGAGGAGTTGGTGGACGCAGGCGAGCTGTAAATTTCATCCCCGTGGACACAAGAACGGAGGTGTGACGGAGCTCACGGACGGCTGTCTCTATGCGGCGAGAAAAGCATCCCTTTCACCGCTGTCCGTAATACGCCCCCGCCCCGTGCTTGCGTTCCCAGTGCTTTCTAATGATGTAGTCGGGCAAGGGTTGCACCCCTGGGTTAATGTTTAACGTTAGCTGCGCCATTTTGCAGACCTCCTCCAGAACCGCGCCGTGGTACACCGATTGCGCGGCGGAGCTGCCCCAGGTAAATGGTCCGTGCCCTGCCACCAGTACCATAGGCACGTGGGCAGGGTTCAGTCGTTCCGTTTCGAAAGTTTTAACGATAAGATTTCCGGTCTCAAGCTCGTAGTCGTTTTTGACGGCCTGCTCGTCCATTAAGTCGGTGCATGGAATTTCCCGCGCACAGTGATCCGCATGGGTTGTGCCAAACACGGGGACGGGTTTTCCGGCCTGGGCCCACGCCACCGCATACGGCGAATGTGTGTGGGTTATTCCCCTTATGCCGGCAAACTTTCGATACAGCACCATGTGCGTTTTTGTGTCCGAGGAAGGGTTAAGTTTGCCGTCAACTTTTTTGCCGTCAAGATCAACCAGCGCCATCGATTCGGGCCGCAGCTCGTCGTAGGCCACCCCCGAGGGCTTTATGGCAAACACGCCTTTGTCGGGATCAAAAGCGGAAACGTTGCCCCAGGTGTAGATGGCAAGATTCTGCCTTTTGATTTCAAGATTCGCCTCGTATGCCTCTTCCCGCAGGGTTTTGTACTCATCCATGCTAACGCCCCGACCAATACGCCTCGCCCCAGCGAAGCTCGTCACGCAGCCTGTCGGGTTTGGTGTTCATGTCTATCAACACGAATTCTATGCCGTTCATTTCGGCCCAGTCACGGAAATGCTCGGTTGTTAAAGCCGTTGCATACACTGAGTGGTGGGTTCCGCCGGCGAGTATCCAAGCCTCGGCGGATTCGCTAAGGCCGGGGTGGGGTTTCCATAGGGCGCGGGCAACGGGAAGCTTCGGCATGGCGTTTTCGATTTTGACGGTTTCAACTTCGTTGACGATCATCCTGAAACGATTACCAAGATCCACCAGCGTCGCCAAAACCGCAGGGCCAGGTGCCGCATCAAACACCATGCGGGCGGGATCGCCCTTGCCGCCGATTTTCAGCGGATGCACCTCTATGCGCGGCTTGCCGTCCGCAATGGTGGGACAGACCTCCAGCATGTGCGCGCCAAGGGCGGCTTCCTTGCCCGGCTCGAAGTGGTAGGTGTAGTCTTCCATAAAAGAAACGCCGCCTGGCAAGCCGGAAGCCATCACCTTGGCGCAGCGGGTAAGCATGGACTGCTTCCAATCGCCCTCCGCGCCGAAGCCGTAACCCTGTTCCATGAGCCGCTGGGCGGCAAGGCCGGGCAACTGGGGCAGGCCGTGAAGGTCCTGAAAGGTGGTGGTAAAAGCTGCGGCGTTTTCGGCCACAAGCATTTCCTTTAAAGCTATTTCTATCTTTGCCTGTTCCAGCATTGCAATGCGAGCTTTCCCCGGCTGGGCAAGATCGGGCGCAAGCTCGTACAAGTCGGCGTAGTCGTTTGCCAAAGCTTCAGCCCGCCCGTTGCTGACTTGAGCATAACGCATGGCAAGCTCGCCGATGCCCCAGGTGTTTACCTGCCAGCCAAGCTTGACCTGCGCCTCAACCTTGTCGCCTTCGGTTACAGCCACCTCGCGCATGTTGTCCCCCAGCCGTAGGACCACCGAGTTCCTGCCCTCAAGACATGCGGCGGCGGCCCGCATCCAAACGCCGACGCGGCGGCGCACTTCCCCGTCCTGCCAAAAACCGGCAACGACTTTGCGGGACAGACGCATCCGCGCGTGGATATGACCGTGCTCCCTATCGCCGTGGGCCGACTGGTTCAGGTTCATAAAGTCCATGTCAATCGAGGCCCAAGGGATGTCCCGGTTGAACTGCGTGTGCAGATGCAATAGCGGCTTTCGGTTTATGGCAAGGCCGTGTATCCACATTTTTGACGGCGAAAAAGTATGCATCCAGGTGATTATGCCGGCGCAGGCCGCCGCCGCGTTTGCCTCCTCGAAAAGCCCGCGAATCGCCTGCGGAGTTATTGCCGTTGGTTTCAAAACCACCGTGCCCGGGAGCAGCGGGTCTTTGTTGAATTCGTCCGCCATGGTTCGCGCATTCGCGGCAACCTGTTTGAGGGTTTCGTCCCCGTAAAGGTCCTGACTGCCGACGATAAACCAGTACTCAAATTTTTTTAGTTCCATTGCCGTCTCCTTACAAGTTTTCCACTGCGGCCCGCTCAATGGCGAGTCCCGCCGCATAGCGTTTCATGAATTGCTCAAAACCTCTTACGTCTTTTGGATTGGGTTCCATCGTGATGCCCGTTTTCCCAGAAAAAACCTTCTCGGCAAGAAATTGCTCCAAGCTTTCCCCTTCCTGCCCCTGTCGCATAAAGGCGGCGAGAAGAGCTATGCCCCAGGCCCCCCCCTCCCCGGCGGATTCCATAACCGAAACCGGAGTGTTGAGCGCTCCGGCCATCAGTCGCTGGCCTACGTTTTTTGTCTTGAACAGGCCGCCGTGTCCCAAAAGGCTGTCAAGAGCTGCGTTCTCCTTTTCGGTGAGTATGTCCATTCCGAGTCTCAAGGTGCCCATTGCGGAAAAGAGCAGAGTCCGCATAAAGTTGGCCAGCGTAAAATTGCTGTCGGGCAAACGGACAAATAGAGGCCGGCCCTGCTCAATGCCGGTAAGGTGCTCGCCGGAATAATAGTTGTACGACAACAGACCGCCGCAGTCGGCTTCCCCTTCCAGGGCCTTGGAGTACAGTGTTTCGTAAAGCGCCGACGTGTCAATGCCGGCTCCGGTCAGGCCGGCCAGCTCCTTAAAGAGCTTGACCCAGGCATCAAGATCGGTGGTGCAGTTATTGCAATGCACCATGGCGACGGGCCGGCCGGTGGGTGTCGTAACCATGTCGATTTCGGGATACACCTTTGACAGTTCCTTTTCCAGCACAATCATTGCGAAAATAGAAGTCCCCGCCGAAACGTTTCCGGTGCGCTTGGTAATGCTGTTGGTCGCAATCATTCCGGTGCCGGCATCTCCCTCCGGCGGACAAAATGGAATCCCGGCTTTGAGCTGTCCGGAAGCGTCCAGCAGCTTTGCCCCTTCCGGCGTGAGGGTTCCGGCCAGCTCGCCGGCGTTTAAAGCTTTGGGCAGAACGTCCTTGATTTTCCAGCCAAACCCCAGCGGGCTTACCAGCTCGTCGAACTGCCGCAGCTTTGGTTCGCTGTAATTGTTGGTGGCACTATCAAGGGGAAACACGCCGGAGGCATCGTCAAGGCCAAGCGCTTTTTGGCCGGTTAGCTTCCAGTGCACGTAGCCCGCCAAGCTTGTCAAAAACGCTACGTCTTTTACGTGGGGCTCCTTGTTCAATATCGCCTGGTACAGATGCGCTATGCTCCAACGCTGGGGTATGTTGAACCTGAACAAAGCCGTAAGCTCGGTTGCGGCTTTTTCGGTAAAGGTGTTGCGCCAAGTGCGGAAGGGGACAAGCTGGTTATCGTTTTTGTCAAACACCAGATAGCCGTGCATCATGGCGGAAACGCCGATGGCTCCAACCGTGACAAGGGTTATGCCGTAGCGGTTTTGCACGTCGTCCGTCAAGCTCTTGAAGCTGCTTTGCAGTCCAGTCCATACGTCGTCCAAGCTGTAAGTCCACACTCCGTTTTCAAGCTTGTTTTCCCACTCGTAGCTGCCGGCGGCTATGGGCGAGAAGCTTTCGTCTATCAGCACGGCTTTGATGCGCGTGGAGCCGAGCTCGATTCCAAGGGCCGTTCTGCCTTCGATAATGGCTTGTTTTGCATCCATGGAAAAAGTTTATTGCCCAAATGTGTTTCTGTCAAGAAATATTTTGCGGGTCGGGGAACGGGAGCTCGAAGCTGCCAGTTCCCCGACTCCGAGCTCACTCGGCAAGGAAAAAGAAGAAATCGTCCAGCGTTCCCCAAGCTCCGTTTGTGTTGGGGAAGAACAGGGACGCGCCTATGGTAACGACGTCGCCGGCTTCAACCCGGATGTCCGCAATGGTGGGGTTGTTCCAGTTGTTCCAGCCGGGCAGGTAGCTGTGGACTCTGGCGGTTTCCACGCCGTTGATAAGAACGTAAACATAAATTTCGTAGCCGCTGCCGGCATTGCCGCCGGTCAGGAAAACGCCAAAGCCGTAGGTTCCGGGCGACAGGCCGATGAAGTCCTGCTCTATGGCGAAGTTTATCGGTTGGTTGGCGGCCCTCCACCAACGAAAACCGAAGTTGCCGGCATGTACGTTTTCGCTGCCGCGATTCGCATAGCCGCCCGCGTCGCCACGGAAGCTGACGCGCCACATTTCCATATTCGGCTCCTCGAAGCCGTGGTTCTGCACGAGGTTTCCTGCGGGCATGATTGTGAGCACGTGCAAGGCGGGCAGGGTGTTTCCGCCATGGGTTACGCTTCCGACGATATGGGAAAGCGTTATTCCGCCTTGGGCGCGAAACAGCTCGATGGCGGCCTGCAGATCGGACTCGCGCCATGTTGCGTTTATCGGCATGATATCGTTGTTTGCAAAAATCGCGGGGACGGTTTTTGGCAATACGTTTTCCAATAAGTAGGCCGCGGTAAGCTCGTTGAAGAAGTACGTTTGGGATTCCGTAAGCTGGATCATGTCCATGCGGTTGCCGTATCGCGATACCGCGCCCGTGCGAAGATAATTGAAAAGATTTAGCGTTGGCAAGGGGTTGCCGTGGTGGTCGAAAAACGCCTGGTTGTCCCAGGAGGAGCCGCCCCAGTAGCGCCCCGCGTCATAGGGATCGTAAACGGCGGCGTAGCTTGTGGCCCAGCCCGAACCGTGGGCTTGCCATAGGGGCGTGTTCGCTTCGGCGTCTGCCGGCCCCACGGTAATCCAGGCGGGCTCCCACAGGAACAGCCCCACCCCCCTGCCGTTTTCCACGCGGGCCACGGCCGCCGCCACGTCGCGTATGGCATGGGCCTGTCCTTGAACGGATATCGGGTAGCGAAGCACTTCCCCGTACCCGCTCCAGGAATTGCCGTGACCGTCCGTGTCAATATCGGTAAAAGGATACGAGGTTTCGAAAATGGCAACGTCCACGTCAAAATTGCGGGAAATGATGTTCATCAAATCGAGAAGGTTTTCCAGGCTTCCGTGCCAGAAGTTGTAATAGGAAATGCCAAAAACATCGTACACCACGCCGGCGTTGGCAAGAGCTTGGGCGGCGTGGATAAACAGTCCGCGGTTTTCGGGATCGGTTTTGTGTACGGCGATTAAAATTTCCCTGTCAAAAACATCGCGGCCTTGGGCCGAACGGAAACTGCGTTCGGCGTTGATCACCGCGCGGCTTCCGGCTTCAAAGAGCCGCACCTTGTTGCCCCAGCCCGTTACCCCGGCAATGCCGTTGTTGGTTTCGTTGCCGATTTGCACCATGCCAATGTCTATGCCGGCTTCCAACATTCGGGAAACCGCGTCGTAGGTGAAGTCGTACAGGGCCGAAGCTTTTTCCTGCACGTCCATTCCTTTCCAGGCCCGGGGGGCCATCTGCTTGGACGGGTCGGCCCAGAAATCGGAATAGTGGAAGTTTACCAACAATCGAAGGCCGGCGGCGGTGGCCCTCCGGCCTATTTCGATGGCGCGTTCCACGTCGTTGTTGCCGCCGCCGAAGCCCCGGCGTGTGCCGTCGTTGTCCGTCAGCCAGGGGTCGTTCCACACGCGCACGCGGACGTAGTTGGCCCCGCCGGCGGCGAAAAGCCTGAACAGGTCTGCCTCGCTGCCGTCCCAGTCCCTAAAAACGACTCCGCTGTGCTCCAGAGCTATGACGCTGGAGATATCCACTCCCAGCTTGAAGCTCTCGCCCAAGCCTTCAACACGGCCAACAAAAATACCGGACTCCACGGCCGTGTCCCGCTCCGCGAACATTCCCGTAACGGCGGCTACAACAAAAACGGCAACGCAAAGGACGGCAACAGCTCCGACCAAAACGGCCAATCGCCTTTTTTTCATGCGCCTACTCCTTTACGGCCCCACCCAAAGAGGCCAGCAGCAGCTTCTGCGTTGCCACAAAAGCAATGATAAACGGAACGGCCACCGTAACGGACCCTGCGGCAAAGCGGGTGAACTCGTTGCGGGTATCGTCCAGCACAAAGGTGAACAGGCCAAGGGCAAGGGTTTGGTTTTGCGGCGAGCGAAGTATCAGGTTTGGAAAGATGTAGTCCATCCAAGGGGCCGTGAAACTTGTTATGGCAAGGAAAATCAAAATCGGCCTTGCTATCGGCAAAATGATTGTAAAATAAATGCGGAAGTGGCTTGCGCCGTCGATTCTGGCGGCTTCGTCCATGCTGCGGGAAATCGTGTCCATGTATCCTTTTACGAGCCAGACGTTGAACGGTATGTTCATGGCAAGGTACACCAGCACAAGCCCGTGCAGGGTGTTGAACATGCCCAGCCGAAGCAGAACCACGTAAATGGCAATCATTCCAACAAACGAAGGGAAAATCTGCAAAACCAGCAACGACATCATCATGCCCTTCTTGAAGGAAAAACGAAACCGGGAAAAGGTGTAGGCGCTTAAAGACGCGATAAACAGCGTTCCGATGGAGGTGGAGAGGGCCACGAAAAAGGTGTTGCGGAACCAAATGGGGTAATCGCTTTCAAAAAACAGAAAACGAAAATGCTCCAGCGTAAAACCATCCGCGAAGGGCGCGATGCTTAGGGTGGCGATGGAAGTCCCCGGCGAAAAGGCGGCGCTGAACACGTACACCAACGGGTACAGCACGAAGAAGGAGACCAGTATCAGAAACGTTACCACGATTGCGAAGTTGAGTTTGCGTACAAACGTTTTCATAATTCGCCCTCCCTGAAAGCTTTCGTGCGGCGGAAGTGGAATATCGCAAACGGCGCCAAAATGATGAAGATCATTACCGCAAGCACCGAAGCGAAATGGTACTGCATGCTGTTCATGGTCAGCCTGTAAATCCACGTGATAAGAATGTCAACGCCCGTTGCGCGGGTGATGGGCGTGTCCAACACCGGAGGCTGTCCGCCCGTCAGGAAGAATATGGCCCCGAAATTGTTGATGTTGTGTGTAAAGCTCATTATGATAAGGGGCATTGTCTGGAAGACCACCAAGGGGAAGGTTATGCGGCGAAACAGCGTAAACCTGTTTGCGCCGTCGATTTTTGCCGCGTCGAACAGATCCTCGTTTATGGCGGTCATGCAGCCCATAGTCAGCAGCATAAAGTACGGAAAGCCGGCCCAAAGGTTTACGAGCACCACGGTAAAGCGCACCAACCACTCCGAGGTGAGCCATGGGATAATGCCGTCGATGATTCCAAAGTGCATGAGCGTGCGGTTGATTGCGCCAAAGTTGCCGTTCAGCAGATTCCGCCACACAAGCATGGAAATTACCGCCGGCACCGCATAGGGCAGGATGAAAATCGTGCGGAAGATGGGGGCAAACTTTACCTTAAAATCCTTCATTATAACCGCCATCAACATGCCGCCGAAGTAGCAGGTTAGGGTGGCGGAAAACGCCCACACTAGGGTCCAGGTGGCGACCCTTGCCAAAGCGGGCGTCCATTGCGTTCCCCCGACGAACAATGTCCGGAAGTTGTCCAGGCCAACCCAGTCCACCGTATTGGCGGGCGGGATGTTGAAGGGGTGCGAATAGTTGGTAAAGGCGACCAGAGCGGCAAACACCAAAGGCACTACAACAAAAAACACCACCAGAAGCACCGAGGGGGCAAGGGCGAATATTGTAAAAGCCCTTTGGAAGCTTTCCTTTATGGATTCCACGTTTTTTTTGAGTCTGCCGCTTATGCAAAAATCCTTGTAGGTTTTGCCCGCGCTGCGTATGGATATAACGTAAACGCATAAAACCAGGGCGACTACGGCAAGCACGGCAACCCCGTCGATAAGCATGAAAAGCGAGTTGTCGCGATACATCACGGGAACCGACGGGTTGGGTTCGCCCAAGGTGATAAGCCCGCGCAAAGTGGCGACAATCATGGGCGAAAAAACAAGCACGGCGATTTGAATCAAGGCAAAGAAAGCGCCTTTGATGTACTGCCTGAAAAGCACTATATGGGCCAGCCCCATAAAGAGAACGGAGAAAACCAAGACGGCCCGCTTCGACGAACCGTCGCTTCTGATTGTCATAACGCCTCCCTAATTATTGCAATGTCGTAAATGAACGAACCCCGCCGCAAGCAGCTCAGCACGAATAAGATTAAAGGCTGGCGCAAACGGGCAACCGCCACATCACGCCAGCCTTTCATAAAGCTGCAAGCTAAAACCGGTTGTTTAATTTCCAACCATAGCCGAATTCGCCATGTTAAGCTGCGACTGGATGTCTGCTCCGTTCCAGATGTTGGAGCTGGCCGCGTTCATGGCATCCCAAAACTGGGACATTTCGGGAATCGACGGCATGGGGAAGGCGAACTCAAGCTGGGCAAGGAAGCCGGGGAAAAACGGGCTGTCGATCTCCATCGGGATGGAAGGGATTGCCCCGGTGATGTCAAAGCGAAGCTGCTGCATCTCGTCGGAAACGAGGAAGCGGGCAAACTCCTGCGCCTCCCTCGGATGGCGGGAGAACGCCGAGACGAACATTACCCTGGTGCCCGAGAAAGATGCCGGCGGCGTGGCCTGGCCCGGCAAGGACGGAATCGTGGTTACGCCAAAGTTGACGCCGGCGTTCACAAAGGGCATTATGTTCCAAGGGCCCGTCAGGTGCATCGCCGTGTTGCCTGCGGCAAAGGCGGCGTCGGCTATGGCGGTGGTCATGTCGCCGGCCGGCACGTCCAGGATTTCCCTGCGAAGTTGTTGGAAAAACTCCATTCCGCGCACGGAAGCCGGGGAGTTGATGTTGGAATTCTGCCTATCAACACCGTAAGGGCCAAACAGGCGGTTGCCGTCTGCGGTGGTAAAAATAATTGTGTAATAGGCGCTTGTAACGTCGAACATGAAGCCGTGCATGCCTGGATTTGCCGCGTTGAAATCGCGGCTCCACTCCAAGAGCTCCTCGAAAGTTCTTGGCACGTCCGCGGACGAGATCAGGTTCCTGTTGTAGAACAGCGCGTAGGTTTCCGCGGAGACGGGATACCCATACATTACGCCGTCAAAGGTGATTGCCGTTACCGCGGAATCCAGAATCCTGTTTGACACCTGGGCCGGGTTTGAAGTTGGCAGGATGTGTCCGCCGACTACCAGCTCGCCAAGTGCGTCGTGGGGCGCGCCGAACACGTCCGGCCCAACTCCGGCGGGGCCGTCCAGGGCCATCTGCGAGGCCGCGCCGCCAATCTCCACGTTTACAAACTCCACCGTGATGTGCGGGTGCAGCTCGTTGAACCTTCTGCCCGCTTCGCGGATAAACTCGTCGGGGCCGCCAAGTGATTCCCAAACCACCAGCGTAATCCGCCCGTCGTCGTCGTCGCGACAGGAAACGAGAACCGTCAGACCCAGTGCCACAAGCACTGCCAATACTGCAACCTTCTTCACAAAAATACCTCCGTTGCTATATTTCTGTTTTCAATATGTGAACCCCGTAGGGTTTCAGCCTGTGTTCGCCGCACGGCATTTGCCGTCCGGTAATTAAATCCGTCATCTCTTTTTTGACGACGATGCTGCGATCCTCTTCACTGAAGTTCATCACGAAGAAGTATCTGGAATCCTCGCCTTCCCGAAGCTGAACGGAAACGCCGGCCGGGCTTTGGATGGGCAAATCCGGAAGCTTGATGTCGCGAAGAATGTCGGCATAGAAATCGCGAAGGAAGTCGCCGCCGGTGCGCGCGCCGATGAAGTAGGCGCGGCCCTTGCCGTAGCCGTGCCCGGTAACGGCCGGGCTGCCGGCATAAAAATCGCGGCTGTACGTTCCGTGCACCTGTGCGCCGCAGGTTTCCACGACGGTGCAGTAGTCGAAAGCTTCGTATTCGCTGCCTTTGCCAAAGACTATCCCGTTTCTGTCCTTGGGATAGAGGGTGTCCGTTTCCAAAACGTTTATGCCAAAAATCTCCCGAAGGATTGCGGGCATGCCGCCTAAATGCACGAGGTCGTTTCGATCCGCCACTCCCATTATATAAGTGGAAACAAGAATTCCGCCGCCGGCGACGTAAGCTTTGAGCGCCTCCATTTGTTTTTCGTCCATCATGTAGGGCATTGGAGCTACGACCAAATCGTAGGGGGTTAAATCCTTGTCCCAGGTTGCCACGTCCACCGGCACGTTGGCATCCCAAAAAGCTTTGTAGTGTTTGTGTACTGTTTTGGGGTACTGTTTGTCGTTTCTCTGAAAGCCCTGCACGTCCCACAGGGCCCAAAGGTTTTCCGTGTCGTAAAGGATCGCGACGCGGGCCGGGGTGCGGCTGCCTTTTATTTGTGAAACGTTTTCAAGCATTTCGCCCACGGCCTTTACGTCTTTAAACACGCGGTTGTCGGCGGAATTGTCATGGTCAACCACCGCGCCGTGGAACTTCTCGGACGAACCCCGCGACTTTCGCCATTGGAAATACATGATGGAGTCCGCGCCATGGGCCAGACACGCCACCGAAGAGAGCATGTGCATTCCGGGCCTTTTGGCTTTGTTCACCGGATGCCAATTCACAAAGCTTGGAGTGGACTCCAGAATCAAAAACGGCCTGTTTTTAAGCGTGCGGAAATAGTCGTTCAAAAACGCAAGCTTGGACGCAAGGAACTCCGTGGTTTCGTAATCGTTGTGCCAGGGGGGATAAGAGTCCCACGACACTACGTCTACCTCTTTGGCGAACTTTGCGTAGTCCAGCCCCGCAAAGGGGTGGGGAGGGGGGATCTCCGCCATGAAGTTTGTCGTAACGGGAACGTCGGGCGTGGCTTTCCGCAGCGGAGCTGTCTCGTGTCGATAAAAGTCAATTGTTTGATGGGTAACAAAACGGTTCCAGTCTAGGTTATGGGCATGGACGGCGTTTTCGCCTATGGGGGAGGGGGATTCCACCTGGGAAAAATCGCTGTACGTATGGCTCCAAAACGCGGCCCAGTATGCGTCGTTAAGCGCGTCGATGGTTTTGTATTTTTTCTTCAGCCATTGTCGGAAATTTTCCTGGCAGAGCTCGCAGTGGCAGTCCCCGGAATACTCGTTGGAAATGTGCCACATGAACAGCGCGGGATGGTTCCCGTATCGCTGCGCAAGCTTCGTGTTGATGATTTCAACCTTTTCCCGATACGCCAGGGAGGAAAAGCAGTGGTTGTGCCTGCCGCCGTGAAGCTGCTTTTCGCGCCTTGCGTTTGTCCGCAGCACTTCCGGATACTTCCGGGAAAGCCAGGCGGGTCTGGCACCGCTGGGAGTGGAGAGAAGCACGTTGCCGCCAATGCCGGCGATGTCGTCCATGATTTTGTCCAGCCAGCCGAACTCAAACCGCCCCTCGGACGGCTCCAAGGCCGACCACGCAAAAATGCCGACGCTGAAAGCATTCGCCCTCGCCTGTTTCATAAAGGCCAAATCGTCGGCCAAAACCTGAGGATACTTTAGCCACTGGTCCGGATTGTAGTCGCCGCCGTGAAGCAGCCGCTTTTCCCGTTCGTACCGCACGAATCTGCCCAATCTATGCCCCCTAAATCGTTCCAATATCCATTGTACAGCCTACTTGGGATTTATGCAATTAAATTTCGCCTGTTTGTGCCACGGTAATTCCAGATTATGCGGCCCGTAGCTCCGTTCCCCGCGCTCGATGGCGTGAACCGTTTCCACTATTCGGTCGTTGTAGGGGGTTGGAACGCCGTGGGCTCTTCCCGTTCGGCACACTTCCCCGTTGATGGCATCGATCTCGGTGGGTTTTCCCCGTTTGAGGTCGTCTGCCATGCCGGATATTATTTCGCGGTGTTTTTTTATGGCAATGGGCATGACAAGAGAGATGAGCAGTTTTTTGACGGGGTTCTTGAAATACAGAAAACCGGCGGGGAATTTGCCGTTTACCGGCTCGATGTCAATTCCCGCCGCGCGGCATACGTCGATGCATTCTTTGACAATGTTTAGGGCAATGTTTCTTGCGCGTCGGTCTGATGCGATTTTGCCGAAGCTGAAACCTGTTACCGCGGAGACTCCGCTAAAGGCGGCGTTGATAAGCAGCTTGCTCCAGCGTACGCCGACAAAGTTTTTCTCTATCGTTGTTGGGCAGACGTTTTCGAAAAGCGATCTTATGTCGCAAA
>JGI24694J35173_10003304_pt1 | contig 12349 bp, 2 predicted proteins | sample TergutCo191P1_FD_35173 | JGI IMG/M metagenome (IMG submission 35173) | reverse complement strand
GGTATAAAGCTGGCCGTGTCTTGCCCCGCCGGTGCCCCACATAATGGCCATGGTGTGGTCCTGCCCGGTTCTGATTGCCGACCAATTGCCTGGCTGTCTGGTCCCGGTTATGGCCACGTTGCGGGAGCCGCTAACGCCGGGGTTGTTTACCGACGTTGCCACCACGGTAAGCCTGCCCGGCTGATCCAGGGCGGTGATCGCCGGGCCAACGCCGGGCACGTAGCCACGCTCGCCGACGTACACAAAGAGGATATCGTTATCCGGGTCTACCACGGTACGCATGGATCCGGCAAGGCTCCAGGTATAGGCCGTATCCGGGTTGCCCCGTCCGGTAACCGCAACGGTAAAGGGTGTGCCCGCATGTTCCCCCCTTTGGACGCTTGCCGGTCCGCCGGTTATCTCCAGCGAAAGCACGCGCGGCGGCGACACGGTCACGGGGATGGACCCGAAATATTCATCGCCGTATATCGACACCGCGCGCACGTTGATGGTCCCCGGGTTCTGGTTGGGACCCAGCGTCAGCCTTCCTACCCGGGGGTGGGCGTTTTCGGGACCGATTGAAACGATGGAGGCATCGTTGGCACCGGTAACTTCCCACCTAACCCGGTGCGTGGGATACCCATCGCCGTCAACGGTGGCGGTAAAGTCCCAGTATTCGCCCCGGAAAATCTCGGCATCGTTTTTCGGCGCGCCGCTTGCCACCACGGTAACGTTGCGGGGAGCCGGAACGGTAACGGCGGCAACCGCAGGCGGCGGCGATATGTTCACCACGGATTCCGCCCGCACGGTAATGGTTCCCGGGGTCTGGCCGGGGAAACCGCCCGCCACGTGAAGCGCAAGAGTCGGGTTGCCGTTTGCGTCGTAGCCGGGTATGTAGGTGGTATCGTTGTCGGCCCCTTCGACATGCCATACAACGGCCTTGGGCGGGTTGTTGGTACCGGTAACAATGGCGGTAAACGTCGCAAAGTCGCCCCTCATAATTTCCGCCACGGGTGGGTTTATGACTATGGAAGTTACCGTCACCTCCCTCCACACCGCGTACAGGGTGACGTCGGCGAAAACGGTAAAGGCCCCGCCCAGTTCCATGTCGGCGGCGTCGGTCGGGCTTGTCGCCCAGCCCACCAGGGCCCATTGCCCCGGCCTGGTGAACCCGCCGGCCGGCAGCCTTATGTGCGTGCCGTGGGGCACCGGGCTTAACTCAAACTCGTCTTCGGTTCCGCCGTTGGGGTTAAGGCTTACCGTAAAAAACGGCGGGGGCTTGGCGGGATTCGCCAGGTATANCCAGCTGGCGTACAGGGTGACGTCGCCGGTAACGGTAAACGGGGATCTTCCGGGCAGCAGGGTGCCCCCGGCGGTTTCGGTGCTCCAGCCCACAAGGACATGGTTTTCCCTGACAAAGCCGCCGGCGGGAAGCGTTATCCCGATGCCGTGGGGCACGGGGGACGATTCGATAACGTCGGCTTCCCCGTCCTTTTCCCTTACGCCGCCGTTGGGCGCAAACGTCACCGTGCGCATAACGGGTTCCCCCGACACCCATTCGGCAAACAGGGTCACGTCGTCCAACACCAGGAACGGGGTCAGCCCCAGCCGCGTTCCCGCGCCACCTTCGCGCAGGGTGTTCCAGCCGACAAAGTTGTAGCCCGGCCTGTCAAACCCGTAATCGTCGGGAAGAATAATTACGCCGCCGTGCAGCGTGGGCGGACGCGTCGGGGCCGTTCCCAATCCGTCGTTCGTGTCAAAGGTAACGGTGTGCTTCGCCCTGTGCCACACGGCGTAAAGAACGGCGTTTTCCGCGCCAACGGTAAAGCCGCTGCCCGGGGCCAAAAACCCGGCCGCCGCGTTCACGTCCAGCGGGGTGGCCGCCGACCAGCCGGCCAGCGTGTGCCACTGCCTGGCAAAGCCGACGACGGGAAGCGTTGTTTCCGTGCCCTGGGGTACCGTCATGACGATGGGCATTCCCGTCCCGTGGTTCGGCATAAGGGTAATGGTGCGGGTCTGCACCGGCATGGACGACCACACGGCGGTAAGGGCGACGTTTTCGGCAACCTCGAAGGGCGCACCCGCCGGATACGTCGCGCCGTCGTGTCCCCAGCCAACAAACACGTGCCCTTCCCTGACAAATGCCGAAAACGGCAGAAGTATTTCGGTTCCGGGGGGAACGCCAACGGGGCTTTGGCTTCCCGTGCCGCCGCCGGCCAAAAACGAAACCGTTGCGTTGGCCGGGGCGGGCGTAATATCGTCGTCGCGGATCCACGTTGCGAACAGGTCCAGGCTTTCGGTAACGGCCAGCAGGGAGTTTCCGGCGTAAAGCCTTCCCCCGCCGTTGGCCCGGGTGTTCCAGCCGGCAAAGGCGTAGTTTGTTCTGGAAAACCCCGTTCCGGGATCCAGCGGAAGCAGATGGCCCTTGTATACCGTTTCCCTGTGCTCCGCGCCCGTCGTCGCCCCGTTGGGAAGGAAACGCACGGCAAAGTCATAGACCGGGTTTGTAAACCGAACGGGGACGCGGTAAACACGTTTGCCGGAACCCACGTTGGCGTATGTGTCGGGACCCCTGGTCGGCACCAGGCTTACCGGGGTATTGTTGGCGGACAACTGCCGACGGACGGCGTTTTCCGCCTCCGGCCAGCTTGTACCGGCGGCAACTTCAAAGGGATTGCCCCCCACGCCGACCAGGGCGGCATCCGTCAGGATCTGCAGTTCCTCAAGGTTGCGGGGTCTAAGGTCGGGGGTTTGGCCGACGCGTGTCAGGCTGTCGAAAAAGCCCAGGAAATCGTCGAATTCGTTGGCCGACAGCCCGCCGGGGCCGCCAACGCCCGCCACATCCAAAAGCGGGAAATGCCCGGGCCGCAGACCCCGGCGGTTAAAAAGATATGCCCGAACGCTTCCGTCTGCGGGATTGGAATCGTATTTTTCCCAGGCACCCAGGATTATGCCAAGCAGGGTTTCCGGAAAATGCAGATCGCCAAGGGTCACGGTTAAAAGACTGGTCATGTGCGGGTGCACGTACAGAACTTCGTATATCACCGCGTCCTCGTCGTGCTCCTCAACCGTTATCGCAAAGGTCACTTTGTAAACGCCGCCCGGCAGGGTGCGGGTTTGGCGCGAACCGACTATCGAATCCGACGCGTCAAACGTTTCGTCAACCGGGTCAAAGTCGCTATCCGGGTCCAGCGCGGCAATCTGCAACCGGGTTTGGTAAACGGTAAAGTAGTGGGGAACGGAAATGTTCCAGGCAAAGGTTCCGTCGCCGATGCCAATCGGGTTAAGGGTTACCGGGCGCAGGACCTTGTCCCCGGGGCCAACCACTATCCCCGACAAGCCGCCCGTGGCGATTAACCTTTCGGGGGAGTCTTCCCCGGCGTGGTACACCTTTACCGTTAAATCCCAGATCCCGGAATACAGGTGGATCGGGTCGCCCGGGGATCCCGCCGCGTTGCCGGGATTCCAGTCCTGATCGAAAACGTCGGCATGATCGGGGGACCGAAACCTAAGGTAAAACCGCAGCTCGCCGGCTTCGGGCCAAACGGGCGCAACGATTCGCGACAGATCCCGGCCGCCCACCGTAAGCAGAAAGGTACCCATGGGCGGCTCGCCCGGTTCCCCCCCGGATCCGTTAAGCGGGTTTCGGCACCCGGACAGAATTAAAGCTGCAAGCAGCAAGACGGCAAACCGTATTTTTGGCAACGGTTTTTGTTGAATCAGTTTTCCATGCGTGTTTTTCATGTCCCGTTTCTCCCTAAAAAGTTTCGTGCCTAAATGCTAACTCCTTTTGCCTCCGTTGGGCCCCCCCGGGGGGCCCCGTTTTTTAATAGATTCCCTGGGCCGGCTTTCCGCGCCTACCGGAAAGCCGGGGTCTATGCTGCCGTTACCGGTACTTGCATCCGTTGTAATTCAGTCGAATGTCTTTCATCTCACGTTCCCCCATAAAAAGGCCGAAGCCTAAATTTCATTCCCCGCCGTATGCAAGCGGCAGGGAACCCCACCTTTACCTCCAAAGTCCCCCTTATTCGCTCATCCCGTTCTTCAAGTCCGTCATACACCGCTTACCGGAACGTAATATCCTGAAGAACAGGTTTTAAGGCTGCCTTAGGGTAATGCCTACAGCCAACTGGCGTCCGGTAGGAGGCTGGCTTGGCAAACCAATTACCCTTGTGTTTCCAGTACCTGTTGCCGTAAAAGTTTCAGGGAAGCCTACATATGAAGCTGTAATTGTATCCACAAACGGAGCAAAAGCAGAATCAAGTGTAAAAGTAACTTGCGGCGTAACTGCATTTAAAGAGAAATTGGGAGGACCAGAGTCAGTATGAGCAGTAATACCTATTTCAAACGATCCGACTTCCACCCCGTCATGAACAAGCGAGAATGGGCCAATTGTCATATAATGCTCAGAGTTAATTTGCGAACCTCTTGAGTGCGGGCCATTAACATCATCTTGCCAGTTAGCTTCCGTATCCCCTGCCCGGGGAGGTCTGCTAATGCGTATGGTTCCAGGGACACCGTCGGCCTGATCCTCTGGAGGTTCCCATGACTGTGGAAAGATGTCAGGCGCAATACCGGGCAGATTCCAGAAATTTTGCGGTGCTTCTCTCCAATAGAATATTCCGTCTTCTCTTTGAAAAACAGGGTGCGGAAACGAATAAAACTCACTCCTATATTCTAAATAGTGTGTGGTACCCACATCTATTTCTATCGTTAAAGTTCGCGAGGGTGTGAAAGCACCCCAGCCTGTCAGAACTACCATGCCGGCAGAAGGATGAAGCGTTGTACCACCTACAGAAGAATAAATCCTTTCACCTAAAGTCGTGAAGCCGCCAATTATAGCATTTCTAACATTTGCATTACTAGCATTTGTCGGTTGGGTTATTGTTACCAAAGTAATCTGAGCATGACCCTGTGCGGCCAAGACTTGATTTACTCCTCTGCCACCGCTTCCAGGATGCCCGTTAATCAGCCGGTTAAGAGCGGTGTCTATTGCTGTAGCAACGGTAGTATTACTAATACCTTCGCTCATAGTAATATGATACTCGCTCGCTATCAGTCTTGCACCTCCTGCTAATTCAAACGAGTGATTAAACAATGCAACAAATCTATCAATTACTCCATTTATCGCGGCGGCAGCAGCAGCATTTGTAGCAGTGGTATTATTATTAGCCAATCCCCCTGTGCCGGTTGTTGGAATAGCTGGAACAGCGGAAAAAGGTCCCCTCCAGTCCCTTGGATTCTGATAATCTATATGAAACAATTCACCAGCAACACCGCTCGAATCAGTTACAGCAGTATTAACGGCGTTAAATCTTGATTCTACAAACAAAGTATAACCCCTGTTCGGCACAACAAGATCAACATTAAAACGAATACCCGTCCCGCCTCCGGCGGTAGTAGCTTCCGTAGGCGCAGTCCCCGCAAGAGCCGGAGCAATTCGCCGTCTTTGTGTTAAAAAAGGTTCGCCGTTATGATCGGCTGTACGCGCACTGAATAGCCTATACCTGGCAGAATCATTTGCAGCGGCATTTGGCCTTGCAAGCAAACGTGGTCTTAATCCTAAATTTTCTATAGCTGTCTCATTTTCATGAACAGTCCAGCCGTTATTGCCAGGAAATTGTAAAGCAGCTGTATTTACATCACCGACAGCAGTGGTACCTGCGGTTACAGTTCCCAGACCGCCTGGAAGGTCACCGCTAAAACCTGTGCCCCCTATAGCTGACCATGTAAAAGTCTGGGCAAACGGCGGGGGAGTAAGCATTCCTCCTTCGGCTTCAATCATTTCGCCCCATCTCCATGTACCCGGTACCGTATCAAGCCACCAGCCACTTCGCGCACCGGGAACGTTCACCAAATCATTGGTATTAAAACCGGAACTGGTAAAACCCAGCATTGATTCGAGCGTCCAATTTGCATACAAATTGATGGTATTCCTTGTTCCGGCGGCAATTAAGTCGTTTGTAAGATTTGCGTTTGCGTTCCATCTTGTTCCCGCCCCGTTTCGATCGGTGTACCAGCCGTCAAAGCCAAACCATGCCTGCAAACCTGTCGTTCTTGCTCCCGGAGCTGGCGGGGCGTATGGGGAAACAGCAGGGTCTCCAATCGGAACAAAGGCATCAAAAAAGTACGTTGCGCTTCCTTCGGGGATTGGTACGCCATTGCCGTCATGGAATATTACATGGAAACTGGCTCTGGTAAAATGCTCATCACTAAACTCATGATCAAATGAGCTTGTCATGGTGTTATAAATATGGAGGATTTCTCTCCATACAAGCGGGCGTGTAATATTATCCCTTGTAAGCGTAAATATTACACTATAGAAGCCCGCATCCAACGACACGGAACCGCTTGCGCTGCCGCCCGTAAATGTTCGCGGAAAATCTTCAACAGAAACATTTGTGGAAAAGCCTGTTATATCCATTTCAAATTCATCTATACCGGAAGGGAAAGTGACATCCCATCTAAATGTCCCTCCTACTAGGTATGCTCCGTCAACAACAGGCATTAATGGCACGGCTTGTGTTATAGAAACACCCGCCCCAATTGTAATCGAAATTTGCCCTCTTGCAACAGGCTGATGCGGATTACTTGCCCTATGCTCAACACTATCATACGCATACACTGTTAATGTATAAGTACCCGGAACAAGCGCAACAGGGTCAGTTAAATCGTCTCTTTCGCGATCCACCGTCAAACTCACTGCTCCTCCACCGGTAGCCGCAAATACCATTCTGTATACGTCAAAAAGATATTGCACATCAATGTCGGGCCTGATTGTTCTGCCCTGATTTCCCGCATTATCAACATCCAGGAAAAACAACCCCATGCCTGCGGGTATCTCGCAACCTTCGGAAGCTCCGCCGCCAGGTACAAGGGCGTTTTGACAACCGATAAGACCCATTAAACAAATGGTGCCGACGACAACAATCGCGTTAAACTTCTTCATACAAAATCTCCTTTTCTGTTACTGATTCACTACCGTAACCGGGATATTAAGCCCGTACGGTATTCCGTTGAATACCATTGTTACAAACAAGGTATTAATACCTCCCACGTCAAACTGGGTCAAATGCGCCCCGGTTCCAACGCCGCCTCCTGTTAAGGTAAACGGATTTCCAGCTCCTACTACTAGTACACCGTTTACATACCATCTAAACAAAGCTGTTGTACCAGCCGGTAAGTCTATCTCAAATGCGCGCTGTCTTTCATTAGCAGGGGCACTTGGATTAACATTTATGGTTATAGTTTCGCCTGACGGTAATCTTAACGCTTCAGTTGGCGGCAATGCAGGATCAAACGTAATAAATGTACCTGGCTGCGGATGATCAATATCCGTAAGAGTTACAACCACCAATGCCGCGCTTGCCGCGCCGGCATTAAAGTTATCGTTTGCCGCCGATCTTGCAAAGATGTAGTACCTAGTACCAGATAGAAGCCCCGTAAACGTTAAACCTGGCTGCCATCCGCTGCCTGGCGGCGTGCTTGTAGTACTTATTGCGTATTCTACAGTCTGCCCGTTTCCCGGCGAAGTTACCGCATTAATTACAATGCCGTTTATTGTCCTTGAAGCAAGTGCTGGAGCATTAACCGGGGCACCGGCGGCTCTGTTAACGGTAACCGTTACATCCTGGCTTACGGTATTAACACCCGCAGAACTTGCGGGCGTAAACGTAACATTGTGTGTCTGCTGTCCCACGTTTCCTACGGATGTACCTGTTCCGCCTGTCCATGTGAATATACCGGGGGTACCAACATTTAGTAAAGGCACATCTGCAAGCGTTTGTCCAAAGGTTGCCGTTAAACCCGTGGGCCATATTATCTGGCCCCACACCGCGTAAAGAGCGGTATCCGCGCGAACGGGAACACTTTGACCCAGCGTATAGCGGACCGCCTCGGTCGTGGTTCTCGCCCAGCCGATCAATGCCCAGCCGTCGCGGGTAAACCCGCCAGACGGCAGCGTTATCTGCGTATTGTAGGGGACGGGGGTTAGCGAGAACGGATTTCCCGTTCCGTCGTTGGGGTTAAAGCTTACCGTAAAAACGGGCGGGGGCGTTTCGCCGGCTTGTCTCCATTGGGCGTGCAGGGTGATGTTTCCAGTAACGGTAAACGGGGAAAGCCCAGGCAGCAAATTTCCCCCGGCAGCCTGGATGCTCCAGCCCATAAAGGCGTAATTGGCTCTGGTAAACCCGCCGTCAGACAGCATTACAGAGGTTCCGCCCGGCACGGGAGATGATACAATATTGCCTACTACTCCATCCGCCTCTCTTACCCCGCCGTTAGGCGCAAAGGTTACCGTAAAAAGAGTGGGAACTTCCGGAACCCATTCGGCAAACAGGGTGATACTTGCGGTAACAAGGAACGGGGCCAAACCAAGCCGCGTTCCCGCGCCGCCTTCGGGTAGGGTATTCCAGCCGATAAAGATATGGTTGACCCTGTTAAGCCCTCCGCCACCGGGTAGCGTTATGGTATTTCCGTGGAGCGCGTATAGATCGCCGGGGGCAGTACCGGTTCCGTCGTTTGGATCAAATGTTACCGTATGCCCTGGCCTGTACCATACCGCATGAAGGATGATGTTCCCGGCAACGTTTGGCAAGGAAGCGTTCGTGCCGTGGGTGGCCGCTCCGCCTACGGCAACCGAGGTTGTCGCCCAGCCGACCAGGTCATGCCATTGCCGGGTAAAACCGCTGGCGGGAAGCGTTATGGTGGAACCGGAAAGCACCCGCATGATAATCGGTGCCCCTATCCCGCCGTTGGGGTTAAGGGTTATCGTGTGATACACGGGTTCAGGAACCGCCGGTACCCATTGGGCCGTCAGGGTGGTAGGCCCGTTAACGATAAACGGAGCACCTACGGGCAGCGTTCCCGCGCCGGCACTCCAACCGGAAAAGCCGGAACCCGCCGGACTGGAAAACGCACCGGGCAGGGGCGGAAGAATTATTTCGGTACCGGCAGGCACTTCGCCTAACAACAGCGGGCCTCCTACGCCAGCACCAGAGTCCAGGGTCACCTGATAAAGAGCCGGAGGGGCCACGGGGGGTATCCATGCCCATGTAGCAAACAGGGTAACATTGCCGGTGACGGTAAACGGCGAGCCGCCAAGATGCAGCCTTCCGCCGCCGCCTGCATGGGTGTTCCAGCCGACAAAATTATAACCGGATCTGCTGCCCGCCCCGCCGGGAAGCGGCACTACCTGGCCATCGTACACACGGATAAGGGAAGGAGTCGCGCCTGGGCCGCCGTTCGCATCGAAGGTAACGGTGAAGTCGTAAACCTCGTTGACAAAAATAATGGGCACGTCGTAAGGGCCTACACGCACGGTTACTCCCGTACGCGTAGGTGTTCCCGTGTTGGGCCACATATTGTTTTCAGGAATCACTACCGCAGTTCCGTTTTCAACCAAGCCACTGATATAGGTACGTGCGGCGTTTCGGTTTGGGTGATTCGCCGTTGAAGTGTTAGCACGAATGCCAACCAAAGCGGCATCGGTCAATATCCGCAAACCATCGGTGTCTGTCAAAACCGGAACGCCGCCGACCGCCTGGCGCAAATCGGTAAAGGAGTTTGCAATGCCGTCAAAGCTAGTAGCATCAATACCCTCAATACCCAGAAGCCCGAAATGCCCAGATCTGATGCCCCTGTCATCAAAGTTTTGAAGTATATTTCCGCCCGCGTTTATCGCGCCCAGGACTATGTTTTGCAGCGAGGTTGGGAAATGTATGCTGCCAAGGGCCTGGTCAAAGCGGAAGCTGCTTGTCATGTTCGGGTGTATGTGCAGGACTTCGCGTATCACCGCGTCCTCGTTGTTTCCGGCAACGCTTATCGTAAAGACGACGTTGTAAACGCCGCTTGGCAGGGACTGGGTTTGCGGCGAACCGATTACCGAAAGTGCTTCGTAAAAAGGGTGCAAGGGGTTGTCCGAGTCCTGCGGGTAAATCCGCACCCGGCTTTGATTAACGGTCACGTTTGCAACGGAAATATTCCAGGCAAAGGTTCCGTGGCCTTCGGGAATGGGGTTAAGGTTTACGGTTAAACCGGTTATAGCCCCGGCACTTACCCGCACCCCATGCCCGACGGCTCTCGCGATTTTACGGCGACTGCCGCCTTCGACATGGAACGCATATACTGTCAGGAGCCAGTCGCCGGCAAGAAGCACGACATCCTCGCCGTCCCAGTCCGACTTGGTAAAGTTTTCACTAGGGTCGCCTACGAAGTGGAAGGAAAGGTCGAACTCCACGTACTCTTCTTCCGGCCAAACCGGCGCGATTGTCCGGGACAGATCCCGGTTGCCTATCGTAAGAACAAAGGTTCCCATGGCCGGCTCGTCGGCTACGTCCCCGGACTGGTTAAACGGGTTTCCGCACCCGGGCAGAAGCACCGCCGCAAGCAGCAGGGCCATCAGCCCGGTTTTCCCCAGCGGGTTACGGCGTAACCGGTTATGCCGTAACCAGTTACGCCGTGTCAGTTTTGTTCGATTGCCTTCCATGTCTCATCCTCCTTAATATTCCGCGCCTATACCGGTCGCCGCCGCCGGCCCCCCCGGGGGGGAGCCGTTTTCGGCGGTTACATGTCTACCCTAAGCTCAATGCGCCTGCTGCGCCATTCCGAGTCGTGTCCGCCCGCACCGTTGGGGATCCTCATCAGTGCTTCCACCGTTAGGAAGTGGGTCCCCACGCTAAGCAGGCGACCGTTCATCATCCGCCTAACCGTAAGGGTTGCCCCGTTATCCCCAACGAAAGATTCATTACCGGTGTCAGCATCATTAATTCGCACGCCCTCAAAGTACCACCTGATCTCCTCGAAATCTGTATAGTTGGTCACGCTGATGGGCACCGGCGTACCAATCAGGCTAAACTCCAGGTATTCCTGATTGAGTTCTATGCCGCCATGCTCCGGGGGGAACGGGGGCGGAATAACGTCAAAGTCCCCGGGTTCCCGCACGTTCACCGAGACGCGATTGCTATCGACATTCGTGACCATGGGCACACCCCCGACCATCTCGTAACCTACCACCCTGGCTATTACCTCGAAGCTTGCATACGGCGTGTTCCCAGTACCAACCGTTACCGTAACGGTTTGGCCGGTAGTAGCGCTCAGCGAGCCGGCATTCGTCGGTTCAATTCTCCAGCTAACGGTGCCAATAGCGGGTATCCCTTGCGGCTGCGACATGCTTGCCGTAAAGCTGACACCCGCACCGCCGCGCTCAATGGTTGCGCTTGTCGCGGTTGTGCTTGTCACGGTTACGCCAAGGTTGGTCGGCGCAGCATGAACCACGTTAATTGTTGCGTTGCCACTTACCGTGGGACCCGGGAAACCCGTCGTCGCCGTAATGGTCACGTCGCCCGGGTTCGTACCGGGGTAGATTGTCAGCACGTTGTTCGCAAAAGAACCGGCCGAGCTTGGCTCGACGCTCCAGATAACTCCCTGGTATGCCCCTAACGGCCCCGCTGTTGCGGTAAACGTCTGCGTTGTGCCGCGAATCATGGTCGCGACATACGAATCTATCGCAACGCTGGTGGGTGGAACCCTTACGGTTACCGTTATCTCATCCTGTAAACCAGAGTGACCAACCACCGTGGCCCTAACGTTAAATGTTTCGTTGTGCGCAAGTGTGGAGTCACTATGGATTGTCAGCTCACCATTGGTGGGGTTTATCGTTACACCGTTGACATCGGTGGGAACAAGCGTCCAAGTAACCGCTGGGGGTGCTCCTTCTGGCAGCACCGTTGCGGTAAAGGTATGCAAATTGCCCCTTTCCAGGGTTATATTTCTAGCCCCGGCTATGGAAACGGATTCAGGCACAGGGTGAAGTACCGTTACAGTCGCCTCGCCGTATACCGCATTCGCGTGAGTCGTCGTAGCCCTAACGGTTACCGTGCCGCCTATGGTTGCGGTTGGCAGAAGCGTAAGCATGCCGTAGTTATCGATAGTGGCGTATGTTTCCGGCGTGGCTGTCCAGGTAACGTATTGTGGTACACCCGCGGAATCGCCCGCGCCGTGTAGCACGGTGTGGCTAAACTGCTGCGTTCTGTTCCGTGACACGTCTACGGTTGCCGGGGAAACATCTACGGTTCTGGGCGTGGGGGGTACGATTACGATTATAGTATCGTACACGCCTGGGTTTGCGGTTGCCGCCACGGTAACGGTGACGGTTCCGGGGTAAGCGCCGGTTATCCTAAGTCCGTCAATCGTTACCACACCCAAAGCGGAACTGTTAACGGTAACCCCGAGCTGGGTGGTGTTACTGGGAGTTCGCACTAGCACAAGGTCCTCAGACTCGCCCACTTCAAGCGTGATTGTGGGGGCATTGGTTATAGCGATATCAGTAATCGGTACACCCGCACCATAGGGGAACACATCTATCGGCACC
>JGI24694J35173_10003286_pt1 | contig 12404 bp, 13 predicted proteins | sample TergutCo191P1_FD_35173 | JGI IMG/M metagenome (IMG submission 35173) | reverse complement strand
GGGGGGGGGGTAGGTTTTCTGAGGTGGTTTGCCCCGTTATTTTGTCATTTAAAGCCAGTTTTGAGCTTATTTCGTTTTTCTATATTGGGGGTTTTTTCCATGCTGTTTTTATTTATAAATGGTTAAATATTGGTTATTTCTTCTTTCGTTCGGGTGCCTTGTGGTGTTAGAAAGTTGTGGCGGTGTTGATGGTGGGTATTAGGTTTGTTTTATGTGTTATATTGCAAAAATTAGTTGCGTGAGTCTTAAAAAATGGAAAAATAGACGTACGTAAAAGTTGATTGTGCCAAGGGTGTTAGGTTGCGTGGAAAAACTCTTATAGTGTTTTTGGCGTGTTTTTGGTGGCAATGTAGTGTTCGTATATTGTTTGCCTTGTTTGGCAAGTTATGTGGACATGCTCTGGTTTGAAAAATTGTACAATAGTTTGTTCAATGGTCGGAGAATATTTATATTAGGCTTCATTGTTTTACTGCAAGGAAAAACTAAAAGGGACAAAAGCATCTTGACAACTCCTCATGACGTACCAGCATCCAAGTTCATCGATCGATTAGCGAAATATCTAAAGGAAAATGTCGATGAAGTTCAACCACTGTCATGGACAGACGTAGCTAAAACAGGCATGCACGTTGAAAAACCGCCACAAAATCCAAATTGGTGGTATGTTCGCAGTGCATCTGTTCTGCGTAAAGTTTACGTTCACGGCCCAATTGGTCTTGAAGATTTAAGAGCTGATTATGGTGGACGAAAAAACCGTGGCAGTAAACCTGACGGTGTTAAAAAAGCAGGCGGAAGCAGCATCCGCAAGGTTTTACAACAGCTTGAGGCAGCCGACTTAATTGTTACCAGTCGCCCAGAGGGAAGAAAAATGTCTCCAAAAGGTCGTAAACTATTACAAGAAATCGCTGGTGACTTGGCAAAAGAAATGATAAAAACTGTCCCGGAGCTTAAGAAATATCAAGGCGACTAGTAAATGTCCGATGATGAGCTTGAGAATATTCGGAAACGAAAACTTTTGTCTATGCAAAATCGTGTGAGCGATGAACAAAGGCAAACTCAGGCTGAAGAAAAAATTGAAGCTCAGAAACAGGCTTTATTAAAACAAATCCTGTCTCCTGAAGCAAGACAACGGCTCAACAACCTGAAAATGGTTCGAGCCGACTTTACCGAACAAATTGAACTGCAGCTGATCCAGATGGCCCAAATGGGCAAACTGCCTATACCGTTATCTGATGTTCAGCTAAAACAAATATTAATGCAGCTTCAATCACGCAAACGAGAAACAAAAATTACAAGGATATGAGAAAATGGCAAGAGTTAAACCACCTGCAAAAAAACGCCGTTTAGCTAAAGCAGCAAAAGAATCTTCGTCTGTTCCAACATGGGTAGTCGCTAGAACTGACGGCAAAGTCCGAATGACCCCTAAAAGTAGACGCAACTGGCGTACCAGTAAAATAAAAGCATAATAGGAGAATAACATCGATGGTTAACGCTCAAGAAGAACAGCAAATAATGCAACAAGAAAACGAAGAGATACTGGAAGCCCCAGAAGAAACTATATCTACACAAAAAGAAATCATGGCAACAGCCGATACTACTATAGAAGAACCCAAAACAGTTGAAAAACAAAAAAAGAAAACAAAAACTGACGATATAGTCACAGAAAGAATATACACAATACCCCTTCAAAAAGCCCTAGTTCGTCCACCAAAAAAACGTGCACCACGCGCAGTACAACTAGTTAAAATCTTTGTAGCAAAACACATGAAAATGGCAACAACAATCGTTGAAGAAGACGATGAACTACCACAATTAATTGTAACTCAAGAAGTTAACGAAAAAATCTGGAACAGAGGCATAGAAAAACCACCACGCAAAATTCGTGTTCGTGTAACCAAGGACAGAGACGACAACGTCACAGTCTACTTGGCAGAAGCCGAATAAGCCTCTTCTTTTTATCAAACCGGCTATCCTCAACTTGGAAAAGCCCAAAACTTTTTTTAACCTGCGAACATTTAAATGTAAGAATTTGAAACTTACAGTTCAAAGTCGAGCGGAAAAATTTGCAAACTATTTCTCAATTAACATTGCGCTATACTTTGCAAGTTCACGCTAAATAGTAAGGTTGAATAGTCTTGACCGTATATTTATCAAGCATAGTTGGAAGCGCCAGCATAGGCGTATACACACTGGCAACAGAAAACGTAGTAATAGTTCCATGCGTAGTGCCTCAAATAAAAGCCCAAGAATATGCCAATTGGCTCAAAGTCAAATTAATATATACTGCCATAAGCGGCTCCACACTGGTCGGCGCACTTGCATCTGCTAACTCTAACGGTATGATACTTCCAAACTCTGTACGAGAGGAAGAATTAACAGAAATCCGTCGCGTTTTTGACGGAACAATAACTATTATGGAAACCAAAAAAACTGCCTATGGCAACTTGATTTTAGCAAATGACAAAGGCGCCGTTGCTGACCCACGTATTAAAGAAGAAGATATTAAAAAAATTGCTGAAACTCTGGGCGTAGAAGTACTGCAAACAGAAATCGCTGGCTTACCCTATATAGGTTCTCTGGCTACTGTTACAAACAAGGGTGTAATTGCTCATCCATTACTAAAAGAGGAAGAACGCAAAATTCTAGAACAAGCCTTCAAAGTACCCGTGGACGTTGGCACCGTTAACTGCGGCATTCCCTATGTTGGCACAGGCCTTATTGCAAATAGTTATCATGCTGTTGCTGGTTCTATGACAACTGGACCCGAGATGTTTATAATTGGGAATGCAATGGATGTTGTGCAGGAAGTAGAATAAATGAAAGTTTTCAGAGTAACCGGTGAAATAAGCAAGCCAAACTTGGCAACAACGTTTGCAAAAGAACTCTTAGCCGAAAAGAGCGAACACGCTATCGAAAAAGTCTACACAGAACTAGGTAGCCGCCATAGAGTAAAAAGATTTCATATAAAAATTGAATCCGCTATAGAAGTTCCAGCAGACGAAATCGAGGATGTAATCCTTAAGAAATACGTTCTTGGGGAGTAACCGTTTTGGCGGCCAATAGCAGTCAAGAAGAACTTAGAAAATTAAGCAATGAGCTACACTATTACGAACAAACAGCTGAGGCACTACAGCAGCGTATAACAATGCTAAACACCGCGTTAGCAGACCTAACATATGCTAACACAACCCTTGAAGGTCTTGAACAAGAAAAAGAAAACGCCGAAATGCTCGTACCCATAGGCGGCAGTTCTTATGTTCAAGTAAAACTTGCTAACCCCGACAAAATAATAGTTAACTTAGGCGCAGGAGTCTCAGTAGAAAAATCCTTAACAGATGCAAAGACAACCATTAAAGAACGTTTAGACGAACTTACAAAAACACTTCAGTCAGCCCAAACACAATTTAACCAAATTATTGAATACATCAACTCTGGCCAAAGAAGAATAGAAAACTTGCTTGCAAACGCCAAACAAAGGAACGCATAAAAACATGTTTGAAAAGCTCAAGTCTGGTTTTAAAAACCTAGTTACAAAGGTAACTACGACTGAGCTTAAAGCAGATAACCTTAATCCTATATTATCCGATTTCAAAATGAACCTAGCTGAAAACGATGTGGCTTTTCCCGTAGCAGACAAAATCTGCGACGAATTAGAAAAAAGACTCACAGGATCCCCCATCAAACGCCTTGACGACCGAAAACAACTTGTAGAAGATAACCTGCGACAAGTACTTCTAGATGTACTAAAAACTGACAAACCTGTTGATTTGTTGACAAAAATTTCTGAAAAACGCAAACAAACAGAACCCTATGTTTTAATGTTTGTCGGAATTAATGGCACAGGAAAAACAACAACCATAGCAAAAGTCGCCCAATTCCTACGTGAAAAAGGGCACTCCGTTGTTCTAGCAGGTGCGGACACTTACAGAGCGGGTTCCATAGAACAACTTGAAGAACACGCTCACCGCTTAGGTGTACGCGTAATCAAACACACCTACGGTGCCGATCCTGCCGCAGTAGCCTTTGATACTATCAACCATGCCCGAGCACACGGCATACACGTTGTCTTAATTGACACAGCTGGTAGAATGCAGACAAACCAAAATCTTATGAATGAACTCGTTAAGGTTAAACGTATTGTAAAACCGGATCTAGTTATCTTTACAGTTGACTCCCTTATTGGAAACGATGCAGTTATGCAAGCAGAGGAATTTAACAGTGCTATAGGTATTGACGCAACTATACTAACTAAAGTTGACGCTGACGTCAAAGGAGGCTCCTCTCTTAGTGTAACATTTGTTACCAAAAAACCAATACTTTTCATAGGTGTAGGTCAAACATATAAAGACTTGGAAACTTTTGATCCTGAAAAATTTGTTAAAATGATACTCCGTTAAACTTCAACACTTTTTAATCTGGTATTTTAACTAACAATTTACAAACCTGAAAACTTTTGTTCTTTACCCGGTATATGCATATAGTTAGTTGTTCTCTTTGGAAATGTGGGGAACTCTTATCTAATAGGATATTACAGAAGTGTAAATAGCTTCATTAACTGAGAGGCGCATGAAGTGGTTAACGGTAAATACTGGAACGAAAAAATTGAAACTTTGCCACGCGAAGAAATAAGAGCATACCAATTGCAAAAACTTAAAGAACAAGTAAAGTATTGTTATGATAACAGCGTTTTTTACCACAAAAAATTTGACAGTGTCGGACTAAAACCTGTTGATATAAAAACGTTTAATGATCTCCAAAAAATCCCCTTTACCGTAAAGGCTGATTTAAAAGAAAATTACCCCTACGGTATGGTAGCTGTCCCCTCTGATGAAATTGTTGAAGTTCACGCCTCCAGTGGAACAACGGGCAACCCTATAGTGGGTGCTTACACTCGAAATGATATAGACATTTGGCAAGAAATCATGGCCCGCTCCCTGTACACTGCGGGTGGACGTCCTCAGGATATTATCCATATTGCCTATGGTTATGGCTTATTTACAGGAGGGTTTGGTTTTCATTACGGTGCCCAAAAACTTGGAACCCGCATAGTTCCCATAGGCGGTGGTATGACGCAACGCCAGATAACTCTTATGAAAGACTTAGGTGTAACTATTCTTGCATGCACACCAAGCTTTGCTGTATATCTCGCCGAAACAATGGCAAAAGAAGGTGTAGACCCTAAAAAAGACCTTATACTTAGTCGAGGCATATTTGGTGCTGAACCGTGGTCTCAACAAATACGACAAAGAATAGAAAAAGAACTTGGAATTGAAGCTTTTGACATCTATGGTTTAACAGAACTCTGCGGACCCGGAGTTTCTGTAGAATGTCCACAACATGAGGGCCTACATGTTTGGGAAGACCAATTTATCGTTGAAACTATAGATCCTGACACTGGAGAAACCTTACCTGATGGCCAAGAGGGCGAATTAGTTTTTACAGCATTAAACAAAACAGGATTACCCATCCTCCGTTACCGCTCACGAGATATATCAAAAATTAACAGTGAAAAATGCGACTGCGGTCGTACACACACTAGAATGTTAAGTGTCACCGGCAGATCTGATGACATGTTAATTGTCCGCGGCGTTAACGTGTTCCCCTCACAGATAGAATTTGCTATACTACAATTTTCTGAACTTGCCCCCTATTACCTAATAATCCTTGATCGTCCCGGCGCACTTGATACCTTTCTTATCAAAGTTGAATTAACCCCGCAATCACAAAAAAACACTCAACTTGACATAAAAAAACTCACATACAACATACAGAAAAGAATACACATAATCACAGGCCTATCAGCTGATATTGAAGTGGTTAAACCAAATGAACTACCTCGAACAGAGGGAAAAGCAAAAAGAGTGCTAGACCTTCGTAAAGGTAAAATGTAAAGGTGCACACATGTCCTCAAAAATTACAGTAAATAACCCTCAAGGCTTCCTCCTACTCAACGGTGATGAGGCAGTCGCTCGAGGAGCTGTTGAAGCTGACATAAAAGTTGCCGCAGCATACCCTGGAACACCCTCTACTGAAATTCTAGAAACCCTCGCCCAAACCGCTAAAACAATGGGGTTCTATGCAGAATGGAGTGTTAACGAAATCGTATCCACTGAAGTCGCCGCAGGCGCCGCTATGACAGGTGCAAGAGCCCTTGTCTCCATGAAACATGTTGGACTAAATGTTGCCTCAGATGCTATTATGACCCTTGCATACACGGGCATCGAAGGCGGTTTAGTAATTGTAGTCTGCGATGACCCCGCCTTACACAGTAGCCAAAACGAGCAAGACACACGCTATTTTGCCGTACACTCAAAACTACCCTTACTAGACGCCGGCAACCCTCAAGAAGCCCTAAACATGACCCGCAAAGCTTTCAATATAAGCGAACAACTCCGTATCCCCGTCATTTTACGTTTAACCACACGAGTAGCCCATGGAAAAGCCAAAGTACAAATCGGCAACTTTCAAAAACTTGACCGCAACATCGCTTTTGACAAAAACGGTTCCCGATGGGTAATGGTACCCGCAAACGCAATGCGCCAACACCGCATCTTAGAAGAACGCCTAACTGTAGCAAAAAAAACTGCCGAAACCTCAGAATTCAATAAAATTGAAGATAACCACTCAGACATTGGCATAATCGGCAGCGGCGTAGGCTACTATTACGCGCGCAGCGTACTTGACACTTCCAAATTCTCTTGGCTAAAACTAGGATTTGTATATCCCTTTCCCTCAGAGCTCGTAAAAGATTTTGCCTCAAAAGTTAAGCAACTAATAGTAATAGAAGAACTTCGCCCCTTTATTGAAGAAAACCTTCAACGCCTAAAACTTGACGTGACAGGAAAAAATAAACTTGAACTTGGCGAAATCGGCGAATACACCCCCGACCGTGTACGTGAGGCCCTATCCAAATTAGGCCTAACAGAAAAAAACCCTAACACAACAACACATACGACTACTGCCACTGTAACTGCGGACATTATAGATTTACCGCCCCGACCTCCAAACATGTGCCCCGGTTGCACGCACCGTGCTTTCTACTATGCACTTAACTCTGTTAACCAACACATAGTCTGCGATAGCACCAAATGTATCGGATGTGGTATATGTGAACAAAAATGCTCCTATGAAAAAGAGAAAGTAATAGACCCCTCTAAGGCAAGAATACATGTTATCAACAAAACAGCCACAACATGTCAGGCATGCATTAACGCCTCCTGTGTCTCCGCCTGTCCTAATGACGCTCTTTCCAAATCTGCCAAGACAGGCCTAATACTTATCAACGAAACCAAATGCAAAGCCTGCTGCTCTTGCATTAAAGCTTGCCAACACAACGCTATAACCTTAGATGGCACTAAACAAAAAGTTCTCATATGCGACACCTGCCAAGGCAACCCTGCATGTGTTAAACACTGCCCTAAACATGCCCTAACTTTAGTGGGCCGTTCAAACGATAAAATCGTTACAGGCGACATAGGCTGCTACTCCCTAGGTGTTTCACCGCCCTTAAACTCTATGCAAACATGTCTCTGCATGGGCGCTGGCATCTCACAAGCAGCAGGAATGATACATGCCGGAGTCAAAGATAAAGTATTTGCAGTGCTTGGAGACTCTACTTTCTTTCATGCAGGCATACCTGGCCTGATAAACATAGCATACAATAAAGCAAATGTATGCGTTATTATATTAGACAATCATATTGTAGCCATGACTGGACACCAACCAACCCCGGCCTCCGGCAGAACCGCCATGGGTGATAAAACTAAAACAGTAAACATTGAAGAAATCACCAAAAGCGTCGGTATAAACAAAATCATAACCGTAGACCCATACAACATTAAAGCCACAACAAACACCCTGCGCGAAACCATGACATACAACGACCCGTGCGTTATAATATCCAAACGCCCCTGCCCTCTCCTTTTAACAGAACACGACAGCCCACGCGAAATCACAAACAAATGCGGCAACTGCGGTCTATGCACCACAAACTTTGGCTGCCCCGCAATCACCCAAACCAACAACAACAACAGCAACAAAACTGAAATCGACCCCGCACTATGCAACGGATGCGGAGTATGCGAAATGATATGTCCACATGAAGCTATACGGAGAAAACCACAGTGAAACTTGACCTAATATTTACAGGCGTTGGCGGCCAGGGTATAGTCGTTCTAAGTGACATATTCTGCCAAGCAGCCATGCTCGACGGCTTTGACGTAACTAAAGCCGAAATCCACGGCATGGCCCAACGCGGCGGATCCATTGTAGCCTACGCCAGAATAAGCAACAAAATCGAAACACCCCTAATTGAAACCGGAAAAGCCGACGCCATAGTAGGCTTTGAAATACTAGAAACCACCCGAACCCTACCTATGCTAAAACCAAACGGCACAGTAATTGTAAACACCAAACACATCCCACCAAACAACTTTTCAAAAAACAACAAACCAAAAACTCCCCAAGAACTCATAAACATAATAAAAACCAAAACCCCCATAGTTCACGAAATAGACGGCACAGAAATCGCAAAACAAGTAGACAACAATAAAGTCGTCAACATAGTCCTACTAGGCGCACTATCAGCATTACCGAACATGCCCATTAAACAAGAATCCTTCAAAAAAGTAATGACAAACAAACTAAAAGAAAAACACCTACAAGCCAACCTCCAAAGCTTCGAACTCGGTAGACAAAGCGTCTTAAAATAGAACAAAAACCTGCCACTGCTAAACTTGATATACATAATTAAAACAAAACAAAAATTATCTATTGACAAAAATCACTGATTGCTTTACCAAAAAAACAATTAACCTACTGCAAATATTTTTATGTAGGCTCAACGATGATAACGGCGCTGGGGTGGCCGAATCGTTTAGGCGGTAGCCTGCAGAGCTGCTCTATATGGGTTCAATTCCCATCCCCAGCTCTTCTCTGTTGCGTGTAATGCGTTTCCTCCTGTTTCGGTTTTAAAAGGTTCCAAAACTATTAACAACATGACAACAACAACCAAAACCAACCCTGTTATCCACGACTACGAGCGAATTCTTGAAAGAAACCGCAAAAACATTAAACCCCTGCGCAACAGTGAGATTGGTCTGCAGTTTTTAGACCACTTAAGTGCACTTGGGTTGTCCGTGGGCAGAGTAGCAAAATACGCCGCCCACCTACCAGTACTACTGCCACTTATCGATGTAGAACTCAAAGCATTAACGAAAACGGATGCTGAACACATAGTAGCCGCCATAAATAGCCGACCAAACAAAGCCTCCACTAAAAGCGACAACAAACTCTTACTACGAAAACTGGTTCAATACGCCAAAGAGGGCAGTTGCGCCAAAGGCACACCCCTGCCACCTGAGGTAAGCTGGATAAGTTTGGCAATAAAAGAAAAAAACCCCCGCGTAACCCCTGAAACCCTTTTGACACCTGAGGATTTTACTGCAATTATCCGAGCCACCCAAAATAAACGTGACAGAGCGATGGTGTATGTTCTTTTTGAAGCGGCTCTGCGACCTGGTGAGCTTTTAACAATGACTGTAGGTAGTGTAGCGTTTAAGGATAATTATTGCCTTATCACTGCAAATGGCAAAACGGGTATTAAGCGGATTCCTTTGGTTGTTGCTTGCAAGCCCTTGCTTGAGTGGCTAGAGGATCATCCGTTTGGTGATGAGCCATCTGCTTCTCTATGGTGTTCACTTGACCATAATTGTGTGGGTAAACAGTTGAGCTACATGCGTTTTCGCGATATAATTCAGCGTTTGGCTAAACGGGCTAGTTTGAAGAGGACCGTTTGGCCATATTTGTACCGTCACAGTTCTTTGACCGCTATGGCCAAAGTATTCACCGAGTGCCGTTTGGAGCAGTTTGCTGGTTGGACGTATGGAAGTAAGATGACTAGGCGGTATGTGCATTTTTCTGCTAGGGATTTGGAGGATGCGGTTTTGGAGTTACATGGTATGAAGACGGCTTCAAAAAATACGGGTTTGATGCAGATCGTTGATTGTCCAAGGTGTAGTAGTAAGAATCCTTTTGGAACTACAAGATGCACCACGTGTGGTATGATATTGGACAAGGAAACAGCGTTAAAGTTTGAGGAGACTCAAAGGCAAAAAGAGGGGGTATTGCAGGAACAAAACACAGAGTTAAGGCAGAGGTTAGAAAAGTTGGAGAGTTTTGTTTCCTCTCTTATTCCTGCTGGTAGGGTTTGATTTGTTTTTCAACAAGTGCCTTTAACTCTCCAATTTCTTCTAATATTTTTTCTAAAACCTGTTTGCTTATGGTTATTTGTTCGCTCATTGGTCATCGTAAATGGTGAAGGCTGAGTTTTTAAAACTGCGACATGGTTTAGGGCAATACGTGCTCCAAATGGGGCACGTTTTAATTAAAACCATGTCGCAAAAAGAAGACTACCCACGTTGTATTAAGGCATCAAGTTAGTTTAGTGTCATGTTTGGTTGAGAGTGTGTTTGTTGTGTCCCTAGTTTGGGGTAAGATGGTTCCTTGTGGGGACTGTCTTGATCAAAACTAGGGCTTTGTCAAATATTGTGGAACACACAACATAGTTGTATTTGAGCCTGTGAGTGCAAACATTTTGGTGTTGTTTTTTGGGAGTGACATAGTTGGGGCAATACGTGCTCCAAGTGGGCACGTTTTGGCCCAAGTATGTCACTAAAAAGGAAGGCTAAAGTTGTGTTAAGAAGGTTAGCTTTAGCAAATGGTGGTTGGAGGTTTGTTTATGTGGATAGCCCTAGTTTGGGGTAAGATGGTTCCTTGGGGATTGTTTTGATCAAACTATGGTTTGTCAAATATTATGGAACACATCATGTGTTTGTGTCTAAGGCTGTAAAAACACAATGCTTTTGCAGTGATGTGGTTTTTGGGGGTTGTGACCTGATTTGGGCAATACGTGTTCTTGTGGTGCACGTATTGAGCAAAACAGGTCGCGCCCTGTACACAGCCTGTAGTTTACCAATAAAACATGAAAACGACCATCCACCACAAACAGTCCGCTGTATTTTTGAATTGGGGGTTATTGTTTTAGGTTAAACGAGGCATCGGGTATTGTTTTGACCAAAACATGGCGCTATTATCTATGCTGTTGTTGTGTGTAGTCTTTACGCAAGGGTGTTTTGTTTAAAGTTAGGTGTTGTTTTGGTGAGGGTTGGTTGTGTGGGGGCGAAAAAGGCGAGTGGGGGCGAGTATGGGTTGGTTGGTTTGGGTGGTGGTTAGCATTTAAATATTTGAAGCGTGTATAACCCCGTGTTCTGTTAAGAACTCTTTGCCTGTTTGGTAGCTTGTCGGCTTTAAGACGTTTCTCCCTAGCGGGAAACCACGGGAAACAACAATTTTACCCTCAGTGTAAACTCTACTTCTCACCAAACCCACTAAAAACCCTAAACGGGAAACACGCAAAAACAACCTATTTTACCAGACAATAGTGGGAAAAACCAACCAAACAACAAACAAACCATCACATACGCCTTATTTAATTAAAACAGCCTAAAACAACCATTAAAAAAACAAGAAAAACAGAGTGAGACGGGAAACAAAAGGGGTAACAGACGGGAAACACGGGAAACAAGCGGAAAACACACAACATAAAACGGGAAACAGAAAAAACAACACGGGAAACAATGAAAACAGCACGGGAAACACAAGACAAAACGGGAAACAATAAAAACACAAAATAACTGGGAAAAATGTTACCAAGTTGAGAGGTAAAAAGGCTGTTGCCTATAGTTTTTTGTTCTCCAGCTTCTTTAGGGTGTCCACACTTTTATTGCGAAGCATAGCTGACAACTGTTCTCGTGCTAAACAATTAAGCTCCTCAACACGCTCCGACTGCGACACACCCTTACTAATGTAGAGAGCATTTACATTTTCAAGATTTGCCAAAACAAGTAACTGCTCAATAGACGCATAATCCCTCATATTCCCAATCTTATCCCTATTTGCCTCTCGCCACTCAGCTGCAGTAACTCCAAACAAAGCCACATTCAAAACATCCGCCTCATCAGCATAAACAAACGCCCTCTGCTTAGACGTAAGCATCTTTGGCACCAAATTATCTTTAATCGCAGCAGTATGCACCCTGTAATTAATCTTTGACAAAATCCGCCCAACATTCCACTCCAAAGAAACCCGACTACTCTCATCAAACTTTAACCGCTGATAATCCTTAACAACATACAACTCAAACTCTGCTGAAATCCATGATGCAAACTTGAACGCAATATCCTTATGCGCAAACACCCCACCCCCAGACTGTCTAAAAACTAGCATAAAAAACCAGTAAAAAACAACACAAAAACCCAATGTCATTAACTTAGTGCGTACGGGGTTTGAGGCGTTTGTTAAGTGGTGTACTTGTATGTGCAAATATTGGGTTATGAACAGTTTTACAT
>JGI24694J35173_10003276_pt1 | contig 12435 bp, 13 predicted proteins | sample TergutCo191P1_FD_35173 | JGI IMG/M metagenome (IMG submission 35173) | reverse complement strand
ACCATCATCAAATTTTTCTTTGCTAACTTCTTTTTGCGACAAAAAAGAGACCAGTCTTTGCGGCTTTTTTGGAGTTTTGAGCGCAAGCGCAGGATTATGCGAAAGCACAGTTGAACGCACCAAATGCTTTCCCAAGCTTTTCAAACAGGCAACGGCCTGCGACTGTGTGGCAATAGCTTTTTTATTTTCCTTTAAACTCCAAAGCCACTCCCTCATATCATCCGCATTCAATTCTGCAGGAGAAATATCCTTTTTCAAAAAGTCCATAAAATCCTTTAAAATGCGAGTATAAGCTCTGACCGTATGCGGCGAAAACTTTTTCTGAGTTTCCAGCGATTCCAAATAGCGAGTTATTTCTTGGGAGAGCATTTGGAGCAAAATAGAAAATTCTATCTTCCCTTAGTGCCTTTCATTTTTCTCCTAATCCTTTTTACGGCAGCCAATGCAGAGCGTGTTGTTGGTGCCAATAGTTCTTTGGAAACCGCTCAAGGGGCTAAATCTGCGGCGGTTGGCATGGCGGCACTTCCCGTGCTTAATGATTTGCCTTCGCTGGCTAAAAATCCTTTGCAACTCAGTGAACTGAATAAACTATCAATCGCTTTAACTCATGTTGCATATTTTGAAGAAACTACCTACAATGGAGTTGCAATGGCTGTGCCGCTCATAGGCGCAGGAACACTCGGCTTTGCAGCCTCACGTTTTGCAGCAGGAGGCATCCCTTATATAAAAGAAGGCGAGCCTTTGCCCGAAGGAGAAAACTATAATACGCTGAATATTTCCGATTGGATTTTCACAAGCGCATGGGGCAAAAGTTTTGGCAAATGGAATCTGGCTCTTTCTCTGCATCTATTGAAAAGAGAATTGGATCAAAGCGGTTGGGGGTTTCGCTCCGACGTTGCAGCGGGCTACGAATTTTCAAAAAGATTTATGTTGGCCGGCATTGTTGAAGGCTGGACTTCTTCTGCGGCAAAGTGGGAAAGCGGGCATTTTGAATATTCTTCGCCCGAAGCTTATGCCGCATTCAGATTTTCCGAACCTTTTCCGTATTTTTACGGCAAATTAAATTTATACTGGCAAAGCGCAGGTATTTTGCATTCACAATCCGAGAAAGACACAAGGGCTTGGAAAAATCCCATAAATTGGTTTTTAACAAGCAATGCAGGCTTGGAATTTGAAACGAATTTCTCCATTTCATTGAGAGCTGGTTTTGTAAAAATAGACGATGCAAATAGTTTGACATTGGGGGCTGGGCTAAAGCCGGTTTCATGGCTGGGAGCAGACTACGCATTTCAAATGCACAACGAACTCTCCAATGCGCACAGAATTTCCATTCTGGCGTATTTTTAATCCTTAACGCAACGGATACTTAACTTATTTGCTTTGGGAGTCCATCTCCATTCAACACGGTCATTCTCGCTTCTCATTGTTCTTGCCGACGCTTCTTCTCCTGATTCGTATGAACTCCACCAATTGCTTCGTTCATTGACATATGAAAATTCATCGGAAGAATAACCGAAACCACCCATCAAAGCGTGAAACCCGCTAGTGTCTTTTAAAAACTGTCCTGCCGTAGAGCTCTCATAGATATAATCATCATAGTCATCATAGCTAAGGTTATCGGCAAAAAGGATCAACCGATCCCAATCTTCCTCAAGCGGAATATGCCAGCCCTCGGGACAAACGCCTCTGTACCGTGGCTGTATGTTACAATTTTCAGTATTGCAATTTGAAGGTAAATCCATAGCTGCTGCCCAACTATACAGACGACCGTATATAGAACAAAGACCTCCGGCTTCAATCAAATTTACATCACCATCGTCAGGTACGCATTTGCTGCCTTCAACTTGGTAATTCAAATTCTCTGCCATCCAAGTTTGTTCGCCTATTACCACAGTTTTGTAAGTTTGGTCACCACAGGTCACAGTACCGTTACCCTCTATCGCATTATCGCAAGCCGCGCTGGTATAACTGCTGCTGGAACTCGACTTATCCTGCAAGCAACGTACCGAAAACAGAAAATCATTAGGCATTGGATCATTAGTACCATATACCAGCCTGACTGCAGAATACATAGCCCTGTAATAAGCTTCTTCTTCATCAAACTCTGTGGAAGTCCACCAATAGCCGACTTCGCCAACCTTACCTAAAGGATAAAAACTTCCGCCACTCAAAATTACGCCGCTACCGCCAGGTAAAGCGGAAAACGCATAAATATCAGTACCACGTCTGGTATCATTATTCCAGCCACTGGTAGTTTTTAATTTGATGCCAGCACTATCACCAACAAAATTCGTTAATAAAGACCAATCCGCATAGCTTGGCAAGCGCCAACCGGGAGGGCAAACTTTCAAAGCATCTTTCCAACTGTACAATCTGCCGTATCTGTCGCAATTAAACGACAATCCATTGTAGCATGCGCTACCTGTTACAGCGTAATTCAAATTCTCTGCCATCCATGTTTGATCGCCTATGTCAACGGTTCTGTATGTTTGACCTTGATAGCTTAATCCGAGTTTACGCTCTATAGGCTCAAGCTCATCGGAACACGACAAAAAAAATGCAAAGAGCAAAAAAAGTAACTTCCGTATCATTTTAAAACCAAATATGCACCATTATCCCTGACCCTAACAAAACTCCGCCAACTATAAATCCCACATCCCTCGATACTCTCGCATCATTTGCTTTTTCCAAAGCGGCATCGTATGCTTTTTGAGACATGTGTTCCGGCATTTTTTTGTATTTATCGTAAAGCCTGTTTTTCTCCGAGTGCTGGTAAATTCCATAGCCAAGCACAACAGCTCCGAGAACATCCAAGCTAACCGCAAGCCAAGTGTAACTCTTTTTGGGTTGAGGTTCGGGGATTGGCGGCTGGGGAAGTGGAGCCGTCGGTTCTTCTACTTTCAATTCTTTAGTTTCCGGTTTCACCTCCTCAACTGGTTTCATTTTTGCAAACAACCCCGGAGCCAGTTCTCTTATTGCTACCATTAACCCTTTTATATCAGGACTTTCCATCACAATGCTGCCCAACAGCTTGCCGCCCATAGTTTCGTAAAGCTCTATTGAAAGGCTCCAGTCACCGGCAAAACGGCCTATCTTTCCATGGCTAACATATTCTGCGCCTATCGCCCTGCCTATATCTACAGCACAACTCTCAGCCAGGCATTCCAGCTCTGCTTCATCTGAAGGCAAAAGGGAGATCATATTGTCTCGTGTGAGAACCGCATAATCCTTGAGCGGCAAAACCGATACCGCCTGCCTGCGAAGTTCATCTGAGAGATGCCGCATTTCGGAAATGCTCAACTCCAGATCATCCGTTGCAGGAATAATCTCCAAAACGGCAAGGGTTTTAGCCGCATACGCAGCAGAGGCAAAAAGAAGAGCAAAGAAAATTGCTTTAATCATATTATTAATCCTTATCCTTAATGCAACGGACACTGAGCATAGATGTTTTGTCTCCTGCTACCCAACGGGCACCATCGCTGTTATACTTCATTTCTATTCCGGAAGCGTTTCCTGCATTGCTTTCTTTTGCGCTCCACCAATAACCTAGTTCTCCTGCATACGAAGCAGTGCCTGAGGGATAACCTATGCCTCCGGGTAAAGCGGAAAAACCATACTTGTTAATACCCGGATTTCCTAAATTCCAACCAGTAGAATCTTTTAAATCTCTGCCTGCCGTAGGGCTTGAATAAACACCGGGATTTGTGGTTAAACCATCAACATAAACAAATAATATATTCCAATCCGTATTGCTTGGAATATGCCAGCCCTCAGGACAAATACCCCTATGTGGTGACTTTATTTGCTCCGAACAGTTTGTTGTATTGCAAATTGAAGATAAATTCATAGCAGCAGCCCAATTATATAAATGCCCGTGGATATGGCAAAGACCGCCGGATGGAACCATATTTACTCCATCACCTTCCGCCTCAATGCACCAGCTTCCTTCCACTTCATGATTTAAATTCTCTGCCATCCATGTTTGTTCACCTATTTTAACGGTTTTGTAAGATTGGCCTTCACAAGTCACAGAGCCGTCATCCTCCCTAGTATTATCGCAAGGAACCACAGTAACATAGCTTACGCTGCTGGAACTTTGCGCTGCAAGCCAATCCTCTTCGGATACACGATCTATGGCTCTAAGCTCTTCGGAACACGACCAAAAAAACACAAAGACTGCATAAACTAAAAAAATTGACTTGTGCCTAAGCATATCAGGGGAATATAGCAATTTAGTTACGCATACAGCGAACGGAAAACATGCCAAGCTTTAACATACCATCAACAGGCACACCAACTCGCCATTCTTTATTCCACATCTGCCGGGAGCAGGCTCGAACATTACTAATCCCTGTGGAGGTCCACCATAAGCCGTAAGTGCCAAGACTTTCAAAACTGTCTTCTTCGGCAGCATCGTTATACCAAATTCCATAACCTCCGGGTAAAGCGGAAAATCCGTAAATATCCGTACCTGGTTTATAATCGCCTTCTTCACTCCAATAATTCGTAGTTTTTAATCTGGTAGCAGCGCTGTCTCTACCTATAAATAATTCCAGAGCAAGCCATTCATCATCGCTTGGCAAGTGCCAACCCGGAGGGCAAACCGTCAAAGCGGTTTCCCAGTCATACAATCGGCCATATATAGCGCAGTTTGCCGCTAAATTATCATAGCATGCGCTACCTTTTACATTGTAATTCAAATTCTCTGCCATCCATGTTTGATTGCCGATTTTAACCATCCTGTAAGTTTGACCTTGATAGTCTAACCCGGCTTGCCGCTCTATAACCTCAAGCTCGGCAGAGCACGATAATAAAATCACAAAAATTAAAGCTGAGAGAAATTGTTTGTGCTTTAACATATTTGGAATATAGTAAACCGTAAACGCTAATTTAATTTTCTATATTTACCTTTAGTCCTAGACCCCTTGCAATGATCGTTTGCGGGCAAATCGCCAGGGCGAAAGCAGCAACGGACTTGTGGGCTTTTATGTGCAGGGTGTGTCTAGGGCTCTCGTTTACAGTACCCCAATAACATTCAACTGAACCTTCTCAACTCCCTGATAAACATTGGAACGCACTTCAAAAACCAAATCCAAATTGCCCTTTTGAAGCGAATCTGCCAAATGCATTTTGTTAAACACAACAGCAGGAATAGAAGTCCGGCCTTGAACCGCATAAAAACGTATATGACCGCCATTCATAAACTTAAAGCCTCTAACTGCAACATGCCTGGCCAAAAACGTCGGATAGGGATTTTCAACACCAAAAGGCTCCAAACGCTTCAACTCATTCAAAAATTTCAAACTGAGCTCAGAAAAAGAAACCTCCAAATCATAGCGTGAGCTCTCCTCCATCACGGGAACAAAACCCTGAATTTCAGCCTGTTCCTCCATGCGAACCCTAAGCTCATCTATCTTTTCCGCAGCAATGTTAAAACCGGCAGCCTTAACATGACCGCCCCAACGGATAAAAAGATCCCTGCACGGGAAAAGCGCTCCGTGCCAATTAAAAGAACCCGCAGAACGGGCACTCGCCGCTGCAACACCATCGCTTTGAATGGAGATAATAGCAGTCGGGCGCTTATACTCCTGTGCAACACGAGCCGCAACAATGCCAATCACTCCTATATTCCAATCCAAAGAATCTATTATCAAAATTTTCGGCAAATTATCACCGTAAAGAGCATCAAGCCTTTTAATAACCTGAGCATGAATATCCTGCTCTATTTTTCTGCGCTCCGTATTGCACTCATGCAGCTTGCTATACAAGCTCTCTATTTCCTCTTTGTCCTTGCACAATAAAAATTCAATAGCCGCATCCGGGCTCTCCATTCTGCCGGGCGCATTTAGCAACGGAGCCATGCGATAGTGAAGATCGTTGCTGTTCACAAACTTTTTATCCGTAGCGTATTTCTCATATAAAATTTGAATAGGAAGGAGATCGCTGTCCAAAAATTTGGCCATTCCCTTTCTGATCAAACATACATTCTCAGCGCTCAATGGAACTATGTCTGCCAAAGTGCCAAGCGCAACCACAGGCAAATATCTTTCCAACTCGCTATGAGGCTTGCCAGTTTTTTGATAAAGAGCGTGCAAAAACTTATAAGCTACGCCCGCTGCGCACAAAGACTTATTCGGATACTCGCAATCGTCCAAAAACGGATCCAAAATCACATCCGCAGGCGGAAGCCCATCACCCGAAGGCTTATGGTGATCCAAAACAAGAACCTGCATTCCGAATTCCCTTGCCGACTTTATCTCTTCTGTTGCCGTTATGCCCGTATCCACTAAAATCAAACACTCTGCGCCTGACTCTCTCATCTTTTGCAAAGTTGCTGCAGAAAGCCCATAACCGCCGTCAAAGCGATTCGGCAGCATCCATTTCACAGAAAGCCCCCAATCACCTAAAGCTCCGGCCAAAACAGACGCTCCGGAAATTCCATCCAAATCGTAATCACCGTAAACCCAGACTTTCTTTTTATTTTCACGCATCGCACAAACCAGCTCTATGGCACCGTTCATGTTCTTCATCAAAAATGGGTCGTGCTCGCAAGCAAGGTCCCAATTCAACCAGCGATCCGATTCTTCCGGCGTTTTAGCGCCTCGCAAAACCAAAACTCTAGCCAAAAGAACAGAAACCTTATGCCTTTGTGCTATTTCCAGTGCTAATTGTGCATTTGTCATATTGCCTTTTGCGCCATCCTCAGCGCTATATTTTGAATAGCATGCTCGGCGGTAAATTTTTTCGCCAGCAACGCCTGTAAAAGAAAATTAATGCCATGTATATGATCCGGGCAATGCAAAGCCAAGCCCTCTAAAAAAAATGCAACAGTATTTATGTCTTTCTCAATTTCCTGCGCATATAAAATTGCAGAAGAGGCATCGCCTTTAAGCGCATGCTCCGCAAAAACAGTTACTTTTTCTCTGAGCGCAGAATAATTGGAATCAAAAGCGAGCATGGCTTTGCCGGCAGAACCGGCGGCAAAACTCAAAATATCTTCCGTTGGCGCACCATAGCCATAAGACTTTAGAATCTCCGCAACTTCGCTGTTTTTTAAAAAAGGAATTGAAAAACATGTTGAACGTGAGCGTATTGTAGGCAAAAGAGCGTGTCTGGAATTTGCGGTTAATATAAAATACGTGTTCGGAGGAACATCCTCAAAAGTTTTCAAAAGCTTGTTCGCCGCATTTTCATTCATGGAATCAACATTTGTTATTATAACTACACGGTTTCCGCTTGCCTTTAATTCAAAATTTCTCAATAAGTGCTCCACCATGCCAACGGATATAAGCGCAGATTCCGTTATATATCCCGTGTGATAAGGATTCTGCATAAATTTTTGCGAAAGCTCCGCTACCTTTGCATCTATTTTTGCCGGAGTATCTCTATCATCGGCTTTGCCGTCAATAGGAGTCATCCATATAAGAGGCTCGCTGCTATTCTCGCAAAGTATTTTCGCAAGCCCCATAGCAACGAGTTTTTTGCCTGTGCCGGGCAATCCGTCCAAAAGCAACATTTGCGGGAGACGACCCTGCTCATAAGCGGTTTTTAAGATGCTCAGAACAGGGTACTGCATTATACAACCCCTTTAAGCACATCCATAACAGCATCGGCTTTTGCCGGCAAGCGGTGTATTGCGTTTGCATATTTGGGGGAAATCCCTTCCAGTGTCTGCTCGTGATATGCGGACTTGAATTCCGAGAATTTTAAGCCATGCGCTGTGCTTATAACAACAACGCTTTCTTCGTTTGATATTAAACCTTTTTCTTTCAATTTGAATAACGCACCCAATGCAACGCCTGTGTGCGGGCAACAATAAAGCCCGGTTTTATCTGCTCTGTGGGCTGCGTCCGAAAGTTCCTGCTCTGAAACATGCTCAACAATTCCGTTGTAATTCTTGATTGCCTGCTCTGCTTTTGGGTAGCTAACCGGATTCCCTATTTGAATTGCGCTTGCAAGCGTTTTTTGAGCCTGAACAGGTTCAAGCTTATCAAAATTTCTTTTGTATGCCTGGTAAAACGGGTTGGCATTTTCTGCCTGCGCAACTATTATGCGGGGCTTTCTGTTCACTAAACCCAGTTCCAATAAATCGTCTATTCCTTTTGCGAGCGCGCTCACATTGCCCAAATTTCCACCGGGTATAATCAAAGTATCTGGAAGCTGCCAGCCAAATTCCTGGCAAAGCTCATAGCTAATTGTTTTTTGCCCCTCAATTCGGAGTGAATTCATGGAATTCGCCAGATAAATGCTTTTATTCGCAGTAACTTCCTGGACAATTTTCATACAACCGTCAAAATCCGTATCGAGCGCCAAAACAATGCTGCCGTTTGAGATAGGCTGCACAAGTTGCGCAACCGAAATTTTACCAGCCGGCAAAAACACTATGCTGGGAATGCCGGCTGTTGCGCAATATGCAGAAAGCGCAGCAGAAGTATCACCGGTGCTTGCGCAGGCAACAGCCTTTATAGGAGCACCGTTTTTTATCAGATGATTCACCTGGCTAACCAAAACCGTCATGCCCAAATCTTTAAAACTGCCTGTGTGCGAATTTCCGCACAATTTTACATGCAAACTTTTTAATTTAATTTCCTTTGCCAGTTTTTGCGCATCAAAAAGAGATGTCCAGCCTTCTTTAAGCGTTACAATGTCTTCTTCTGGTATTTCCGGCAAAACAAGCTCTCGCTTGCTCCACACGCCGCTCAAATCCATTGGAAAAAAACTTGAACGCCGGGCTCTGAACAATATTTTCCATTCATCCGGCGCACGTGACTTCCATGCAGAGCGGTCATGGCTAACTTCTAAAAGCGAACCATCTCTACCTCTATAAACGACTTCAGATAACGGATACGTATCTTCGCCGCTTATGCTTTTAAACTCCGCATGAAACATCGCTTAATCCTTTATTATAAGTTCAACTCTGCGATTCTTTGCTCGGCCTTCGTCGGTGTCGTTGGAGTCCATTGGTTTGCTAAAGCCATAACCAACGGATTTCAGCTTGCTTTTGTCAACGCCTCTTTCCACAAGATAATTCATAACAGAAAGAGCTCTCTGNTCGCTAAGCTTCTGGTTGAGTTCCTCACCNCCACGATTATCAGTGTGCCCTTCTATTTCAATATGCGAATCGTTCAAAAGGCTCTTGAGAATTGCGGCAATTTCAGCCAGGTTTAATTTCAATTCCTGTTTCAAATCGGCCTTTCCCGTTTCAAACAGAATATCGCTCATNGAAAGGATTGTTCCTCTGGCATCCTTATAAACGCTGATCGTTTTGCTGCGAAGAGCTTCCAGCTTTTTATCGGCTTCGGCTTTTTGCTTTGCGAGCAGGCTGTCTTTTTCTGCAAGAGCTTTTTCTTTCTGCGCAAGTTCTGCTGCCATACGGGCTTGCTCTGCTTCCAGGCGAGCCTGTTCCTCGGCTTTCTGCTTGTTTATAAGCTCCAAGCGTGAACGTTCTGCGCTAAGAGCAGCGTTCAAAGACCTTGCGCCTTGAGCATCACTGGACCACAACACTATCAAGGAATCTTTTACGAGAGAGAGTTCCTTTTGGGTGTCTATGCGGTTTTTATTCAAAGTTTCCAATGCTTTTTGAGCAGCTGTTCTTTCCAGTTGCGTTTTGAATAGATCCACTGCAAGACTGCAGTTTTTCAGTTCGGATGCAAATAAGCCTTTGCGTTCATTTTGCGGAACGCCTTCCAGCGCGCGAACCCTTGCTTCTATAATGGCATGCATGCGGTCTGTGGAAGCATCTTTCGGATAGACGTTTTTAAGCTCTTCAAAGGGAGCACGGCAGGAAACCGAAGATACAGGTTGCGACTGTGCTTGGGGTTGCTGCGGAGTTTCTGCTGTTTGAGCAAATAAACTTGCTGCGCAAGCTAAAATGGCTAGTGATTGAATTTTCATAGAAACCTCCTTAGTGAATTACCTGTTCTTTGGGTGCATTTTTGCGCTCTCTGAGCACATTGCGATAAATGTCCAAAGATTCTTTGGATGCATTCAAATCTGCTGTTGCGCTTTTATTCTCGGAAGCAAGAGCGGTTTGCTCGTGCTTGATAAAAGAGAGCTGCAACTGCAGAATCGCTTCGTCTGCCAAGACATAAGCTGCTTCTGTTTGACGTTCATCATTCTGTTTTTCAGCAGCTAAAATAAGAGAATCTGCTGAGGCTGGAAACGGAACGCTTTGAGCCTTAGCCAAAGCTTGCAGGGTTTTAGCTTCCGTTATAGCAGAATCTACCATAGCGGCTCTTTTAGATGCGCACGACATAAATAATGCTGCGCACAGAGTTGTTAACAATACTTTTTTCACAAAACCTCCTTTAGGTTAGAAGGTAATGTAGAAATTTATTTATCTTTAATTACCAATTCCACACGGCGATTTTTAGCTTTGCCTTCGTCTGTAGCATTATCTGCGACCGGTTTCTTTGAGCCATGACCTACGGACTTCAAGCGTTTTTTGTCAACACCTCTTTCAGTCAGATATTTCACAACTTCTGCAGATCTATTCTGGCTAAGTTTTTGATTGGTTGCATCCTTACCTACATTGTCGGTGTGGCCTTCTACAATAATAGTGGATTCCGTTAGCAATGTTTTCAGAATTCCGGCTACTTCCGCAAGATTCTCCTTTAGCTCCGGTTTCAAATCCGCTTTGGCGGTTTCAAACAAGATGTCGCTCATAGAGAGAATTGTGCCTCTGGCATCCTTATAATAGCTGATAGTTTTGCTCTGCAACGCTTCCAGCTTTCTATCAGCTTCTGCTTTTTGCTTGGCTATTTGCTGATCCTTTTCCGAAAGGGCTTTTTGGCTTTCGGTGCTCAAGCGTTCTAAGCTTGAACCTAAGGCTCTCACGTCACCTGCCCATGCAGATATAAGAGAATCTTTTACAAAGGATATTTCTTTCTGAGTGTCCACTAATTTCTGGCTCAGTTCAACTTTTTCAAGCTGTGCTTTTAAAAGTTCCACAGCCAAATGGCAGGAATTTATTTGCTTTTCGCTTCGCTTGTCTTCTTTTTCAGCTTCAAGCTGGCGAATTCTTGCATCCAGAAGCGCATAAGTGCGGTCGGCGGCAGCATCTCTCGGAAATGCTTTAAGTTCATCGAAAGTGGCTCGGCAAGATATTTTTTTATCTATGCTTGCAACTTCTACAGGTGCTTGGGCAAACTGTGCAAACAAGCTTGAAGCACAGGCTAGAACAATTATTGCTTTTTTCATAAAACCTCCTTATTTTTTACCTTTGCTTTTACGTTCATCGAGTGCACTGCGATAACCGCTTAAAGATTGCGTTGCAATCTGCAAACTATCGGATATATTTTTATTCTCCTGCTTTTGCATAGCTATTTGAAACTGCAAAACAGCTTCATCTGCAGCAAGAAACGCAGCCTCAGTTTGGCCGTCTTTTTTTTGCTTTTCCGCAGTTGTTATGAGTTCATCTGCAGAAGAGATCGGTGTTAAGCCGTTGGCTATAGCCACCTGTTGCAGGGTTTTAGCTTCCGCTAAGGTAGAATCTACCAGAACGGCATTTTTAGATGCGCACGATGTAAACAACATCGCACACAAGAACATAGGTAATATCTTTTTCACAAGAACCTCCGAAGTATTGAAAATAATATAGAAATTTCTACTTTCTTGAAAGTGTGGAAACAAGCTGTATTTTCCAAAAATTTGCGCCTAACCGCTCCTTTTTTTAAAAAAAACGGGGTAAATCAGCCAAAATATTTTGCCGTGCTTAAAAATATGCTGCACGACGTGTTTGATTTTGTTTTCAAACATCCTAAAAACATTGCTTTTTACATAGACAAAAATTCAGTTCATATTCTGGAAGAAATGCGCCAAGGCGGGATTTTTTTAACTGCCCATTATGGAAATCACGAATTCCTTGGTTACAGGCTTGCGGAACTTAAGATTCCGCTAAATGCAGCGGCTCAAAAGCAAAAACCCGATTTTTTTGACAGATGGCTGCAGAAAAAAAGAACATTCAACGGCAAATGTTTTGCAAAAGAGATAGAGCCTGAGAGCTTAATAAGCTTTATAGATAGCGGCGGTTTATTCGCAATGCTTGCAGACCAGAACTTTAAAAACAGCAGTAAGTGCGAAGGGGAGTTTTTAGGCGTTTCGGCAAGGTGCAATCCGGTGCCGGCTTTCATTTTGAAGCACCGCCCGAATACGCCCGTATTCTGCGGATATTTAAAACAAACGACTCTGTTTCTGAAAAAAATCCCCGCAGATAATTTTTACGCCCACTACCATTCTTGGCTCGAAAGCCTGATTTTGGAAAACCCGGCAAAATGGTACGGGTGGTTTCATAATAGGTTTAAGATATAAAACCACTAGGGAGAAGCGGGAAAGGAATCTGTCCAAACCACTGTCTAGACAGTGTCTAGACACCTTTTTGGACACATCAAAACGGCGATTCTGAAGCAAAAACGCCGTTTTTTGGATGGCACGCTT
>JGI24694J35173_10003268_pt1 | contig 12459 bp, 10 predicted proteins | sample TergutCo191P1_FD_35173 | JGI IMG/M metagenome (IMG submission 35173) | reverse complement strand
CGCAATACGTTAAGTAACACGGAAATGGAACTGAATGCCATAGCAAGGGCGGCAATAACTGGATTAAGCAAAGGGCCGCCAAAAATGTACAAAAGACCCGCTGCAATTGGAATGCCCGCCACATTGTAAGCAAAAGCCCAAAACAGATTTTGCTTGATGTTGCGCATGGTTCTTTTACTCAAATAAATTGCCTGGGCAACGCCTTGCAAATCTCCGCGCATAAGCACAATATCAGCCGATTCAATCGCAACATCAGTGCCGCCGCCAATTGCAATGCCAATGTCGGCTTGCACAAGCGCGGGTGTGTCATTGATTCCGTCACCAACCATTGCCACTTTACCGCCGCCTGCCTGCAGCCCCTTGATATTTTCAGCCTTGTCTTGCGGCAAAACTTCAGCAAACACTTTATCAATTCCTGATTGCCTTCCAACAGCTTCCGCTGTGCGTTTGTTGTCGCCTGTTATCATCACAATTTCAATGCCCATGTTTTTTAGCTTTTCCACAGCCGCCTTACTTGTCGGTTTAATTATATCTGCCACGGCAACAATACCTTCAAGTTTCCCATCAACAGATATGTACATCGGCGTTTTACCTTCATTCGCAAGCCTGTCACTTTCCTGTGCATAAACGTCCATGTCGATTTCCCGGCTTTCCATTAAACGCTTGTTGCCAATTAAAACGCTCTTTCCGTTAATTTCAGCTTCAATTCCTTGTCCGGTAATTGAATTAAATTTTTCAGGCTCAAGTATTTTTCCAAACTTATTTATTCCGTAATTTACAATAGCCTCGCCCAATGGATGTTCCGACTGCATCTCCCCTGATGCCGCCATAAGCAAAATATCATCTTCACTGTAACTGCCTTTTGTTACAATATCTGTAACATGGGGTTTCCCCTCTGTAACAGTTCCTGTTTTATCAAATACAACAGTTTTGATTTTGTGGGCAATTTCCAAAGATTCACCGCCCTTAATCAAAATGCCGTTTTCCGCCCCTTTTCCTGTGCCAACCATCACAGCGGTAGGAGTTGCCAAGCCCAAAGCGCAGGGGCAAGCAATAAGCAAAACGGAAACGACAACAACCATCACAAATGCCATGTCATATCCTGCGATAAACCATGCCGCACCTGCCGCTATCGCAATTGCCAATACCGCGTATGCAAAGTAACCGGAAATTCTGTCGGCAATTCGTGCGATTGGCGCTTTGGAGTTTTGCGCATCTTCAACTAGCTTTACGATTTGCGCAAGCACGGTATCTTTGCCAATTTTTGTCGCNTTGAATTTTATAAACCCGTTTTTATTGATGCTTGCGCCGATTACCGAATCNCCNTCTTTTTTGCTGACGGGCATACTTTCNCCCGTAAGCATAGATTCGTCAACGCTTGTGAAGCCTTGCACAACAACNCCGTCAACAGGCATTTTTTCACCNGGCCTTACTTGGATAATATCGCCTGCAATCACATCGTCAATTGGGATTTCCATTTCAATATCGTCACGAATAACCCTTGCCGTTTTTGGCGAAAGTCCCATCAGTTTTTTTATCGCCTCTGAAGTTCCGCCTTTTGTTTTTGCCTCCAGATATTTTCCCAAAACAATCAGCGTCAAAATTATTGCAACCGTCTCAAAATAATATTGGTTGTAATCCATAAACATCACGTCCGCCATAGTATCAACCATTGCGGCGCCTAAAGTGAAAAAATTGTCTATGGTGAGATACAAACTGAAAACAAAAGCCACCATTGTGCCTTTTGCAATCAGCGAATCCATATTTGCAGCACCGGTAAAAAAAGCGGAAAAGCCTCTGCGGAAAATGTTCCGGTTCAGCCATATAACAGGCAACGTAAAAATGAGCTGAATTAAGCCGTTGATGCTTGGGAAATTGAGCGGGTCAAGATTATACGGCAAAACGCGCAAGTCCAATGCGTAAAAAATCATTGGCAGCATTGAAAAAAGAAACAGCGGGATTGCCGCGATTAAAGACCACTTAAAAGAAAACCACAGCTTTTGTATTTCATCCGCCTTGCGCAAGGCAGATGCATCCGCTTCATCCTTCTGCGGAAGATGCAATGTAAAACCCGATTTTTGCACAAGCGCAGAAATTTTTTCAAAGTTAATTTTGCTTTCGTTAAACTCAATGAATAGCTTTTCTGTGCCGAAGTTTACCTGACCCGTTTTTACGCCGTCCTGTTTTTCCAATAAACGCTCAATACTTTTTGCGCAGGCGGCACAAGACATGCCACCAACGCCTAATGTCATAGACTTCATGATACTTCCACACGCATAATTTATCAGGAAACTCCCGCGGCTTGTTTTAAGTTTTCAATATGCTTTTTTATTGCCAAAAAACTTTTGTCTGACATAACGTGTTCCATTTTGCAGGCATCATGCACCGCTGTTTTTGAATCAACGCCCAAAAAAACCAGCCAGTCAGAAAGCGCTACGTGCCGCTCATATATCGTATCGGCAATTTTGCGCCCTGCCTCGGTGAGCGTTATGTATCCGTCAACATCCATGGAAACGTAGCCCTTTGAACGCAGGTTTTTCATGGCAATGCTCACACTTGGCTTGCTATATTCAAGTTGATTCACAATGTCTATAGACCGGACTTTGTCCCCGCGGGAGCTTAAAATGAGAATCGTTTCAAGGTAATTTTCCGCCGACTCATGCAACTGCACTTTTTCCCCCTTAAATACGCGACAACACACCTAACGAATATATCTCAACCGCGCCGGAGCAGGCTATTGTCGTATAGCTTTTTATTTCAGGAAATGCCTTACTTACCGGGCTTGGAACCTATAAGTGTAAAGCTCAATCCCGCCTGGTAACGTTCGGCGCTTTCCGGGTTGACCAGCTTGTCTGAAGCGTAATAGCCCACCGAACCGGTAGAAAAATCCTTAGCATGAGCATAAAAAGTTGACCACGTTTTGCCATTGCTGTCTTTGACCGTAATCTCAAGAAATTTTGGCGCGTTTGGATCGCGTTTCGCAGGTTCCACCATATTTTCCTCCGTTATGTATAACTTTGGTAAGTATAACGCATATTCACGTGTTTTTCCACTCCCCTTTTCTTGATACTTTTTTCCATTCGTGATAGTATCAGTCAAATGTATACAAGGGAGATTCAGGAAAACCGTCATTCTCCTGTGGAAAAACGAATTCCGCTCCAGGGCACATGGACGAAGGCGTTCAAAGAGGTGGACTTAGCGGATGTACACAGCCCGTATTCTTTCCCCGTTCCAAATGCGATAAAAGACAGCCGCATAAAGGAATGGGAATCGTTTTTCATACAAAATGACCGTTTTTTTATCCACGCAAGGCTTTGCAACATAAAATATTATCGCACCGCCTTTGTGCTCATGTATGATAAAGAGACAAAAGAGCACATTGAGTTTAATAAAACGCTTCCCGGCGGCGGCTGGCGCTTGCCTCGTTCCCTTGCCAACTCTTCCGTTGACAGCCGATCGCTCGGCTTTTTCTTTAGAATCCATTCCTGGCTTGATGCGCAAAGAATCACTTTAGAACTTAACATTGAGCCCTCGCGCCGGCGCCAGGCGTTTACCGCACACGCTGTTTTTGACCTTTCACGCAGTGATTCAACGCCGATGGCGGTAAGCCTCTTGTTTTTTGAGCGCCGGAATATGTACGCTTATAAAACTTTAACGGCGGTAAGCGGGAATGTCGTAACCGGCGGACGGCATATTTACTTTGATCCTGAAAAAACGACCGGGCTTTTTTGCGATTTCAAAGGCTATTATCCTTACCAGATGCGGTGCAGCTGGTGTACCGGGATGGGTTTTGACAGCCTTAATCGCCGTTTTGGCTTTACCCTGGGCGAAAATCAAGCGCGGGAACCGTTTAAAAACAACGAAAACGCCCTTTGGATTGACGGAAAGCTCACGCCTTTGCCGCCGGTAAAAATCACAAGGGGTTCAGGTGATAAGGAAGCGGACTGGATTATACAGGATATGGAAGGAATGGTCGATCTTGTGTTTACTCCGCAGATTACGCGCCGTTCGGCAAGAAATATATTGCTTTCAAGAATGGATTACGAAAGCCCTTTAGGCACTTTTTCAGGAACATTGGTTGGCGCTGATGGAGCGCAGCTGCCGATACAGAATGTTTGGGGGACTTGTGAAAAACTTTATTTGCGGGTATAGCGATGGCAAAAAGAGATAAAGGAATATATGCTCCCGGCGAATTAAGCCGGGTGCGTGAAAAGCTGGGCGTTTTCGACAAAGAAGAAGCTGAAATCCTTGCTAAGAAACTGGGCGGTGAAGTCGGCTATGAACGCTCAAATTCTCCTGAGCCGGCGCGCCAACAAGGTAAACGGGGAAAAATAGGCGCGAAAGACCGCCCTTCAAACTCCGGCGCAAGAAACCGTCCGTATCTGCTGGATGCCGATGATACAATTTCGGCTGATATTGTAAAAAGTAAATCGACGAGCAAAAAGGATCGTTATGACGATCCATCGGTGGTTTTAAGACCATCGTATTGGGACAGAATAAAAATGGACAAATATGCGGCGCAGCCTGAGTTTGATGTAAAATCGTCAACTCAGGTTTTTTACTCCATGATTTCCCTGTTTAGCGATCCGCCTGATTATGTCAGCCAGCAGTTTGTAAAGTTCCGAATGCCTGAATATTACAAGAGAATCGAAACTTTAGTTACATCCACACGTTCTTTATTTCCCCGAAACAATATGATGCGGAACGAGAGAATGAAAAAAACGGCTCCGATTGCGTTTTCCATTCTTGATGTTATCCGATATTGGGACATAGAAAAAATATCAGGCGATCTTGGAAGAATTCAGATGAATCCAAAAAGTTCGCGTGTAAGCGATTTTACTCATATTTTGCGCGCAGTTTACAAGCCGCTTTTTATTCTTGAACAGCTTGACTTGGACACACATATACGCGCGGCTTATAAAGTGCTTTATAAACTGCTTTACCTTGAAAACCCTATTGAAGCGGAAAAAAAATATCAGGAACTTATACGTTCCGCGTTATCAGCTTTTTCAGGAATTCGCCAGAATGTTCGCCATTTGATGTATCCGCTTTTAATGAAAGCAGTTTCTCCAACTTTTGTTCCATACTCAACATTTTTTCAGGAGCGAAGAAATCGCATTATGTCTTTCCTTGGTGTTTCCGAAGATGAGCGCATAATTCCTGCGGAGATTGCCATGCAAGGGGATGCCAAAGATTTGAAAGCAGAATCCGAATCACCAAGCGGCGAAGCGCAGGACAATCAGGATCCGGAAAAGAAAGAGTCCGCTGTATCAGGAACAGGACAAGGCGGCGCAAAACAGGAAGTTAAAGAGGAAATTTCAGAAGAAGAAAAGGCAAGGCGATTGGCGGAAGAGGTTGAGAGGAAGGCGGTTANCCGCGGGCTGCAAACGCTGGAAGCGCTTTTCCCAAAAGCAGGCTGGGACAGGTTATCTTCTTACCCCGACCTTTTCCCGTANTTCGCTGATATTTTCGGAATGAAGCGCGGCGTGGTTTTTATTGCTCCAACTGATCCCATGCAGCAGATTTTTGTCTTAATGCACATTATGGAAGAGCTCCTTTTNGCCATCCGCCATGTGTCCTTTAGCATNACTGATGATGGTGCAAACAACATCGAAAATATAGATTCCTTTATGAGNGAAATCGCCAATAGTTGGCGGCACTTTATGGAAGAAAGTTTTGGCAGGGAATACCTTCCCCGTTTATCGGAGTACATTCGGATCCTTGAAGGTTCCCCTGAGGAGCGCACTTCAATGTACGGCAGGAAAGTTGTCACTGAACTCCACTGGCTTAAGCGCCTTTACTTTTTACCCTTTTACAAGTTTGAATCGCTTGTGCCGCCGCCGTTTCGCAAAGGGGAATTTGGTCCGATTTACCCAAAAATTAAAACAATGCGGCGATACTTCAACGCGGTTGTTGTCGGCATTGAACAGGGAACCCGCGTAGGCGGCGCTGAAACAAATGCGCACTGCGATGGCATTGACAACCCCTGGGCTCCTTATGTGTTTGAAGTTCCCAACCCTGTTTCCATGCGCATGGATGCGTTGCTTGCGCCAAAAGCCAGGAACAACGCCTCACTAATATTTTTCTGTGCCGCAATTACTTCTGTATTGGATCATCTTTTAAACAACGAAAAGAGCTGGGCGTACACCATACGCTCAGGTCCTGTTTTCCGCAGCGTAAACGGCGAGGGAATTGTGCCAATTACAGGTGTTGACGACCGGGTTGATGTCGCCGCGCTTTTTAAACAGTCGATAAAACAGCGGCAAAAAAACAAAGAGGCATAGCGCCGCGGTGTTACGTAGCAGCGCCGTAGCGCAACGGCGCGGAATACCGCTTACTCGCAGCTCAAGCTTTTGGCAAGACCGCCCTTTGAAGTTTCCCGGTATTTGTGATCCATGTCGCGCCCTGTTTCAAACATCGTTTCGATTGTCTTATCCAAAAGTACCTTTGGGGCGGTTGTCCTTGCCATAGCCATTCGCGCGGCGTTTATAGCTTTTACCGCCATGACCGCGTTGCGCTCTATACACGGAATTTGCACCAGCCCCGCCACAGGATCGCAGGTTAGCCCCAGGTTGTGTTCCATGGCGATTTGCGCTGCCGAGCAGACGTGGTCGGGGCTGCCTCCCATGAGGTCGGCAAGACCAGCCGCCGCCATAGAGCAGGCAACGCCTATTTCACCCTGACAGCCGACTTCCGCGCCCGATATGGAAGCGTTGGTTTTGTACAGTATCCCGATGGTTCCGCTTGTCAGCAAAAAACGTGCCTGCGTTTCAGGGCATAGAGCGCAGACAAACTTGTCGTAATAAGCGAGAACCGCAGGAATAACCCCGCACGCGCCGAGTGTTGGTGCGGTAACAACCCTGCCGCTTGCCGCGTTTTCTTCGCTTACGGCGAACGCAAACATATTCACCCAGTCAAGGATCGCCATTGGATCNCCTGAAAGTGCGTTTGTCGCCTTGAGCCTGCGCCACAATCCCACCGCNCGCCGCGGCACTTTCAGCGATCCGGGTAAAAGCCCTTCGGCTTTCATNCCGCGTTCAATCGCCTCTTTCATCACCTGCCATATTTTTTCAAGCCGCTGATCAAGTTCTTCGCGGCTTCTGAAAGTAAGTTCGTTTGCGAGCGCAAGACCGGAAACCGAAATCGCTTCGTTCACGCAATAGCGGACTAAATCGCTTGCGTTGCGGTAAGGATATGGCACAGTGTTCTGCAATGCGGCATTTTCATCATCGTTTAAGTAATTTTCCTCGCGCTTGAAAAAACCGCCGCCGGTGCTGTAATACACGCGCGAAAAACTGCCGGAACTTCCGTGAGCCGTAAGCCGCATTCCGTTTTCGTGCAGGGGAAGATAATCGGCGGCAAAAACGATGTCTTTTTCCCAATCAAAGGGGATTTCAATAGAAGCGTTCAAACCCNTTGAAAGGGGCAGTTTTTTTTCGGATTTCACCTGCTCAATAAAACGCGGCATTAATTGCAAGTCGATTGTTTCAGGATCGAAACCTGAAAGCCCAAGAACAGCGGCATCATCGGTTTTGTGCCCGCGTCCGGTCAGCGCAAGAGAGCCGTGAAGTTCCACNGTGATTTTTTCNGCAGAAAAGTTTTCCTCGCCCAAACGCCGCACAAAATCNTTCGCAATTTTCATTGGTCCAACTGTGTGGGAGCTTGACGGCCCTATCCCAATCTTAAAAATATCTAATACGCTCATCATCATACAAACGAATGTTAGCACCTTTTTGTGTGCTTATCAACGCGGCGTATTTTCCTTCCACCATGCGGCAATTTTATCATACGCCTCTTTTATCTTAATCGTCTTGCGGGTGGCAAAGGCTGANTTGCTTGAGTTTTTGTCAGGGTGGTATTTTTTCAAAAGTGTGTTTCTGGCGGTTTTGCACTTTTCAGGGCCGGTACCAAACAGCAATTCCAGTTCATCGTAAAACGGCTCAAACTCCGGCGGCGGCACAGGGCGCTTTTTCGCCGCTTGGCTTTTTGCCGCTTTTTTTGGCTTTGCGTCACTTGAGTTGTTTTTCAAAATCTTGGTGAGGAGCTTAGACAGCGCGTGCGCTTCTTCCCATGTTAAGGTAATTCCCTTGCCGCATTTTTCGTGGTTTTGCTGCCATGAGCGAATGTCAAGTTTTGCCGGACGCCCGTTCCAACTGACAAGATTTATTTCCTTGTTCCAGTTTTTTGTGCCTGCCGAAAAAATGCCGTAACTTTCGATGATTTCGCATTCGATTCCATCATCGTCATCGTTATACGCCATAAGTTATACGGCAAAACTTTGCACCGCAAGTTTCACGGCATCCCGCATTTCTCCCGCTGAAGTGCGGCGAAGGACAGTCATGCGGAAAATTACGGTTTCAAAAAAACTGTACAAAAGTTCGTTTGCGTCTTTCAAATTAAGGTTCGGTGCAAACTCGCCGTCTTTGATCCCTTCGATAAGCATGGTCGAAAAAATGCGCCGCATACGAACAGTNCGCCGCCGCACCCGCTTGTCAGGATCGTAATCGCTTTTGGATGCGGTAATCAAATAATTTAACACCACCAATAAAAGCCTGCGGTTTTCCTCAAGCCGCTTAATTATCATCGTCATTACTTCGATTAAATTTTCAGTGTGGGAGCGGTTTTTTACTTTGCGAATTTCAGCGATGTTATTTTCCAATACAGAAAGAAACTGTTTGATGCTAAAATTAAAAATCTCTTTTTTATTTTTGAAGTAAATATAAAGGGTTGTCCGTGTTATGCCGCACCGGTCGGCAATTTTTTGAAACGTGGCGGCNTCAAAACCTTCGTCCATAAAAACATCCAGAGCTTTTTCCAAAATCTCATAACGCCGTTTTTCGTGTTCTACAACAATGGACATTATTGCCTCCTTTGAATCCGGCTTTTAATTCCATGTAAATCGTATTATGGAATTAAAGCTTTTCATACTGATATAAATAAGAGCGTATTGCTCCGTTGGTAATTTCTTTGCATGAGTCCGCCTTTTTCCCGAAAAACGATTCAAAGCCCGGATGATCGGTTATCACAGCGAGCTTCCAGCTGGGAAAGTTTTTGGCAAGGATGCTCATTTGAGCGTAATTTTTTTCAGCCGTTTCCGTATCGCCAAGCCGCTGTCCGTAAGGCGGATTGGTGAGGATAAAGCCTTCTGCNTCGCAGGCTTTCGCATCAGGCGCTTGAGTATGCGCAAACGGGCTTTTNGCTTCTTCCATGGAAAGCGTTCTGAAAGCGGGCTGGACAGGCGGAAAACTTCCTGCGTCTGGGTTTGCGCCTTTCCCGTCCCGAACCAATGTTATGGCGCGTTCCATGTTAGCCTTTGCCGCCGAAACTGAAGCNGCATCCGCGTCACTCCCGCCAATGCGGACTTGACGCGAAAAATCCACCTTCGCCAAAAGCTCCTCCCGNACATCNCGTTCTTTGCCCTTGTTCGCCGTTAAGAGCTGTTCAAGCGCAAAGTGCCTGCCAAGCCCCGGAGCCATATCCCATGCATACATCGCGGCTTCTACGGCAATTGTGCCTGAACCGCAAAACGGGTCATACAATGGGAACTTCCGCCGCCATCCTGAACCCAACAATATAGCCGCCGCCGTTGTTTCCCGCAGAGGCGCAGGCCCTCCGCCTGCATTGCGATAACCTCGCTTGAAAAGCGGATCACCGGAAAGGTCAAGCAAAACGGATGCCTGGTCTTTTTCGATGTAAACCCGCAATTCCGCCTGTTCTCCGTGCTCTGGCAAACGGTTTATGCCCCTTTTCGCGCAAAGGCGTTCTGCCGCCGCTTTGTGGACAATCGCCTGAATGCTGGTTTCCGCCTTCAGCGTTGAGCGATTAGTCCTAACTTTTGCCACCTTAAGTCCCATATTTTTTGGTATGTATTCCTCCCAATAGCGGTGGCGTACGCCTTCAAAAAGGTCATCAAAATCAAGCGCCCTAAACGAGGCAATTTCCAACAGAACTCTGTCAGCCGCCCGCAAAGACATAAGGCAGCGGTAAAGAGCGGAGATATCCGCCTGAAAGCGGATCTTTCCAAATCCGCCTTCAATAATTTTGAGGTTCATTTTTCGTAGTTCATTGGAGACGGTTTTTTCCGCCCCGACTGCGCATAAAGCGACTGCTGTTTCAAGATTCGGCATTCGTTAAGTATATCATTTTTTTAAATTTTGTCGAAGTACCCTGCCTTGAGTCAATATTTTTTTATGGACATTTTATTTTCTTTGTGATAGACTCTTAACATATTGCGGTTTTCTGTGGGATGTGGAAATAGTTTCATAACCAAAAGTTTTGTGGGAAAGAGTTACGGATTAGGTGAAATAAATGTAAATATCCATCCATGTCCACCGCATCCATTTATTTGTTTTATGCTAGAGGTAATATGGCAACACGAAAGAAATCTTCTGTAGTGAAAATCGGCGTTTTTTATGACGGACATTATTTTTACAAAGTGAGCAATTTTTACAAGTTCGATCATCCGCGCCAATCGCGTATTAGTGTGTCGGGTTTGCACGGATTTATCCGCCATGAAGTAGCATCAAGGCTTAGCACCGATATTGAAATGTGCAAAATTGTTGAGCCTCATTATTTCCGGGGTAGATCGATAAAAAGCGCCAACGAAAAGGCGATTGTCGGAGAGCGGTTTTTTGAGGACGCGCTCACCAGAGAGGGCGTGAGCTTAAATTACCTGCCCTTGGTGCGCGGCGCGAACAACGAGCTCAAAGAAAAAGGAATCGATGTTTCTCTGGCATTAAATGCGTACAAAAAAGCCGCGGCAAAGTCTTTCGATGTGTTCGTGCTCATTGCGGGGGACGGCGATTATTTGCCTTTGGTGCGCGAACTGCAGACTATGGGAACCATGTCGATTGAAGTAATGCTCCTTAGCTGGGATTTTGAGTGCACAAACGGCGATATAACAATGACTTCGCAGGATCTTCTTGAGGAAGTTAAATATCCCCTGCAAATGGCGAGCGTGATTGACGACCGCCTTAACCTAAAAAACCCGATCATCATGGGGCTTTTTGAACCCCGCCATATCGAACAGCCGCCTGTATTGGCAGGGGCAATGCCGCAAACGGTTCAGCCGGCAAGCGCGCCGGCACCTTTGCCGTTAATGCAAACGGGAGCGGAAAACAGGGGCTTTCACGTCCCGTCCCCAATACAGAACTATTCGCCGTCTCAGACGGTTTCCCCGTTCGCTCACGCTCCTTTTGGCACAAAGCGAAAGGCGCTGACGGAGGAGGAAATGTCGCAGGATCGCATTTCAACGATATTGTCGCTTAATGGTGCCGGCGGCTGGATTCGCGATGCAGAATACAACAACTTTTATTTTTTCTTCGCAGACGTTGCGAACAAAAAGCCGCACGAACTTACGGTGGGCATGACGCTGCAGTTCCGTCTGCGCTTTGACAAAATAAAAACAGAGCAGAAAGACGGCGAACCGAGTTATCGCGCTGTCGGACCGATTTACGCGGTGGATTAGGCGGAGAAAAGTCCTGTGAAAACACGCAAAATTCTTGTGATTGACGGAATGGGCGGCGGAATTGGCAAATCAGTTATCGAACACATAAAAGGCAACATTGATAATGCTGAAATTACCGCTGTGGGAACAAACTCTGTTGCGACATCCGCCATGCTGAAAGCGGGCGCTGATTACGGCGCAACAGGCGAAAACGCGGTTATTTTTAATTGCGCAAAAGCTGATTTCATCATCGGCGCATTAGGGATTATCTTCGCCAACTCACTTCACGGCGAAATAAGCCCCGCAATGGCGGAAGCGGTTTCAGGAAGCCCGGCNCACAAAATACTCATACCAATTGACAAATGCAACGTGAGCGTTTTGGGTGTCGCAGAAAAGCCAATTCAGTTGTATTTTGGCGATATTGTTGTAAAAATCAAAAGTTTTGCTTAATACGTGTAGCCCAATGGAGGAACTATGAAATCAAACACACAATATATCCTACCGCTTATCTTCGTCAGCGCGCTCATCATTTCCTGCTCACGTCAAGCCGATCCTGTTGCCCCTGACGTTAATTATGTGCAGGCAGTTTCCTCTGGTATTTTGGGCAGAACCGAACCTATATTGGTAGAATTTGTCCACGCACAAGATACGCAGGCACCGCTTGCCTCAAACGTGTTCACCCTCCACCCGTCCGCCCGCGGCACTCTTTCGTGGCTGGATGAGTTTACTCTTGCCTTCACCCCATCCGAGCCGCTGCGGGGAGGGCGGCGTTATCAAGCCCGCGTGAACCTGACAGGCATTCCTGCCTTCACTTTTGACTTTTCGGTGAGCCTTCCTATGCTTGCCGTGGCGCTGGAGCCTGTGATGCTTGATGCAAACGGAGACGCGGTGGTGCGCGGCTCGGTTACAGTNGATCCGGGCACGGAAATTGCCCATATCGAAGCGACCATCACGTCCAGCGAGCTTGGCAGACCGCGGTGGACGCACGAATTCGGGCGGCATATTTTCACGTT
>JGI24694J35173_10003244_pt1 | contig 12510 bp, 7 predicted proteins | sample TergutCo191P1_FD_35173 | JGI IMG/M metagenome (IMG submission 35173) | reverse complement strand
AACTAAATGGAATATTTCCATTATAATTCGCCTGTCTTGCCGTAATATTAATACCTGTATTATACGCAGTTGCAGTTCCCGCTCTGCATGCGTATTCCCATTCTGCTTCTGTAGGAAGACGATAGCCATTGGCGTTTCTGTTCCATGTTACTGTTCTGTTGTTTCCGCTGTCGCTAATCGTATAAGCGGGAGTGAGTCCATCTCTCCTGCTTAGCCTGTTGCAGTAGTCTATAGCGTCAAACCAGCTTACTTTCTCTACAGGACGGTTTAAATCTCCGGTAAAACTACTCGGATTAGTTCCCATTACTTCTAAATATTCCCTCTGTATTACTTCATATCTGCTCATATAAAAAGAACTTACGGTTACCTGACGCTGTATTTCATCTTGTCTTCTTCCGGCTTCGTTTGAGGGGCTTCCAATTGTATATGTGCCGCCTTCTATGCGTACCATGTTAATATGCGGCGCTGGATTTGGATTTGGTGCCGGAGTTGGCGCAGGTAACTGGCGATTCCCAAGAAAGATTAAATTCGATCCGCTTGCCCTTAATGATAATTCCGGGTGTTGTCTGCCGCTTGTATTCCTAATCACATTTGCCATGGTTCTGTCAAACACATCAAAAACACTTAAATTTTGATCCCTTAAATTTGTCAGTAAGTAACTTGTAAAAAGACCGTTACGGCCTGTTCCGTCCAATGCTGTCTGCCCCGCGCCTGCCGCATACATGACAATTGTGCCGCTTGGAGCCCTGCTTACAACGTTAAGACCTCTGCTGCCGGATCTTGCCCAGCCAAAAGGATTGTCACGGCATGCGTCAAGGACTACCATGTTGAGTTCGTTTCCGGCTTCGCCAAGGCTGTCCAATACAAACTGAAGGGAAACTGCCCTGTCTCTTAATTGCGCTTCGCTTCGAATATTGTCGGCTGAAACAGGAATAAGATAGTTCTCTCCGCTTGACTGCACTCCGTGTCCTGCATAAAAAACAAAACCGTAGGAATTGCGCGAACTGCCAAGACTGCGTTTAAGATTCAAAACGGCCGTTTCCATTTGTTCAAGGCTGCCGTCTAACACTTTTTCTACAGTAAAACCAAGAGCGCGAAGAGCATCTTCCATATCGTTTGCATCGTTAACAGGATTGTTTAATCTTGAAATGCCTGTGTAATTTGAGTTGCCGATTACAAGAGCGAATTTTTGGGGAGCAGAAACATTCTGCTGCGCGAAGAGCGTAACGGCGGTTAAAAAGACGAAAAGAAACATCAATGCTTTTCTCATGAAATGTCCTTATTACGGTAATTATATCATGATTTTTATAGATTTACAATTGGAAAAGAAGGCTACTTAAGCTGCTTCCATTGTCCACGGATTTACACGGATTTTCACGAAATGGAAAATTGGCAAAAATGGCCGATATGATTACAAATTATCACGATTTGATAATATTGAACATAAATCTCTGCGCAAAAAGAAAAAGTCTTGATAAACTGAGGTTTTTGGGTTATATTCAATGAGTGCTATAAGGCCCAGAACTGGAGGATTTTATGGAAATGATAATAAACAGGCAAATTCTGCCAGAACCAATATTTTCTTTTCTTCATTCAGAGAAAGTGAAAATATCTAAAGAAGATGATAATATAATATTGACTCCAATTAACAGCAAGCCAAATGCAAATGAATTGCGTGGAATGTTCAATGACGGAAAAATATCTACCGCAGATTTCATTGCACAAAAGACAGCTAATTAATAAATTACATTCAATCTACCAAATCTGTGGTATATCATTTTACAGGCTTAGTTGAAAATCACTGTCGGCGACTTCGGTGTGGATCGTAAAATGCCACGCCAGAGCGTGCGTGAATAAAAGCCACAGCCGCCCGGAGCCGTCAGGGGTTTTCAGCTATGCTTGAAAACTGCTATACTAATGTTATGGATAAATTAATCATCAAAGGGGCGCGCGAGCATAACCTTAAAAACATCGATTTGGAACTTCCGCGTGACAAGCTAATCGTTATTTCAGGGCTCTCCGGTTCAGGCAAAAGTTCACTTGCTTTTGATACGATATTTGCGGAGGGGCAAAGGCGTTACGTCGAGAGCCTTTCCGCTTACGCGCGCCAGTTTTTAGGGCGCATGGATAAGCCCGATTTGGATTATATCGAAGGATTATCCCCAGCAATTTCCATCGAACAAAAGACAACACACAGAAATCCGCGCTCTACAGTAGGAACTGTAACTGAAATTTACGATTACTACCGCCTTCTCTACGCGAGAATCGGCGTACCCCACTGTCCTGTATGCGGAAAAGAAATCCGCGAACAGCCTGTTGATTCGATTATCGAAACAATTATGCAATATAAGGAAGGAACCAAAATACAGCTTTTGGCTCCTGTCATTCGCGGCAAAAAAGGCGAACATCAAAAAATTATCGAGGATGCAAAAAAGGCGGGTTTTGCGCGTGCGCGTATAGACGGCGTTCCCGTAAACCTTGATGAAACCATTAAACTGGACAAACAAAAAAAACACACAATAGAAATAATCGTTGATCGTCTTGTTATCGGAAAAGAAATACGCGCGCGCTTGGCAGAATCTGTTGAAGCCGCGATGCAGACAGCAGACGGTCTTATGATTGTGTTAATAAACGAAGAGGGAAAAAATCATGAGCAGATTTTTTCGCAAAAAAACTCATGCCCCGACTGCGGCGTTTCTATCCCGGAATTGCAGCCGCGACTTTTTTCATTTAACAATCCGTTCGGCGCATGCACAGGATGCTCGGGCATCGGAACAAAAATGGAATTTGACCCCGACCTTGTAATTCCCGACAGATCACTTTCGTATAACGAAGGCGGCTGCGTTCCGTACAATCCCGACAGCGCATGGCACTCAAGCAGATTTAAAGCGCTTGCAAAACATTTTGATTTTAGTCTTGATACGCCTTTTAACAAATTGCCAAAAAAAATAATAAACGCGATTCTTTACGGCATGGAAGATGAAGTCAGGGTAAAATATGTTAACCGCGACAAAACAGGATCGTTTCAGTATAACACGCAATTCCCGGGGATACTCGAAGAATTAAGACGGCGTTATCTGGAAACTCAATCGCAGGGCGTAAAAGACTGGCTTGAAAAATTCATGAGCCAGACTCACTGCGAAGACTGCGACGGAAAACGCTTAAAGCCTGAGGTACTCGCTGTAACTGTTGCGGGAAAAAACATTTGGGAGCTTTCAAAACTTTCTGTAACAGACTCTTTAAAATTTTTTGAAAACGTAAAATTTAATGCAAACGAAAAAAAAATCGCATACCAGATACTAAAAGAAATAAACTCCCGCCTTGGCTTTATGCAAAATGTTGGTTTGGATTATTTAAGTTTGGAACGAAAAGCTTCCACCCTTTCAGGCGGTGAAGCCCAGCGCATAAGACTTGCGACGCAGATTGGCTCAAGTCTTGTCGGCGTTTTGTACATTTTAGACGAACCGAGTATCGGGCTTCACCAAAGAGACAACCAGCGTTTAATCGATACATTAATTTTTCTTCGCAACCTTGGCAACACGCTAATCGTTGTCGAGCATGACGAGCAGACGCTTCGCACTGCTGACCACATCGTTGATTTGGGACCGGGAGCCGGCGTTCACGGCGGACAAGTTGTAGCACAAGGGTCTGTCGCGGATGTGATGAAAGTAAAGGAAAGCTTGACAGGTCAGTATTTGGCAGGCAAATTAAAAATCGATATTCCAAAGGAACGGCGCAAAGGAAACGGCGCCAAATTAAAACTAAAAGGATGCAGCGAACACAACTTAAAAAACATCAATGTGGAAATTCCCCTTGGAGTTTTTACCTGCATAACAGGAGTATCGGGATCCGGCAAATCAACTTTGCTTTCCGACGTACTCTACCCCGCTCTTGCAAACGAAGTTTACGGTTCAAATCACAGAGAAGGCGCGTATAAAAAACTTGAAGGCTCTCAGCACATAGACAAGGTAATCGATATCGATCAAAGTCCAATCGGAAGGACTCCCCGCTCAAACCCGATAACTTATGTGGAAGGGTTTACCGCAATCAGGGACATGTTCTCCAATTTGCAAGAATCAAAAATGAAGGGATACAAACCCGGCCGTTTTTCTTTTAACGTGCGCGGCGGCAGGTGCGAAAATTGCGAAGGGGACGGAACCATCAAAATCGAAATGAACTTTCTCCCCGACGTTTACATTATCTGCGATGTCTGCGGCGGAAAAAGATTCAACAAAGAGACCCTCGAAATCCGTTACAAAGGAAAAAACATTCACGAAGTTCTCGATATGACAATCGAAGAAGCGGCAGTTTTCTTTGCTCCCATTCCGCAAATTGCGCGAAAGATGGAAACGCTGCTCTCTGTCGGTCTTGGTTATGTAAAACTCGGCCAGTCTGCGCTAACTTTATCGGGCGGCGAGGCTCAGAGGGTAAAACTTGCCCTGGAACTTTCCAAGCGTTCAACAGGAAAAACCCTCTATATACTGGACGAGCCGACGACCGGGCTTCACTTTGCCGATGTAAAACAGCTAATGGAGGTGATTCAACGGTTGGTAGATCAGGGAAATACTGTTATAATGATTGAACACAACCTTGACGTACTTTTGCAGGCGGATCACATTATAGACTTGGGTCCCGAAGGCGGCGAAAAGGGCGGGAATGTAATTGTTACAGGAACGCCCGAGGAAGTAGCAAAATGCAAGGAATCGTACACAGGTTTTTATATCGATGAAATGTTAAAACGTGAAGGAAATGGAAAGAAGAAGTAAAGGTTTTACTGTAAAACATCACGAACCGGAACCTGCGGATAGGAATGCTAATCAAAAGTTCGTGTGGTTCGTGTTAAAATTTTTCTTATTCTTTTTTATAAGTTTGTCTTTAAATGCGCAGGAAGAAGCTCAAAGTCAAAAATTGACAGACGAAGCCGTGGGTGAAGAAATTGCCGAAGAATCCAAAGCGTCGTCCGGGGAAGAAGAAACGGCAGAAGTTCCGTTATCACCGGAAAGACGGCGGGCGGAAATGGAAATAAGAACATCAACTCTTGGCGAACTTGCCGCATGGTGCCGCTCGCTCGGTCTGTCCGAAAGCGGAACAAGAGACGATCTTTCCAGGCGGCTAAGGGAACATTTTGAACTTCCCGTTCCCGCCGCAGGCGCAAGCAGAAAAATAATTACAATCGAATCCGCCCAGACAACAGAATACTTTACATTGGCGGCAGTTGATGAAGAATACGCAAGATTAAGCGGCAATGTTGCAATAAGCCTTAGGGACGGAGATTCCACCCACAGAATCAGGGCAAACGAAATTCTTTTTAACAGAACAAGAAACATATTGACAGCAAGAGGAAGCGTTGTTTACGAAAAAGTCGAAGAAGACAAAACGGAAACGTTTCGCGGAGAAAACATAACGGTAAACATTGACAATTGGTCAAGCATTTTTCTTGACGGCATAACCCAGCATGAACTTGGAAGCGACAGAACCGCATACATTTTTTCGGGAACTGTAATTACGCGTAACAGCGAAGAGGTGACAATTCTTTCCGATGCGACAATTACAAGCGGAACCGGCGAAGATTCGTTATGGTCGATAAGAGCGTCAAGGGTATGGCTTTTGCCGGGTTCCGATTTTGCAATTGCAAACGCAGTTTTAAGGGTTGGAGAAATTCCTGTTTTATGGCTGCCGTTTTTTTATTATCCCGCGGATGAACTTGTTTTTCGTCCCGTTATCGGATACCGCTCAAGGGAGGGCGGTTTTCTTCAGTCAACGATTTATATTTTGGGACGGCCCAAAGTGAACGAAGAAGATTCCAATTCGTTTACAAACATTCTTGGTGCCGCAAGCGATTCCGAAACGGAACTGCAGGGCATTTTCCTTCGAAGCACAGGAAGAAGAATGACAAACCCGCAAGAAACAAGCCTGAAACTTTTATTGGATTATTATATCAATTTGGGTTTTTATGCCGGAATGGATCTCAGCACGCCCAAAGCAGGGTTTTTAAATCCTACCGAATTGTCATTGGGACTTGGTTTTACAAGAACAGTCACAAGAACAGGCAACACTCATACGCCTTTTGCTCCCAATTATGACGGCACATCGGATTGGAACCATTCAAATTTCATTTCAATGACTGTTCCGTTCCGTTACAGGTTTTTATTTTCAAGTTCAATAAGCGCAGGCACACTTAGTCTGACATGGAGTCTGCCGTATTATTCCGACCCGTACGTCAATAATGATTTCATTCAGAATCGTTCGGACAGCATGGATTTTTTTAACATGTTTCAGCAAGGAAGACTGTTTGATGATTTGATTTCATCACAAACGGTAATAGACTCATACGAATGGAATTTAAGCGGAAATTACAACCCGTCGGTACAAAACCTGAATCCGTTCATTACAAGACTTTCCGTTAACAGCATGTACACTTCGCTGACTTTCAGAACAATCAGGGATACGTCGATTTCCAGTTCTTTTGATCCTGCAAGAATGTTTTTCGCTCCGAATGTATTTACCATTTACAACATTTCCGCAACTGTCGCGGGAAATCCGCTGACTGCAAGCACAAATCAAACAAGAACCGCAAGGTCCGGTGAAAATGAAAAAAAAGACCCCTTTAACGGAATTGGCATACCAATCTCTCCATGGGAGTCCGATGAAGAGGAGAATGCCACCGCAAGACATGGAACAGGAAAAATATTGAATCCTCCTGCCATAAGCCAAACGTTCACAGCCGCAAGAAGCGGAAACACAAGATTTACAATAGACTACAGTTTGACACCGACAAGTTCGTCCGAACTTCAATTCATGCAGAGAAACTGGAGCACTTACGAACAGGTTGACTGGAGCGAAATTCAGTCAATCAGCACCAACTTCGGCGCAGATACGAATATCAATTTTCGCGTCGACAACACAAACGGTTTTTTTTCGAATACGGTTACCTTTACGGGCAGCACCACATGGAAAGATTTGGCGTATCAAAACGAAGAGGCGTATGCGGATCAAACTGCAATGGAAAACGATCGCAGACAAACGTACAGCCAAACGCGTTATTTTACCAATTACGGATACAACGGCACAATAAGACCTTTTAACACCCATCCTGTTTTCGGTTCGACCAACCTTCAATACAACCTTAGGGGAACATTGCTAAGATCAAAAAGATTCACAACAGGAGACGGTCCCGAGCTTACTCCGCAATGGGGCACATGGTCAAAAGAAAATATCAACGATGACATATACGGTCTTACAGGTCACCAACTGTCGGCAAATATTGCAGCTAACATAATGGATAAAACGCAAAGCATATCCGTGAGCGCAACATTGCCTCCTCTTGACGCTCTTATTACGACAAACGCCACGTTCAGGGTTTGGATTACCGAAACAAACGTAAATTTACGGTTTGAAAGACCGGAAGCAAGCGATGTCTGGATTTTCAAACCGATAAATTTCTCGGAAACCCTAAGATTTGGAAGCGTTGGATTGTTTACGCATTTCATGGTGTTTGATCCCGAAGAGAATTTCGAGATTACGTCAATCAGATCGACATTGGCATTGGGAAAATTCAGGGCTTATTTCGAGGCAAACAAGACTAACGAACTGGTTTTCAACTATGTTACGCGAAGATGGGAACAAATACCGGGAGAAACTTCCCTTTTCGCAAGAAGATTGGAATTCACCTACAATGATTCTTTTCCCACCCTTAAACTTTTGGGGAATCGCATTAATTTGAATTTCAATTTGAACACATTTCTCAGATTCGATCTTCTTCAATATACAAATTCGAGTTTTGAATTCAATTTTGGTTTTAATTTTGCAATTACCGACATTTTGAATATCAGCGTTTCGGCAAAAACGGTAAATAACGTGATTTGGCGATACTTTTACGATGTCCCCGGTTTTGAAGATTATACGCGGATGTATTCCCCGGGACCTCAAAACAACCTGTTTGTCGATTTGGCGGATTCCTTTAATTTCTTTGATGATGCCGCCCGCAGAAGATCCGGGTTTAAAATGCACAGTCTTAATTTTAAGGCCGAACATCTGCTTGGCGACTGGACAGCCAAATTGGAAATTACGGCATTTCCGAACTTTTTCAATACATTTCCGCAAAGATACGAGGTTGTCGCCGATGTGACATTTTCAGTTCAATGGCGTCCAATTTCGGAAATCAAGTCCGACATCAATTATTCGGGACGCACCAACCAGTGGGCAGTCGAATAGGTTACTTGACCTTGGCCTTTTTTGGGTTATAAAATGTACGAAAGGGGTGCACTTGGAGGACGGTATAACTATCGCGTTTGATAACCGTGAACTTTTATCCGGAATTTGCGGAGCGAATGACGGAAATCTCAAGATAATAGAAGGAACTCTTGGCGGTTTTATTACGGCAAGGGGCAACGAGATTCATTTTGAAAGTCAGGATAAAGCCGCTTCAAAACGTTTTAAAGCAATGATGGACAATCTTGCAGCGGCTGTCAAAGACGGAGAGCTGCCTTCACCCGAGTATGTGCGCGCTTTGGCCGAAGAAACGCCCATCTCAAACGAATCGATGATTCAAATCCCTCACGGTTTTAACCGCGTTTATCCGCGCACCAAAAATCAGGCCGCGTACATTCAGGGAATGAGAGAAAACGAAATCTGTTTTTGCGTGGGGCCTGCGGGAACCGGCAAAACATATCTTGCAATCGCGTATGCGCTTCAGATGCTTTTGTCAAAAAAAATACGCAAACTTGTCCTTACGCGTCCTGTTGTGGAAGCGGGCGAAAATCTCGGGTTTTTGCCTGGCGATCTTGCGCAGAAAATCGATCCGTATTTAAAGCCGCTTTATGACGCAATGGAATCGCTTGTCCCTTACGATGTAATCAACAGAATGGAAGAAACAAGGTCCATAGAAATCGCTCCGCTTGCGTACATGAGAGGAAGAAGCCTTAACGACTGCATGATCATTCTGGACGAAGCGCAAAACACTACAAAAGAACAGATGAAAATGTTTCTAACAAGGATCGGAAACGGAGCAAGGGCTGTCATTACAGGAGACACAACTCAAATTGATCTTCACAGAAAATCGGATTCGGGGTTATTAAACGCCCTGGATATTTTAAGGGAGATTGAGGGGTTAAGCTTTTCATTCCTGCATACAAGCGATGTTGCAAGAAACCCTCTCGTAAAAAAAATAATACAGGCATACAATGAAAATGAAAAATGAAAACGAAAAAATAAATATTTTTTCTGTCTTTTTCGGGAAGTTTGCAAATTTCCTGAAATCGGGACCCGGCCTTTTCAGTTTTGGGCTATGCTGTTTTGCGGGCTTTATAATTATCGCAAGCACGGAGCAGGATATAGCAAACAATATAAGGAACGCGCTTGGAACCGGGTTTTTGATATTTTTAATCTATATGCTTTATTTTGTCCTGCGAAGTCCGAACATTCTTGGCGCAAAATTAAACACAAGAGAAAATTTTCTTTTGGCCTCGTTGACAGGCTCGTATATAATTGGCTCTGTTTTAATTAACAACCTCTCCCCCGGTCCGGAAGGATTCCCTGTCGCGCTTGCAATTCCAACGGCGCTTTTCATAATGCTTTTGGCAATCTTCATGGGGAAAAGACTTGCAATGATGATGTCTCTGGCTCTTCCTTTGGGCGCATTCTTCGCGGGAGCTTTTGACAGTCATTCATACATTATTGCCCTTGTGTCGGGAGCGGCGGCATCAACTGTTCTTCATAACGCGCAAAACAGAATGAGCCTTATAAAGGCAGGCATCATAATAGCGATTGCAAATTCCTTTGCGGTTGTTGTTATTGTGCTCCTTCGCCAATCGAATGTTTTGGAATACCCTGTCCTTTTGTTTTGGGCGGCTCTTAACGGCATCATCTGCGGAATGCTTACCTTGGGTTTCCTTCCGCCGCTTGAGCATTTGTTGAATGCGGTTACCCCGTACAGGTTAATGGAACTCTCCGACCTAAACGCGCCTATTTTGCGAAAACTTTTTACAACAGCGCCCGGAACTTACAGCCATTCTTTGATGGTGGCAAACCTTGCGGAGCAGGCTTGTCAGGATATAGGCGCAAACGCCCTGCTTGCAAGAGTCGGCGCGTATTATCACGACATAGGCAAAATGGACAACCCCGATTACTTTGTGGAAAACCAAACCGATCACAACCGGCATGACGAAATAAACCCGCGTCTTTCCGCAACAATCATAAGAAGCCATGTTAAACTCGGAGTGGAAAAAGCGCTTAGCCTGGGTCTTCCAAAAGACGTGGTTTCGATAATAAGCGAACATCACGGCAATTCGATAATTTCGTGGTTCTATAACAAGGCGACAGAAAATGAAGCAACTGTAAGCTCGGAAGATTTTTCGTATCCCGGCAATCCTCCGCGGACGAAAGAATCCGCTGTTGTAATGCTTGCCGATATTGTCGAAGCTGCCGTAAGAACTTTGCCAAAACCGACAGCCGCGAAAATCGAAAAATTTATCCAGCAGCTCTTCGAGGCAAAAATCGAACACGGTCAGCTTTCCGAGTCCGACCTGTCCTTTCGCGACCTTGAAATAATCAAGGATACCTTTGTAAGGGTTCTTGCCGGATATTACCACACAAGAATCGAGTATCCAAAACAGCAAAAAGAAGAAAAGAGCGAAAAGGATGAGTAACACAATCACCATAAACGCAGAGGGTGTTTCTCTTCCCGCATGGAGCGACTATGCAAACAGTTTCGCCCTCAAGGTACTTGATATATTAAAACATGAAAATTGGGAGCTTTCGATACTTTTTTGCGGCGATGAAAAAATAAGGGAGCTTAACTCTCAATACAGAAATAAAAACGAAGCTACCGATATCCTTTCGTTTAATCTGGGCGAAACCGTAAAAGACGGCGAAAATACTGTCTTTCTGCCGGGTGACATTGTAATTTCGCTTGAAACTTTGAGCGAAAACGCAAAATATTTTGAAACTTGCGAAGATGAGGAGTTACGCAGATTGATAATTCATGGTATCCTACACTTGGATGGCATGGATCACCATACAATAGAAGAGAATGAGCCGATGCTCGAGTTACAGGAGGATATACTGAAAAAGTTGAAAAACGAACACATTATCGCAGAGGCGGCAAAGTGAAAACACCGTTTAAGATAAATCAGCAGGCGATAAAAGACCTTGAAGAAGACCAAAGACAGATGATTCGCGGCATTGTCGAGTTGTCGGAAACAACCGTAAAAGAGGTAATGGTTCCGCGCACCGACACTGTTTTTCTTTCGGCGGACGATTCAAAAGAAGAGCTTTGCGCCCGCATAAGCGAAAGCGAACATTCGCGTTTTCCCGTTTACAAAGACACTGTAGATAATGTAATCGGTGTCCTGCATGTTAAAGACGTATTAAAAACCCTTGTCGGCAACAAGCCGTTCGACATAAAAGAGCTTGTAAGAAAACCGATTTTTGTACCGGTTTCAAAACACATCGATGATCTTCTGCGCGAATTAAAACGCAAAAAAGTGCACATCGCAATTGTGGTGGACGAATACGGCGGCGTATCCGGCATCGTATCAATGGAAGACATAATAGAAGAAATAATCGGCGACATACAAGACGAGTTCGATCACGAAACCGAAGATGTTGTAGACCTTGGCGGCGGAGTGTGGCTGTGCGACGCAAGGGTAAACCTTGAGTTCCTTGCGGAAGAAACAAATCTTCTGCTGCCCGTAAATGATTTTGATACCCTTGGCGGCTTTGTCTTTGACCTTTTTGGAAAAGTTCCGGTAAAGAACGAAAAAATCGAGTACAAGGATAATGATTTTATCATTCAGGATATGGACGGCCACAAGATAAATTCGATTAAAATTGTAACGCATAAAAAGGAATGATTGTTTAAAAAGGGGGGGCAATGACATCAATAAATAACATCTCTCGCAAAGACGCAAAGACGCGAAGAGCGCAGAAGAGTATCCTGTTCGCCTTTTTCTTTTTATTGATTATTCCCGTTTCTGTGTCGGCGCAGCAGGTGTCGGCGCAAACTCATTATGAGCGCGGCAGAATGTCCATGGCGGAAGAAGAATGGTACTCAGGGATTGAATCGTTCTTGGAATGTTTAAGACTAAGCCCCTCCCATGCCGAGGCGACTTTTTCCCTTGCCGAATGTTACTACGACCTAGGCGAGTTTGACGAAGCTCTTAATTGGGTAAGAAGGGCAAGGCAGCTTTCACGCGGCAACATGTCAATCGCAAATCTGGAAGTTTCCATATTGATAGCGCTTGGTCAGCTTGATGCCGCCAACACTCTTGTTACAGACATTTTAAGAAGGGAACCCTACAACAGGGAAGCGCTTTTTGCGGCGGGCGAACTTGATATCGCAAGAAACAGAACTTCGGACGCGATGCTTCGTTACCGCGAAGCTGTTCGCCGCTATCCCGACGATCGCCGTCTTTTGGTTTCGCTCGCTTTAGTTACGCAGACTCTGGGAGACAATGCCTCCGCATTAAGATATATAGGAGACGCTCTTCGCTTTCATCCCGACGATTACCG